>Ga0228535_1000747_pt1 | contig 76161 bp, 62 predicted proteins | sample SJ1metagenome_FD_168457 | JGI IMG/M metagenome (GOLD analysis project Ga0228535, IMG submission 168457) | Enriched culture of PCE-dechlorinating microbial communities from Ithaca, New York, USA - SJ1 | ecosystem: Engineered > Modeled > Simulated communities (microbial... > Unclassified | place...
CGCAAAAAGATCAATCGGCTTGGGTCAAGAAAACCTTTAATAGGCTAAGGGACCATCTCCATGGTTTCCACGGCATGCTGACGTGAATTGCATAGGCGGGTAGTGTCGATATTCGCGTTTCGTTGAACATAGGAACCTACATTTCAAAGGAAAGAAATCCGTATCACTGCATATGGGCATCCGGCGTCTCAGCCAGGAATGGCAAGAATATTGCAAATTATGCGTGTCGTATTTCGCATGTGTATCGCGAAGTCATGATTCCGATCACAGCAATGCAACACTGCAGAGAAGGGCCAGTACGCTTGAGAAATAGACAATCCTGTGAAGGGAGGTCTCATCGAGAATGGAGCCATTAGTCACTTCCAATGAAGAACCATCAAAGGACATATTCGTCGCGGAAGGCAAGTACCTGACTTTTTCGCTGGCCTGCGAGGAGTACGGCATCGGCATCCTCAAGGTCCGGGAGATCATCGGCATGATGTCGATCACCCCGGTGCCGCAGACTCCCGAATTCGTGAAGGGGGTCATCAATTTGCGGGGCAAGGTCATCCCCGTTATCGACCTTCGGCTGCGATTCGGATTGGAAGCCACAGCTTACACCGAGCGCACGTGCATCATTGTCGTGGAGATCGTAGGCAATACGGGTGCCGTGCCCATGGGGATTGTGGTGGACGCCGTCTCGGAGGTGCTCAACATCCGGGAAGCCGATATCGAGAATACCCCCACCTTCGGAGTGAAGCTCAACACGGACTTCATCCTGGGGATGGCGAAGACCGACGGGGGCGTCAAGATCCTGCTCGACATCGACAAGGTGCTCGGGACGTTCCAGTTCACGATTCATTGATCGGTATTCACGGATTGTTTTCATCCGGTTTTCAATTTGCATATTTTCGTTCTACAGGGAGGTAGAAGCAGATGAAGAAGAGGACCCTCGGTTTCAAGCTTACGGCAGGAGGCGTCATGCTCGTATTGCTTCCTCTTGCAATCGTCGGCGGGTTTGCGGTCTGGAAAGCGATGTCGGCGCTTCAAGACTCGACAGCCGAGAAAGCCACGCAGATTGCAAAAGACATCTCTACGCTGGTCGATATGACCCTGCGAGAGGAGATGAAAATAACCACTCAACTTGCCGGTCAGTCATCCGTTGTCGATGCTGCCACCAGGGCTTCCAAGGAAGGGGCCGACAAAGCCGCCAGTGAAATCGAACGCCTGAAATCGGACTTCGCAAAAGTAGAAAAAGCCGGGGGAACGGACTATGAAGGCGTTTTTGTCGCCGACAGCGGAGGAACCATTTTTGCCGACGGCAACAATGGGAAGATGAAAGGCATTGCAGTGGGTGACCGCGACTATTTCGTAAATGCCAAGGCGGGCAAGGCCAACGTGGGCTCTGCGATCAAGTCCCGGGCCACCGGCAATCCAGTTGTTGTTGTCGCCTCTCCCGTCTACGGCAAAAGCGGCGAGTTCGTCGGTGCCGTAGGCGCAATTCTGAGTGTCAACTTCATTGCCGAACGAGTCCAGACAGTCAAGGTGGGACAGACGGGATATCCATGGATCATTGACAGGACCGGGCTCTTTGTCTCGCATCCCAAGAAGGAAAACATTCTTGAGCTGAATGCCGCAAAGCTCGAGGGGATGAAAGAGATTACGGACAAGATGATCGCCCGCCAGTCGGGAACCGAGCATTACACCTTCCAGGGCGTGAAGAAGATCGCGGGGTTCGCACCGATCGACCACACGACATGGAGCGTGGCCGTGACGCAAGACGAATCGGAATATCTGGCTGAAGCCCATACTATCCGGAATGTCATACTGATCGTTGGCCTGCTCTCCCTGACAATCGCTATTGTGATCGTTACGCTTTTCGCCCGGAGCATCACGGTGCCCATTACCCGATCGGTCAGCCAACTCACTGAGGCGGCCGACCAGGTAGCTTCCGCGTCGGGCCAAGTGTCCTCGGCAAGCCAGTCTCTGGCAGAGGGAGCCTCCGAACAGGCAGCCTCCATAGAGGAAACGTCCTCGTCGCTTGAAGAAATGTCGTCGATGACCAAACAGAACGCCGATAACGCCTCCATGGCAGACAAACTCATGAAGGAGTCGAAACTAATGGTGGAGAAGGCCAATGGCTCCATGACGGAACTGACAACGTCCATGGAGGTCATTTCGAAGGCCAGCGACGAGACCTCAAAGATCATCAAGACGATCGACGAGATTGCCTTCCAGACAAACCTGCTGGCTCTCAACGCTGCGGTTGAGGCGGCACGGGCCGGTGAGGCAGGGGCAGGTTTCGCCGTTGTGGCCAACGAGGTCCGCAACCTGGCCATGCGAGCCGCCGAGGCTGCCAAAAACACCTCGGGACTTATCGAGGGCACCGTCAAAAAAATCAAGGAGGGCTCTGATCTCGTAGGCCGTACGAACGAAGCCTTCTCGGAGGTCTCGCGGAGCGCGACGAAGGTGGCGGATCTCGTGTCCGAGATCTCGGCTGCTTCGTCCGAGCAGGCCCAGGGGATTGATCAGATCAACAAGGCCGTCGCCGAGATGGACAAGGTGACCCAGCAGACAGCGGCCAACGCAGAAGAGAGCGCCTCGGCCTCCGAGGAAATGAACGCGCAGGCCGAACAGATGAAGGTGATTGCCGGAGAACTCACAGCGATCGTGGGGGGGAATATCGAAGCAAAGGCCGAAGCCATTGACGGCCCCCGGAACATGGTACTGAGAAAGGCGCTCTCACTGAAAAAAATGGTGAAGAAGACGGATGCCAAGGGTAAAGATTTGCGCCCCGAGGCCGTCATCCCACTGGACGACAAGGATTTTAAGAATTTCTGACGGGCAGCATGTAGTTATGCAAATCAATCAGAAGTACAGGACGTTGCTGATCGTTGACGATGAGGAATTCATCCTCGATCTGCTCAAGCGACAGCTGAAGGATACGGGATTTAACATCCTTGCGGCCTCTAGCGGTGATGCTGCCTTGGAACTGGTGAAGGCCCACCAAATCGGCGTCATCGTGTCCGATCAAATGATGCCCGGTATGGACGGCATAACGTTCCTGAACAAAGTGCGGGATATCGATAAGGAGGCCGTATTGATCATACTGACGGCTAACAGGGAGCATGAAACCGTTATCGCGGCGGTCAATCAGTTGCAGATATTCAGTTACATTGTGAAACCATGGTCTGCGCCCATCATGCAGGCAACGATAGAAAATGCGTTTACGCACCATGAAACGAGGTCGACGTATGAAAAGACCTTGAAACGCATGGCGCATCAGAGCGAGCAGTTGAATAAAGAGATAGTAGGACTGACCGACTGCAACGCCGAGCTTGAGATGGAGCTGAAGAAATTTCAGGCGGTCAAATCGTAATCCGGGTGCAAGACACAGGGAAAAATGGAAAGGCAGGGACAGAGGCGCCCTGCCTTTCTTGTTGTGTGAGTGATCCGGTCTGGGAGTCCTGACCCCGTTCAAACAGGATTGCCAGGCTGTTGTATCGGCTTGAGGGCCTCGTGAATGACCGTTCCAAGTTCCTTCCGTGTCAGAGGCTTCATGACATAACCACGGATTCCTAACGCCCTGGCATTCTCTTCGGTCATGATCTCACTGTACCCGGTGCAGAGGACAATGGGCATATCGGGCCGGATGGCAAGCATCCTTTTTGCAAGCTCCGCACCGGTCATATTCGGCATGGTCATGTCTGTGATAACAAGGTCGAAGTCCGCGTGTCTCGCACGAAATAGCTCCAGGGCCTCGATACTGCTTGTCCTTGTTGTGACCTGGTATCCGAGATGACGAAGCATCCGTTCGCCGAGATCGACTAGTGCGGTTTCATCGTCTACGAGTAGAATGCGCTCATGGCCACCCTGAACCTCCTCCGCAGGGTAGCCTTCCGATGCTGTTTTCAGAGATTCGACCAAGGGCAAATAGACCGTGACCGTCGTTCCTTTCCCGGGCTCACTTGCGACATCGATGGCTCCGCTATAGCTCTTGATGATTCCGTACACAACGGACATGCCCAGGCCCGTCCCTTCGCCCTGCTGCTTCGTAGTAAAGAAGGGTTCGAATATACGGTCCATGACGGCGGGATCGATGCCATGGCCGGTATCTTGAACCGTCAGTTTCGCATACCATCCGGCTTGCAACCGATGGGCAAGAAAAAACCATTCCTGATCGATATGTTTATGGGATAACGAGACTTTCAGAGTCCCTCCCGTGTTCCTCATGGCATGGGCGGAATTTGTGCAGAGATTAATCAAGATTTGATGAATCTGGGTCGAATCGGCTTGCACGATGGAAGGCTTTGTTTCGATTTCCTGAAGAATCTCGATGGTTGAGGGGATGGTGGAACGCAACAGCTTGATGCATTCCTTAACAATCGGACGAATCTGGACGGGCTTCCTTTCCACTTCCCGCGTCCGGCTGAAGGCGAGGATCTGGTTCACAAGGCTTTTGGCCCTCTCAGAGGCCTTGAGGACCTGATTCAGGCAATCATTCCGCATCTCATGGTCTTCTTCGCTTTTCGCTAGCTCCGTATAGCCGATCATTGCCGTGAGGATGTTGTTGAAATCATGGGCTATACCGCCTGCCATCGTGCCGATGGCCTCCATCTTCTGGGCCTGGGCAAGTTGTATCTCAAGCTTTTTCCTCTCCTCGTCAGCCTTTATACGCTCGGTTATGTCTCTTATAATTCCCTCGGTGCCGAGGATATTGCCATTGTCGTCGTAATAGAAATGAGTTGTGAAAGCAGCATTGAAAGTGCTGCCATCCTTTCTTCTCAGTACAGCTTTGTAATCGTTGACACGACCTTCTGCCTTGATCTTGGCTAGAAGTTGATGGCGCTCTTTGCTATCGGGCCATAAAGAATCAAGGGGCATACCGATCATATCGTCGATTGAATCATAGCCGAACATCCTGGCCCCTGAAGGGCTGCCCATGATGAGCTGCCCATGGATATTGGAGCGGTAGAAAATGTCCTGGATGTTCTCGATCACACTGCGGTACTCCTTTTCACTCTCCCGAAGGGCATCTTCCGCTTTTCTCCGTCCCGTTATGTCGTGAATGGACTCGATTGCCCCGATAACGTATCCCTGCGAGTCTTTCAGAGTTCTTGCCGTTCCCAGAAGATAAACCTCTCCCCATCTCAGAGCAGGCATATAGGCTTCTCCGATAAGGACTTTGTCTTTTCTTCTTACGTCGACATATTTCCGTTCGCATGCCTCATCGGGTCTTAAGACCAGATCAATGAGAATGGGCCTCCGCTCACCATAGAAGGGAATCGCATATTCGTAGTTTCCCTTGCCAAGCATCTCTTTCGCGGTGACCCCTGTCATTTCTTCCATTGCTCTGTTCCACGCAATCACCCTGCCTTCCTTATCAATCACCAGCGTCGCATCGGGCAGGAATTCGATGATGTCGGAAAGTTCCTGCCTGGATTCCATGAGCTCTTTCTCGGCTCGCTTGCGCATCGTGATGTCCGTGTTTGTCCCTTCAAGGCATTGGATACGTCCCTCTTTATCCCGGACGATGTGCATATTGATTGATACCCAGAACCGGCTTCCGTCCTTGCGGTACAACTCCGTCTCGAACCCCTGGAGCATGCCCTTCTTCTCGACCGTCCTGATCAGCTTCGTTCGGTCATCCGGGTTCACGTACATATCGCGGATCTTTGCGAAATCGATCATTTCCTGCGCAGTGCCATATCCTGCCATCTTTGCCAGAGCAGTATTTGCGCTCAAGATTTGCCCACTGAGTGTCGTTTGGAATATTCCCTCTGTGGCATTCTCGAAAATGTTGCGGTATTTCGCTTCGCTTTGCTGCAGTGCATGCTCCGTCTTCCTGCGGTAAATAACCATAACGCTGAGCAGAACCACTAAGGCACTCAGGATGCAAACCACGATAACCGTTGCCCATACGATATCCTTGAACTGATCGTAAAACGAATGGGGACGATTGACGACCTCGGTACTTGCGGGAAGAGACGATAATGGGATATTGAATCGTACCAACTGCCGGTAATCGACCATATAGCGGTTGGCGGCGGAAGGATTGACGACAGAGAGGTTGTCGGCGCTCTCGCCGTTGAGAACACGCAGCGCCATCTCTGCGGCCAGCTCACCCTGGCGATAGCCGCTGATCAATTTGCCTCCCACGATTCCATGCCCCAGGTAAACATCCCAAAGGGAATAGACGGGAACAGGGCTGTATTGGACTACAAACCTGGTCGTTTCCCCGTACATCAGTTGACGGCCCGTTTCACCTGTGATCAGGCCGATAAGAAGCACAACCGATCCCTTCCCCAGTTTTTCCAATCGGACTCTCAACTCAGAAGCGGGCAGGTCATCCCAGAATGTCACTTTGAGTTCAGAGGGTAAATGAGGAAGCTTTACCACAAGACTATCTCGATTATATCTATCTGCCGGCACACTCGTTCGACTGACGACGATTATTTCACTAGTTCCAGGGTGAAGTTGGAGAGCCATGTCGACTGTCTCGACGACCGATACGTCCTCAGCAACACCGGTAATTCCATGATATTTTGAAATGAAGGATGGTTGAAAGTTATTGATACCGCAGAACACGACGGGCGTGTCGGGGAGAAGCTGATCGCGTTTCTCCAGGATGAATTCAAGAGCGGTATTATCTGAAACCAGCACCAGACTCGGTGTCGTACCCCTCAGCTTCGAGACAAGCAGTTCACGAATCCGGTTTGCACGTTCGGAATCCGTATATCGCCGGGCATCGAGATACTCGGCGCTCATTTGAATTTCCTCATTGCTGCGGCCAAAGGTATCTCGAATTCCGTTCATTATGGAATCGGTCCAGCTAAGGCCTGAATGATAGGAATGGATGATGAGAACCTGCCGGCTGGGAGCAGCGGCGTCGGCCTGGCTAGGTAGGGTTGCAAGGAGGACCAACAGCCCTATCAACATGACCCAAAGCAATCTTGCATGCGTATGCATCGGTATTCTCAAAGAGTCTAATGGCTTCCTGCTGCAGTTATCGATCTCTAATTGTCGAGCAGCATGGGTTGACGAGAATGGCCCCGGGAGGACGAAATGAATTGCTCAGATAGAGGACAGGGCGACGATCAAAGGTTTGATTTGATCATAAAAATCAGCAAAATTCATGCCGCACGGTGTTGAGAATTGGGGCCTCCGTGTAGGCGAACAGATGAAGCCGGTCGCCTGAATATTCGCATCTGTCGTGAAGGGTAATATCGAAGAAGATGCTGGCGCCTCCGCCAACCTTCAGAACACAGGACTGAGAACAGCACTCTCATTGAAAATCGTAAAAAAGGTGGGCCCCAATGGATGAAAATGACCGACCGAAGTCTACAGCCCCGATGGACGTGGGGGACAAAGAATTTCCAAACTGTCCTTTTGACGCATCGTTTCGTTTTCCCTTTTGCACATTCGACACCGTATCACCTCTTCTCCTCGGCGGGCGCGGATACGATTGCGGGAAGGCGGCAGGAACAGGTCGACTGCAGGGAACCGATGAAGGCGTCGACCACCTGCGGGTCGAACTGGGTGCCGCCGAAGCGGCGCAGCTCCGTGATCGCCTCGTCCGGGCTCATGCTGGCGCGGTAGGGGCGGTTGGTCGTCATCGCGTCGTAGGCGTCGGCCACGGAGATCATCCGGGACAGGAGCGGGATCTGGTCTCCGGCCAGCCCGTCGGGGTAGCCCGAGCCGTCCCAGTTCTCGTGGTGGTGGCGGATGATCTTGCGCTCCTTCTCAAAGAGGGCGATCGGGGTCAGGATGTCGTCGCCGATCGCGCAGTGGGTCTTGATGATGGCGTACTCCTCCCCCGTGAGCTCGTCGGGCTTGAGGAGGATGTGGTCCGGGATCGCGATCTTGCCGATGTCGTGGAGCATGGCGGCGATCTTGAGGCACTCGATGTCGTCGGGCGAGCATTCCATGATCTCCGCGGTCCGGACGACGAACTCCGTGACGCTCACGGAGTGGCGCTCCGTGTACTGGTCCCGGGCCTGGATGGAGGTCACGAGCGCCCGGAAGGTCTCGGCGATGTTCGTATAGAGGGTCTCGTAGAGGACCTTGTTCTCGAGGTTCAGCGAGGCCCGGCGGGCAAGGCTGAGGATCACGTGCAGGTCCTGGTCCGTGAAGCACGCGCCGTTGCGGTGCTTCCAGAGGCTCAGGATGCCGAAGACGTTGTTGCGGATCGTGAGCGGGGCGCAGAGGATCGAGGCCGCGCCGTCGGGGTCGGAGACGTTGTACAGCATGCCGTCCTTCTTCTCCACGACCTCCCGCAGCAGCTTCTTCGGCCAGGGCACGGTGTGGCGCGGGGGGACGCGGTCGACGCTGCCCGTGAACTTGGGCATGAACTCGCCCGTCTCCCGGTCGTAGAGCAGGATCGCGCAGTGCTCGCCGCCGGAAACCTTGAGGGCCAAATCGGCGATGACGCGGAAGATGTTGTCGTTGCTCACCCCGAGCCGCTCGATGAAGTCGTAGATGAACCCCTTGGCCGAGATCCGGCGGACCTTGTCGCGCAGCTGTTCCTGCTCGACCTTGTTCAGGAGCCCGTCGACGGACAGCATCGACTTCTCGCGCAGGTAGATGTTCACCTTGTAGAGCAGCTCGTCGATCCGGAAGGGCTTCGTGATGAAATCGACGGCGCCCGTCTTCATGGCCGACACGGACAGTCCGACGGAGGGGAAGGCGGTGATCAGGATGACGGAGATGGCCGGGTTGATCTCGCGGATGCGGCTCAGGAGGTCCATCCCGTTGATGCCCGGCATGTGGATGTCGCTGATGACCAGGTCGTAGAGTTTGGAGCTCAGGGCCTCGAGGGCTTCCTTCCCGTCGGCCGCCTCGGTGGCGATGTACTCCCCGCCCTGTCGCAGGGCCTCGACGATGAGGCTGCGCACGGCGGGGTCATCGTCGACGACGAGGATGGTCCTCTTGTCGGATGAACTCAAGGGCATGATCCTGAATTCTTTTCCGGCAGCTTCCGAACCGTTCATTCCGGCGATTCCATCCTTCGCGTCGTACCCGTCGCGTCCGCCGGGGGCAATCGTGGCCGGGCGGCCTTGTTGAGAGGCGAAGGCCGGTCACATGCGGTCTCGAATGAAGCGTACCGGGATCATGTGATAGGGGGCTGTCGGCCCCCTTCGGATCGGTCCCCCGCTCGGCGAATCGCGTAGGGTTCTATCTGGATTTATTGCCTTTCAGGATGACATCCATCAGGCTGTAGGAGATCTTGTCGTAGACCTCCGGTTTCTGCGGGTCGGCGCTGAGCGAGACCACGTCGGCGTACCTCGGGCCGGCCTTCTGGCCGTCCGCCGGCGATGCGGGTGACGAGGCAGCCTTGTTCTGCCGGCTGTACGCCTTCAGGATGTTGTCGATCTGGTACGTGGAAATGGTCATCGTCCAACCCAATGTTTTGTCATAATGGAGATCGGCCCGGCAGGCCAAAACTTTAGGGGATAGTGCCGCCGGACGGCGCGCGATCCGGCCGGAACGCGGTCCGGTTGATATTTCTGGTTGACTAATGTCAGAATTTTGTTAACATCCCGAGTTGCTTAACGAACAACCGATACACGCGATCTCTTCCGCCGGAGCGTTTCCGTCGAGAGCGCCTCGCCGGTCCGTCCCGCCGGAGGGGTCCGTGAAAGGCCTCTTCATCACCCTTTACCCGACATCACCTCACCCTTGAGGAGCGGTAGAAAAACCGGTCATGGCAGACAGCAAAATCAAGAAGGAAATGAAGAACATTCGGATCCTCATCGCCGAGGACAACGAGTTGAGCCGGGACAACCTGGCGGAACTGTTGAGAAGTTACGGGTACGAGGTCAAGGGGGTCGGAGACGGCCGCCAGGCCATGGACGTCTTCATCGACGACAAGTACGACTTGGTCATCACGGACCTCAAGATGCCCCACGTCGACGGCCTTCACCTGCTGAAGTTCGTCAAGGAGGTCAATCCCGAGAGCATCGTCATCATGATCACGGGCTACGGGACGGTCAACTCGGCCGTCGAGGCCATGAAGCTCGGCGCCTTCGACTACATCACCAAGCCCCTGAAGGACGACATCGTCAAGCTCACCATCGACCGGGCCCTGTCCTTCGCCAAGCTCAAGGAAGAAAACATCACGCTGAAAGACCACCTGAAGAAGAAGTACGACTTCGGCAAGATCATCGGCTTCAGTGACAACATGCGGAAGGTCTTCGACAACATCGAGAAGGTGGCCTCCTCGGACAGCACCGTCGTCATCTACGGCGAGAGCGGGACGGGCAAGGAACTGGTGGCACGGGCCATCCACTTCAACAGCGACCGCCGGAGCTTCCCCCTCGTGCCGGTCAACTGCGGGGCCATCCCCGAGGAACTCCTCGAGAGCGAGCTGTTCGGCCACGAGAAGGGGGCCTTCACGGGCGCCATCAAGAGCCGCGTGGGCCGCTTCGAGCTCGCCCAAGGGGGGACGATCTTCCTCGACGAGATCGGCGACATGAGCCCCGCGCTCCAGGTCAAGGTGCTCCGCGTCATCCAGGAAAAGCAGTTCGAGCGCATCGGCGGGGTCAAGACGATCAACGCCGACGTGCGGATCATCTGCGCCACGAACCAGGACCTCGAGAAGGCCGTCCAGGAGAAGCGGTTCCGCGAGGACCTGTTCTACCGCATCAACGTCATCCCCATCACCCTGCCGCCCCTGCGAGACCGGAAGATGGACGTCCCCGTCCTGGTCAACCACTTCCTCCAGAAGTTCAACAAGCTCAAGAAGAAGAACGTCAAGGGGCTCACCCCCGAAGCCTCGAACTACATGATGCGCTACCCCTGGCCGGGCAACGTCCGCGAACTCGAGAACCTCATCGAAATGCTCGTCGTCATGCGGGAAGACGGGATGATCAAGGTCGACGACCTGCCGCCCAAGATCCTCAGCGTCGGCAAGGGAAAGAGCGAGGTGCTGAGCGTCGTCGACATCCCCGAAGACGGGATCGAGTATAACGGGGTGGTCGACCAGTTCGAGAAGGACCTGCTGCTCAAGGCCCTCGAGAAGACGGGCGGGGTGAAGAACCGCGCGGCCAAGCTGCTGAACCTGAACAGGACCACGTTCGTCGAAAAGCTCAAGCGATTCAACATCAGCTAAAAAGTCTGTTTCGTCGAAAAGGATACCAGGGAGAACGTTCTCCCCGGTTTTTTATGCCTTGCGGCTCGAAGCTTTCGGATTGCGACCCCGATCGTCAATTTTTTGACAGGCTCCTCAAGTTTCCAAGCGAAGCTACGACAGGTCATGATGCATCCGGGAGCGGGCCCGGCTGCCCGATCTCCCGGGTTGCCGGTTCCGGAGCGCCGCACAGACCTCCCGGATATCTCGTCGGAGAGCAAACATCCCCAATACCCGATTTTTTTCTCCCCCCATACCCTAGACCCGATACCCTAGCCCCTTTTCCCGTGGCATAACCATTGCTTTCTTTCGGGCTGGAGGTGGTGCGCCTGCCGAGGCCATTCACCGAAAACCGAGAGTGACCATGAAAAAACTGCCCATTGCCTGCCTCGCCCTCATCCTGCTCCTTGCGGCCGTGTCGCATGCCGCGCCGGCCGGGAAGGGCGGAGGCGTCTACAGCCTTCACGTGGGTTCCTACTCCGGCGCCGAGAAGGCCGCCGAGCAGGTCAAGCTTCTGCAGGGCAAGGGGGTCGAAGCGTTTTCCCTGAAGCCCGACGGGAACGACGGCCGGCACCGGGTCTTCATCGGCCGGTTCGCGGGTGCCGAGGAGGCGGCACGCGAGGGGGCGAAGCTGGAACAGAAAAAGGTCATCCGTTTCCATGCCGTCCGGAAAATCCAGACTGCCGATGCCCCCAAGAAGACCGCGGTCGAGCGGGCGACTGCCGCGGCCGCGGCAGCGCCGCAGGCCCCCAAACCCGCGAATCTGAAGGACACGAAAATCCATCCCCAGGTGAAGATCGAAACGGCGCCGCCCGAGACGGCACGCCCGGGGAAGAAGCCACCGCTGTATGCGTCGAAACTGCAGTCGGCGGTGGCAGACTCGGTGACGGCGGGCCTGCCGGAACCGGAGCACTTCAAGTTTCAGCCCTTCGAGGCGGCCGCAAGCCCCGGGGCGGGAGGCGGCAAGGCGGGCGCAGGCCTCGCGGAGGACGAGGCCCTCTACGCCGGAGCGGTGGATCTCTACCGCAAGAGCAAGTACAGCTCGGCCATCGACGCCTTCCGGTCCTACATCCGGCAGTTCGCCGGCGGGCCCCGGTCGAAGGCCTGCTTCTACTGGATTGCCGAATGCCAGAGCCAGATGCAGGACCCGCAGAAGGCCGACGAGGCCTTCGGGGAAGCCATCCGGCGCTGGTCGGACTACCGGGACATCCCCCGGGAGACCCTCGTGAGCCTGGGGTTCCATTACTTTCGGCAGGGTGCCTTCGACAGCGTCATCGGGGTCTTCTCCTACTACATCAACCTCTACCCGCAGGACCCCTTCCGCAAGGAGATGAGCTACCTGATCGCCCGCTCGCTCACCGAAATGCAGCAGTACGACTCGGCGCTCCGGGCGTTCGGCGCCGTCATCGAGAAGTACCCCGACACCAAGGAGGCCACGGAGAGCGCCGTCATCATGGCCAACATCGGCGTGAAGACCCCGGGGCTCAAGCTCCCCGCGCACATGGCCGGCGCCGAGCACTACCGAGACCCCGTGGCGACCTATGACAAGGTTCTCGAGAAGGACCTGCCGAGCCTGGAGCTGACCGAGCGGATCCTCTTCCAGAAGGCCTATGCCCTGTACCAGAGAAAGCAGTACCGCGAGGCGTTCCTCGCCAGCTTCACCCAGCTCAAGAGGTTCCCGAACGGCCGCTGCAGGGACGCGGGGCTGCAGACCCTCAAGGGGAGCACGGAGCTGCTGGTCCACGAGGACTATGCCACGGGGGATTACCTGCGCGTGGCCGACACCTTCCTGTCGGCCTACGAGGGCGCCTGGGTGAAGTCCGTCGATTTCGAGACCGGGTACCGGATCACCGACAGCCTGCGGCGGGTCGGCCTGTACCGCGAGGCGCGTCGCGTCGCCGACCACCTCCTGATGATCGAGAGGGACGGCCGGAACCGAAACGCGCTGCTGGTGATCGCGGCGGACGTGAGCTACCGCGAGCGGCACTACGACGAGGCGGAACGGCTCGTGACGGAGCTCTCCCGGCAGGCGGCGATGCTCGACCGGGAGGATCGCCAGGCCCTGCAGCGGCTCCAGGGGGACCTCTACCTGCGGAAAGGGCAGTACCCGAAAGCGGCGGCGTCCTACGCGGACGTTGCGGGCGAGGGCATGCCCGATGCGGCCGCCCTTCACCGCAGCTACGGCGTCGCCCTGCGCTTCAGCGATGCCTGTCCGTCGGCGCTGCAGCAGTTCGAACTGGCCATCCGCCAGTCCGCAAAGGACAAGGCTGCAAACAGCCGGGTGCTGCAGGACGCGCTGGCCGGCTCCGGGGACTGCTACCTGCTGACCCGGAAGTACGCCGAGGCCGTCGCCGCCTACAAGCAGGCCGTCGAGAGCGCCCAGGGAGGTTCGCAGAACCCCTGGACCCTCTACCACCTCGGAAAGGGGTATGTGGAGATGAAGAACCTCACCGAGGCCAACCGGGTCTTCTCGGAGCTGAAAGTCCGCACCGGCGACGACTTCTGGAACAAGACCATCGACTACACCCTCTCCGAGGCCGCGTGGACGGAGAAGTACCGAAAGTACCTTTCGACGAAATAGGGCACATGCTGAACGACAACGCACAGCGGCCGGACGGGCCGGCGGAAAGCACGGCCGGCGGCATCGACGTCCTGCAGAGATCCTTCGAGAGCTTCAACTCGGCCACCCGGAAACTCCAGGAGGCCTTCCGGAGCCTCGAGGCCAAGTTCGAAAACCTCAACCGCGAACTCGAACAGAAGAACCGGCGCCTCGAGACCCTCCTTGCCGAGAAGGAGGAGGTGCGGAACTACCTGGAGACCATCCTGGAGAGCCTCACGACGGGGGTCGTCGTCACGGACCTCGGGGGCCGCGTCACGATGATGAACGGCTGTGCCGGGCGCCTTACCGGGATGAGCCCCGGGGCGGCGCTGCCCGGCGAGTTCCAGAGCCGGCGCAGGGTCCGCCTGGGCGAGAACATCCTCGAGGTCCTCACGTCCGCCGTGAAGGGCCGGGACGGCGGCGACCTGGGAACGGTGCACATCCTGCTCGACGTCACCCGCGTCGAGAAGCTCGAGGAAATGGCCAAGCGCAGCGAGAAATTCGCGGCCATGGGGGAAATGGCGGCCAACATCGCCCACGAAGTGCGCAACCCGCTCGGGAGCATCGCCCTGTCGGCATCGCTCCTTTTGAAGGGACTGGCCGACGAGAAGAGCCGCGACCGCGCCGCCCGGATCCTCCACTCCGTGCGCAGCGTGGACAACAAGATCGCCAACCTGCTGCTGTTCACCCGCAAGCCGGAGCCCCAATTCCGGGACCTGCGGATTCACGATATCCTGCGGGACATCCTGCGCTTCTCGGGGGAGATCCTCGAGAAGGAGGACATCCGGCTGAGTGTGCGGCTGGCCGATGGCGAGCCCGTCGTCCGGGCCGACGGGGAGCTGCTGAAGCAGGTGTTCCTCAACGTCATCCTCAACGCCGTCCAGGCCATGCGGGGGGGAGGCGAACTGGCCTTCGAAACCCGGCTGCACAGAGACCCGGCGCTCACGCCGGGCATGGAAAGGACCATCGAGCTGCGCTTTGCCGACACGGGGCCGGGAATCCCCGAGGCGGACCGGAAGCGGATCTTCGACCCTTTCTTCAGCACGCGCGATGGCGGCAGCGGCCTGGGGCTCGCCATCGTGCACAACATCATCGATCTGCACCGCGGCTCCGTCGACGTGGAGCGGGGGGTGCGGGGCGGGAGCGTGTTCACCGTCCTGCTGCCGCTTGCGGAACCGGATGCAGAAGGTGAGAGGGTAAGAAGGTAGGAAGGGAAGAAGCGGACATGATGGAAACGGACACGAAACTCAGACCCATCCTCGTCGTCGACGACGACCCCTTCATGCGGACCTCGCTCACGGACTGCCTCGTAAGCTGCGGCTATCCCGTGGAGACGGCCGTCGACGGCGCCGACGCCCTGGTGAAATTCCGCAAGGGGGCCTACGAGATGGTCATCACGGACATCCGCATGCCCAAGATGGGCGGGCTCGAGCTGCTCAAGAACGTAAAGGGCCAGGCCCCCGACACCCCCGTCATTGTCATCACCGCCTACGGGACCGTGAACACGGCCGTGGAGGCCATGAAGCAGGGCGCCGCGGACTTCGTCATGAAGCCCTTTTCGCTCGACGACCTGGAAGGGGTCGTGAAGAACGTCCTCGAGCGGGGCCAGGAGCCGGAGCCCGCCGGCGAGGGCGCCCCGGAGACGGCAGGAGCGAGCCGCGCGAACCAGCGGCAGATCGTGACGGAAGACGCCCGGATGGCCGAGTTGCTGGAGTTCCTGAAGAACATCGCGAAGAGCCGCTCGAGCGTCCTCATCCACGGTGAGAGCGGGACGGGGAAGGAGCTGCTGGCGCGGTTCATCCACCACCACAGCCCCCGGAGAAACCAGCCTTTCGTCGCCGTCAACTGCGCGGCCATTCCCCACACGCTCCTGGAAAGCGAGATGTTCGGCTACGAGAAGGGCGCCTTCACGGGAGCCGCCCAGCGCCGGATCGGGAAGTTCGAGCTGGCCGACCGGGGGACGCTGCTGCTCGACGAGGTGAGCGAGATGGACATGCCGTTGCAGGCGAAGCTCCTCCGGGTGATCCAGGAATCCGAGATCGACCGCCTGGGCGGGAAGGACCCCATTCCCGTCGACGCGCGGATCATCGCAACGACCAATTCGGATCTCAAGAAGTGCATCCAGGAAAAGAAATTCCGCGAGGACCTCTACTACCGGCTCAACGTGATTCCCGTCCGCGTCCCGCCGCTCAGGGAGCGCAAGGGCGACATCGCATCCCTGGCGGGGCACTTCCTGGCGAAATACGCCGCCGAGAACGGCCGGAAGAAACCGGGTTTGGCCGCCGGGGCCCTCGAGGCGCTTGCCGCCTACCCCTGGCCCGGCAACGTGCGGGAGCTGGAGAACGTGATGGAGCGGGCGGTCCTCGTCTGCCGCGGCGACACGCTCGAGCCGCACGACCTCGACCTCGACGGCATCGCAACAACCGGGCAGGGCAACCCCGGCCGGACATCCGCTGCGGCCCCGGAGGGCGAGGCGGTGACGCTGCGCGACATGGAGAAGAACCTCATCTTCAGCACCCTGAAAAGGGTCAAGGGGAACAAGACGAAGGCCTCCGAGCTCCTGGGGATCAGCGTGAGGACCATGCGCAACAAGCTCAACGAGTACAAACACGATCCGGGCTCGCCGGATATGGGGGCCGAGGCCTGAAAAGAGGGTAACGGGTACAGGGTACGGGCATACCTGCCCCGCTCATGATTTCGTCCCTGACAACTGCCGCCTCTTCCGACTGCATTGCATGACCGGTGCTGAATCCGATGGCGCCGCAGATCCTGTTTCCGGGCGCGTCCTCTCCGCTGTCCCAAAATGGCCTATCTATCTGTTTCTCCGTGCACTTTTCTTTGGCACATGCCTTGCAAAGTTTTCCCGTGGATTCTTTGAACGGGGAAAAATCTGCATGAACAGCCTCTTCAGCAAAACGGTCGGCATGCTCTCGGACATCGTGGGCGCCCGGTCGCAGCGGCACCAGGTCCTGGCCTCCAACGTGTCCAACATCGACACTCCGGGCTACGAGCCCAAGGACGTCGATTTCGAGAACCTGATCGACTCGATGCGGCAGAAGGGTGTCCGCATGACCCGGACCCACGGGAAACATTTGCCTGCCCAGACGGCAGGGGGAAGCCTCTCCGTGGTGCGCACGGGCGACCGGGTGAGCTTGGACAAGGAGATGGTGACGATCGCCGAGAACCATCTCATGCACAACGCCGCCGTCGAGATGCTGGCGCGCAAGTTCAGGGGACTGCAGGCGGTCCTGAGGGAGGGTAAATAATGGATTTCATCACGTCCTTCGACATCTGCGCCTCAGGGCTCACGGCCCAGCGCAAGAAGATGGATGTCATCGTGAGCAACCTCGCCAACGCGAGCACGATCCAGACCCCGGAAGGGGGGCCCTACAAGAGAAAGGTCGCCGTGCTGGCCGCCGAGCCCGTGAGCGGAAGGTTCGGCGCGGCCCTCAACGATGCGCTTTCCCAGGTGAAGGTGCAGGAGGTCATCGAGGATGCGGAGGGACTCAAGAAGGTCCACGACCCCGCGCACCCCAACGCCGACGAGCAGGGATTCGTCACCTACCCCAACGTGAACGTGGTGACGGAAATGGCCGACATGATCACGGCCAACCGGGCCTACGAGGCCTGCGTGACCGCCATGGACGCCTCGAAGAACATGGTCCTCAAGGCCCTCGACATCGGAAAGTAACGGTTCGGGACAGGCCGGGGGAGGCAGGCCCCGCCGGCCCGTGAAGGAGCACAGCGCATGAACAAGATCACGACGCGGCACGACGTCTTCCAGCCCTCCGCGCAGGCCCCCGGGCCCGCCGGGAACACCCCGGGCAAGCCGCAGGGCTCGTTCGGGGACATGCTGAAGCAGGCGGTCACGGAGATCAACCAGCTGCAGAACAGCGCCGACAAGGCGATCACGAACGTCCAGCTCGGCCAGTCGGGAAGCATCCACGACGCGATGATCGCGCTGGAGAAGGCCGACCTGTCCTTCCGGGCCATGATGCAGGTCCGGAACAAGATCCTGGAAGCGTACCAGGAAGTCATGAGGATGCAGGTCTAACGATCGGGTTTCTGCCCTCTGTCATCCGCGGCGGTTCCTGCTCCACCTCGATCCGGATTGCGCGCTTCGATGACGGGTACTGAAATTCTCCTGAAGGATAGAGGGATCAACCACCCATGGATCAGCTTTTCACGCAGATGTGGAAGGGATTCCAGTCCCTTCCGGCCGGCCGGAAACTCACGATTCTCGCAGCGGCAGCCGCCACGATGGCCAGCATCGCGCTGGCCGTCGTCTTCATCAACCAGCCGGACTACAAGGTCCTCTTCACGAACCTCTCCGCCGAGGACGCCGGGCAGATCACGTCGCGGCTCCAGGAAAAGAAGATTCCCTACCAGCTCTCCCCCGGCGGCGACACGGTCTCGGTGCCGGGCGAGCAGGTGTCGCAGCTGCGGCTCGAGCTGGCCGCCTCGGGGCTCCCGAAAGGCGGCGGCGTGGGCTTCGAGATCTTCGACGCGAAGAACCTGGGCGTCACCGAGTTCGTCCAGCAGCTCAACCTGCAGCGCGCCCTCCAGGGCGAACTGACCCGCACGATCAACAGCCTCGACGAGATCCAACAGAGCCGTGTGCACCTGGCCATCCCGAAGAAGTCCCTCTTCTCCGAGGACCAGAAGAAGCCCACGGCCTCGGTCATCGTGAAGCTCAAGAGCGGCCGCAATCTGAGCGAGCAGCAGATCCAGGGCATCGCCCACCTCGTCTCGAGTTCCATCGAGGGGATGAGCCCCCGTGACGTCATGATCGTGGACTCGAGCGGGAAGGTCCTCTCGAAGGTGACCGAGGGGGGCGAGATGGCCCAGCTGTCCAACTCCCAGATCGAGTACAAGAAGAACGTCGAGAAGGACCTCACGAGCCGCATCACCTCCATGCTGGAGAAGGTCGTCGGCGAGGGGAAGGCCGTCGTGCGCATTTCCGCCGACCTGGACTTCCGGGTCATGGAGAAGACCGAGGAGAAGTACGACTCCGAGGAGCCCGCCATCCGCAGCGTGCAGCGCTCGCAGGAGAAGTCGGGCAGCACCTCCGGCTCGATGGGCGAGAGCTCGGTCGCGACGACGGCCCGGCAGGCGGCGACGCCCCCTGCGCGGCCGGCCGGGACGAACCGCGAGAAGTCCGACGAGACGATCAACTACGAGATCAGCCGCACGGTCAACAAGACCGTCATGCCCGTGGGGGACGTGAAAAAGCTCTCCATCGCCGTGCTCGTCGACGGCACCTACGCGAAAAACGACAAGGGCGCCGAGGAGTACCAGCCCCGCCCCGAGAAGGAACTGACCGCGCTGGAGGACCTCGTGAAGAAGTCCTCGGGGTTCGACGCGAAGCGCGGTGACCAGGTCGTCGTCTCGAACGTCCCATTCAAGAAGGTGGACCTGTCCTCCGACCTGCCCGAGAAGTCCTGGCTGGAAAAGCTGACGGTCTTCCTGCCGCTCGTCCGGTATCTCGTGATCCTGGCCGTGGTGGTCCTGGTGGCGCTCTTCGTCGTGAAGCCCCTCGTGCGCATGCTCGCCGAGCGGGGCCGGCAGACGGAGGTCTCGATCCGGGAAGTGCCCGCGGCAGCGGGAGAGCTCAAAGGAGGGGACGGCGTGACGCTTTCCCTCGGCGCCCCGCAGGCGTCCCGCGAGCTGACGGAGGCCGACATCGTGCGGCACATGGCGTCGGCGGACTCCAAGCGCTTCGCCGAGCTGCTGAGGAACTGGATAAAATAGAAGGGTCTGGGGTACAGGGGACAGGGTTGAAAGACAAAGAAGCAGAGCCCCCGATCCCTATTCCCTCCAAGCCTGTACCCTGAACCCGTAACCCTGAACCCTGGTATTATTTATGAACAACGAAGAAAAGGCAGCCATCCTTCTGCTCTCTCTCGACGAGGAACTGGCCGCGGCGGTCATGAAAAACCTCCGGGCCGCGGAAGTCCGCCGCATCAGCAAGTTCATGAGCCGGATCACCAGCATCTCGGCGGGCGACGTCCAGAACGTCGCCAAGGAGTTCTGCGACCTCGCGAAGGAAAAGGGCGGGATCGTCTCCGTCAAGGAGGACGTGGCGAAAAACATCGTCCTGAAGGCCCTGGGCCCCGAACAGGCGGGAAGCATCCTCACAGCCCTGGAGGACGAAAAAGACAAGATCAGCGAAAACCCCATCTTCGAGAAGCTGCGGGACATCGACCCCAAGCTGCTGAAGGATTTCACGAAGATGGAACACCCGCAGACCACGGCGCTCATCCTGGCCCATCTTCGGCCCGAGCAGGCCGCGGAGATCATGGAGTCCCTCGGCCCGGAGATGCAGATCGAGATCGTCCGGAGAATGGCGAGCCTCAAGAGCGTGCCCACGGACCTGATCGAGGACGTGGCCGAGACGCTCGAGAGCGAGCTGATCTCCGGGGCCGCCAGCGAGAAGGAGATCGGCGGCGTGAGGCTCATGGCGGAGATACTCAACCGGATGAACCGCACGAGCGAAAGCGCGATCATCTCCTCGCTCGACGGGTCGGACCCCGACCTGGCCGCAGAGATCCGCGGGCTGATGTTCACCTTCGACGACATCTTGAAGCTCGACGACCGCAGCATGCAGGAGCTCCTGCGCGAGGCCTCGAGCGAGGACCTCGCCAGGGCGCTCAAGGTCGTCGTGGCCGAGGGCCGCGAGAAGGTCTTCAAGAACATGTCCAAGCGCGGCGCCGAGATGCTGAAGGAAGACATCGAGATGATGCCGCCCGTGCGCCTCTCCGAGGTGGAGAAGAGCCAGCGGGCGATCCTGGACATCTGCAAGCGGCTCGAGGCCGAGGGCCGCATCCAGCTGCTGCGCGAGGAGGGCGATGCATTCGTCTAACCGGGTCATCAAGTCCCAGAACGTCAAGGTCGTGGACGGTCCCCGGACGGAGAAGCCCCGCTTCGTGCCGGCCGACTTCGGCTGCGAGAACCTCTCCCAGGGGCCGGCCCCGCGCCGCTCCCGGGTCGAGGAGATCCTCGTCGAGTCGGAAAAGAAGATCGAGGCCGCCGTGAAGCATGCCTACGAGAGGGGCCACGCCGAGGGGTTCCGCAAGGGCTGCGAGACGCGGGAGAAAGAACTGGCCGCGACGGCCGAGAGCCTCAAGAAGCTGCTCCTCGAGGTGGAGAACATCCGCCGGAGCATCCTGGAGCGCGGGGAGGCGAAGGTGCTCAAGCTCGTCATCGCCGTGGCGCGGAAGGTCATCCGCCGGGAGGTGGCCATGGACCGCGACGTGATCCTCGGCGTCCTGCGGGAGGCCGTCAAGAACGTCCTGGACCGCGACCGCATCAAGGTCCGGCTCAACCCGAAAGACCACGAGCGGGTCTCGAAGCTGACCCCGGCCCTCATCGCCGGTTTCGAGGGGATCCGCTCGGTCACGCTGGAAGCGGACGAGGGCATCGGCGCCGGGGGCGCCGTCATCGAGACGGCCTTCGGCGAGATCGACGCCACCCTGGAGCAGCAGCTCGAGGAGATCCTGAAGGCGTTCCTGCAGAACGGCCCGAAAGCCTGAGTTCCGGACCCTGGACCCTGAACCCTGCTGCGGAGCAGCGACATGACCCTGGATTTCAACCGCTACAACCGCATCCTCGACCAGATCAACCCGATCAAGGTGAACGGGACGGTGAGCGAGATCATCGGCCTGATGGTCGAAGGGCACGGCCCGGCGAGCTCCGTCGGCGAGATGTGCAACATCTTCGCAAACGGCGGGGCCTGCGAGACGCTCCGGGCCGAGGTGGTCGGGTTCCGAAAGGGGAAGGTCCTCCTCATGCCGCTGGACCATCTCCAGGGCGTGGGCCCGGGCTGCAAGATCGTATCGCTCGGCCGGAAGGCGTCGATCGCGGTCGGGAAAAAACTCCTGGGCCGGATCATCGATGGTCTGGGCAACCCGATCGACGGCCGCGGCCCCATCGAGCTCGAGGACGACTACCCGCTGTACGCCGAGCCGATCAACCCCCTGAAGAGGGGCCGGATCGCGGAGCCCATGGATCTCGGCATCCGCTGTCTCAACGGGCTGCTGTCCTGCGGCAAGGGCCAGAAGATGGGCATCTTTTCCGGCTCCGGGGTGGGGAAGAGCATCCTCATGGGCATGATCGCCCGCTACACGAAGGCCGACGTGAACGTGATCGGCCTGATCGGCGAGCGCGGGCGCGAGGTCCGCGAGTTCGTCGAGAAGAACCTGGGGCCCGAAGGGCTGCGGCGTTCCGTCGTGATCGTAGCCACCTCCGACCGCCACCCGCTGATCCGCATGCGCGCGGCCTACGTGGCGACGTCCGTGGCCGAGTATTTCCGGGACCAGGGCGCCGATGTGCTCCTCATGGTGGATTCGCTCACGCGCTTTGCCATGGCGCAGCGCGAGGTGGGCCTCTCCGTCGGCGAGCCCCCGGCCACGAAGGGATACACGCCGTCGGTGTTCAGTCTCCTGCCGAAGCTGCTGGAGCGGACGGGGCCCGTCGAGGGGCGGGGCAGCATCACGGGGCTCTACACCGTGCTCGTGGAGGGCGACGACTTCAACGAGCCCATCGCCGACGCGGCGCGCTCCATCCTGGACGGGCACATCGCGCTTTCGCGCGCGATCGCCGCGAAGAATCACTACCCGGCGGTGGACGTGCTCGAGAGCGTCAGCCGCGTCATGATCGACATCGTCGACGGCGAGCAGCGCAAGCGCGCCAACGATTTGTTGAACATCGTCGCCACGTACCGGAAGGCCGAGGATCTGATCAACATCGGCGCCTACGTGGCGGGAAGCAGCCCGGAGATCGACTACGCCGTCAAGATGGTCGACCGGGTCAACGCCTACCTCCGGCAGGACATGAACGAGAAGGTGGGCTTCGAGGAGAGCCGCCGGCAGCTCTATGCATTGTTTCAGTGAGGCCGGAGGGTGAGAGGGTAAAAAGGTAAGAAGGTAAGAGGGTAAGCGTGTTCCGGTTTCGTTTTGAACAGATCCTGAACGTCCGCAAGCTGGCGGAGGAGCGAGTCCTGCAGGAATTTTCCGCGCAGGTCCGGGGCCTGGAGGTCGAGAAGGATCGGCTCCGCTCGATCCGCGGCGAAAAGGAGGCCGTGCTCGCGGAGCTGATGCGCCGGCAGGGCGGGAATCTCAACGCCGGCGAGATCGGCATCGCCTTCGGGTACATCCGGGGCCTGCGGCAGCGGGAGGTCGCCCAGGTGGTCCTGATCGCCGATCGGGAGAAGGCCCTCGAGGCGAAGCGGGAGGAGCTTTCGGACGCCGTCAAGCGGCGGAAGATCATGGAGATCCTCAGGCAGAAGAAGTTCGATCAGTACTGGAAAGAGTGGAACCACAGGGAATCCGTGGAATTGAACGAACAGGGCATCATGCGGTTTCTGAAGAGGTCCGGCGATGAGAAGACTGATCATCATCTGTGAAATCCTTGTCGTGGCGCTGATCGTCATCAAGCTCGCGGCGGCGGGTGGCGTGCTGCAGAACATGCTGCCGGAGGCCTCCTCGGTCCTCGATCTCGACCACGCCATCGCCAACGTGCCGCAGAAGGCGCAGGAAAAGGCGCCGGCGCGGGAGTCCGCCGAGGACAGCCTGGCGAAGGAGCGGAAGCTCGCCGCGTCGCTGGCCGACCGCGAGAAGCAGCTCGACGGCCGCGAGAGCGCGATCCGGGAGGAGGAGAAAAAGCTGCAGGCCCTGAAAGGGGAGATCATCGCAAAGATCGACGCGCTCAAGGGGCTCGAGGACAGGCTCTCGGGCATGCTCGACACCGTGAAGGCGGCCGAGGACAAGCGGCTCCGGGACCTGGCCAACGTGTTCGAAGCCACGCCGCCGGCCCAGGCGGGCCCCATGCTCGAAAAAATGGACAAGAAACTCGCTGCCGGGATTCTCATGAACATGAAGAGCAAGAAAGCGGGCGCGATCTGGGGCCACATCAGCGCCCAGCGGGCCGCCGAGATCGCCAGGGAGATCACCGGCACCCCGAACCGGCCCGAACCGGCGCAGTAAAAAAGGTCCATTCGGACTGTCCGGTCTCTTCGGCCCGTTCGGTCAAGGAAAACGGGGATTGGTGATGTTCGCCAATCCCCGTCTCTTTTCCCTATACCCGATACCCCCTGTCCTTTCAGAACACGCCGGAGAATCCCGTGTACTGATCCCGAGCGGCATCCATCCTCTGCCCGAAGCGGTCCGTTCCGCGGAAGGAGAACTGAACGTGGCCGGGGTCGAGAGTGCCGTCAGCCGTGTCGTTTTGCGTGATGGTGAAGAACACAGTTGCGGTGAAGTTGACGGGGTCGTAGCTCACGTAATCCGGCAGGCCCGGGAGCTGGACCTCCGTCGACGGGATCGCCAAGCCGTAGTTGTACCGCGCAGGCCCGGTTCCGGAGGCCCTGCCGATCTGCCAGTTGGTGACGGTTTCCACCGAGGTGCGGTCCATTTCCTTGTCGAACTGGAACTTTACGGTGAACATCTTGGAGGCCCCGGCGTCCGCAAGCGACTCGTCGAGACTCGACACTGCCGTTCCCAGGGGCAGGCTGCCCGGGAATGTGCCGGTGGCATGGGCGAACATGATTTTCGGGGGGTCCACCTTGTAGATGTAGCGGTTGAGCAGATCGGCGAGCTGCGGGGACTTCTCCTCCAGGTACTCGTAGATTTCCAGAGCCCGATCGATATCCCCCATGTCCGCGAAGGTGTACCCCATCTCGGCCCAGGCGTCGTGGAAATCGTTCTTTTTCTCGATGGCCGCTTCGAACTGTTCGATCGCGAGATCATACTGCCCGGCCCTGCTGTAGGTCTGGCCGAGGCCCAGGTTTCCCGCCGGGTCGTCGGGCGCCATCAGGAGGACCTGCATGAACTGCTCTTCCGCCTTGCCGGTTTCGCCTGTCTGGAGGTAGGCCTGCCCGAGGGCATAGCGGTTTCCCGCATCGGGACTCAACTCCACGGCCTTCTCGTATTGAGCCAGGGCCTCGTCGTATCGGCCTTCGGAGTAATACATTTCGCCAAGCTTGACGCGGGCGGCATCCGAGGAAGGGCTCAGCTCGACGAAGGACCGGAGGGACTCGATGGCCTGCTCCGTTTCGCCCATCGTCACGTAGATGCCCGCCAGCATCTTGGCAGCCTCAACGGCGTATCCGGCTGCCGGCGCCAGTGCAATGGAGGACTTGAAGGCCTGGACGGCGGCGCTGTATTCCTTATTCTTGTACAGCTCGATTCCGCGGTTGAGGGTGTTGCCCGCGTAGTACTCGAGCTGCTGGTAGTTGACCTGCGCGGCGGAGAAGAGCTGATTGGCGCCGGTTCCGTCGATGGCCGTCATGTCATTCCGATCCTCTGTGCCGTTCTTCCTCGAGAGATTCATCGGCAGAAACGGGGCGTTACTTTAGGCGCGGCCCCCTCGTAAAAATTGCCCGTCGTCACGAAAACAGGCAGGCAATATTTGCCCAAAAGGCATGGAGCGCCTCACTGGATTGACGGTTGCCGTCAAGGCGAGATGCCCGCGATTCAGACGACGGGATGTCGAAATTACGCAATGATATCAGCTCATCAACGTGCTCTCCCTTCCCGGGACCCTGTACCCTGTCCCCTGGGCCCTTCTTCCGTGGCATGCGCGTTGCTCCTCTGCTGAGGCAAAACCACCCGAGGAGCAGACATGGATTCTCCCGCAGTGCAGTTCCCGATCGACCCCGCCGCCTCTCCCGAGGCGCCTCGCGGCGCGGAGCCGGCGCCCGGCAAACGGCGCGGCGAGAAGACTGAATCGAGCGGATCGGCCGATGCCGCCGCAGCGGTTCTCACGGTGCCGTTTGCTGAGATCCTGAAATCCAAGCGGCTCGACATCAAGACCGGGTCGGAAGACAGGGACAAGAAAGAATCCCTTCCGAAGGCGAAACAGGCCGGCTTGAAGGCAGGCGGCGAAACACCCGACCGGGCGGAAGGGAGGTTTGCAGCCGCGGTGAAGCCCCTCAGGATGCCCGCCGTCGAAGTCCAGGCGAATGAAACCCTGGAACACGCCAAGGAGCTGTCCGGACAGGCTATGAAGGCGGCCGCATCGAAGGTGCCGAGCCGGGAAGATGCGAATGCCCTGTCGGTCTCGAGACCGTCGGACAAGGGAACCCTCTCTCCAACCGAGGAAGCCCTGTTAAAGGAGATGGTGCAGAAAAACGGCAACGTGACGACGCAGAAGAAGGCGGCCCAGATGACCGGATACGTCAACGGCGAGCCGCTGAACCGCCGAGAGGGAATCAACGCCGTAAAGTCGATGACGGCAAAGGAAGGGGCGGTTCTCGAGATCCTCTCGGGCGACGAGGGAGCCCAGGCGCAGTCGAAGGAAAAGACCGCCAAGCCGGCAAAAACCCGGCAGGCCGTTGTCATGCGCGACACCGCGTCTGAAGGAACCGGCAAGTCGTCCCTGGCCGCCCTGTCGTCGGGCAGGGCCAGGCAGGAGACAGACGGCCCGTACGAACTTGCCCAGGACAGGCCGGCTCAGCCGGTTCCGGGGAAGAAGCAGGGGGGAGCCTCCTGGTCGAACCCGGAACTTCGTGACGTGCCTGCAGGGACCTCCGCGACCTCCATTCTCCAGGGCAGAGGGATCGATAACCCGACGCCTGCGAGGCCGCAGGCCGTGATGAGCCAGGTGATCGACGGAGCGGCCCAGATCCTCCGGGATGGTTCGGGACGGATGGTCCTGACGCTCCAGCCGCCACGGCTCGGCACGCTGGATCTCGACGTCGTCGTTCAGGACAACCGCGTCAGAATGGTCATGCTGGCCGACAACCAGGAGGTCAAGCAGATGCTCCAGGCCGCCATGGACGACCTGCGCAACGCGCTTCAGGACAAGGGGTTCGAGATCGATCGCCTGGAAGTCCTCGTCCAGAATCGGTCCGAGGAGGGCGGGTCGGACTTCTGGCGGGAGGCGGGATTCGCCGGCGGGGGGTCCCGGAAAGAGGAAGGTCGGAAACCCGAGCAGGACGCGGGACCCGCTGTCCAGGAATCCCCGGTGCGGCATCTTCGCGCGGGGGACAGCGGCCTGAGCGTCTTTGCCTGACAGGATCTGGAAACGGAAGGAGTTGAATCATGAGTGTGACGAACACCGTGCAGACGGCCTCAACCACTGCAAACACGACCGCGACAACAGGCGGCAAGAACGTCATCGGCAAGGATGAATTCCTGAAGATGCTCATCGCCCAGCTCAAGAACCAGGACCCGCTCAACCCGCTGGACGGCACGGCCTTCACCGCGCAGCTTGCCCAGTTCTCGAGCCTCGAACAGCTCCAGAACATCAACACCCAGCTGAGCGCGTTCACCAAGCAGCAGCAGTCGCTGAACAGCTCGCAGGCGGTCACCCTCATCGGCAAGGAGGTCCTGGCCAGGGGAAACACGGTCCAGGCCGCGGGCAGCCCCGTTGCGCTGAGCTACCAGCTCGCAGGCGACGCCGCGGAGGGCATCGTACGCATCTTCGACGCCAACGGCGAGTTTGTCGACGCCCTGGTCTTCCAGAACCAGAAGCAGGGGCTGAACACCCTGACGTGGAGCCCGCCGAGTTCGCTTTCCGGCACCTGCACCTTCGAGGTGAGCGCCACCGACCGGGCCGGCAAGGCCGTCGGCGCCGACACCATGGTCCAGGGCGAGGTGACGGGGGTGAACTACCGCGACGGTGCGATCACCCTCAGCGTGGGGGGCCGCGAGATTGCCTACGGCGATGTCGTTTCCGTGAAGAGAACCCAAACGAATTAACACCCGGCGTGTGGCCGTGGAAACCAGGAGGACAGTGAGATGGGAAGCGCACTTTGGATCGCCATTTCGGGGCTCAACGCCAGCTCCAAGCAGATGGACGTCATCGGCAATAACATTGCCAACGCCAACACGATGGGCTTCAAGGCCGGCAAGGCCTACTTCGCCAACGTGCTGAGCCAGAGCCTCTCCGGCGGCGCCTCCGGCGTCATGCAGATCGGGCAGGGCGTCACGGTGGCCGACGTGGCCACCCAGTTCAGCCAGGGCTCTCTCGAGTCCACCACGAGCGCGCTGGACCTGGCCATCGACGGCGGCGGGTTCTTCATCGTCGAGGACGACGAGGGGTCCCAGTTCTACACGCGGGCCGGCGCCTTCCACATCGACGGCGACGGGTACCTCGTCGACGTCAACAACTACCGCGTGCAGGGCTACGCGCCCTCCTCGCCCACGCTCGGGGACATCAACACGCGCAACGCCCAGTCGGCGCCGGTGGCCTCCACGTCCTTCTCCGTGGGCCTCAACCTCGACGCGCGGACCGCCACGGGCAGCACGTTCAACTCGTCGCAGACCGTTTTCGACTCCCTCGGTTCGGCACACACGCTGGCCGTGAACTACATGAAGACGGAAGGCGACGGCCGGTGGGGCATGGACATCACCCTCGACGGCAATGCCGCCGATTCCCAGAACTACACAGGGTTGGCCTTCGACGGCGTGGGCAACCTCGACAGGGTCTACAGCTCGTCGATGGGCTCCCCGACCGGTTCGGGCAGCGGGACGGCCACGGCCACCATTGCCGCGGGCCACAACGGGCAGATCTACCAGACAGGCAACCTCGTGCTGCAGCGCGACAGCGTCAACGCCTGGTCCGTCCATTCCACGTCGGCATACGGCAATGCGACCGTCACGGGATACGGCACCACCAACGCGGATGACACGCTGCTCGTAGACCTCGACGGCGCCGGCGGTGCGGACATCACCGTGACCCTCGGGGGCACCTGGGCCGTCAACGACCGGCTGACCATCCCCTTCACCTACACCGAGGCGGACCCCGCCGACATCAACGTTGCATTCAGCGGCCTGGCCAACGGCGCCATGATCGGCACCGGGGGGGCCCTGCTGTGGGACCTCACGTCGACCACTGCGGAGACCATTACAGGCTATGCGTCCAGCTCGACGGTGAAGGCCCTGACCAACGACGGCTACCCCTCCGGAGTGCTGCGGAGCCTCGCGATCGAGAAAGACGGCACCATCACGGGCTTCTTCACCAACGGCCAGACGGCCTCGCTGGGGCAAATCGCCCTGAGCGACTTTCCCAACCCTTGGGGACTCAAGAAGATGGGCTCGAACCTCTTCAGCTCCACCCTCACCTCGGGCCAGGCGATCATCAACACGCCGGGCGCCGGAGGGCTGGGCGAGGTCACGTCCAACGCCCTGGAAATGGCCAACACGGACCTCGGCACGGAGTTCATTACCATGATCACCGCGCAGAGGGCCTATCAGGCCAACGCGAAGGTCATCACGACGACGGATGCCATGATGGCCGAGTTGATGAACATCAAACGTTAACCGGGCGAGCCGGGTTGCCCCTGAACGGCGGTAAGCCGCCCGCAGGGGGCAACCCGGCCCCGTGCCCCACCGTCAATTTGTTGACCCGCCGGGCCCGCTCCCGGCCGTCCCCGGAGTCCCCCTCGACGCCGGTGCGGCAGCCCCTGCCGCCGCACCGGCCCGCACCTCTCTGCCGGCGGCCCCTGCATGCCGGAATCGCTTGAAAATTCTGCCCTTTCGATTGGTATGGAATTTGCTCCTACCTCTCAGTGCACCCGCGGAGCCTCCGCGGTCCGCCCCGGTGGCCTGTCCAGCGGAATCGGTCCGGCGGCGGCGGGAGGTGGGGACGGGCAGCGCGGACCGGCCGGATCCTGACCCGGCAAGCCGCACGCGCGCCCGGTCCGGACTGGAAACGCAAAAACGAAGGAGCAAACCCAGGAGCCATGGCCAAGGACGCAGAGAAAAACAAGCCGGAAGAACAGGCTGCCGAGGGCGGCAAGGAAACGAAGAAGGGCTCCAAACTCAAGTGGATCATCGTCGCGGTGGTCGTCCTGCTCGTGCTGGGCGGCGGCGGCGCGGGGGCCTATTTCTTCATGAACAAATCGGCGAACAAGGAGGCCCAGGCCCCCCCGAAGCCTCCCATCGGAGCCGTCTGGGCCCCCGACGTGTTCATTATCAACCTGGCCGACACCGACGCGGACCGATACCTCAAGATCACCATGAATTTCGAACTCTCGGACGCGCTTGCCGCGACCGAACTGGACCAGATGAAGCCGAAGGTGCGCGACATGGTCCTCGGCGTGCTCACCGTGAAAAGCTTCAAGGACTTGAACAACTTCGAGGGGAAGCAGCGCCTCAAGGAAGAGATCGCCATGCGGCTCAACAGCCACCTCACGAAGGGCAAGGTGGTCCAGGTGTACTTCACAGACTTCGTCGTCCAGTAAGGGGCGCACGCCGGAGAAGGACATCCCCCCGGACATCCCCTTTTGAAAAAGGGGGAACGAAGGGGATGTAGACGGAACCGAACAGACGGAACAGACGGAACAGACCGAATCGACTATGTCCAACATATTATCCCAGGAAGAGGTCGACGTCCTCTTAAAGGGGCTCTCCGGCGGGGAGATCGACACGGACCGGGCCGAGCAGCACGAACCGGGCGATGTCATCACCTATGACCTGACCAGCCAGGACCGGATCATCCGGGGCCGGATGCCCACCTTTGAGATGACGACGGAGAAATTCTCCCGCCTGTTCCGGCTCAGCCTCTCGTCGCTGCTGCGCCGGGTCGTCGGGGTCAGCGCCCTGTCCGTGGAGATGATGAAGTTCGGCGAGTTTTTGAAGACGCTCCCGGTCCCGACCAGCATGCACATCTTCCGGATGGAGCCGCTGCGGGGCAGCGCGATCTTTGTCGTCGAGTCGAAGGTGATCTTCTCGCTGGTGGACATCCTCTTCGGCGGCTCCGGGCAGTCGAGCTTCAAGATCGAGGGTCGCGAGTTCACCGCCATCGAGAACCGCCTGATCAAACGCGTCGTGCTCAACGCGCTCGTCGATTTCGAGAAGGCCTGGAAGGCGATCGTCGAAGTGAAGATCACCCACCAGCGCTCGGAGATCAACCCCCAGTTCGCGCACATCGTCCCGCTCACGGACGTGGTCGTCGTGGTCCACTTCGAGATCGAGATGGAGTTCTCCTCGGGCGTCGTGTCCATCTGCATCCCCTACTCGATGCTGGAGCCCGTGCGCGAGAAGCTGCAGGCCGGTTTCCAGAGCGACGCGCTGGAAGTGGATCGCGAGTGGGCCAACCGGTTCAAGGAGGGGCTCGTCGCGTCGAAGGTGGAGCTCATCGTGGAACTCGGGCGCACCGAGGTGAGCGCCAAGGATGTGGTCGGCCTCAAGAAGGGCGACGTTATCATGCTCGAGCGCTACCGCGTCGATCCCCTCGACGTTTACGTGGAGGGGGTTCAGAAGCTCCGCGCCTTCCCCGGCGTCTACAAGGGGAGCACCGCGATCCAGGTTGCGGGAACGATTCAGGGAAAAGAGGCCCGGTACTATGGAACAGAATGAAGTGGACAGCTTGATGCAGGAGATCAACAAGGAGACCGGCGGGGCCCCGGCCGGGCAGGAAGGGGACATCGGCTGGGACGACGTCAAGGACGAGCTGGAGAAGTCCCGGCAGGCCGCCCCGGCCGCGGAGGTCAGCGAGCCCGACTTCAACGAGCTGCAGAAGACGCCGGGCGGCAAGGGCGGCTTCGATCTCGACTTCATCCTCGACATCCCGCTGAGCCTCACCGTGGAGCTGGGCCGGTGCCGGATGCTGATCAGCGAGCTGCTGCAGCTCGGCCAGGGGTCCGTCGTGGAGCTGCAGAAGATCGCCGGCGAACCCATGGACGTCTACGTGAACCAGCGCCTGATCGCGCGCGGGGAGGTCGTCGTCGTCAACGAGAAATTCGGCGTCCGCCTGACGGACATCATCTCCCCCGCGGAACGCATCCTCAAGCTTCGCTGAAGGGAACCCGGACGGCATGAGCACACTCGATTTCCTTGCATCGCTGCTGAAGATGATCTCGGCCCTGGCCGTCGTGCTCGGGGTCATGCTGGCCGGGCTCTGGGCGGTCCGGCGGTTCATGAGCAAGACCGGCGCGAAGGTCGACGACGGCCAGATGATCCGGGTCCTCTCCACCCGGTACCTGGGACCGAAGTCGAGCATTCTGCTTCTCGACGTGCTGGGCAGCGTGATCGTCGTCGGCGTCTCGGGGACGCAGATGACCCTGCTGACCACCATAACCGACGAGGACTCCCTCGCGCGCCTCCAATCGGCGAGCCCCGGGGCGGGCGAAGCGCAGCCCTTTCTCGACCCGATCAGCCTCTACAAGCGCAAGCTGAAAACCCTGAGCCTCGTGGGCGGCCAGAACGAGCCGAAGTGAAGCCCCGCCCGTGAGGAGAATGCCCGCGTACAGGACCATGAAGAAGCTCATCCCCGCACTGCCCGCCGTTGCGCTGCTGCTTGCCGCCGTGTCGATCCTCGCGGCCGCTCCGGCCGGCGCGCAGAACATGCCCATCCCGTCGGTCAGCCTCAACATCGGCGACGGCTCCGGCGAGCCGGGCCGGGTGGCCGTGGTGATGCAGCTCCTGCTGCTGCTCACCGTCCTCTCGCTCGCCCCGGCGATCCTCATGATGGTGACCTCCTTCACGCGCATCGTCGTCGTGCTGTCGATCCTGCGGCACGCCCTGGGAACGCAGCAGCTGCCGGCAAACCAGATCGTCATCGGGCTGGCGCTGTTCCTGACGTTTTTCATCATGACGCCCGTCTGGCAGAAGGTCAACAGCGACGCCATCCAGCCCTACATGAACGAGGAGATCTCGACCCAGCAGGCCTTCGAGAAGGCGACGGTGCCGATCCGGGACTTCATGCTGAAGCAGACCCGGGAGAAGGACATGGAGCTGTTCATCAAGGTCTCGGGAGGGAAAAAGCCCGAAAAGCCCGCCGACGTGGCGCTCACGGCACTCATCCCGGCCTTCGTCATCAGCGAATTGAAGACCGCGTTCCAGATCGGCTTCCTCATCTACATCCCCTTCCTGGTCATCGACATGGTCGTGGCCAGCATCCTTCTGTCGATGGGGATGATGATGCTGCCGCCGATCATGATCAGCCTGCCCTTCAAGCTCCTGCTGTTCGTGCTCGTCGACGGGTGGTACCTGATCATCGGCTCGCTCGTCCAGAGTTTCCACTGACAGGCCGAAAGGGGGAGGGGCAGACATGTCAACGGATCTGATCATGGGGATCGCGGGCGAGACCATGAAGGTGACCCTTCTCGTGTCGGCGCCGGTCCTGCTCGTCGGGCTCGTCGTGGGCATCGTCATCAGCGTCTTCCAGGCGGTGACGCAGGTGCACGAGATGACGCTGACCTTCGTGCCCAAAATCATCGCCGTCATGCTGGCCCTTCTCGTCGCCGCGCCCTGGATGCTGGACATGCTCGTGAACTTCACGCACAACCTGTTTTCGAACATACCGAACTACATCAAATAGAGGGGCCAGGATGCAGGGTACAGGGTACAGGGTGCGGGATGAAGAGCGTTCCCCGTCTTTGGTGCGTCCCGGCGATGCCGATCGAGTGGGGCCATGAAATTCCCCGTGTTCACCCTCGACCAGGTCGAGCTCTTCTTTCTCATCCTCCTCCGGATCGGCGTGATCGTGGCGATGATCCCGATCCTCGGGGACCGGACCACTCCCGCGCGGGTCAAGGCAGGGCTGGCGATCCTCATCACCGCGCTCGTCCTCCCCTTCGTGGAGCGTCCCGCGGAGGTCGCGGGCGACCTGTTCACCCTCGGCCTTCGAATGGCCGGGGAGGCGTTCATCGGGATCATACTCGGCTTCGCCGCACGGCTCGTCTTTGCCGGCATCCAGCTGGCGGGCCAGCTCGTCGGCTTCCAGATGGGCTTCTCCATCGTCAACATCATTGATCCCGTGACAAGCGGCCAGGTGTCCATCGTCGCCGAGTTCCAGTACCTGCTGGCCGGCCTGCTCTTCCTCGCTGTCGACGGCCACCACGTGATGATACAGGCCATCTCGGAGAGCTACCGCGTGCTTCCCGTATTGGGGTTCCACATGACGGGGGAACTCGTGCAGAACCTCGTCGCGCTGTCGCGGAACATGTTCGTCATCGCCGTGAAGATCTCGGCGCCCATCGTGGCGGCGCTGATGTTTGCCAATATCGGCCTGGGGCTTGTGGCACGCACCGTCCCCCAGATCAACATCTTCATCGTCGGCTTTCCCCTCCAGATCGCCATCGGCCTCATCGGGATCGGTGTCACCCTGCCCCTGTTCCTCCACCTCGCGGCCGGTCTTTTCTCGCATCTCCCGGCCGAAGTCAGCCTTCTGCTCAGGGCGATGTAAGCGCCGAAAGGCCCCGAGGACAGGCACCAGGGCTCAGGGTCCGGGGTTCCGAAAAAAAAGGAAAAGATCCTCGCCCGGGATGCATCCAAACCCGATGTTCCGGCACGAAGTCTGCAATCCTGTCCATCGTTGCTATTCACCCGATATCCCGGGCTTTTTGGCCCGTTTTTTGACATCGGCGTCAGCATTTCGGAAAGACGTTGCACGGGTTGCGGAATGGCATGGCTGAATGCTCTTGCGGCATTCGGATTGAACCTGAACCCTGTACCCTGACCCCTGAGCCCTGAATGCATGGCTGACATCGACAAGGACCAGGAACGAAACGAACAGGCGTCGCCTAAGCGACGCGAGGAAGCCCGAAGCAAGGGGCAGGTCGCCCAGAGCCGCGAGGCGGTCTCGGCGGCGATCCTGCTGTCCTGCACGATTCTGTTTTATTTCTGCTCCGGCGGCATGGTCGAGCGCCTGATGGACCTGACTCGCTGGACGCTTCGGGACTGCGGCACGACGGCCGTCACCCTCACCAACATCCACTCGCTGCTGTGGGGCTGGTCCTGGAAGCTCCTGTTCATCATGGGCCCGCTGCTGCTTACTGTGGTGGTGGCCGGCGTGCTGGCCAACTACCTCCAGATCGGGTTTGTTTTCTCCACCGAGGCGCTGGCCCCGAAATTCGACAAGATCGACCCCTTCAAAGGCTTCCAGCGGCTTTTCGCCCTGCGGTCGCTCGTGGAACTGCTCAAGAGCCTCCTGAAGATGATCGTGGTCGGCGCCGTCGTCTGGTACACCCTGAAGGACGAGCTCCCGAAAATGATTCCGCTGATGGAGGAATCCGTCTGGGGGATTCTCCTGTACACGGGGCGGATCTCCTTCAAAATCCTGATCACGACCTGCTGGATCCTCATCGTGCTCGCCATCCTCGATTACATCTACCAGCGCTGGGAGTACGAAAAGGGGCTCCGGATGTCCAAGCAGGAGGTGAGGGACGAATACAAGCAGACCGAGGGAAACCCCGCCATCAAAGGGAGAATCCGCCGCATCCAGCGCGACGCGGCGCGGAAGCGGATGATGGCCGCCGTGCCCAAGGCGGACGTGGTCATCACGAACCCGACCCATCTGGCCGTCGCCATCCGCTACGATCCGGAAAAGATGTACGCGCCTACCGTCGTGGCCAAGGGTGCCGGCTTCGTGGCGGAGAAGATCCGGGAGATCGCCAGGACCCACGGGGTGCCCGTCGTCGAGAACAAACCCGTGGCACAACTATTGTATAAAACCGTCGATGTGGATCGCGCGATTCCGGAGGACCTGTATCGCGCGGTCGCGGAAATTCTGGCCTATGTCTACGGCCTCAAGGAAAAGGCCGTCTGACCCCTTTGGATGTGGAAAAAATAGCGACAGAGTACCCGATTCCAGGCGGATCGTGATTTCTTCGAACCCTGACCCCTGGACCCTGAACCCTGTCCCCTGAACCAGGTTGAACCATGGCAGAAGCGGTTGAGAAAACGGGGGCCATTCCCCACTGGGTGAAAAACCCGGCGACACTGATGGGCGTGGGGGTCATCGCGATCCTCATGGTCATGGTGATCCCGTTGCCGCCGCTGGTCATCGACCTGCTGCTGTCGCTGAGCATCACGGCGTCGATCGTGATCCTGCTCATGTCGATGTTCGTCCTCAAGCCGCTCGATTTCTCCGTCTTCCCCTCCGTCCTGCTCACAGTGACCCTGTTCCGCCTTTCGCTCAATGTGGCCTCGTCGAGGCTCATCCTGCTGCACGGCAACGAGGGGACTGGGGCAGCCGGCCAAGTCATCAAGGCCTTCGGGACTTTCGTCGTGGGGGGCAACTACGTGGTGGGGCTGATCGTCTTCACCGTGCTCACCCTGATCAACTTTGTCGTGATCACCAAGGGCGCCACCCGCATCGCGGAGGTGGCGGCCCGGTTCACCCTCGATGCCATGCCGGGAAAGCAGATGAGCATCGACGCCGACCTCAACGCCGGGCTCATCTCCGAGACCGAGGCGAGGCGCCGGCGCGGTGAGATCGAACGGGAGGCCGATTTCTACGGCGCCATGGACGGCGCCAGCAAGTTCGTGCGCGGCGACGCCATCGCCGGGGTCGTGATCATCTTCATCAACGTCGTGGGCGGGCTCATCATCGGCGTGCTGCAGCAGGGCATGGACATCACCGACGCGGCGCGCAACTACACGCTGCTGACGATCGGCGACGGCCTGGTGACGCAGGTACCGGCCCTGATCGTCTCCACCGCCGCCGGCATGCTCGTGACGCGCTCCACCTCGTCGTCCAATCTCGGGCAGGACATCACGGAACAGCTCTTCGTGCAGCCGAAGGCCATCGGAACGGCCGCCGCCATCCTCTTCATCTTCGCCCTGATCCCCGGGATGCCCAAGCTCTCCTTCCTGCTCGTCGCGGCGGGAGCGGGCTTCCTGGCCTGGAAGCTGGTCCGGAGCGCGCCTGCCGCGCAGGAGGCCGCCGAAGAGGAAGCGCCGCCGCCCACGCCCATCGAGACGGTGGACCTGCTGCTCCCGCTCGACCTGCTGGAGATCGAGGTGGGCTACGGGCTCATCGGCTTTGTCGACGTGGCCCAGGGCGGCGAACTGCTGCAGCGTATCAAGTCGCTTCGCAGGCAGCTGGCCGTCGAGATGGGCTTCGTCATCCCGGCCATCCACATCCGGGACAACCTCCAGCTCAAGCCGAACCAGTACAACGTCATCCTGAAGGGCGTCGAGATCGCCCGCGGGGAGCTGATGCCCGGTCACTGGCTGGCGCTCACGTCGGACAAGACCCCCCGCGTCAAGGGGATCGATACGAAGGAGCCCGCCTTCGGGCTGCCCGCCGTGTGGATCACGGAGAGGGAGAAGGAAAGCGTCCAGGCGCGCGGCGTGGTCGTCGTGGATCCCGCCACGGTGGTGACGACCCACCTGACCGAGATCATCAAGGCCCACGCCGACGAACTGCTGGGGCGCCAGGAGGTCCAGGCCCTGATCGACAACCTCGCGAAGACCTACCCAAAAGTGGTCGAGGAGCTGATCCCGAAAGTGGTTTCCGCAGGGATGCTCCAGCGCGTGCTGCAACGGCTGCTTCGCGAGCGGATCTCCATCCGGGACCTGCTGACGGTGCTGGAGACGCTGGCCGACTATGCGCCGATGACGAAGAACATCGACATCCTGACGGGCTACGTGCGCCAGGCCCTGGCGCGGACCATCACAAAGCAGTACCGGGACAGCGAGGGCGGCATCACCGTGGTCATGCTCTCGCCGGAGATCGAGGACCGGATCAGCCAGTCCGTCCAGCACACGGAATTCGAGTCGTTCCTCACGGTCGACCCGAGCTGGGTCCAGAAGGTCGTCCGCGGCGTCCAGAAGTTCGTGGGGACCTTCGCGTCGCGGGGGCTGCAGCCCATCGTGCTGTGCTCGCCGGGAGCTCGGATCCATTTCCGGAAGGTCCTGGAGAAATTCGTGCCGAACATCATCGTGCTCTCGCACAACGAAATCACGCACGACGTGAACATCAAATCTCTGGGGATCGTGGAGTAGGGCCGTGCAAATCAAGCGTTTTGAAGCCGCCAGCACGCAGGAAGCCTTGTTGAAGATCAAGAACGAGCTCGGGTCGGATGCCGTGGTGCTCTCGACGCGGAAGCTCCGCAGCGGGAGGGTTCCGCTGTTCGAGGTGACCGCCGCCGTCGACGAGCGTCCGGCTGCACGGCGACAAACAGCCCCTGCAAAGGCCCCGGCGCCGCCCGAGGCGCCTCCCGCGCCGTCCCGGGACGAGGACGAGACCGCGGCCCGAGCGCTGCGCCGCGACGTGGAGGAAATCAAGACGCTGCTGGCCGAATCGGCCCTGCGGTCCTTCCCCTACGGGGAGTTCCTCGAGATGCGGGAGATGCTGGACACCTTCTTCGACACCATGGGCTTCCAGCGCAAGGAGAAGTTCCCCGGGGCTCTGCAGAAAATCTATCACCACCTCGTCTCCATCGGCGTGTCGCGTCCGAAGGCCTTCCTGCTCGTGAGCACGCTGAACCGCAACCTCCCCCCGGGGAAGCTGCAGGACGAGGCGGCGCTAGGCCGCACGGCCGAGAAGCTCCTGTCCATGTCCATCGGCCTCTCTTACCGCGGCGCGGAGCGGAAGCGCATCTGCGCCTTCGTGGGGCCCACCGGCGCGGGCAAGACGACGACGCTGGCCAAAATCGCGGCCCGCGCGGCCCTCGAGGAGAAAAAGAAGGTGGGACTCGTCACGACGGACACCTATCGCATCGCCGCGACGGAACAGCTCAAGACCTACGCGCGGATCATGCAGATCCCCATCGAAGTGGCCTCCGACAAGGCGGCTCTGCGCGTGGCCCTGGCGAAATTGTCGGATCGCGATCTTGTCTTGGTAGACACTCCCGGGAAGAACTCGGCGGAGCCCGGCTACATCGACAGGCTGCGAGATCTCTTCCAGCTCGACGCCCCCGTGGAGGCCAGCCTGCTGCTGCCCCTGACGTCGAGTCAGGACAACCTGACCGAGAACGTGGTGCGGTTCAAACCCGTCGGCTACCAGTCGATCATTTTCACCAAGATCGACGAGAGCCGTCATTTCGGCAGGATCTACAACGTTATCGATCAGGAACGCAAGCCCGTCTCCTGGGTCACCAACGGCCAGAATGTCCCCCAGGACATCGAAAAGATCGACCCGGGGCGCCTGGCGAGAATGATCATGACCAGCACCCTGCAGTGAGAAGGAAGAGGGTGAGAGGGTCAGAAGGTAAGAAGGTAAGAAGGTAAGAAGGTAAGAAGGTAAGAAGGTAAGAAGGTTCTTGCTCCGGTGGCCGAAGGGCCGGCAGCGGAAACGGGTAGGTCATCAAACGGAGGTGCTTTTCACTTGGATCAGGCGTCAATGCTCAGGCGGATGAAAAAAGCATCGGAACCCAGGGACGGAGCGGTCGCGTCATCCCCGGAAAGCGCGCCCGTGGAGCGGGAGGCCCGGCGGGCCACCCGCGTGATCGCCATCACGAGCGGCAAGGGCGGCGTGGGCAAGACCAACATCGCAACGAACCTGGCCTACCATCTCTCCCGGATGGGGAAGAAGACGCTCATCTTGGACGCCGACATGGGCCTCGCCAACATCGACGTGATCCTGGGGCTCGCGCCGAAGTACAACCTGTACCACGTCCTGCGGGGCGAGAAGCCGCTTGCCGACGTGATCATCGAGGGGCCCGGCGGCATGAAGATCCTGCCGGCCACATCGGGCATCCCCGAGATGGCGGAGCTCTCCCGGGGCGAGAAGCTTGCCCTGGTGGACGAACTGGAGGGGTTGGGCGGCGCGCTGGACTTCATGCTCATCGACACGGCGGCGGGCATTGCGGGCAACGTGATCTACTTCAACGTGGCCGCCCGGGAGATCATCGTCGTGGCCTCCCCGGAGCCGACCTCCATCACCGACGCCTACGCGCTGATCAAGATCCTCTACAGCCAGTACGGCGAGAAGCGGTTCATGCTCCTCGCGAACATGGTGAAGAACTCCAGCGAGGCCCGGGAGGTGTTTCTCAAGGTGAGCAACGCGACCTCGCACTTCTTGAATCTCTCCATCGAGAACCTCGGGTACGTTCTGGATGACACACGGGTCACCGAGGCGGTGCGTCGCCAGAGGGCTTTGGCGGAGGTCTACCCCGATTCCAAGGCGAGCAAGTGCCTGCAGTCCATCGCCCGGAAGCTCTGCCGGCTCCAGCCCGAGGCGGGCGAGTCGGGGAGCCTGAAATTCTTCTGGAAGTCCATTGTCGAGAAACCGCGCGGGTAAGGGGTCACGTGAACAAGAAGGAACGGAACAAGCTGATTCTGAAATACGCCCCCCTGGTCAAGAGCATCGTGGACCGCATTGCCTGCAAGGTGCCCGGGCACGTGGCCGAGCGCGACGACCTCATCAACGTGGGGGTGATCGGCCTGATCTCGGCCCTGGAAAAATTCGACAAGGGCCGCAACGTCCAGTTCGAGACCTACGCCCGGTTCCGCATCCGCGGCGCCGTCCTCGACGAACTGCGGGCGAGGGACTGGCAGCCGCGCTCGGCGCGGAACAAGGATGCCCGGATCGAGAAGGCGATGCTGGCCCTCCAGCGGCAGCTCGGCCGGCCCCCCGACGAGGTGGAAGTTGCCGAGTACATGGACCTGCCCCTCGAGGACTACTACCAGCTCCTCGACGAGGCCTCCGGCGTGTCGCTGCTCTCCAGCGAGGACCTGCCGCCCGATTACTGCGAGAAGTACGCGACCTACGACGTGCTCGAGAAGATGGACCAGGGAAGCCCCCTGTCGATCCTGGCCCGCGGCGAAGTGAGGAAGATCCTCAAGGATGCCATCGAGGCGCTTCCGGACAAGGAGAAACTGGTGCTGTCGCTGTACTACTACGAGGAACTCACCATGAAGGAGATCGGCTGCGTTCTCAAGCTCACCGAGTCGCGGGTCTGCCAGCTCCACTCGCAGGCCGTGCTGCGCCTTCGGGGCAGGGTGAGAGAGCTCCGATAAACGGGGAAAGCCATGGCGCGGAGAGTCGAACTCGATCTGCTGGAAAGCGACGGGGTTGCGGAAGCCCCGGAGACCGCTCCTTCCGGGGCCGCCGGCGAAGCGGGGCTTCCCCCGCCGGTTCGCGCGTCGCTGCTGTTCCGGTTTCGCTCCCTCCTGGAGAAGACCCTCTCCCGCTTCAGGTGCCCGGGGGCTCCCTTCGACGGGAAGAGGCTCCTGAACTGGAAGGTTCTCACCGCGGGCCTGGCCGCGGCCGTTCTCCTGTCGGGCGCCGTCGCCTCCTTTCTGTCCAACCAAAACAGGGAAGCGGAGCGGGTTGCGGCCGAACAGAAAGCCCCTGCCGTCGCGGCCCCCCCGGTCGTCCGCGAAGCCGCTTTTCCCGATTTCAGCATCGACCTCAAGGACGCCAGGGGCCGTTACCGCTTTCTTCAGTGCGATGTGACGCTCGAATTTCATGAGGCCGTGGAATTGACGGAGGACCGCAAGGTGGAGATCCGGAGGGTCATCTACCTGGCGGCAAAGAAGAAGGGTCCCGAGTGGATCGCGAGCCCCGAGTCGGGCAAACGGTTCAAGAAGGACGTGCGCGAAGAGTTGCGCGGCATCCTGGGGGAAGGAGCCCTGAAGGACATCTACGTGACGCGGTATGTGCTGATCTAGGGATAGGGTCCAAGGGACAGGGTACAGGGAGAAAAAAATGACGAAGCCATGGATTGTTGCCTGTTCCGCGGTCATGATAATGCTTCTTGCCGGGTCGGCCTTTGCCCTCACGGCGGAGGAGGTCATCAAGCTCAGGAAGGCGGGTGTCAGTGACGAGACCATCCGGCTCATGATCGAACAGGAACGTGCAGGCCGGCAGGCGAACCCGTCCGACCGGATCGGGGTCCGGGAGGTCAAGGATGCCGACGGCAACACGTCGGTCGTGTATTCGACGGGCGCCCCCACCGCGGCCACGCAGAACGAGTCGGAACAGGAAAAGGTCGACAAGGCATGGAAAATGCTACAGAATCAAAATGTGATCATCGACGACCGGAGGCGATGAGCGCCCGCGGGGCGCCCTGAAGGGTGCGTGTTTGCGACCGCGGGGAATCCCTTGAGCTTTTCGATTCGATGGTTTAGTCTTTTCGGCGGGCCCGGGGCCTGCCGATAACCGGAGAAAGAGAACATGATCAAATCCAAGGAAGTGAAAGAAACGAAGGAAGCCGACGTGTACCGGCTTCTGGAGAGGGAGTTCGAAGGCACGTTCATCGAGGAGCTGATCCCGGGGATCCTGCACAATTTCGCCAATCCGCTCAACGGGATCATCGGCCGCACGAGGCTTCTCCAGAGACGGCTCGAGGAAGCCATCCGCAAGACCCGGGAGGTCTACCCGGACGCGGAGCGCACCCTCGGGGAGGATCACGCAAAGCTCCTGAAGGACATCGAGCTCATCACCCACGAGTCGGACCGGCTCTTCGATCTCTTCAAGCACGTCTCGGGGAAATTCTACGCCATCGGCGACCGCAACCTCCAGCAGGTGAATCTCTCGGAGCTCGTGGAGAACGAGATCCGGTTTTTCGACTTCTACCTGGACTTCAAGCACAACGTGAAGAAGATCATGGACCTCGACGGGGACCTGCATGACGTGGCCGGCTCCCCCGCCGACTACTCCATGTTCATCTCCACCTGGGTGCGCTACGCCATGGAGGCCATGGCCGAGAGCCCCGTGAAGGAATTCTTCGTTTCCACGACCCGCCGCAACGGCCGGGTCGCCCTCAAGTTCCAGGACACGGGGCGCCCCATGCCGCCAGAGCTGAAGGAGGCGATCCTGAAGGGCCGCGCGGGCCAGGACGTCAAGGACGAGGGGGCCTCTCGACTCCTGCTGGCCGTCTCCCTGCTGCGCAAGTACGACGTGCAGTTCGACATCGGCCACGAGGCGGGTATCAACATCTTCTCGCTGGAGATTCCCTGCCAGGCGGCCGGGATGCGCAGGAAAGCGGCAAGGAGATAGGGCGAGGACAGGGGACAGGGTCCAGAGGCAGAGAACAGCGTACAAGGTACAGAGTACAGAGGGTTGCACGGGTTCCTTCACATACGCGAGGCGCGGCGGAATTAAAGATTCCGGCCCGACCCGTCGATTGCATGAACAGGGACGCCAGAAATCTGTTCTGGGTTCGCTGAGGGTCCGCAAGGACGGCTTCCCGCGGGAACCGCCTGCAGGGAAGAGGAGATCCGGTCATGCTGAGGGCGGTCGATGTACAGCAGATCCTGTTGCAGACGACGTCGGTGGAGCGAATCCAGCAGACGCAGCAGCAGCAGTCCGACCTGCAGCAACGCTACGTGGCCGTGCACACAAGCGAGGAAAAGAAGCTGCTCAAAGAAAAGGTGAAGGAATCGGACGAGACCGAAAAGGCCCGGATCAAGCGCGAGGAGGAACGGGAGCGGAAGCGCAGATCGGCCCGGGAGTTTCGGCAGGCGGACGATTCCCCCCACCTTCCTCCCGGGGAGGATGAGCCCCCCGAGGACAGCCACGGAGGCCGGATCAACATCCGGGTTTGACCTGAGAAGAAGCTGTGAAGTTGAGAAATTGAGAACTCTGGATCCGCCCGCAACAGTACGCACACCTCCCGTTCTCCGAACTTCCTAGCTTCCCAGCTTCTCAACTTCGTCATCGAGGCATCGTAAGGCAGCCGCGACAGGAACCAAGCCATGGACATCGACCCGAAAGTCTTTTTCGCCATCCAGGTGCTGGCCGACGTGGTTCTCTGTGTGGCCGTCGTCTTCATCCTCGGGAGGGTCAACCGCGAGCTGAAACAGAAGCCGACGGGCATCGACCCTGCGAGCCTAGCGGAACTCAAGCGGGTGATCGAGGATTCGCAGAAAGCGACGACGGCGCTGCTCGGCGCCATGGAGGAGAGCAAGAAGTCCCTCCGGGACATCTCCCGCTCCATCGACGAGAAGGAGGCCCGCCTCCGCGATCTCATGGAGTCGGCATCCGCCCGGATCGACAAGCTCGACGAAGCCCATACCGGCGCGAAGGGGGGCCCCGGGGCCGGAGAAAACGACGAGGTGATCCGGCTTGCCGGGAAGGGATTCACCCCTGCGGAGATTGCGGGAACCCTCGGGCTCACCGAGGGGGAGATCCGCCTCATCCTGGACCTCGCCCGACGCAAAGTTGAAAGCCGCTGATGCCCGCCCCCGTCCGTTTCCCCCCCGCGTTCACCCCCACCTCCGCAGAGACGATGCAGATCCGGCTCTCCCAGCCCCCTCCGGGGATGTCCGTAGGACAGGCCCTCGAGATCCGCGTGCTGGAGAGGATGGCCGACGGGCGGTTCCTCATCGACGCGGGCGCCGCCCGCCTCACTGCCGAGACAGAGCACGCGCTGCAGCCCGGGCAAACCCTGGCGATGCGCGTGGAGAGCCTCCGCCCGCGGGTCGTGCTGTCGATGCTTCCGCCGCCAGGGGATCGATGGGTAGCGGAGCATCTCCGCGGCTTCCGGTCGAACCCCGCAGCGCTGGCCCAGAGCCTCGCCGATCTCGCCGGGATTCCCGGCGGCCGCGGTGCCGGCGGCCCTTCACCGGCCGAGGGGCGCGATCCCCTGGCCGCGGTCCTGGATGCGCTCCGGGCGGCCCTGCCGGGCCGGGAGCGGGCCGGGGAGGGGCTCTCGCTGCCGGACTTCGCCCGGGCCCTCGGCCTGCTCACGGAGAGCGACCTGAAAAGGGCATTGGAGAAGAACGGCGAGAACCTGCTTCCACCGTCGGCGAACCTCAAGACCCGTCTGCTGAAGATCCTCCAGGAGTCCGCATCCGAAGACGGAAAGACGATCCGCCTATGGACCCCGGCCCTGGAGAAGGCCGTGCGGGCGATCGAAACCCTTCAGGTCCTCAACGTTCACCTGCAGGAGAACGAAGGCAAGCTCTTCCTCCAGGTGCCCCTGCTGTTTGCCGGTCTTGCGGGGAAAGCGGACATCCTCATCCGCAGAGAGAGACGCGACGCAGGGACGGACGCGCGCAACGGGGCGTTTCGGGTGCTTCTTGCCCTCGACATGGACGCGTTGGGCGACGTGATGGCGCAGGCGCACTTCAGCGGCGACACGGTGACATGCAGCGTGCACTGCGAGAAAGAGGAAGCGGCAACCTTCATCTCCGGACTGTTTCCGTCCCTGGATGCCGGTCTGACCCGGGCCGGGTACCGGGTGGCAAGCCTGGGGGCCCATGCAGACGGGCGGGTCCGGGAAACGATGGAAGGGCGTCTCCGGGAGGAAATTTGCGGGGACGGGCCGGCGCTGAGCGTCTTTGCATAGAAAGGGTTCAGGGTCCAGGGGACAGGGTTCAGGGTGATGAAGAAGAAGGGATTTGAAAACAGAAAGAAGCAGGCGGAGATGCCGAAGATGGCGGCGGCGATCCGCTACGATGCGGACAAAAGCGATGCCCCGCGTGTCACGGCAAAGGGCAGCGGGCATGTGGCCGAGACGATCATCGAACTGGCCCGCCGCCACGACATCCCCGTGCGGGAGGACAGGGCCCTCGTTCAGATCCTGAGCAAACTCGACATCGACCGGCAGATCCCGCCCGAGCTGTACCGGGCCGTGGCGGAGATCCTCGCCTTCGTCTATTCCGCCAACGAGCAGTATCGGGAGAAGCAGGGTCCGGGGTAAAGAGTAAAGGGTAAAGGAAAAGACGGTCCTATAGATCCCGTCGTTGAAAGTCAGTCATCCACCATCCCACCAATCTGATTTTCTCCCGGTAAAGAAAAGACAGGAAACCATTCCAAAGAGGCAATATTTTCCCGCCTTTCCAAAAATTACCCACTCGGCAGCCAGAGGTCCGCCGGCTTCCTGTATTCGCAATGGACAAGTGAAAACCCAGCTTCACATTAAAATCAATAATATCGAGCTGTTATGGGTTTCCCCGCCTGGCCCCTGAACCCTGGCCCCTGAACCCTGGCCCGTGGCACACCCGTTGCCTTCTATGGGGTCAACACCACGAGGAGCGGAAACGATTGCCATGATGTACGGTGTGAACACGGCGGTCAGCGCGGCCGTCAAGAAACTTTCCCAGCATGACTACGTGACCCACAATCTGGCCAATGCCAACACGCCGGGGTACAAGGCCGAGCGCCTCATCTTCGTGCGCAGGCCCGAAACGGATTCCATGGCCGAGGACAGCTTCAGCCACGACCCCGTCGTCCTGATCGACCACTCGCCGGGCACGCTGCAGAAGAGCGGCAACCCGCTCGACGTGGCCATCCAGGGTGAGGGTTACTTCGTCATCGAGACGAAGGACGGCGAGCGCTACACGCGCAACGGCAGCTTCACCCTCAACCAGAACGGGGAACTGATCACCATGTCCGGCAACGCCGTGCTGGGCGAGGGCGGCCGGATCACGATTTCCGGCAAGAAGATCGAGATCTCGAATGCGGGCGCCGTCAACGTCGACGGCAGTGAAGTGGGCAAGCTGAAGATCGTCGATTTCAAGAAGAGGGATGCGCTCGTGAAGCGGGGAGCAGGCCTATTCGAGGCTTCCGCCAAGGCCGAGCAAGCCGCGTTGGAAAACCCGGAGGTCCGGTCGGGCTACCTCGAGACCTCCAACGTACAGGCCGTGAAGGAGATGATCGAGATGATCGACATCCAGCGCTCCTTCGAGGCCTACCTCAAGATCATGCAGACGATGAGCGAGCAGGACCGTCTGGCCACGGGCCGGCTCGGGAAACTGACCTAGGAAAAAGGCACGGGAGGAAACCATGATCAGATCGTTGTACACGGCGGCAACGGGCATGCTGGCCCAGCAGATCAATCAGGACGTGGTCGCCAACAACCTGGCGAACGTCCAGACGCCCGGGTTCAAGAGCTCCAGAGCCGAATTCCAGGACCTCATGTACCAGGTCAGCCGGCAGGCCGGCGTGGAGACCACCTCCGGGACCGCCCTGCCCCTGGGCATGGAAGTGGGCCTGGGCTCGAAGCTCACGTCGATCCAGAAGACCTTCACCCAGGGCGACTACCAGCAGACGGGCAACCGCTTCGACTGGGCCATCGAGGGCGACGGCTTCTTCCAGATCGACGACGGCAACGGAAAGACCCTCTACACCCGCTCGGGAAGCTGGAAGATCAGCAAGGACCTCTACCTCGTGAATTCCGAGGGCCTCAAGCTCACGCCCGAAGTCACCGTGCCCGCGGGGACGGTCACCTTCACCGTCGACGCCGGCGGCACCTGGACGGCCAAGGACAAGGCCGGGACGACCCTCTCGACGGGACGCCTGGAGCTGGCCAAGTTCGCCAACCCGGCGGGCCTCACGAACCTGGGCCGCAACCTCTACGCGAAGACCGACGGCTCCGGCGACCCCGTCACGGGAAACCCCGACACCGAGGGATTCGGGACCATCTCCCAGACTTTCCTGGAAATGTCCAACGTCAACGTCGTCGATGAAATGGTCCAGATGATCGTCGGCCAGCGGGCCTACGAGATCAACTCCAAGGCCATCCAGACGGCGGACAACATGCTGCAGTTGGTCAACAACCTCAAGAGGTAAGACATGAAACGCTCAACCGCCCTGTCCCGGATCACCACGCTCCTGATCGCCCTGGCCTGCCTGTGCGGGTTCGCGCCCGACGGCGGCGCGTCGGCCTTCGGGGAAAAGGCGATCCAGTCGGCCGTCAAGAAGCACGTCGAGGACAACGCGCCCTGGCCCAAGGACCGGGTGCGCGTCGAATTCTTCGGGCCGATGCCCGAGGTGTCCCTCCCCGAGGGTCCCGCGACCGTCCAGGTCCGCAGCCGCGCCGGCGAGGACTACGTCGGGCGCACGTCGTTCACCGTGCGCTTCTCGAAGGGCGACACCGTCGTGCGCGAGGAAGCGGTCCGCGTGCGGATCGAGGTCCTCACCGACGTCGTCGTCTCCACCCGCGGCATCATGCGCGACGCGGTGATCGGCCCCGAGGACGTGACCGTGACGAGCAAGTGGATGGACACGGTTCCTGCGGGAATCCTGGCCGATGCGGCCCAGGCCGTGGGCAAGAAGGCCGTCATGCGGCTCAACGCGGGTGCGGAGATCAAGAGCCAGATGCTGCGGTCGGCGCCCGTCGTGAAGAAGGGCGAGGTCGTCCGCATCGTTCTCGAAAGCGGCCCCATGGTCATCTCGGCCGTCGGGCTTTGCCAGGAGGACGGAGGCAAGGGGGATCTCGTCCGCGTCCAGAACGTGTCGTCGAAAAAGATCATCTTCGCCCGGGTGATGGGCACGTCTCTCGTGCGCGTGGACTTCTGAGAAAGGAAACGTAAAGCTCATGAAACTTTTCAAGTTCTCACTGCTTCCGATCCTGCTGCTGTCGCTCACGGGCTGCCTGGCAACGAGCTACGATGCGGCGATGAACCGCGAGCCCGTCGTGCTGCCTCCGCCCGCTCCCGAGGTGAAGCCGACGCCGTCGCCGGGCTCGATCTGGGCGGGGGCGACGTCCAACAACCTGCTCTTCACCGACCGCAAGGCCCGCAACATCGGCGACATCGTCACCATCGTCATCGACGAGAAGTCCGAGGGCGAGAACAACGCCAACACGGAGACCAAGCGCGAGACGACGACGACGGCGGGGATCACCGGGTTCGTGCAGTACAACCCCGACAAGCGGTTTGTCTCGGGATACAACCTCGGCGGTGCGTCGGACAACTCCCTGAAGGGCGAGGGCAAGACCAACCGGGACGGCCTCCTCAAGGGAAAGATCAGCGCCCGCGTCGTCCGCGTGCTCCCCAACGGCAACCTCGTCATCGAGGGCCGGCGCATGCTCACGGTGAACGCCGAGGACCAGTTCATGGTGATCACCGGGATCTGCCGCCCCGACGACGTGACGACGGACAACCTGATCTACTCCCAGTACATCGCCGATGCCCGGATCGTCTATGCCGGCAAGGGCGTGGTGGACGACAAGATGCGGCCCGGCTGGCTGACACGGGTTGTCGACTGGGTGTGGCCCTTCTAAAGAGAGGGTTCAGGGTACAGGGGACAGGGTCCAGGGGAAGGAAAAGACTCGGAAAACATAGGGGAAAATGCCCGGCAGGGCAGGGAATTTGCAAACGATAAGATATTGACGGTGGGGATGAAGATGAGCCTGAATCGCATGAACAGGGGAATTCTGACAGGGGTCGTGCTCGTCGTGGCGGTCTGCCTGTGCCTGCCCGTTTCGGCCGGGGCGGCGAGGATCAAGGACATCGCCTCGATCGGCGGCATCCGGGACAACCAACTCGTCGGCTACGGCCTCGTGGTGGGCCTCATGAACACCGGCGACAGCGTCAAGAACGGGTTCACGAAGGAGACCCTCTCCAACCTGCTCGCCCGGCAGGGCCTTGCCATGCGCGACAAGGACCTTAAATCGAACAACATCGCCGCCGTGATGGTCACTGCCGTGCTGCCGCCCTTTGCCAAGGCGGGCTCCAAGCTCGACGTCATGGTTTCCTCCGTCGGCGACGCCAAGAGCCTCGTGGGGGGCACACTCCTCATGACGCCGCTCCGGGGCGCCGACAGCGAAGTCTATGCCGTGGCCCAAGGCGCCGTGACGATCGGGGGCTTCGTGGCCGGGGCCAACTCGGGCTCGGGCAGCGCCGTCGGGAAAAACCACACCACCGTCGGCTACATCACCAACGGGGCCCTGATCGAGAGGGAACTCCAGTACGACTTCGCGAAGACCCGCCAGCTCACGGTGAACCTCTACCAGCCCGATTTCACGACGCTCACCCGGCTGGCCAACACGGTGAATTCCCGGATCGGGGACGTGGACGTGAAGCTCGTCGACTCGAGTTCCGCCGTGATCACGGTCAAGAATTCCTATAAAGGAAGCATCGTCAGCCTGCTGTCGTCCATCGAGAACCTCGACGTTTCCGTGGACACCCCGGCCGTCGTCGTCCTCAACGAGAAGACGGGGACCGTCGTCATGGGGGAAAACGTGCGGATCTCGACGATCGCCGTGGCCCACGGGAACCTGAGCTTCCAGATCCGCGAGGAGTTCAACGTCTCCCAGCCCCTGCCCTATGCCCCCCGTGGCACGGGCGGGGTCGTCGATGCGGGCAGGGGCGTGACCATGGGTTCCGGTGGCCAGACCGTCGTGACCCCGAGCAGCCAGGTCAGCGTGGCCGAGGAGAAGAAATCCCTCACCGTGGTCCCCCGGGGGGTCACTATCCAGGATGTGGTCCGGGGCCTCAACGCCATGGGCGTTACCCCCAGGGACCTTATCCAGATTCTGCAGACCATCAAGGCCGCGGGATCCCTGCAGGCCGACCTGAAAGTGATGTAGGAGCGCGGACATGGAAGAGATCAGGCACATCCCGCCACTGGCAACCCAGAACCTGGCCAGAATGTCGGCGCGGGCCGACGCCGCATCGCCGGAGGAGGCGGAAAAAGACCGGAAGCTGAGGAAGTCCTGCGCCGATTTCGAAGCATTGTTCATCAGTTACATATTTCAGACGATGCGCAAGACTGTCCCCGAGAGCACAACCATGCCCAAGATGCCGGGGAAGGACAGCTACATGATGATCATGGACCACAAGCTCTCCGAGGACCTGGCCCGACGGGGCGGGATCGGGCTGCAGAAGGTCCTCTACGAGCAACTCAGGCAGAGGCCCCAGGGGGCCCCGAAACCGGAGGAGGTCACCGGAGCGGAGCCGGAGGCCGCCGCGAAAAAAACGCTAAAGACGGACTAGGGTTTTGCCGATCTGTGTGTTAAGATTCCCACAGAGGAGTACGAAATGAAGATTTCCAAAGTCGACGACGCCACTCTCCAGATGATCCAGCAGTACCAGAAGGCCGACAAGGTCGAGGACCGCGTGCAGGAGAAACCGGAGAAGGCCGGAGCCGCCAATCTCGTACCCGAGGAAAAGGTGAATCTTTCCACCACGGCAAAAGACGTTCAGAGCTTGAAGAATGCCGTCTCGAGCCTGCCCGACGTCAGGGAGGACAAGGTCCAGTCCCTGCGGGAGCAGATCGAGAAGGGCACCTACAAGGTCGACGCGGATAAGGTTGCCGAGAAGATGGTGGGAGAGTCACTGCTCGATGTCCTTTCCTGAGCGAATCGGACTGATTTCCCCCCGAACCATCCCAGGGATTTAGACCCGTCCGCATCCCAAGCCGTCCAGAGGAACCGAATGAAGGGCGGGGCGCCGGAAAAGGCCCCCGCCGGATTTCCGCAATGCCGGTCTGTCCGATGCCCGGCGATTTTCCAGAGGACAGGTGTGTCATGTTGAATCCCGACCTGCAGATGATCGACGAAACGGAAGGGAGGGCCGATCTGGATTCCCTCCTGGGTTCCCTGCTGTCCGTGCTCCGCAAGGAGATCGAGGTCTACGGGGAACTGGCGCAGGCCATCGCCCTGGAGGGGGATGTCCTCCGGAAGCCATCCCTGGAGAGCCTCCACGAGAGCAATGCCCGGAAGGAAACGTGCATTCTCAAGACCCGTCTCCTCGAGGAAGTCCGGGCGAAGACCGTCGGCCGGATCGCCTGCGCCCTGGGGGTCGACGGAAGGGGGCTCAAGCTCCAGGCGCTTTTCCCGCACGCGCAAGGCAGCCTGGGTCGCGACCTCCGGGACTGTCATCGGGAGCTCCGCGTGCTCGTCGACCGGATCCAGGAGGAGAACCTACGCAACCGCAACCTGCTGGACGCCTCCCTGGCGGGGGTCCGATCCGGCGCCCAGTTCATCGGGAACCTGCTTGGCGGGGGAGCGACGTATCTCGACTCGGGGGCCCTGAAGCACAACGGCCTGAGCGGCCGCATCTGCTCGGAGAGAGGGTGATCGCATGTCCGGCATCTACCAGATCCTCAACACGGCGAAGGAAGGCCTCCGCGCGGCCCAGGTCGGCATGGCAGTGACGGGCTCGAACGTCACCAACGCCCACACGCCCGGCTACGTCCGGCAGCGGGCCGTCATGGCCGCGACCAGCCCCGGCGAGACCGCCGGGAACGACGTCCAGACCGGCGTGGAGGTCACCACGGTCGAGCGGCTCTACGACCGCTTCATCGAAATCCAGATGGTCGAGCAGTCCTCACAGGTCGGCGAGGCCTCGATCCGCAAGGAGACCCTGGAGCGCATCGAGACGATCTTCAACGAAACCGACGGGGGCGGCCTCAGCGAGTTGATGAACCGCTTCTGGCAGGCTTGGGAGGACCTGTCGGCAAACCCCACGGGGCAGGTGGAGCGGACGGCCCTGGCCAACGCCGCGGACAACCTGGCCGGGATGTTCCGCGAGTACGCGGGTGAGCTTCACGCCATCCGGGCCGATCTCAACACGCAGGTCGGAGCCGCGGTTAGCGAGCTCAACGGTGCGCTGGTCGACATCGCGACCTTGAACGCGAAGATCGTGGAGGGGACGAGCGGCGGCGTGAACGTCAACACCCTCCTGGACCAGCGTTCCGCGCTTCTCAATAAAACGGCCGGGCTCATCGATATCCAGTACGTGGAGGAAAGGGGCGGCGCCGTCAACGTCTTCACGTCCGACGGCCGGGCCCTCGTCCAGGGGATCGCCTCCTGGCAGCTGGACGTGCAGGTCCGCAGCGACGGCTACTACGACGTCGTCTACGCCGACAGCCCGACCGTTCCCGTCAACGGCGCGATCGGCGGCGGAAAGCTGGCGGGGCTCATCGGCATGCGCGACACGACCGCGCAAGGCTACGTGGACGATCTCGACGATCTGGCCGGGGCGCTGATCTCCGCCGTGAATGCCCGACATGCCTCCGGGTACGATCCTTACGGGAACACGGGGGGAACCTTCTTCGAGCCCCTCGGCGCCACGGGGGCCCGGGATATGGAGGTGATCGCCGCCGTCCTGAACGATCCGAACCGGATCGCCGCGTCGGCGACCGTGAATGCCGACGGCGACAACGCCCGTTCGATCGCCGCCGTCCGCGACCAGATTCTCATGGGCGGCGTGGCCACGCTGGGGGAGTTCTACGCTTCCCTGGTGGGACAGATCGGCCAGGACGTCACCGAGGCCGCCCGGAGGGACGCGCACGAGACGAGCGTCATGACCCAGATGAACAACACCTGGGAGCAGACCTCCGGCGTCTCCATCGACGAGGAAATGATGAGCCTCATCAAGTACCAGATGAGCTACAGCGCGGCCGCCAAGCTTGCCCAGGCCGCCGACGAGATCCTTCAGTCGCTCCTGGAGCTGACGTAAGGGGCAGCGGCGCAGCAGAGAGGTGCACGGATGCGAATCACGGAAAACATGCGGTACGGGTCGCTTATCGACAGCCTGGGCAGGGCGCAGGGGAATTACAGCTCGCTCATGGAACAGATGGCCTCCCAGAAGAAAATCAACCGGCCCTCGGACGACCCCGTCGGGACGACGCGCGTGCTCGATTTCCGGGGCGTGCGCGACTCCATCGCCCAGTACGGCCGCAACATCGAAAACGCCGACGCGTGGCTGCAGCTGAGCGAGACCAAGCTGGAAAACATCGGCGACCTCATCGGACAGGCCCGCGAGGCGGGGATCAACAACCAGTCCTCGGAGACGGCGCAGGTCCTTGCCCAGAACGTGGGGTCGCTCCTGGAGGAGATCCTGTCGCTGGCGAATTCGAAGTTCGGCGAGCGCTATCTCTTCGCGGGGTCCCGGACGGACCAGGTCCCCTTCGGGCGGATCATCCTGCCCGTGGCCCACTCGGCAAACGGGTTCGATGGGTCCGTCTATTCCGGCGGTACCTACACGGGGACGACGGACAAAACGTACAGCGTGCGGATCGCCGCGGGCGGGGCGCTGGGCGCGGCCACCTACGAAATGTCCGACGACGGCGGGACCACCTGGAGCGCCGCGGCCACCGTGCCCGTATCGGGGTCCGTGACGCTCGGCGACGGACTGACGGTCCGCTTCGGCGACGACGGCACGACAAACCTCACGGCGGGCGATCTCTTCACCGTCAACGCTTACGCGGGCGGCAGGACCACGGATGCCCGCGTCGACGCCCCGCAGGCCGCGGCAAACAACACCTTCGCGGGCACCGCGGCGCTCGACGTCTCGAGCGGGACCTACGGCGGCGACCGGAACCGCACCTACGTCGTGAAATTCGTCAACGGCGGCGGCGCCGTCGGGGAGGCCGATTACAGCGTCTCCATGGATGGCGGCCAAACCTGGGGAGCGGTGCAGACGGCCTCCTGGGGAAGCACGATCACCGTGGACGGCACGGCGGGGCACGAGCAGGTGCTCCGGTTCACGGCCTCGGGACCCGCGGACGGGTTTGCGGAGAACGACCTGGTCTACTTGAATGCCTACGCCGCCGGCGTCTACGGCGGCAACGGCGAGGATCTCTCCGTTGCCACGGGCCGGGGTAGCCGCATGGTCTACAACGTCACCGGTGAGGAGGCCTTCACGGACCGGGGCCGGGGCGCCGTGGACCTCTTCGCGGCGCTGGAGTCCCTGAAGACGGCCCTGGAGCAGGGGGACCGCGAGGGCGTCATCGCGCAGATCGACCGCCTCACCACGGTCCAGGACGGCATCCGGCAGTACGTGGCCGAGAGCGGGGCCCGGCGCAGCAGCCTCGAAATCACCAGGGACAACTACCAGGTGCTCGACGACAAGGTCGCAGGCCTCATGTCCGCGACGGAGGACGTCGACCTCGAGCGGCTCATCGTGGAGTTCAAGATGAAGGAGACCGCCCTGCAGGCCTCTTACGCCATGTCCGTCCAGATCGGCAGGATGTCGATCCTCGAGTATCTGACGTAAAAGGCCTAAAGTTTCCCGGGAAAGGGGTCGATAGGTAAGGGTGAAAGGGCAGCGAAATCCGGAAAGGAGGTGGAGCACACAGTCGGACTCGGAGACGCGCAAGGATTTTCGATCCAAGCGGAGTCCCGAAGCTCTTTCAGACCCGCCGGCAAGAATGCCGGCCCCAAAACCCAGAAAAGGAGACTTGATTCATGGCTATCAATGATATCTCTTTGACCGCAGGAATGCGGAGCAACCTCGTCAGCCTTCAGGGCACCGTCGATCTTCTCAACCGCACCCAGGAACGTCTCGCCACCGGAAAGCGCGTGAACAGCCCCCTGGACAACGCGACCAACTACTTCGTCGCCAAGTCCCACATGGACCGCGCCGCCGACCTGAGCGTCCGCAAGGACGGCATGGGCGAGGCGATCCAGACGGTGAAGGCCGCCAACCAGGGCATCACTTCGATCACGGATCTGATCTCGAGCGCCAAGGGTCTTGCCCAGTCGGCCCTCTCGGCCGGTACGGCGGAGCGCTCCACCCTGGCGGCGCAGTTCAACTCGATCCTGGACCAGATCGACTCCCTTGCGGGCGACTCCGGCTACAAAGGCACGAACCTGCTCGGCGGCACCACGGTGTCCCTCGCGGTGAAGTTTGACGAAGACGGCACGAGCCAGCTGACAATCACCGGGTTTGACGCCTCGACCTCGTCCGCCGGCCTGAACATCGCCGATGCGGCCAGCAACTGGGCGGCAGACACCAACATCAACACCGCGGTTACCGCTCTTGACTCTGCGCTGACCACGCTGAGAACGCAGGCCAAGAGCCTCTCTTCCAACCTCAACATCATCACCACGCGGAATTCGTTCACGCAGGGGATGATCAACGTTCTGTCGGAAGGTTCCACGGCCCTCACCGCAGCCGACACCAACGAGGAGGGCGCCAACATGCTCATGCTCCAGGTCCGGCAGTCCCTGGGCACGACGGCACTCAGCCTCTCGGCCCAGGCGGCGCAGTCGGTCCTGCGGTTGTTTTAGCAACGGGGACCTGAGCGGGAGCGCCTATCTCCCCTCGAGTCAGGCCCCCATGCAGGACTCAACTCTCGCATAGGCGCGGCATGAGGAGGGGCCTCGCGCCCCTCCCCATGCCTGCCATGCAGGAGGGAACGGTATGGAAGGAATCAAATCAGCCATCAATCGGGCGCTGATCGGAGCCGAGCAGGCGAAGTCGTCGATGGATGCGGCGACGAAGCGGATTGCAACAGGCAAGAAGATCAACTCCCCCGCCGACGACCCGGTCCGGTGGGTGTCCTCCCAGCAGGGCCGCTCGATCGACGGGATCCTCCAGGCCGTCAACTCCGGCCTCGAATCCGTAGCGATCAGCATCCGCGGAGCCGATCAGGCCATGACGGCCGTTGAAGAGCATATCGACCAGATGATCGAGGTCGTCAAGCTGTTCCCCCCATACCCCGAAGGGGACAATGCGGAGGAGCGGATCCGGATGCTCCGGAGCTTCAACGGCATCCGGCAGCTCATCGATCAGTTGACGGTCCCGCCGAGAGACAGCCTGGGGCAGGCGATCATGGCCGACCCCGCCTCCAACGACGTGCCGGATTCGTGGCCCGTCATCGTCAACGAGCAGGGGGACGTCAAGACGATTCACAGGCAGGAGGTCCACACGGGGCCGACGGGGCTCGACATCCCCGAGGTCACCGAGGCCGACATCACCGAGGACGGCCAGGTGGGAGGGCCGTTGAGCCGGCAGAGACTCGACGACATTGCGGCCAATCTCGAAAATGCCAAGGCCGTTCTGCGGCAGCGAAGGGAGGCTCTCGGCAGCGATGCGGCCGCCATCGCCCGGGCGAAGTCGTCCAACGCGGAAGCCGCTGCGTTCTACACCTCTTTCGCCGAGAACAGGGAGGCGGCCGACATCAACGAGACGGCAGCACAGGTCAAAAGCATCGAACTGAAACAGGCGCTCTCCCTCGAGTCGCTGGGAAGCATCACATCCCTTCGCTCCGAGCTGGTCGCGCTGCTGAAGTGATCCTATGGCCCTGAGAATCGAACTGAAACCGCGGGAGCGGTTCATCCTGGCGGGAGCCGTCGTCCAGAACGGAGACGCGCGATCGGAATGGGTCCTCGAGAACAACGTTCCGATCCTCCGGGGAAAGAACATCATGAGCCTCGAGGAAGCCGACACCCCTTGCAAGAGGATGTACTTCCTGATCCAGCTCATGTACGTGGAAGGCGGCAATCTCGAGGGGCATCAGGAACCCTACTGGGCCCTGGTCCGCGACATCGTAAAGGCGGCGCCCAGCCTGCTCGATCCCATCGACGCCATCAACGAGCAGATCGTCGCCGGCCGCTACTACGAGGCCCTCAAGTTGACCCGGAAACTCATCCATGAAGAAGAGAGGTTAATCCAGCATGCAGACGCAGGTTCAGGCCTACCAGAACACCCATAAGATGGTCATGACGGACCGCGAGGTGGAAGCGGCAGTCCTCACGAAGGGGGCTCTCATGCTCCGCAACTGTCAGGACAGCTGGACCCGCGGGGGCAACAACGGCATGCTCGACGAGGCGCTCCGCTACAACCAGCTTGTCTGGAGCATCTTCCAGACAGAGATCGCAAAGAAAGACCACCCGATGCCCATGGAGCTGCGTCAGAAGATTTTGACCCTGAGCCGTTTCATCGACCGGCGGATCTTCGAGGTCATGGCCTATCCTCAGCCGGGCAAGCTCAACGCCATCATCGACATCAACCTCAACCTGGCCGCCGGCCTGCGCGGGTCTCCCGAGGGGGACGTGGACGACTGAGGGCGGAGGCACGCAACGAGGAAAAATGAGGGGCGCCCGGTCGACACATCGGGCGCCCCTTCCGTATCATGCGATGCACGGATTCACGTGCCGCTCATCGCCCTTTTTCTCCATTCCGCGAGGGCCCGGACCGCGGGCGTGCGCTTCGCGGTCCTCTCACCGCTGCAGGGAACTGCCGATCCCCTTCCAGTGAGTCCCCGGCCCGGGAGGGACCTCCTCAGAACCTGCGACCGACTGCCTTTCCATGAAAGCGGTCAGTTGTGCCGCTTGGACGTCCTTGCCCGCCTTCCGCAGTCTCCCGATGATGGGCCGGATCAGGGAGTCGGCCTCGATCCCCTTCTCGCGGAGCCTCCGCAGAGGTTCCTTTCCTTTTCGCTCATTCCCGGCAAGGATGTGAGAGACCGCAAGCAGGACAAGGGCGGGGGGATAATCCGGGTCCTTCCTGAGGAGTTGCTCCGCCATCCGGACAGCCTTGCGGATATCGCCCGCAAAGAGCTCCGCGGCGGCGCAGTTGAGCAGGAGTTCCCTCGATCTTTTGACCAAAGCGGCTGCCTTGCGCGCTTCCACGAGCGCATCGTCGAATCGGTCGGCGTGCAGACAGGCATGGATCAGGTTCACATAGGCCCGTGCCACATCCTTCGCGGGCTTGCTGCCGAGGTATCGCTTCCATAGCATGATCGCGTCCTCGAAGCGGCCCAGCTCGCCTGCCTGGATCGCCAGTTCCAGGATTGCACGGGGAGTGCCGCCCGTTTCCTCGACCTTCTTCACCCCGATCCTGTAATAGCTCTCCCCTTTCTCGAGAACACGCGACCGCTCGAGCTTTCCCGTGTGGTGGACCGGCACGTCGCAGGCGGCGATCTTCAGGCCCGCATCGATCATCGAGCCTTCCACCAGCTCGTGCACGGCCCCCGAGAAGCGGATCCTCGGGTCGTTTCGGAAAAGCCGGACCTTGCGGTTGGGGTACCAGCCCGTCCCCGCCTCCTCGGCGGCGTAGGAGCCGTCATTGGCCGTCCATCCCGAGGTGTTGGATTCATGAACGTAATTGCGCGTCGTCAGGTCGTACCCGTCGGCGCCCGCCGGGTTCGTCCGGATGATCTCCCGGAGACGGCCGTGGTCCAGGCTTGAAATGGTTTCGTCAGCATCGAGGATGAGAACCCAATCGCCCGTCGCTTTCGACAGAGAGATATTCCTCGCATGGGAGAAATCCTCCGTCCAGGCTGCCTCGAATACGTTCGCCCCCAAGGCCGCTGCGATCTCCCCGGTCTGGTCCGTGGAACCCGTGTCGACAACGATCAGCTCGTCGGCAAGAGCCTTCACGCTTTCAAGGGCCCGGGCAATCCTCCGCTCCTCGTTTCTGACGATCATGCAGAGGGACAGAACGGGTTTTCGGGGGGCGCTGGCGACAGACGGGGATTCCGTGGCCGTGCTGTCCGGTACGGCCGCCTGCATGGCGGCGTCGATCGCCTCGCTCGAAGGGCGGATCCCTTCTTCGGCCAGCGTCTCGCTCCAGATTTGCCGGGCCGCCTGATAAAGAATCTCGGCGTCTCCGGCCCTCCCGACTTTCCGGAGCCTTTGCGCATGGACCTGATAGAAGGGCGCTGCAGAGATCCCGCGTCGGCTCAGGGCCTCGATGAGACAAGCCGCTTGATCGTGCCTTCCTTCGAGCAGGCAGGCGGACGAGAGCAGGGCTTCAGCCGGCGGGTACTCCGTCGTCGCCGCAAGGAGGGCCTGCAAGCGCTCGACCGCAGCCACGCGGTGCCCGGTGTAAAACTCGCAGAGGGCCGCGTTCAACGCAGCCTCCTTGATCGCAGGGGCAATCGCGAGGGCTTTCCGGCAGGCGACAAGGCCTTCCTCGTAGAGCCCGATCTCGATGAGGGCATGGCCCAGATTGAGCCATGCAAGGTGCAAATCCTCGGAAACGCCCGCGGAGAGGTAACGCTGCCAGAGATCGACGGCTTCGCTGTACTTCTTCAACCGCGATGCCTGGACGGCCAGTTCGTAGATGGCGCGGGGGTTGCCACCCGTCTGTTCCACCTTCTTTTTCCCGAGGCGGTAGTAGGCGTCCCCCTTGGAGGGTCTGCCGCCTCCCGATACGTACCCGTAGTGATGGATGACCGCGTCGCAGGAAAGCCAGACAAGCCCGGCGCGTATCATGGACGGTTCCACCATTTCGTGAACGGCACCTTCGTAGCGGATGCGTGGGTCGTTGCGAAAGAGGCGGACCTTCGAACTGGGAAACCACCCCGCGGCGGCTTCCTGAGCTCCATAGGCTCCGTCGTTGGCGGTCCAGCCTTCGAGGGTCATGTCGGTTGTGTAGGTCCTCGTGGTCACGAGCCAGCCGGCCGGGGTCTTTCGCCGGGTTGCTTCCTCGACAAGCCCCTTCAGCTTCGATCCGTCAGCCGCTGAAACCGCCTCGTCGGCATCCAGCACCAGAATCCAGTCGCCCGTCGCCTTGGAGAGGGCCGTGTTTCGCGCCTCCGCAAAATCTTCGTTCCAGGGGGCGTCGTGCACCTTCGCCCCGAAGACGGCCGCGAGGTCCTTCGTACGGTCCGTGGAGCCCGTGTCGACGACGACGATTTCGTCGACGGCGGCCTTGACGCTCGAAAGGCACCGGACGAGGTTGGGCTGCTCGTCCTTGACGATCATGCAGAGCGACAGGGTCGGTTGCCCCGCATGACCGTCGATCTCCGGGGGACCGATGCGCCGACGGACCTCGAGGGCGGCATCGATGAATCCGTCGTCCGCTTCGAACGCGGCCATGGCCGCTTCGATCTCGCTCATCGCCTCGTGGAATTGCTCCTGCGCGATGAGCAGATCGATCAGGAGGAAGGCGATCGTGCGGCTTGCCGGGTGGAGGTCCCGGGCTTCACGGAAAACCGTTTCCGCCCGGCTCTGAAGGCCGAGCGCCGCCGCCGCGGAGTGATAGCGCTCGGCGAGGTCGGACAGGTGAGGCGAAAGGATGAATCCCTTCTCCAGGAGATCGAACGCCTCCTCCGTGCGGCCTGCCGCCCATGCGAGCACCCCCAGGTTCGTCAGCGGCTCGCCCCAGGCGGGGTCCTCCTCGGCCGCTGTCTCGAAAAAGGACGTTGCCTCGTCGTGTGCGCCCCGCTGGAAGGCGAGAACGCCCTTGAGATTCAGGGCACGGGCGCACGCGGAATCCGCGGCAAGGGCCTGGTCGGCAAGGGCGGCGGCGGTTTCCTGTTTGTCGAGGCCGTTTCGTGCCAGCGCCTTCAGGACGCTTCTTTCGGCAACGGCAGGAGCCGGAGGCGCCTCCCCCAGAACATCGAGTGCCTCTTGGAATCGGCCGGCCTGAATGAGATGGTCCGCCAGATCGTGGTAGGCCCTGGGGTCTCCCGGGCAGTTGCGAATTGCGGTCAGGCCGAGATCGACAGCGGTTCCGACATCGCCGCGCAGGAAGCGCTCACGCGCCTGCTCCAGGGCTACGAGGCAGCGAATCTTCCTGCCTTCCTCGGCCTTCTGCTCGAGGGCGCGCCATTTGTCCGTGTAGATCCTGCGGTTTCCCGACATCGACGAACCGTAATCGATGCGGTTTCCGATAAAACTGCGGCTCCCGAAGTGGTGGATGAAGACGTCTCCTGCGATCACGTTTCTGTACCCGGCGAGGGCCGCTCTGGCGCAGAGGTCGTCGTCTTCGAAGTTTCCGGTGCCGAAACTCTCGTCGAGCGCGCCGATCTCGTCGATCAGACGCTTTCGGAATAGCATGCAAAAACCCACCAGCCGCCGGGTCTCAATGCGCCGATGACGGTGCTGCAACCTGAACGCCCGGGCATAGCCGTCAAGCCCCTCGAGGGTTTCGTAACCAACCCCGCGCACCCTTTGGATGCCGCTGATGTGGTTTGTCATGGGCCCCACGATGCCCGCGTTGTCGACACTTCTCAGGCATTCCATCATTCCCGAGAGCCACCCTTCGGTGACGACGGTGTCGTTGTTGAGCAGGATCACGTATTCGCCCGAGGCCGCCTCGATTCCCTGGTTGCAGCCTTTTGCGAACCCGTAATTGCTGCCGTTCTCGATGAGCCTGCAGTGTTGATGTTTCTTGACATGCTGCCTGAGCCAGCGGATTGTCCCGTCGGTCGATCCGTTGTCGACGAAGACAATCTCGTGGGCCTCGGGTGTGTGCCGCCGGATGCTCTCGACACACCGCTTCGTGTACTCCAATTCATTGAAGGTGAGGATGACGATGGAGACCCTGTCGTTCCTGCGGTCGATTTCACGGAGAACGGCAGCCAGACGCTTCTGGATCGCCCCGGGGGACCACTGACTTTCAACTGTTCGCTTCCCGTTTGTCGAAAGCCGATTCCACAACGCGGCATCGTTGTACAAACGGACCGCTTTCGAGGCGAACTCCTCCGGCTCGTCGGCGATGAGGGCGTCATGCCCGTCTACGAGCCCCATCCCCTCGGCGCCGATGGATGTGGTCACGACGGGAAGACCCCATGAGAGGGCCTCTCCCACTTTTCCCTTCATGCCGGCGCCATAGCGAAGGGGGCTGATCGAAATGCGGGCGTTCCTCAGATACGGGGAAAGGTCTTCCACGTATCCCGTTACGATGACGCTCTCCGAGGCGTACCTCCGGATTTCGTCGGGTGGCTTGTTCCCGACGATGTAGACTTTGGCCCCCGGCTGCTCCCGGTGTATGAAAGGCAGGATGTCGTTGCAGAAGAAATGTACGGCGTCGATGTTGGGCCGGTGGTTGAAATTGCCGACGAACAGAAGATCCGCCGTCTCCCCGTAGGCTTTCGACACTTCGATTTTTTCGTGCACGTTCGGGATGATGTCGACGGGTACGTCGAGGATAAGGTCCTGGATGACCGCACGGTCATCGGGTGTAACGACCCATACCCGGTCGGCCTTCCCGTAGACGGCGACCTCCCTTTCCTTGGTATCCAGTGCTTCGGCCTTGAGTTTCGGGTCCCCCTTCAATTCCGCCTCGCGCAACTCGCGCAGAAAATGGATGTCCACGCTGTCGACGATGATCCGGGTTCGGGGGGAATACCTTCGGATCAACGGCATGTAGTACTCGGCGAGATGCCAGAAGCCGATCACAGCCGCCTTGCAGGGCTTTCTACGCAGGATTCCCTCCAGATCGACGTAAGGGGCAATCACGTTCGCGCCCGCATGGTCCATCGCCATGGGGTCGCCGGCGTAGGTTTCGATTCCGAGTTCCCGGAGGATCGGCATGTAACGCTCCGCGTGTTCGGAGCTTCTCGAAATGAAGATCACGTGAGAACCGAGTTTTACGAGCGCCTTGAGGATATGGAAAAGCCTCAGAGATCCCGACGCACGGTCGAACATGGGAAGAAGGGGGTCGAATACGAGGATGTTCTCCTTCTCCGGGAGCTCCGGAACGCTTCGCCATTTGTCCCGGACGCGGCGGCTGTCGGCCGGGACGGAATCGGGTTCAACGATCGTCCGCGCTGTCGTCCCCGCCTGCGTCACGTCGCCCCGCATTTCCTCTGCGATGCCCCTGATCTTGAACCCGGTGAAGGTCCACCAGTAAAGGTTGGTCAACTCGTCGAGCAGAGCCCGGGGAGGGGTCGTGCCCCTGCGGGCAGCGATCATCGACTCGATTTCCCGGACGCGAGCGACCTTGTCCGCGAGCCTCTTTGCGATAAATTGCCATTTCTCCACGGCCTTGGGAATCATGCAGTAGTCCCGGATGCAAGGATCCGGATGGGCCTTGTGGAACCAGTACTGGGATCGTCCCTGCTTTTCGCAGCGCCGGCAGAACTCGTCGTACGTGATCGGGCGGACCATGTAGCTGACGGCCCTGCGGTTGAAGAACACCTTGAACCCGAATTTCGAGAGGCGCCAACCCAGCTCGATATCCTCCGAGCCGAAGCGGAACTGCTGCCGGAACACACCGTGTTTGACGAGAAGCGATCTCTTGCAGGACGACCGGCCGCCCCAGAAGTAGGTAAAGTCGAGTTCCTGGCCGTCCCGGAGGGACTTGTAAGCGAACAGGAACTGACCCACGTCCATGACGTAGTGCATGACAGGCGTGACCTCAAGCGAGGCATCCCAGGTTGTGTAGCCTAGCACGGCGACGTTCTCCTCGGGGTGCTCCCGGTGCGATCGCAGGTGTTCCTTCAACAGGTTGCGGTCGGCCACATCGTCATCGTCGAAGAAGAAGAGAATGGGGGCCTGCGCCGTGAAGACCCCGAGGTTTTTCGCCGTGGAGATCCCCGAGTTGGCCTGGGATACGTATCGCAGCGTCAGGGTCTTCTCTATCTCCCGGCATACCTGCCGCGTGTGGTCCGATGATCCGTCGTCGACGACGATGACCTCGAACGCCCGCTTCGGGAGGCTCTGCCGTTCCAGACTCTTGAGCGAAAGGCGGAGCAGCTCGGCCCTGTTATACGTCGGTATGATCACGCTGATGAGGGGAAGCCTGTCTTTTTTGCTCATTTCGAGTCTCCTTCGAGGCGGATCGCCTGCAGCGTCGTGAAACAGGTCTCAAGGGGAAGGTGCTCGTTGCGGTTCAGGAAATCCGCTCTCTGTCGGTCCGCCTCGCTCCAGTCGTAATTTGCCACGGGCTTGCGAATGCTGTGGTCGACGGGCGTGACATCGATGATCCCCATCTTCAACCCCCGGTTCAGCAGCCGGAACGACCAGACGTTCTCGTAGCCCCATCCCATGGGCGAGGTCAGGTCGAATGGGAAAACGAGATCGTACGCCGACCGATGGAAACTCACGACGGGCCCGATCTCCACAAAGCGTGTTTCGCGGGCGAGCAGACCGTTGGCCTGCTCCACGATGGGGTGGTCGATGTAGGAATTGGACGTGCGAGCGGGCTGTGCAATGGCGAACCCGAGTTTCTCCTGAAGCCCGATGAAGGCGTCGAGGAATCCTTCGGGCATGACGACATCGTCATCCGTCAGGAGCACGTAATCGTAACGGGAGAGCTCCTCCCGGGCGAGCAGGTCGTTGACGATCTGGAACTTCGGCGTCTTCTCCCGGATCGTTCGAGCGGTTACGGACGCCAGGGCCGGGACCGGGGGTGCGTCTCCGAGCGCGACCCAGCGCTGGGTTACCCTGCACGTTTTCGATCCGGACAGGACGGAGGCAATGTCTTCCGCCGTGTTGAGACGGTCGGCGAGGTACACACCGATGACGAGGACGGATTGCCCGGCTTGCTCCGCCCCCTCTGAGAAGAAATTTTTCGCCGTTGCAGGCCGGAGCCGGCTCAGCTGCCCCGCTTCCGCGGGGGCCGGGAATTTGCCGGATGCCTGCGGATCCGGATGCGCCACGAGGCCGACAGTGGACAGAGGCTGATAGAACAGGTTCTTACCGGCTTGGCGGATCGAGAGAGACATATCCATGAGGGCCATGCCGAAATCCTTCAATTCTTCGTCGAATCCGCCGCATAGTTCCCAAGCCGCCTTCGGCATCAGCGTCATGTAGCGTGATCCGGAGGGGGTTTCGCATGCGAAGTTGTAACGCGGCGTGTCGATCCTCTCGCCTTCGCCGCTGCCCTTCGCCGTATCGCCGGCGAGAACGGTGAACCCCGCCTCGATCAGCGTATCGGGGGGCATGCCGACCTTGGGCGAGACCGCTCCGGCCATCGGATTCGAGACGGCGGTCTTCAGCAGGGGTTCGAGCCACCCCCGTGTCAGCACGATGCGGGAATCCATGCAGACGAGATACCGGCCTGAGGCCTTCCGGGCCGCGGCGTTGAGCGAAGCAACGGGATTGCCGCTTACGGGCAATGCAGTCAGCCGGATCCTTTTCCCCTCTGCGGAAACGAATGATTCCTCGCCGCAGGCAGGGGCGAGCCCGGATATCATCACGATTTCGTAGTCGGCCCTTTCCGTGTTCTGCAGGATCGTGCCGACGCAGCGGGACAGGATCTTCGGGTCGTCGCCGGCCGGGACGATGATCGAAACGGATGCCTTCCCTTCGCGGGCGTCTTCGGCCGGCAGACGATCGGGTCGGCTCCGGAGCTGCGCGAGAATGGTCCGGGCCGTCTCGTTGCCCGGATCGGATGCGAGGGCCCCTTCGAGGAACGTGTGCGCATCGTCCAGCCGAGCGACGGCGATGCAGACATGCCCCAGCGCCAGTAGGATTTCCACATCGCCGGGATGGTCAGCCAGAATGCGATGATAGAGCCGGAGTGCATCGTCCGTTCGCCCCTGCTCGACATGGTAGAAGTCCGCCAGGTTCTTCATGTAGGTTGCGTTTCCGGGTTCGAGTTCGACGGCCTTCTCGTAGTGTTCCAGGGTCTTGTCCCGCTCACCCAGGCGGTAATAGAGGCAACCGAGGTCGTTATGGGCCAGGGCATCGCCGGGACGGACCAGAAGGTAATCCTCCAGGGACCTGGCGGCTTCCGTGAACTTGGACTCCTCGATGAAACCCCGGGCCTTCCGATAGCTCTCCTCGGGCGCCGCGGCGGCGAACGAGCCTTTCAGGATGCCGAGTTCCCGATAAAAGTCCGGCGGGTATCCTCTGCTGGAAGCCTCCTGCATGAAATGCGGGTTCTCTACGACACGAGGAGGCTGATCCGGCTGCGCGGCCCCCTTTGTGATGACCGAAAAACAATCGTTGAGAACCTCACCCCCCCATGCGATGATCTCCTGCGAGAGGCACCGAAGCCCTGCTTCGAGGCAATACGCCCGAAACAGTTCGGCGGACATGCTCTCGCCGCGCCAGTGGCGGTTCTTGACGGAAAGCTCGCCGGTGAAGGGGTTCCGGAAAGCCCCGATGTTGGAGTGATGGAGAAACCCCATGCCCCCCGTTTTGAGTTTGGAGGCCAACTGATGCAGGTAGGCCTCCATGACGTCCTTTTCGACATGAACGAGGGAGTCCCAGCTGAAAACGAAATCAACGGATTCGTTCTCGACCGCCTCCAGGGATTTTCCGTCGTTCACGACATATCGGATGTTCGGCAGATCACGGAATCTCTGCTTGCAGGCCTCGATGCATTTTTCCGTCAAATCGACGAGGGTCATGCTTCGGCACTGCGTCGCGAGAAACTGTGTGCAGCGGCCGTAACCGGGAGCAATTTCCAGGATGTGGCCTGCGGGCAGCAGTGCACCTATGCGGGGCAGAATCGTGCCGCGCCAGAGGTACTCCGTCCCCCCCCATGCCGCAGACCATTCGTTGCCGCGCTCTGTCCAGTCATAAAGCGACCAATACTGCCTGTTTCTTCCGATGGAATTTGCACTGTCGGCCGCCTGCATCGGAGACGGGTTGTCGCGTGGCGCATCTTTCGCAACATCCGAAATACCCGATACTGTAAAATCAATAAGATCCCCCCACGAGACGGGGGCATCCTGTCGAGTAGCCGCCTCGTGGCGAATGATCCGCTCAAGCTCTCGGAGGGCTTCTCTTTCCGCCGGGTCGAAAATGTTTTGTTTATCAAACGTGCCACGAATGCGCTGGAAAGACGCGGAGAAGCCGAACGCGGTCGCAAGATCGATGAAGGTGGGAATCTCCCGATAGTTCTCCCTCATCACGGTCATGTTGATCGTCACACTCCTGAATCGATCGCGGTTGCACTTCACCAGGGCAAGGCTTTTCATGAGGGATTCCCATGTTCCGCCCCTGCGAATCTTCTCATAGGTTGTTTTCGTCGCCGCATCGACGGATATCATCAGGTCCCCGAATTTCTGGTGCTGGATCCGATCCCAGAACTTGGGCAGCAGCAGGCCGTTCGTGATCAGATTGAACTCCAGATCGGGATTGAAGGAATAATCTCCGGATATCATTTCCCGGGTGTGTCGAATGGCCAGAGGTTCGCCGTTTCCCGTCAGATAGATGACTTTCGCCGTGGGGAGAAACGGGGCTATTTCCGCCTCTGTTTTTTGGATAAGCTCCGGATCATCCGCATTTGCGTGACGCGTACACATCAGGCAATCCAGGTTGCATGTGTTGGAGTTGTCGATCTTGAAGCCCGTTGGAGGGTGCTCCATGAAATCATGCTTCGATCGAATCTGCCGGATCTGTCCCGGAGTCAGGACGCGATAGTCCTCGAGTGATGCATAGGGAATCCGCTTGCCGCTTGCGCGGTGGGCTGCAATGTAGGGACAGCAGGGGTTGCAGATGTCTTCCCACTCGTTCCTGTACATTTTTTGCCGAATGAACCGGGCCGTGGAGCTGTTCCAGATCTCCGCGAGCGACTGTTCCCTCAGATTGCCGATGCTGAACTTGGTCCAGTCCGGGCAGCAGAAATAGACCTTGTCGTAGAAGATCTGCATGAAGTGAAAGGGGTAATGGCAGATCAGGCCGTCCCCGGGTTGATGCCGCGGGGGCGATGCGGGAGGTACGGAATCCGGGAGGGCCCCCAGGTTCTCGAGGATCCGGACGGACTCTTCGTCCGCCGGGTCGAGGGCCCGGATCAAGCGGAATATCTCGGCTGCATCGGTGTATCGCTCCAACTGGATGCAGATCGAGCCAATGGCTTTCAGCGCTTCCACATCCCGGGGTTGCTCCTGGAGGATCCTGTGGTAGAGCTGGAGGGCGTCCTCAAGGCGCCCGGCTTCGACAAAGTAGACGTCGGCAAGGTTCTTGAGGGCCATGACATTGTGCGGGTTTGCAGCGACGGCCTTCTCGTAGTGAATGCGCGCCTTTTCCGCTTCACCCCTGCCGAAGAGGAGACACCCCAGATCGTTCTGCGCCAGGGAATGCTCGGGACAGGCCCGCAGCAGCTTCTCCAGGGTGCCGATGGCCTCGTCCGGCCTCCCGCGCTGGACGAGGGACCTCGCCTCGCGGTACAGGGTGTCGGGGTCAGCCTCCACGGTTGCTTCTCGACCGGCATCGATGGCATCGAACATCCTGCCGGCAAGCTCGTTCGAGGGATCCAATTCAAGGGCCCTGAGATAAAGTTCCCGTGCCTCTCGGAAATGACCGGATTCCACGCGCAGGTTACCCAGGATCAGCAGCGTCTCGGTGTCCTGCGGATTGAGCCGCAGAGCCTGCTCGTATTGGAGAGCGGCCGCTTCGGGTTGCTTCATCGCCACGTAGTGAAAATCGCCCAGGTTCTTCCGGAATGTCGCGTTCGCGGGATCCAGGCTGACGGCCTTTTCATAGGAGGCAAGGGCCCTGGGGAAGTCTCCCGACTCGCCGTAAAGGACACCGAGGTCGTTGTATGCGGGAGCATAGTCTGGGAAGGAATCGCCCAGCCGCTCCAGCGCGAAAACGGCTTCCGCCCGCTTTCCGGCCGCGACGAGCAGTTCGAGAATCCCCTCGTGGGCCTCGGCGGCAGCGATTCTCTCCGAGGAATCCGGTTTTCTCCCGCGGTTATCGGGAGGGGATTCAACAACCCCGGCCACCTTTGGAAAAGGTTCAAGTCGCTGAGCATGAGGACTTGCCGTTGCGTCGTTCTGGAATTTCGACAGCACAGTGTACGGATCGTTTCCCAGGAGCCGAAGCCTCACATCGACGGGATCGTAGCGGTGCAGATCCTCGGCGCGACGGATGAAATTGTGGTTCTCGTCCAGAACATGGTCGTACTGGATGTGCCAGGCCATGGCTTTCTCCTCGGCACAGAACCGGTTTTTCCGTTGATGAAAGACTTTCAAGAGGCCGTGATGCTGGCTCCGGATAGGATAATGGCGGTGAATGAACCGGATGGGAAATACCTTCCGGCCTTCGAAGCTGATATCGTGCCCGCCGCTGGTCACCAGATCGACAGGTACGCCGAGGTTTTTCCACGCCTTCACCTGCCTGGTGTTGTAATTCTCGCACCCTTCGTAGTGGTGGAGAAACTGCCGGACGTCCTTGCCGGGCACAAACGAGTTGTCCACCGGCCGGAAGTTCAGCAGCTCGAAGTCGATGGCGTTGTACCCCAGGCGATCCACAATGTAAAAGGCCTCTCTGAGGGTCAGTCCCGGCCAAGGGGATTCGCGAAACTCGTCAGCGTCTGCGTGGATGAACCAGTCGGCATCGAGTTGCGCCGCGAGTTCGGCCTTTCTCGTGAGGATATCCCTCCAGATGTACCGGGTCTTGTTTTCCTCCGCGTAGTGCGCGTCGTCCGGGTAGGATTCGATGTGAATAAGTCCTTTCCCAAGCCACTTCGACGCTTCGCTCACGGTGTTGTCCGTGGACCTGTGATCGAGCAGGTAGACCGATACGCCCTGATGGATGAGATCGCCGATGACGTGGTAAATGACATCGCCCTCGTTGTGAGCGGAGATGATCGCCGCGACCTCGAATGCCTCCAAGGTCTTGCGGGACTGTTTTTTGTGAACAGGCGTTGCGGACTTTCGTGCGGCATCCTGGATATCTTTTTGCTGCAGTTTCGACAGTGTCTCCAGATTCTCCGTGGCGTTTACGTTCCCCGGGTCCACATCGAGGACTTTTTTGTAGAACCGCTCGGCCTCGGCGTATTGCCGGTTCGATGCGGCAATGTTGCCCCGGATGAGCAGGGTCTCGCTGTCTGAAGGCGCAAGGTTCAACACGCGGTCGTACATCGTCAATGCCGTTGCGGTGTCCCCTTCCTCGATGAGAAGAAATCCGGCCAGTTGCTTCAGGTAGGCGATGTTCTCCGGTTCCAGGCCGACCGCCTTTTTGTAGCATGTCCTTGCCTGCTGGCGTTCCTCCCTGTGCTCGTGAAGCTGCCCCAGACAAAAATGGGCAAGTGGGTCATTCGGCCTGCCTTCGATGCGCCGGTTGAGGATTTCCACGGCTTCATCCAATCTTCCCTCCATCGCCAGCGAATGAGCCTCGGAGCAGACTTTGTCCGTTTGCATCCTGTCGGCGTCAGCTCTCTCACGGGCCTCCCGTCGAGCCATTTCCGCGAAGGCGTCCTGTTCCGCCTTTTTGGCGGTGGAAATCTGCGTTGATGACGACCGCCAGCAGTAAAGTGGTTCCGGCAGATTCGCGACCCTGTAAACATCTATAATCCGGAGCCAGAGATCGTAGTCTGCCGCGTAGTCGAATCGCTCATCGTAGCCACCTATTTCATGCAGGACATTGCGTCGTACCATCACGCTGCCGTGTACGAAATTATTGCCGTGAATGAGAAATTTTCTTATCACGCTGTCTTCCGTCTGAAGTTTGATGACGGATTGATAACGTCCCGATTCGTCGATCTGGTAAGCATAGCTGCCCACAAGCGCGTAATCTGGATTCGACTCGAGGAACCTGATCTGCGTTTCAAGGCGGTGGGGTATGGAGATGTCATCCGCATCCATGACGGCGATGTATTTACCCTTTGCAGATTCGAGAGCGATATTCCGTGATTTCGGCTGACCCAATTTAATAGGATTATCTATTACGCTGATCCTTGGATCGTGAAACTGATGGAGAATGGCTTTTGTATCATCCGTTGACCCGTCATTGACCACGATCAGTTCGAAGTCCTGATGGGTCTGTGTCAGGATGCTTTGAATCGCGGCCTCGATGAAGGTCCCGGCATTATGTGCCGGCATGATCACACTGACGCAAGGGGATTTCGGACGAAAGGGGACATCGGCATCCCAGGCGTTTTGGTAGTAACGCCGTGTTCTCTCGTTGTGTCCTTTCAGGTAAATCAGGCCGCGGTCGTCGATGAACTCATACAGACGTTGTTCAACAACGTATCGGTAGAGCTTGCTGTTTGGAATTCCGACAAAGACATTGCTCCAGATCATGGTGGGGTTGATTTCTTTCAGAAGTTTGTCCGTCGCCGCAAGATCCTCTTCGGTCTCATGGGGCAGGCCGACAACGATGCTTGCGGCCGTTTTGAAACCGATATCGTGGCACATTCGGAAAGTGTTTCGGATCTGGTCAACGGTAATCCGCTTGTTGACGTAATCAAGGATTCGTTGAGAGCCGCTTTCAACGCCGAAGTAAAACCCGCGTGCGCCTGCCTTGTGCATCAGCTCGAGGAGATTCCTGTCGAGGCTGTCGACACGAGACTCACAAGCCCAATGGATTTCGATTCCTTTTTCAAGGAGGAGATTGCAGAATTCAAGCACTCGTTTTCTATTAGCCGTAAAATTATTTTCTCTGAAATAAATTCCTTTTGCACCGTAATGAACGATGAGATACTCGATTTCGGCAACGACTCGCCCGGCACTGAATGCGGTATACTTTTTCCCCCAGACGGATTCATTCGAACAAAATGCACAGTTGAACGGACAACCGCGACTCGTGGTAAGGTTGAAAACAGGGTTTTCTTGAAACCAGGGAACTTCCCAATTGTAGGGAAGTTTTGTGAAGAGGTCCCAGGCCGGCACGGGGAGAGCGTCGAGATCGCGAAGGCGGGGGTACCGGACGATCCGATCCGTGACTTTCCCTTCCACGATATCGACGATCGCCTGTTCACCCTCGCCTTGTACGATGTGGTCAACGAACATCGGAATGGTTTCAATAGCAACGGATGTGTGTGGGCCCCCGAGAATAATTTTGCCTTGCCATTGACTGCTTCTTCTCAAGTATTCGACTTTGTGAAGCATTCGCAGTGTGTCGCGAAAGCAGATCGTGTTTACAGATAGTCCGATGTAGTCGATCTGGTTTGACTGGAGATAACCAGTTTCCAGGAAATTGGTTGGCTCCAGGTAATTATCAATGAAAAACACTTCATGCCCTGCGTTTCTGAGCATCGAGATGAGAAATCCGACGCCGTGAGGGGGTCTTTTCTCCCAGTTGGCGAAAGGAGATTGCGACGGGGCGGCAGAGGTTGCGAGGAGCACTCTTTTGCTGATTTTCATGGGCTGATTATCCTTGGCATTACAATGTGTTAGAAGAGTCACACACGTGCGGGCCTGGCACATCCGGCATTCATGCAGCGAGATGCCGCTCAAGCGACCTCGCGAACGCAGAACAGCCGTCGGCACGGTAACCGTCGGATATTGTGCACGTTATGTGCCAGCGGGGATTTTGCGCACGAACGGGGCGGCGCGGTTGCTCTCCGCAGTCGGTCGCGTCTTGGGAACTTGAGGCTGAGAGACGCTTCCTTCGTGGATGAGGACCAGGGGCATCCGAAGCACACCTGCAAAACCGGGCAGGCCGCAGGAAAACCATCGGCATGTCGATTGTCTGTCAGCCTGCCTGCAGGTGGTTCAGGAGGGTCTGGGCCTCGGCGAAGGCGGGGTTGATCTGGAGGGCCTTCCGGATGGTCTCGACGGCCGGTTTCTGCTCATTTTTTGCCGCGTAGGCCCGGGCGAGGTTGTAGAGGATGCCCTCGTCGTCTGGGGCGACGGCCAGGGCCTTCTGGAATTCCGCGACGGCCTTCTCGAAGGCACCTTCCTTGCGGGCCTGGATGCCCCGTGCGTTGTAGGTCTGGAGGATGAAGGAGAGGAGGTCTTCGTTGTTTCCGATCAGGGCACGGGCCTTTTCGTGCTCCCCCATGTCGATGAGCCGCATGATCGTGAGGGCCCGGTTTTCCTGGCTCTCTTCCTGGCCTTCGAGGTCCCGGGTGATCTCCTCTTCCGAAACGCTGACCAGTTGCCGGATGAAGGCGAGCGTCGTTTCATTGTCGTTGTCCTGGAACGTGACGGGGCCGAAGGCGTTGCGAAACGCGACACTCGTCATGAGCTGCCGCTGGAACTCGTTGATGCCCTCCTGCAGGTCCTTCTCGTCCTGGGGGAGCATCCGGGTGACGAGCATTTTCTCCAGGACGTCCTTGAAGCCGTTGAGGCAGGCGTAGACATTGCCCTGGTGGATGAACTTCTTGCAGTTCCCCAGGGTTCTGGAGATTTCCGCGGCGCGCTCTCTGACGATGGTCTCGTCCATGTGCCCCTGCCTCGGGTGCTGTAGGTCTTCGGTCCGCGTTGACTCGTCACCACTGCCTCGGCCTGCCGTTGGGCCGGTCCGGGCGCCTCTACATGGCACAGAATGTGCTAACCTGTAATCGGCAGAAACGGACACGGACTTGAACCGGGGATGAACAGGAGCCGATCATGGACGAGGGCGAAGGCGGCAGGAAAAAGCTCGATTTCGACGAGAAAAGTTTTCTGTTCGAATGGCTCGTGGAAAACAACAAGACCCTGACCCGGAAGAACAAGGAATTGCTGGTCGAGAACCTGAAGTTTCGCTCCCGGGTGGAGGAACTGGAAAAGATCAGCTTCATCGACCCCACGACGGGCCTCTATAACCGGTGGTACCTGCAACCGCGCCTCGTGGAGGAATTCTCCAGGGCCAGGCGGGGGGAGGGTGCCCTGTCCTGTCTCTTCATCGACATCGACGACTTCAAGGCCATCAACGACCGCTGCGGCCACTTCATCGGCGACAAGGTCCTCCGCGACACGGCCGTGCTGCTCCGGGCTCACTGCCGCAAGGAGGACGTGCTGATCCGATTCGGCGGCGACGAGTTCGTCATGCTTCTCAGCGCATCGGGGCAGAGGGCGGCCAGGTCGGCTGCCGAGCGGATTCGGGGACGCATCGAGGCCCACGCGTTCATCGGCGTGGAGCCGCAGCTTTCGCTTTCGGTGTCGATCGGGGTGAGCACCCTCCGGAAGGAGCACATCGCCGCGTCCAGGGACCCCTGGGAAATTGTGTGGACGGCCGATGGGGCCATGCACGTGGCGAGGCAGAAGGGACCGGGCCAGATCCACTGGCTGGACTGCCACGGTAACCGGGAAAAGGCCGAATGCGGCGAGCGGGCGGCATCGTAAGCAAGGGTATCGGGTATAGGGTCTAGGGTATCGGGAAATCCGACCTGCCGATGAACCATTCTTTCCCCTGATCAATCCTTTCTGCTTCCTATTTTAGCTGAAAATACGCTTACTTAAAAAGAATTTTTCGACTTGACGATATGTCTCGGTCCTGTTCCCTGTAACTGATCTTCAGTCCGTTCTCCCGTTGATCGTTTCATGTTGGCGCCGTCTTCCCTGGAGACCTCTTGTCTCAGTTTTGACCCCCTAAACCCTATACCCGTAACCCGATACCCCTTGGTTCGCCCTAAAGTTTATTTGCTTTCTGACGATAAAACAGGTGCAGTAGTTGCACAGGGTTTATATGTTGCTGTAGTGTAGCAATGCAAACCAAGCCCGAACCGAGAGGTGCTTCATGGCTAAGATGTTTTTTTCCACGTCCGAAGTGGCGGATCTCTTCAACGTGAACCGGGTGACCATCTACCGCTGGGTCAAGGAGGGGATGGTGAAGGGCTACAAGGTGGGCAAGCATCTCAAGATCCCGCTGGCGGAGGTGGAACGGCTCAAGCGAGAGTTCGGCTTCGGCGACGTGCCCCTGGATAAACTGCAGGGGGGCGAAGCCGGGGCGGCAGAGGCCGCAAAGACGGAGCCGCGAGGCCCCGCCTTCAAGAAGCTCGTCATGGCCATCGACGACGACGAGAACATCCTGACCTTCATCCAGAACGCCTTCGAGGGCCTCGGCCTCAACCGGCACTGCAACCTGAAGACCTACGCCAACGGGCTCGAGGCGGTGCTGCAGATCGGCGAGGAGAAGCCGGACCTCATCCTGCTCGACATCGTCATGCCCAATCTGAACGGCCTGGAGCTTGCAGAGAAGATCCGCAAGATGCACCGCGACATCAAGATCATCATCATGACGGGGTACCCGGAGTACCTCACGGAGGACGAGCGCGGCAAGTTCCTCGACTACATGACAAAGCCCGTAGATTTGAGGAAACTCTACGAGACCATCGTCAAGGCCCTCGACATCCCCGCGGACAGGGCCAACGGTGCACAGGCGCGCTCCTAGCGCACGGCGGAGGGCGACGGGACGGGCCCCGCGCGAACAGGCAGGGGTATGGCTGGAGCGGTTCTCAATCGGGTCGATGATCCAAGACACACAGGGAGGCAGCAAACCATGCAGACGGAGATGATCGAAAGACAGGAAAATCCCCTTGCCGGGATCCCGGCACGGGAAGGGAAATACCTGACCTTCTCGCTGGCAGGCGAGGAATACGGAATCGGGATCCTGAAGGTCAAGGAGATCATCGGGATGATGCCCGTGACGCACGTCCCCCAGACCCCGGAGTTCGTCAAGGGGGTCATCAACCTGCGGGGGAAGGTCATCCCCGTGGTGGACCTGCGCCTGAGGTTTGCCCTGGAGGCCGCGGCCTACACGGAGCGAACCTGCATCATCGTTGTGGAGGTGGCGGGGTCGGGCGGCTCCGTCATGATGGGAATCGTCGTCGACGCCGTCTCGGAGGTGCTCAACATCCGGGGGGCCGACATCGAGAACACGCCAGCCTTCGGGGTGCGGCTCAACACGGATTTCATTCTCGGGATGGCCAAGGCGGCCGGCGGGATCAAGATCTTGCTCGACATCGACAAGGTGCTCAGCAGCGAGGACATCGTTGCCGTCCGGCACATGGCCTGAGGAGGGATCCGACCTTGTAGAGGAATCCATATGAAAAACGTATCTCTCTCCACCAAGATCATCGGTCTTGTGGTCACCGCCGTGTTCACCGTCGGCGTGTGCGTTTTCGCCAGTTCCTATTACTTTGTCAACAAGGGCTTCAGCGACCAGACGCAGCAGGATGTCGGGAAGCTGGCCGACGCCGTGCAGCTGCGCGTCGACGACGTGACGGCGAAAATGGCCGCCGTGGCGCAACTGACGGCGGCCCGAAAAGACCTGGCCGAGGCGATTGCGAAGAACGACACGGCCTTCGTCCAGAACCTGGGCAAGGAGGTCATGCGCGACTCGAAGGCGGGGTTCATCACGATCGCCGACAAGGACGGAAACGTGGTAGGCCGCGGCCACTCGGACAAGACGGGCGACAGCGTCCTGAACCAGCCCAACGTGAAGAAGGCCCTCGCCGGCGAGGCCACCACCGGGATCGAGGAAGGCACCGTGGTGAAGTTCTCCCTGCGGGCGGGCGCTCCGGTGAAGCAGGGCGGCAAGGTGGTGGGCTCCGTCACGACGGGAATGGACCTCACCCCGGCAAGCCACGCTTTCGTCGAGGACATCAAGAGGATGTTCGATGTCGAGTGCACCCTCTTCCAGGGTGACACGCGGGCGACGACGACGATCATGAAGGACGGCCAGCGGGTCATCGGCACGAAGATGGACAACCCGAAGGTCCTCGACGCGGTCCTCGCCAGGGGCCAGCGCTACCTGGACGTCAACACGATCCTCGGGAAGGAATTCAACACGGCCTACTGGCCCCTGAAGGACGCCTCGGGGAAGGTCATGGGGATGCTCTTCATCGGCAAGGACCGGTCTATCGTGGCCTCCACAGTGAGGAACACGGAGCTGTCGATCCTGGCGATCCTCGCCGTCGTCGGGGGCTTGATGGTGTTTGCCGGCGTCCTCGTCGCGCGCTCGATCACCAGGCCCGTCAACCGCGCGATGGTCGGGCTGACCGACGCAGCCGACCAGGTCGTCTCGGCCTCGGGCCAGGTGTCCTCGGCGAGCCAGTCGCTGGCGGAAGGGGCCTCGGAGCAGGCCGCCTCGATCGAGGAGACCTCCTCGTCGCTCGAGGAGATGTCGTCGATGACCAAGCAGAACGCC
>Ga0228535_1000748_pt1 | contig 76077 bp, 41 predicted proteins | sample SJ1metagenome_FD_168457 | JGI IMG/M metagenome (GOLD analysis project Ga0228535, IMG submission 168457) | Enriched culture of PCE-dechlorinating microbial communities from Ithaca, New York, USA - SJ1 | ecosystem: Engineered > Modeled > Simulated communities (microbial... > Unclassified | place...
GATTCCCTGGAACTACCGGGACACGCTCGCCAAACAGGTGGCCCCCCAACCCATCTGATCCCCGGCCCCATGGTCGCGGGTCGCCTTCAAAATTTCAGATTTTGCAGGTGCGCCGAAAGGACACGCTCCATGTAGTGGCTCGCGCACCGTCGACCGACCGCCTCCATGATCTTGATCCTGGCTTTCTTGCCCAGTTGGTCGTCCATTGCCTCCAGCAGGTAGGCGAACCGCTGCTCCGCGGCGGCCAGCTTCCACTGGAGCCTGCCGACGTCGACCGTCGGCTCCTGAGGTTGGGCTGCTCCCGAGTCTTGAGCCAGCAGCGTGGCGGCCGGACAGGAGCAAGCCGCGAGTGTGCACGCCGACTTCATGAAGTCTCTTCTGCCCTGCATGGATGATCTCCCACTGGAATCCTTCACGTTCTTCTCACGAACTGACCTCATCCGCGACCTCCATCATACCCAATTTCGTTTGGAAAGAAAGCCATCAGCGGCGGGGCACTGGGGGTGCATGACCGTTTCTACGACTGGACCCGTTGCCTGCGATGCGGCGGCAGAAGGAAGGGTCGGACTGATCCGGAATCCGCCGCCTGGATGGGAAGCACCGCTTCGCGGTGGGGCGGCGGGCATTTATCGCTTTTGGCCAGCAGCATGACGGAGGAGACCCCGCGCTTCGTTCGGATGTGCCTGCACATCCTCCATGCTGCTGGCCCAAAGCGCAAGATGCCCGGCCGAAGGCCGGAATCCGGATCGGTCCGTCGCCTTCCTTCTCTGTCTGGGGCAACAGCCTGAGCCTGGGGGCCCGACTGGCCGCAGGGGATACGCAACTACGGTCATGCACCCGCGATACGGGCGGGCCGAAGTCAGACGCCGGATGAACGGCGATCCTGCGGCATTTGTGCGACTTGAAATGGCGAATGGGCACAAGTTTCTTGACAAGAGGGCGTTCGGGCATTCATATAGGGAACTGCACGAAGTCCGCGTATAGCCATCGAAGGCAGACAGGAACGCCCCAGAGTTGGGTAGGGCCCCGGTGCAATCCGAAGCATGGGAGATCCCGCTGCAAAGGTTCTGCGTCCGCTGAGTCTATTGGCCAAACTCGGTACGACAGGAGTATGACATGAGAGACAACCGCCGCACCCTCGCCTTGGTTTCCCTGCTGTTGGTTTCGCACGTCTGGGGGGCCGAGCAGGACGAGGTCCGGATGATTCTCGACCGCTGCGTGACGACCAACACGGAGCCCAAGCCGGCCAGCGCGGTCTCGGGGTACGCGACGATGGATGCCTTCCCGGTGATGGGCAACGGCAACCTCATGGTCACGCTCTCGGGAACGCCCGATTGTCTGACGTTCCACCTGGGCAAGACCGATTTCTGGCGGGACAAGTGCGCCGACAGGAGCCTCAGGCAGAGCGGCAACGTCCTGGCGGGCTATCTGAACGTCATGATGCCGGAGATGGCGGGGGCGACCTTCCGCCAATCGGTGGATTTTCATCATGCGGAGGTGACGACCACTCTGACCAAGGAGCAGGAGGTGACCTTGGTTCGCTCGCTCGTCCCGCATGAGTCGGACAACATCCTGGTCAACTGGGTCGAGCATCGGGGGACCAAGCCCCTGAAGCTGCGGATCGAGACGTGCGCCGATCAGTTCGCCGTCCGGGCGGAGCCTTTCGAGGTGGCTGCAGGGCTCGACGCCCAGAATCCCGCGGTGACCTGGGTGAGCCGCAAGACCCACGTGCCGCCCGATTACAACGATTTCGGCAGCGTGCAGTTCCGCATGTGGGCCGCCGCGGCCACCAAGCTCTTCGACGTTCAGTGCCAGACGGAAGTCGATACCGCGATCGACTACGACAAGAAGGACATGCAGGTGAAGGGCGCCCAATTATTCACCCTGGAGCCGGGCCGCAGCCTGCTGATCGTCACCAAGGTCCACAGCACAGGGATCCCGATCACGATGAACCCGCCGGACCCCAGGCCGACGGCGACCGCCTCGGTGGTGACCATGACTCGGGCCCAGGTCGATGAGCAGGTCCAGGCCCATCGTGTGTGGTGGGACGCCTACTGGCGGCGGTCCTACGTCCGGCTGGACGCGGAACCCGTCATCGAGCGGACCTATTACGGCTGCATGTACGTCTTCGGCTGCTCGGTCGGGATCGGGAAATACCCTTCGGGCTGCAATGGATTCCCGGTCAACGACAACGTGCCCTGGGGAGGGGACTATCATTGGAACTACAACAACCAGGCCCTGTTCTACGGGGCCTATTCAACCAACCGCGTCGATCTGTCCGAGCCGTACGAACGCACGGTCCTGGAGGCCAACGTCTTCGGCAAGAGGCACGCCAAGGTCATCGGCGTCCCAGGCACGGTTTTCTTCATGGCGACCGCCCCCGGCCATCTGAACGAAGCGGTCACCCTGGGCCAGAGGACCCACGCGGTCGAGGCCTCGCTGAACCTGATCACCCGCTACTACATGACGCACGACCTGGAATGGCTCAAGACGATGTATCCGTTCCTCAAGGACGTGGCCGCCTACTGGGACTTCGACCTCGAAAAGAACAAAGAGATCCGGCCCAACGGCACGCCGCGATATGTGATCGTGGACAGCAAACCCATGGAAGGCTCGACCAACGACAGCTACAACGGCATCACCGGCCTGGCCTTCCTTCGTCGCTTCTACCGCGGCATGATCGACATGACGCTGGCGATGAAGGCGGCCGGAGTCGAGACCGGGTACGGCGACGCGGACATCGCCCGCTGGAGGGACTTCCTGGTCAACATGGCCGAGTACCCGATGAGCCACGCCTATGGCCGCAAGGTGTTCGCCTGGAGCGAATCGACCCTCAACCCGTTCCTGACCCAACAGGATTGGGTGCTCTATCCGGTCTTCCCCAGCGAACAGGTGGGGATGAGCTCGTCGCCGGGACTGCTGTCGGTGGCCCGCAACACGCTGATCGTCAAGCCGCAGTACTATGTCGAATGGCTGAACAATCCGCCGCAGATCTTCTCCATCGCGGCGCGTCTGGCCCATCACCCGCCTGAGATCGTCCGGCGGTGCAGGGGCTACTTCACCAGCATCGGAGTGAACAACTTCCGCAGCGGCGGCGGCAACGTCGAAGGGGCGGGAGTCGCCGAGGGCATCATCGCCATGCTCCTGCAGAGCCAGGAGGGATTCCTGCGATTGTTCCCGTGCTGGCACCATCCGGACGGCAAGTTCGCCACGATCCGCGCCGCCGGGGCGTTTCTGGTCTCGGCTACGAAGAAGAACGGCGTCTGCCAGCCGGTCGTCGTCTTCAGCGAGAAGGGCAGGCCGTGCAGCATCCTCAATCCCTGGCCTGGACGAACCTTGACCGTCGATGACGGCCAGGGCAACAAACCGCCGATCACCGTCGAGCCGCGGCCCTACGGCCAGGTCTGCACCTTCCCGACCGAGGCCGGCAAGACGTACACGGTTACATCTGCCGAAGGATTGCCTGAAGTACAGCTCTTCTGGAACGCGGCTCTCTCCAAGCCTGTGACCTCGTCGACGAATTTCAAGCCGGAGAAGGAGACTCAGAACTGGGACGTCTCCAAGCTCACCGACGGCGTTCGGATCAACACGCGGATGTGGCATCGCGGCTGGAGCAGCGACCTCTACGACGACGGCGCCCGCACCGAGTGGGTCCAGGTGGACCTCGGCCAGCCCGTGGACACCAAGGTCATTCGCGTCTGGCCTCTCGATCACGGCGACGCCTGGCAGCACACGCACTGCTCCGAGCCTTTCGTGGAATCGACCGAGATCGACCAGTCCTACGACGGGTTCCCGCTGGATTTCCGCATCCTGGTGTCCGTGGATGGGGTGGCTTGGGAAGAGGTCGCCAAGAGGGAACGCTTCCGCCGGCCGGCCACCGGGCCCGAGGACTCGGACCGCAAGCCCAAGGACGTGACCGGACCCGAGATCTTCGAATTCGACCAGAAGGCGGTCCGCTATGTGAAGGTCGAAGCCTCGCGTCTGCGAAGGACCCGCTACTTCGGCGGCAAGTACGCGATGCAACTGGCGGAGATCGAGGTCGTCCGAGCCGGTCACCCTGCCGGATTGCCGTGAGGCGAAACCCATGGGGTCCGATCGTTTTGTGCTGGAGCCGGCCGTCGCGACCGACGCCTCGGAGATCCTCGGCATTCTGGAAGAGAACCCTCTTCCCGGTCCGATCTCGTTGATCTACACTCGTCGTCCCGACGCCTACCGGTCCTTCATGGCCGAGGGTCGAGAGGCTTGCGTGATCGTTTGTCGCGATACTCAGGACGGGCGTATCGCGGCCCTGGGCGCCGGTGCGGTCCAGGATTGTCTCGTCGGGGGGCGTCCTGACAGAGTTGCGTATCTGTTCGGTTTGCGTTTCCGTCGGGAGTACCTGAAGAAACGGGTCATCCTGCTTCTGCCCGAGGCGTACCGCTTGATTGTCGAGCATTTCCAGGAGCAGGGCGTTCGCCACTTCCTCACGGTGATCCTCGCGGACAATCTGCCGGCCCGGCGTCTGCTGACCGGCGAGCGGTCGCGGATGCCCAGGCACGCCCTTCTCTGTCCGTATCATACGCTGACGTTTCTGACTCGTCGGCGGGCCCCCTCGCTGCCGGACTCCTGCGGGTTTCGCCGAGCTGCGCAGGAAGATCGTCCGGCGATCGAGGAATTCCTGACCATCGAGGGAGGACGCCGGGACTTTTTTCCCTCCCGGATCGGGGATGTGGTCGATCGACATCCGGAATTGTCCTGGGAGTCCTTCTATCTTCTGACGGATCGGCAGGGCAGTATCCTGGCGTGCGGCGCCGCGTGGGATCAGGTCTCGCACAAGCAGTACATCGTCGCAGGGTATGGGGGCGCGATGCGCTGGTTGTCTCTCGTCTCACCGCTTCTGCGTCCTTTCGGCTATCCGCCCATGCCGAAACCCTCGACGACCTTGCGGTTCTTTGTCCTGGCCTTCTGGTGCGTCAAGGACAACCGCGAGGAATACCTCAAGTGGTTCCTAAGCAGTCTCGCCCATGCGGGCCGGGATTATCCGTATTTTGTTGTCGGGGTCCCGGATGCCCATCCCCTCGGGCCCTCGCTGAACCGCTGGAAATTCCTCGGCTACGACAGCCATGTCTACCTGGTGGGCGATCACATCACGGCCAACGACGCGGCCCGCCTGGGAAGGTCCGCCTATCTCGAATGCGGCTGGCTGTGAAGCCGGCGCAAGCGGTCATTTCTGTCGGACCTGGGAGACCACCGTGGCGTACTTGCGATGTCCCGGCTTCTTGGGGATGTCCTCGGCAGTCTCCAATTCGACGCTCACCTGATCCTTCAGAATCGTGTTGAACCGGTTGAGAATGCTTCGCCCGAGGTCTCCGTTCGGTGCGAAGGACACGCCTTGGGCCTCTTTCGTTCGATCCTTCACCAGCAACAATCGGACATGATCGGGCCGCTCCTGGCGGATCTGGAACTTGTTCAGATGGGGCACATCCTCCAACGCCAGTGTCAGGCTGTACGGATGCACGGTCTGCCCGTCGGGCAAGACCACGGTGTCCGCCATCCGGCCCTCCAGCCTCGCCAACAGCGGCAGGGGCTTTCCGCAGGAACAGGGACCCGGTTTGCGGATCGCGTAGTCGCCCAGGCCGTCGTAACGGATCAGGGGCGTCGCCCGGTTGAAGAGGTCGGTGACCACGACGCGACCGGTCTGGCCGTCGGGGACTTCCTGCCCCTGCGGGTCGAGCAACTCGACCAGGACCTTCCACGTGAACAGGTGCAGCCCTTCGTGCCGGAGGCATTCGCAGGCGATGAATCCGAACTCGACCGAGGCGTAGGAATCCAGCAGGTCGGTCCCGAAGGTTCCCCTGACCATCGCTCGCAGATGAGGGTCGGTGACTTCGCCTGTGGCGAAGAGAAGCTGAGGCCGGTGCATTCGGATGCCGGCTTCCCGGGCCGTGATGCAGACGTTGCGAAGAACGCTGGCGTATGTGTGAAGGTAGCGGGGTTTCTTCGCATTGATCTGTTCGATGTGGACGATGGGCGGCAGGAGGCAGTCCACGACCGTGTGCCGCATCATCGGGAACAGCCTCGCGTAGAGCGTTTCATAGGCCAGCTCGTTGTTCACGAAGATGGACATGAACATGATGTTGCGACGCAGCAGGCGGTCGCGCACCGCCCGAGCGAATGTGACCGGGGGCATTTCTCCCATGTACCGGGGTTCGCTCAGCGCCAGATCGACCATGGCCTTATCGATGTCCACGAATACGCGAACCGGGGTGCCGGTGGAGCCGGAGGTGCCGACGGTGAAACAATCCTCGGGTCGGAACTTTCGCGAGCGGATGGCGTCGGGAAAGCCCCGGCGCAAGTCGTCCTTCGTGACGATGGGCAGCTTCTTGAGATCGGCCACGGTTTGAATGTCGTCGGGACGCACGCCGTATTGTCGCCACTTCTGACGGTACAGTTCGACGTTGTCATACGCGTATCGGACGATTTCCTTCAGACGCTGCTGCTGGAACTCCTGCAATCGGCGCCCGTCGAGGCGCATGAGTTCGCCGACTCGACGCAGGGTTCGCGTGTACGGCACGGCATACGCGATGTTGTCCCATCCCAACTGTTTCAGAATACGACGCCCAAAACCACGTCCTCCCATCCAGGACTCCTTGGCATAAGATCCTCTGTGGGTGTCAAGACAAACGACGATGTCACTCCGGCAGGATGTCCACCTCCGCCACAGCGGCGAAAGCCCGGCCTTGAACTTCGCTCAGGGCGACCAGCTTGAGGAATCGCGCCTCGACCGCTTCATCCAGCCGGATCGTCTTCAATTGAGCGTCGTTGGGCCACTGGCCGGATGCGAGGGGTTCTCCCCATGGTTTGCCGACGACGGTCGCATAGAGCTCAAACTTCGCGATCCGACCGTTGGCCATGTCCTGGCGCGGCAGGTAGGTCAGGCCCCGCACGCGAACGGGTTTCTGGAGATCGAGGATCAGATGGTGCGGCGGCTGGGCCATCGGCTCCCAGTTCGTGTGCCAGATCGTCGAAGGGTTGCCGTCGATCGCCAGGTCGGGACCGTGGCTGGGGTGATGGTTGCTCGCGGCGGCGACCGCGCCGAGCTTCTGCAGCGGGCTGGGTTCTCGAAAGAGTCCTCGCACCTGTTCGACCGTCATGTTGAACCGCGGCGAGAACTGGTCGGTGTCCATGTACGCCAGCAGGCTGCGGCGCATCTGCCGGGCCACGGGCCGTTTGTCCAGATTGCTCATCAGGTCGCTGCTGCACGCGAGCAGCTTGCCGTCGCCCACGCGGGCCTCGAAAACCATCGCGAGCTTTCTCGCCGTGACCCAGTCGTCGATGACCTGCACGACCGGCTTGAGGTCGCGATGCTCGGTCAGGATGAAGGGCGCGGCGCCGTGGATCAGCTCCCACCACTGCCAATTCGTATGAGATTCCGTCGGGAACTGTCGCAGGGCGGGATGCTTCGGATCGCACAGGATGCCCAGCGTGTGCGGTGCCTGCCAGTTCGTCCAGACCGTGTTCCAGAAGATGCTGGAGAAGCCCATCTGAATCGGATGCTTCTCGTCGTTCTTGATCGTCACGGCCGATGGCAGCAACAGGACCTTGCCGCCTTTGGCCAGATGCGCGACTGCCTCCTCGCCCAATTCCTGCGCGATCAGGATCTCGTCGTCGGGTTCCGCAGGGGCGCCCTTCGGGAAGACCCAGAGGTCCCAATCGTTCGCGGCGTCGGCGCCTGGGATCGTGACTTCGAGACTGAACTTGTCGGCCTCTCGGGCCACGTACATCGGAGCCTTCACCTCGCCCAGAATGCTTAGTTCTCCGGTCTTGATCGTCCGCGGGGGGAACTGGCCGCTCTCGACGATTTCGCCGGTCGAGTCCCGCAAGGTCCAGGCGGGCGCCGCGTCCTTGAGGTCCGCAGCGCCGAAATGCGCGACGTCGATGCGCGCGACGAGCGTGTCGCCGGACTCGAAGATCCGTCGCGGGAGCCGGGCCAGGGGGACCGTGGGGCCGCAGAAGCGGTGGTACTCCTTCGGCGTGACATAAGGCTTGGAGTCCCAGAAGGGGTCCAGGACGCCGACGAGGGCTGTCCCCTGGCCGGGGAAGTCGTGCACGTCCAGCAACTGGAATCCGCCGAAGCCCGGCGTTCGCAGGGACGACTCGATGTCCTCCTTGTAGAGAAGCGTCTGGAGTTTGCCCGAGGCCATGAGGAAGTCGTGGGCCTGGTGCAGCATGCCGTTGCGGTCGAGTTGCTCGCGGAAGATCTCGAAGTTCCTGGCCTTCAGGAGGCCGGTGTACTTCTTCATCTCGTCGAAGTTCGGATACACGCACCACTGTCCGATCTCGTGGCTGATCACCGGCGCGTCGCTGTGCTGCTTGATGAACTCGCTGTAGTCGGTCATCGTCTCCGAGGGCCTGGCATTGACCCGGCTCTTGACGCCTTCGCCCCATTGCTGGATTCGCGGGGCCGGCGTGCTGTGAAAATCGTTCTCGGGGATCAGCGGCCAGCCCGCCGCGGAGGTGTAGAGCCGCCGCGGGTCTTTCTTCTGCCAGTGCGCGACGAAGTCGCCCAGAAAACGCTTCTGGTTCGGCCCGCCGGGCTCGTTGCCGTACGCCATCATCACGAACGACGGATGATTGCCGTAGGCTTTGATCATGGCCTCGCTCTCCTGGTAGAGCCACTTGTCGAACGGGCCGCCGCTGCCGACGGTCGCCCAGGCGGAGCACTCGACGTGATAGTAGAAGCCCAGTTCATCGGCCGCGATAAACGCAGCTTCGGGCGGGCACCAGGAGTGGAATCGAATGTGGTTCAGGCCGTGGGCCTGGCAGACGGTGATGATTCGTTTCCACGAGTTCACGTCGGTCGGCGGGTGCCCGGTGAGCGGGAAGATGCAGCATTCGAGCGTGCCGCGAAGGAAGATTGGCGTGTGGTTGATCGTGATGCGCGTGCCCTGCGTGCCCATCTGACGCATGCCGAACGACACGGTCTTCTGACCTGCGTAATCGCCGCTTTGCAGGGCGACCGTCATCTTGTACGTGACAGGACTGAACTCTCCCCAGGGCAGCCAGTCTCCGACGCGGCCCATGGGGTAGACGCCTGTGGCCTCGCCGCCTTCCGTGGTCCACGTCACCGGGATGGGCAGAACCCGCTCCCGGCCGCCGACTGCGACGGAGAGGACGCCGTTACCAGGCTTCCGCTGCATGTTGCCGACGCGGACTTGTACCTTGACGTCGCCGGTGTCGATGTTCGGATAGACGCGGACATCGTCGATCCAGACCGGGTCGGTGGCTCGCAACTCGATCCGGCCGGCGATGCCATTCCAATTGCCTTGCGTGTGGTCCGAGGCGCTGTGGGCGTCGATGCCGACGGGAACGATCATGCGGTTGTCCACGCGGATCGTCAGGCGATGTCTGCCCGGCGCGACGTCGAGGCCGAGCTCATGCTCGTGGGGCGTGCCCAGGCTGTCGTTGGAGCCGAGGAGCCTCCCGTCCAGCCAGACGGTCGTCTTCCAGTGCGGCCTCTCCAGGAACAGCACGATGCGTTTGCCCTTCCAGTCCTGGGGAATCTCGATCTGCCTCTGGTACCAGGCGGCCCCGGCGTAGTAGCGGTCCGGCTGGAGCCAGAACGGCATCTTGAAATTGCCGTCGGTCTGGTACTGCTTGTAGTAAGGGTCGTTGAACCAGGCCTGGTTGATGTTGCCCACCCACGGTGTCTTCATGGAGGGCCGGTCCCCATGTCCCTGGGCGGTCAATACGCCGGGCAGCGAGACCTTCGCAGAGAGGTTCCGCTCGAACCACTTGTCCGTCTCGCCGCGATCCTGTCGATCCAGCTCCACCGACCATGTCCCCGCCAGATCGATCGGATTCGCCGAACTCGTCTTTGGAGCAACCCAGCACGCCAACAGCAGTACCACGCATAGCGTCCGCTTCATCGTTCTCAACTCCCTTCGAATCTGTTCTCGAATCTCACGCTCCACATCTTGGACTGAGCGTCATCAAGGCCTCACGATTTCCACGCCCGGGGGCGAGGTGATGCTGCTTCCGATGCTTCCGTCGGCGCGCTTCTCGTGCCGGACTTTGATGACTCCCATCGGTGTCGGGAAGGACCCCTCGGCCCACTGCAGGTCCGCCAGGTGCGGCTCGATCCGAATGACGGTTCCGCCCGGCTCGATCACGCGGACGCCCAGGACGTGCTCGGAGAGCCAGGCTGTGGGGCCCGAGGCCCAGCCGTGACAGAGGCTGTGACGGAAGCCCTTGTAGCAGTAGTTGCCGAAATCGCCGTGGATGTCCTTCTTGCCCTCGGGCACCAGTTCGTCGATCCGCCCGGCGTTCGCGGTCCAATCCAGGTCGAAATCCTCCCAGAAGGTCGTGGCTCCCAGGTCCAGCATCGCGCCCCAGTATTGTCGGATGCAGTCCAACGCGCCCTGGTAGTCGCCCGCCATCGCGCGGGCCTGGAGGACGTAGTAGCCATAGAAGGTGGACATCCGCTTGGGGCCGTCCACCGCCATGACTTCGCGATTGAGCTTCTTGGGATCGTCCAGGCCCGCCAGGGCGATCAAAGCCGCGGCCTGCTTGCTGCCGGCCGGGTCGGGGACGTGTTTCTTGAGCTTCTCGATCGCGGCCAGGCATTTGCTCTTGGTCGCCGGTTCGTCGAGAACGTCGCAGAGTTCGGCTCCCGAACGCAGGGTCATGACCAGCAGCGAATGCAGGCCCGCATGAATGGCCGGCGCGTTCTCACTGCTGGGCCAGTCCAGGAATCGATGCGGCGGCAGCGTCTCGCGATTGTCCGGCCCGACCTGTTTGGACAGCAGATCGAGCAGGCCGGTCAGATAGGCGCGCTGCTGTTTGAGGTAGCTCGCATCGCCCGTGTGCAGGTACCATGAATGGTGGATCAGCACCCACCACATGGAGTAGGAGCTGATGCCGTTCATCCACTTGGGCAGGGGGGTCTCGTCGCGGATCAGGTCGAGGCTCCTGGGCACGACATCCACGACCCCGAAGACCGAGCAGATGCTCATCGTCTCAGGGTGCATGTCGCCGATCCAGACGAGCCGGTCGCGCTTGATCCCGTCCCAGAGATAGTCCTGCATGTTCAGATGGACCGTGTACGCGCCGGTCGCCCAGATGCGATTGAGCCGGTCGTCGCTGCATCGGAAGGAGCCCAGGTACGGCAGATCGCGATAGAGGAATACCGCACGCACCATCTTGAGCTGCACGAAGCTGTCGGCGTCCTGCAAGTCGATCCGCACGAAGCGAAAGCCCGTGTTGCCGACCTCCGCGGTGCCCAGCCAGGGGACCAGGATGCTCTGGTCGCGGATCGCGTGATCGTTCGTGGTGTTCTTGTCGCCTCCGAACTCGGCCATCGCCTCGCTGACCGATTCGCCGAACCGGACGCGCAACCGGACGGGTTTGTTGTCCTTCGTGTGCCAGACCATGATCTGCGCGCCGCCGTGCAACTCCTTGCCGAAGTCCAGCAGCACGCCGGCTCGAGCGGTCTTGTCGTTTCGCAGAACGCACGGCTTCGACGCGTCGAGCGTCACCTGCCCGCTGCGAGGAACCAGCAGCATATCCGGATTCTCGACCGTCTTGTCTTCGCTGTGCCACACGACGCGGGAGGGCAGCACGTAGCGACGAACCCTTGGGTCCACATCCGTGCGTCTCGCCATCTCGGCCCGGTTCACCGGCGCCGGAAGAATCCCGTCCGGCGTCGTCTGGGCCAAGCCTGTCCCCAAACCAGCTCCAACCAGCAGCAGCCAAACCGCCGCGACCCGTGCCTGCAACCCCATAGCAGCCTCCCTGTGATTCACCTTGTGTTCGACCTGCAACGCGGGTCATCCGGATGCGATGCAGGACTGTCGCGGAGCATTATACAACGGATCACGCGCCGCCGCACTAGGATACGAATTCGGAATGATCCGTGCGTGGCGCGGATTTGTCGTCCTGAGGCGCAGCCGAAGGACCTGGGCACAGGAGGAGAGGTTTCTCTCGTGCGTAAGCCACATCCTTCACTTCGCTGTGCTGCGTTCAGGATGACAATACGCGCGCACGAATCAATCCGAATCCGTGTGATAATAGAAAAGGGCCCCGGCGGTTGATCGGCCGGAGCCCTTGTTTTCGCTGCCCATTGCACTCGCACAAAGCGAGAATCGACTTCACTGGAGCGGATGGCCGAAGCCGATGTCGTCGATGTACAGCAGACCCGCCGCGCCCGGCTTCGGGCTCGTCCGGCTGCCCACGCCGATCGTGAGCTGGCGGACGTTGTTCATCTTGACGCCTCCGGCGGTGAATTCGCTCAGCGGAATCCGCCACTCCTGCCACGTGGACAGGAGCGTCGCCGACGGATCGGGATGGACGACCGTCTTGCTCTTGCCCGCGCCGTCCCTGACCGTCACGTACAGGGGCGTCGCGTCGTTGGTGGGCTGGGCCGGGCCGATCGTCGCGACCGACCAGTTGCCGGTCACGGCGCCGGTGAAGGAGATATTCGAGTACTGAGCGGTCGCCATCGCAGCGGTGTTGTGGCTGGTCACCGCCAGGCCGATATAGACGGTGGACGACAGGTTGATCGACTGCGGATTCCACGTCATCGCAGTCCATTTGGTCCCGTCGGAGGAGTAGAAGCAGTTGAGGCTCGTGCCCGCTCGCTCGATCTTGATCCAGACGGGGATCTTGAGGCCTTTCTGCTCGTCGGTCGCGATCGCGGTGTCGCTGGTGGCGGCGCCGAGGCTGATCAGTCGAGCCTGGTATCGGACGCCCTGGCCCGGCGTCGCGTACACCGCGGCGAACCGCGAGCCCGCGCTGAGGTCCTCGCGGATCATCACGCCGGCCTTGGCCCATTCGTTCGTGTTGTCGAGGCTCTCGACCTTGGCGACGAGCGTGCCGTTGCCGTTGAGCTGCTTGAAGGCGAAGCGGAACTCGTCGGCCGAGTTCCAGATGTCCGCGCCGCCGGCGCTCATCGTGACGCTGCCTGGAGCGGGCTCGACGAAATCGACCGGGTTGCCGCGGAAGAACAGCGTCAGGGTGTCGGCGCCATGGACGGTCCAGTCCTGGGCCGAGTCCCACTGGCGGTCGCCCTCGCTGTAGTGGGGCGTGGCCACGTTGTTGTACTCGAAGGGCATGGACTGTTTGCCGCTTCGGACGATCGTCCGCTCGGCGAACGGGGCCTCGATGTACCCGACCGTCGAGCCGCTGGCCTGCGTGGTCAGGCCGTCGATCCAGGTCTCATAGATCCGCGAACCCTCGTCGTCGGTGTAGCCCTCGAAATCATCCACGAGCATGTAGGGCTTGGTGGTGAAGGTCCACACGTCGCTCTGCCAGACAGAGGGCGTCTCGGCCTGGTTGACCTCGGCCACCTTCCATGCGTAGGTCGTGCCGAGGTTCAGCGGGCCGGGGTCGAAGCCAGCCTCGGCGACGGTCTTCATCGGGGCGGTTCCATCCGCCACCGCCTGCCGATCCGTGCCGAAGTAGACATCGTGCGAACCGGCTTCCCGGCCTGCACGCCAGCTCAGGGTCGCGTCCACATCCACTCCCGTCGCGCCCGAAGCCGGCCGCGGTTCTCTCGGACTGACAGGCAGGTAGTAGAACCGCACTTCGCTGAGACCGAACTGCGGGGCCAATCCGCCCCAGTTGGTCAGACCCGTCAGACGGACGTACCTGGCCGGCGCGCCGGCAAAGTCCACGACCGCTCCGGCGGCATAGCTTTCCTGACCTGGAGCCTGGGGGATCTCCGTCTCGACGAGCGTCGTCCAGGCGGCGCCGTCCTGCGAGTACTCCACCTGCATGCCCTTGAATCCGAAGCCCAGCACGCTCTCGAACATGACGTTGTAATTCCAGACGCGCATTTCGTGCAGCTTGTAGACGCGATCGAATTCGTACTGGATCCAGGCCGGCTGCGGACCGGTCTTGCTGCTGAGCCACATAGCGGTATTGAGGGTCGAATGCCCGCCTGTGGCGTTCATTCCCGAGTTGTTGACGGTGTTCTCGGGGACCATGCCGAGATCGGAACTGGAGGCGGTGGCGGCGATGCCTGTCACGCGATAGGTGAACGGCTCGGTCGTGAAGCTCCAGACGTAGCCTTTGACCGTGGTGGGACCGACCTCGTCGATCCGCCAGTAGTAGGTCGTTCCGAGCTCCAGCCTCGGGGAGGGCTGATAGCTGTTCGCATCCTGGGCCTGGCTCACGAGCACGCCCCGCGGGTCGGTTCGAGTGGCCTCGGCGACGTCGGCCTGGGAAGTTCCGAAATATACGTCGTGGGCGGTGGCCGACGGTCCCGGCGTCCAGGACAGCGACGTCTCCCGGCGGACGTCCGTCGCCAGGTCCGAGGGGACCGGGCCGGTCGCGTAGTTGGGAATGCCCCGCGGGCTCTCCGGCGGGCCATGCCCCGTGGGCGTGAACGCGGGATTGGTCGTCAGCAGAATCTTGTCAAATACCAGACCATCCTCGCGCATATAGACGTTCAGCGTATGGACTCCGACCGTGTCCACGTTGAAGGTGCCCGCCGGGCCTTCCATCGTGGTGCCTCGCCATCGATAGGCGGCATTCCAGCCGCTGAGATTGTCGGCGGTGTCGAAAGCCTTCCCATCCAGTCCGATGTGGGCGGAATCCGAGTTGCCGTCCCGTCCGAAGGCGAGAATCGAGAAGTAGTACGTCCCGGTTTTCACGAATCGGATCTGGAAATCCAGGCGAGGGCTGTTCTGGACGAAATTCGTGGTGACCGATCTGCCTCCCAGGGGCGTGTCGGGCATGATCTGCATCGCGTAGCCGCCGCTGAATCCCTCCGGTGCGGTGAACCCCGCTGCGGTGGTGACCAGCGACCAGGTGTTCGTCCCGATGTCGACCTTGTTGTCGTAATGCTCCGCTTCGACGCACACAAGGCCGTCGGGACCTCCATCCTGCTGGAAGGGTTCGGCCGCCATGGCAAGAGACGCCAGGGCAAGACATAGGAGAAGACACGTCGGATGCAATGGGGTACTACGCATGACAATCCTCCTCAGCAAACCGGACAATTGCGTATCATCGGCGACATCTTATTCTATCAGACTACCCCACGTCGCGCCAATCGGCATCGCACAAGAAAACGGGAAAACCGGGCCTTCAATCTTCCCGCCGGACCGGGCGCGCCGGGGCATTGAAAGTCAGCAGAATGCCGGTTCCGGTCTCGCTGGAACTTGTGGGTCCTATCTGCGCGTCGTTGCCGATCTCGATGTCGAAGGTGGGCATCCGCTCGAAAGTCGCTGTGCCGCACAGGCTGGTGGTCAGCCACAGGATGACCATCAAGGATTATCGGGCTGCGTCGGGAAATGACGTGACCGGCGCATCATTGCGTCTGAGCGGGCGTTTCTCGCAGGAGGACGACGGGACCCAACAGGCCGGAGGGGGCGGGTTTCCAGTGCTCGGTCACAGTGATGTTTGTGGAACTCCGGGCCTGGCCGGCCGGCCGGTCGCGGTCCGCAATGAGACGGTTTCGCCAGGAATTGATGACTTCGACCCTGAGGTGATTCCTCCCGGTTCTTGCGGCAGCAGTGATCTCCAGGCGAAACGGCCTGGTCCAGACGACCCCAAGGTCCCGGTCGTTCAGGACGACGCGGGCGATGCCCAGATCCTCCACCCGGCCCAGGTCGAGCATCAGCCTTCGTCCGCCCTCGATCGGGCCGGCGGGTATGTCGAAGGCGCATTCGTAGACGCCTTTGCCACTGTGGCTTCGGATGCGATCGTCGGGATGCCCCGCCCAGTCGCCCAATTCCGTCATGGTCGTGTTGAACACGTCGCCCCAGGGCGACAGGAACGTGACATCCCACGGCCCCTCCACTTGTCGCAAGGGTTCCACCGCTCGGACCGGGGAGACTGCCATGGGCAGATCCTGGCCGCCAAAGACGATGAACCAACTGCCGTACGGCGCGAAGGCGATGGATACTTGTGTCCGCCCGTCCCTTTGCGAATAGTCCCTGGCGTTGAGGATCTCTCCGGTCAACGGATTCCAGAGTTGCGGCTTCTTGCCTGTGACTCTGAACGAGCAATCGACGTTGACTTCCTGGTCGCTTGGATTGCAGACGAAATACACGTCCCAATCGCTCGTGCGACGATGGACGTAGTCGAGGACTGCCTGACATTCGAAGTCGGGCAGGACGCGGTCTTCCGCGAGGACCTCGCGGACGGTCTTGCCCCAGAAGACCCGTCCCCGACCCACCGTTCGCTGTCCGGATTCGGCCGGAGCGGGACCCCACAACTCGTCCGAGAGAGCAGTCAGGCGTTCATCAGACTGGGGATAGTCCGTCAGGCTCGCCGTCCGCTCGGGCTTCGGACCCACGACCGTCGCGCCGGCTCGGACGAGATCGGCCACCGCATCCATCGCGCGGAGCGACATCACCCTGTGATTGGGGAGAGAAAGGACCCGATACCGCATACCGCCGGGCAGGACCAATTGACCCTCCTCGACGCTCATCCTCAGCAGCATCTCCTCGCTGAGAAAGTCGTAATCGTAGCCCGGCAGCGCGCCCGCGGGGTCTGCCTCCTTGAGCGGCATGATGTTGGGCACGTGGTCGCCTGCGTAATGGCACACGTCGGCGACGAATCGGCCCTGCTGGAGCATGTGCTGACAGCGGGCCAGGTAGGTCATGAACGCGCCGGCCATCTCCCACCACGTGACGTTGGGATTGATGTGCGTGCCGGCGAAGTACTCCTGGCCCGGCAGGCCCATCTCCTTGGGCGAACAGGTGAACGTGTGCAGGAAACAGAGGTTCAGGCCGGAGCAGGCCTCGTGGTCGAAGCTCGGTTTCTGCGAGGACCAGAGCACGTCGTTCCAGTGCGGCCCGATTGACGTGAACGCCTCGGCCCCGACGATCTGTTTGCCGTACGTGTGGGCTACCGACGACGCCTGCTTGACGAAGAACCGCTGCGGCGGCGTCGGCCGGTGCGGCGAGGGGACCCAGAACTCGCTCATGACGATATCGCTTCGGCCCAGGCACTTGAGCCCGTCGAAGGGCCCGGCGTGCGGGCCGCCCGACTCGGGGTGGATGCCCATGCCCCTTTGATGCGCCAGCTCTGCGAACGTGGCGTAGTGGTTCTCCGCGATGCAGTCGCCCAGGGTCTTGCGAAAGTCCGCCAGGAAGCGATTGCTCACGTCCCGACTCTCCACGATTCTGCCTGCGATCACAGGCAGATAAGGCAACAGGCTGTACCCGCGTCGCTGTTCGAACTCGCGGGGGAGCGACCGGGTCCAGTTGGCCCCGCCGCACTCCCAACTGTCGGTGTGCAGGTATTTCAGACTCTTGCCCGCCAGAGGGCCGATGTCCGCGAGCAGGGGCGCTACGATGGCGTCCCAGTACCGGCGCAGGATGTCCGCGTCCATGTAGTCGATCACCCGGCCCTCCCATCCGGCGCTCGATGTCGAGACCCGGGCCGGACTGGGCGTGTAGCCGAAACGCAGGATCGACCACGTCCCTTCGGGCACGTCCCACGCGAGTTCGCCGTCGGGCTTCATGTGTTCGCTGAGGTCCAGGACATCCGCGGCGCGACAATCCTCTTCGCCCGGCGTGGCAGGGATGTCCGTAAGCAGGAATCGGCAATCCGGCGCGGACATGCCGATCTCCCTGGATGCCGACTTGGCTGCAAGATCTCGGATGGGTGTCCTCGGCTTGTCGCGGTCGGGTTTGGTGCGATACGCCAGCAGAGCGACGTCCCTGTAGAAGTCGTCGCGGGTCTTGGGTTGGGGCGGTTTGTCGCGAAAGGTCATGGGCCCCTGGATCTGGATCTCAGACCACGTGAGCATCTTGGCCGCCATCTCCGGCGTGATCGTGGGCCCGCCGAGATTCCAGCCGCTCTGGATGCTCAGACTCAGCTCCAGGCCGAGCCGGTCGGCCTCGCGAACCGCGTGGACGAACAGCTCCCGCCAGGCGGGCGTCGTGAACATCGGTCCGGCGGGGACCTGGCGGTTGCCTCGCTGCTCTGCGCCGCCGGCGTCGAAGATCATGGCGCCGCTGAAGCCCTTGGCCTTCATCTCCTGGAGGTCGCGGGTGATTGCCTCTTTCGTCACATTGGCGTTGAGCCACCACCAGAAGCATCGAACCCCTGCGCTCTGCGGCGGCCGACGAAAGCTGTATGCGAGGGACGATGTCTCCGCAAGGACTGATTCCCCTATCAGACAGCAGATCGCGAATACAACCAGGAGAGAAATCCGAAATCCGAAACCCGAAATCCGAAACGGCTCCCTTCGATGGTGCGACAGCGTTTCTGTCATGGGGATTTCGCTCCTTTTGGTTCTTCTCGGGTCTCGTGCTTCATCAGAAGGTGTATCCGAGCTTGCCCCATACGGCCGTTTGGATCCATCGCAGGTCTTCATTGCCGGGCTGGGGGGTCGCCGAAGTCCGTTGGTTTTCGGATTGCTGCCAGGTCATCCGAGCGTATTCGATCGTCCGTTCGTCCTTCCAGGGGTGGAATTCCGAGTGGCTGTCGGCGAACGAGGCCACTGTGCCTTTGCCGTGCCGCATCGGGATCGGGTTCCACCAGCGGGGCTCTTTGAAGTAGATGTAGAACATGGCGTCCCAGTTCTCGCCGTGATCGTCGAGGAACACCAATCGGTTGGACAGCAGTTTCATGCGGTTGAGGTTCGTGAGGATCAGGCCCGTTTCGCGGGTGACGCCCGCCTCGGGGGAATAGCCGTTCATGGCAGGCGATGCGCTGTAGGTCCTCATCTCGTTCTTCATGGCGACGGGGCAACGGTACACCTTCTCGGTGCCGGCGAACGGATACAGGACCCCCGATCGAATCGCGGCGATCTGCTCTTCGACCGGCGCTTCGACGGGTTTCGTCTGATAGGTCCCGCTCAGTCCTCGCACCCAACCGGCGGTCGCGATGCCCTGGGAGGGAGGCATCCGACCATCATACTCGGAGCAATAGAGCGTCCAGGACAAAGCGAGGCTCTTGGTGTTGTTCAGGCACGTGGCCCGCTTGCCCATCTCTCTGGCTCGATTCAGCGCCGGCATGATGACCGCCATGAGCACCGCAATGATCGCGATCACGACCAGCAATTCGATCAGAGTGAAGCCGCGACAGGGTGGAAGCCCAGAAGCATGCAAGTGTGGAGGCGTCAGTGAGTATCCACGCGAACGCTCCGACACTCTTACGCTTCTACGCTTCCACGCTTCTGCGCTTCTACATTTCGGGCTGCCCATACTGACTCCCTCCCGCCCGGCTCACGGGCTGTAAGGACCGTACTCACAGGCTGCATCGAACAATGCGACGATATTCTCCGGCGGCACGTCCGCCTGGATGTTGTGAATTCCGTTGAAGACGTATCCGCCGGAGGGCTTGAAGACCTCCAGATTTCGACGGACCTGCTCGCGGACCTCTTCGGGGGTGCCGAAGGGCAGGACGTGCTGCGCGTCGCAGCCGCCGCCCCAGAAGGTCAGGTCGCGTCCGAACCGCTTTTTCAGCATGGCCGGGTCCATCCCGACGGCGCTGGTCTGAACCGGGTTGAGGATGTCCACGCCGTTGTCGAGCAGGTCGGGGATGTACTCGACGCAATTGCCGCAGGTGTGATACCAGATCTTCGCCTTTGTCAGCGACTTGATGTGCTGGACGAGCCTCTTCTGGCGGGGCTTGACCACCTTGCGATAGAACGCCGGCGAGAAGAGCGGCCCGTGCTGACCAGTCAGGTCGTCGCCGATCATGACGACGTCGATCAGATCGCCGACTTCCCGCAGGAAACCGGTCATGTAGTCCAGCCAGAAGGCCAGCGTCCGATCCAGCAGGGCGGCGCAGAAGTCGGGGTTCTCCACGGTGTCCATGAACCACCGCTCCAGGCCGCGGAGATACCAGCAGTACTCATAGACCACGCCGGCGATGCCGGTCACCAGGGCGTAAGGGGTCTCGTTGCGAAGCGTTTGGACGTGCTCGCGGACGCCGGTGAAGCGACTGGCGTCCGAGCCGTTCGGCCAGGGGTAATCGGCCAGGTCGGCAATCCCGGCGTCAGCCAGGGGATGGTGCGAGATGTCCATATAGAGGCCTGTGCCGTCGGGCATGGACCAGACGACGCCGAACTCGTCCTTCAGATCGTGCCAGACCCTGCCGTTTCGCTTGGCCTTTCGGATCGCGCCGTCGAAGCCGTCGGGCCCGTGCGCCAGGACGTAGCGGGTGTCCACGTGGAACCGTTCGAGAACCGCTTCGCTGGGCCTGGCCAGTTGCTGGACCGGGTCGAGAATGGCGATCTCTTCCCGCAGGCCGAGGTGTTTGACCAGAGCCGCGTAGGCGGTCTTGTGGATTCCGGTCTGGAATCCGCCGAAATCGATGGGGACCCGGTCGGGCGTCTGGTGGTTCAAGGCCTTCAGAACACGTTCTCGTGAGGTCATGGCGGTCTCCGAATGGTGTTGCCGATGCTACTACTATACCGCGGATCTTCGAGGTTGGGAACGGGGGGCGCTCCATTTTCCGTTGCCCGGTCGCCTATTGCGGCCGGTCCTGTTCCGGCAGCGACGGGGGCGAGAGGCAAAACGGGGCTATTCTGGTAGATCGCGATGGATTTTTGTTGCCGCGGCGCCAGGCATGTCGTACCATACAACTACAGAATTCTACAATCGTCGTCGCTTTTGATCCGTGAAGGTGCCGCTGTCGCCCGAGGAGGAGCCGGTATGATTGTGGATCCGGTTACACATCAGAGTCTGTTCTTTCCCTGAATCATCGCGCCCAAAGAACGCCCGGTGCGCCGGGCATGTCGACGTAACGCCATAGCATGAGTGTGGGGGCCTTTTAGAAGGAGGTGCAGGAATGTTGCGCAAGGCAGGACTACTGAGTGTTCTTCTGATCGTCGCCCTGGGCACAGGGGCGTCCGCCAAGATGATCGCCTACTTTCCTTTCGAGGAGGGCCAGGGTACGACGACCGCCGACGTGACCGGCAACGGCCACAACGGCGCCCTCAATAGCGGCGTGGCCTGGGTGGCCGGCTTCAAGGGGACGGGGGTTCAGTTCGACACGGCCGGCGAGCGGATCGTGATCGGCCCGATCGATCCGTCGGGCGAAACCAACGCCATGACCCTGGCCGCCTGGATCAACTGGCAGGGGAGAAACCACAGCATCGCCCAGCAGGGCATCATCGGCAAGCGTCTGGGCTGGGACACCACCGGCAGCACGATCAAGTGGTTCTGGCAGACCAACCCGGCCGGCGACCTGCTGTTTCGGGCCGACTACAGCGGAGGCGGCACCAGTTTCGGCTGGGGCAATACGTTGCTCGTGCCCTATGCGAATGAATGGACTCACGTGGCGGTGACCTGGGCCAACGGCGCCGCGGTGCAGTACATCAATGCCGCACAGGTTTCAACGGGAAACGTCACCCTCAGGGCGTCTGCAAACGCCACGCCTGTGACGATCGGCTGCGTGGATTCCACCAATACGGAGACCTTTGTCGGCATCATCGACGAGGTGCGAATCTACGACACCGCCCTGGCGGCCGCCGAGATCGCCCAGGCCATGACGGGCGACACCGCGCCCGCCAGCGCGCCGCAACCGGCGTCCGGGGCGACGGACGTGGCTCGCGAGGTGGTGCTTTCCTGGGCCCCAGGGGAATTTGCAGCCAGCCATGACGTCTACTTTGGGACCGATTCTTCCGCCGTCGAGCAGGCCAGTCGCATGGATGACCGTGGCGTTCTGGTCAGTATTGGGCAGACCCCTGCTTCGTATGATCCCGAGGGCGTGCTCGATTTCGGCAAGGTGTACTACTGGCGCATCGATGAAGTGAATGCCCCGCCGAACGGGGGGATTTCCAAGGGGTCGGTCTGGAGCTTCACAACCGAACCCTACACATACATTCTCACCAACGTGAAGGCCACCGCTTCGAGCAGCGCGCCGGGCGCGAATCCGCAGAGCACGGTCGATGGCTCGGGACTCAACGCCAGCGACCAGCACTCCACCGATATGGCGCACATGTGGGTGAGTTCCGGCGCGTTGCCGAGCTGGATTCGCTACGAATTCGACGCTTCTTATAAGCTCTACGAGATGTGGGTCTGGAACTCCAATCAGTTGGTCGAGGCGTACGTCGGGTTCGGCGCCAAGGACGTTACGGTCGAATACTCCTTGGACGGCGCGAACTGGACTGTGCTGGAAGGCGTGCCCCAGTTCGCCCAGGCCCCCGGTCTGGCGACCTACGCGGCCAATACCATCGTCGATTTCGGCGGCGTCATGGCCAAGTTCGTGAAGCTGACGATCAACCGCAACTGGGGCGGCGTCATGCCGCAGACCGGTCTGAGCGAGGTCCGATTCTACTATGCTCCGGTGCAGGCCCGCGCCCCGATGCCGGCCGACGGGGCCACAGGCGTCGCTCTCGACGGCGAACTGAGGTGGCGACCCGGCCGGGATGCGACTTCGCACAAGGTCTTCTTTGGAGCCGACAGCCAGGCGGTGACCGACCGGATCGTTGCGGGCGACGTTGTGGCTGAGCCCAAGTACCTGCCCCGGGCGATGAACTTTGGAACCAAGTATTATTGGATGGTCGATGAGGTCGGCGCGACCGATTCCTATCCGGGAGATCTTTGGAGCTTCACGACCCAGGAATACGCGTTCATCGACGACTTCGAGGGCTACAACGACGACGACAACCGCATTTACGACGCTTGGATCGACGGAGTCACCACCAAGGCCAGCGGCTCGACCGTCGGCTACATGGAAGCTCCGTTCGCCGAGCGCAAGATCGTTCACGGCGGCGCCCAATCGATGCCTCTGCTGTATGACAACTCGGCGGCCCCGTTCGTCTCGGAGGCTGAACGGACGTTCGACACGGTCCAGAACTGGGCGGGCAACGGGGCCGACACCCTGAGTCTGTGGGTCCGAGGCAGCACGCCGGCCTTCCTGGAAACCGCTTCCGGCGCCATCTTGATGAACGGCATCGGCGCCGATATCTGGGGCACCTCCGACGCCTTCCGCCTGGCCTACAAGACCCTCAATGGCGACGCCACCATCGTGGCTCGCGTCGAGAGCATCTTCAACAGCAACGCCTGGGCCAAGGGCGGCGTGATGATCCGCCAGAGCGTCGAGCCCGGCTCGATGCACGCTTTCATGCCCATCACCCCCGGCGGCAGCAGCGGCGGCAACGGCGCCAGCTTCCAGCGTCGTCTCACCACCGGCGGCGACTCGACCAACAGCGACAACACCGGCGCGGTCGTGGCGGCTCCCTACTGGGTGAAGCTCGAACGCAAGGGCAACGCCTTCTCGGGATTCATCTCCCCCGACGGCGTGACCTGGACGCAGTTGGGCACCGCCCAGACGATTACGATGACCGGTCCCGTCCTGATCGGCCTGGCGGTGTGCAGCCACGACGCTGCGGTGGCGACCGCTGCTGAGTTCTCCAACGTCTCGATGACTGGCAACGTGACCGGCTCCTGGCAGGTGGCGGAGATCGGCCTCGCGCAGCCCTCGGGCAACTCGCCGGAACCGATCTATGTGACGGTCAAGGACAGCGCCGGCAAGTCCAGGACCCTGATGCACCCCGATGCGTTCGCGTCGGCAAGGCCGGACTGGGTACAGTGGAGGATCCCGCTCAGCGAGTTCACTTCCGGCGGGGTGAATCTGACTCGGATCCAATCCATGGTCATTGGCGTGGGCAACAAGTCCACCCCGATCAAAGGCGGCGCCGGTACGGTCTACATCGACGACATCGGCTTCGGCCATCCTGCTTCCAGCGGAAACTAGCTCCCTTTCGATGAGGCTGTCCGTGACGGCCCCGGCGTGAACTCGCCGCCGGGGCCGCTTCACTCGTTGTTTCCTCCTTTGCTCGTAGTCCCCGATTCCGACGAAGGGATTCTGTCCCCCTGAGACCAGGAGACGGAAGCCTGCCGTGCCTCGCCGTATTCGCCTCTGGCGTTCCGCCCTCAATTGGAGGAAGATCCGCTGCGAGGGCAGGTCCGTCCACGGCTACTCTTGCAGAGCCGCCTCTACCCTCTTTCGATTCTCCAGGGCATCGGGGTTGCTCGGATCGATGCGCAGCGCCGCCTCAAATTGGGCGAGCGCTTCTTGCAGACGTCCTTGGCCGGCATAGGCGGCGCCCAGATTGCTCCGGACCTCCGCGTCATTCGGGTCCAGGCGGACCGCTCGCTCCAGGCAAGATGCTGCTTGCGTGAACTCCTGCTGTCTGCCGAACGCCGTGCCCAGCATGTTCAGGGCGCCCACGTGGTTCGGATCGATCCGAATCGTATGTTGAAGTGCAACCACGGCTTCGTTATCGCGTCCTTTCTTCATCAGGATGCGCGCCAGGTTGAAATGCGCCTGCGTGAAGTCGGGCATCAGTTGGACAGCCCGTTCAAATTGAGCCTGAGCGTCCTCCCGGCCGAGTCGCTCGTAAGCAATGCCCAGATTGTTGTGCGCCCCGGCGTATGTCGGATCCGCCTCGACCGCGTGCTTGAACTGATCCACGGCGTCTTCCAGCCTGCCCGCCTTGAGAAGTTCAGTCCCGGTACGGTTGTAGACTCGCGCGGGATTGGGCTGGGCCTGCCCCAGGGTCCTGGCGACCTCGATGGCCTGTGCATCGCGTTGAGCAGAGCGGGACAGGCCGCTCGCCGGCAGCACCCGACCGGCATCGAGACCGGTCAGTATCCCCTTCAGCGCCTCGGCGGCGACGCGAGCCCCCCGTCTCGAGGGGTGGAGTTCGTCGCCCTGGCTGTAGTACAATCGCGGATTCCCCACCCCGGCCGAGGCCGACTGGTGCCGCCGAAACGACTCCGAAAGCCGGACCGTCGGGATGCCGGACATCGCCGCCAGATGCTCGACCACGAGCTGTTCGCTGTCGGGCATGAAGCACACGTCGACGATGCGGTCGTCGAGAAATCGCGGCCAGACGACGACCAACGGCCGAAACCCGTGACGGTCGGCGAGTTCTCCAAATCGCCGCAGTCCTTCGGCCACGTTGTTGTCGCCGATGGCGGCCTTGTTCCACTGCATGGGGTCCGCCTCGACCCCGAAGCCAAATAGATCCAGTCGCACGCTGGCCAGGCGGAAGAGATGCGATGTGCGAAACAACGCCTTGACGACCGCGGGACGGTCGATTGCGCCCTCCAGGGGAAACGCCTCACGGTTGAAATTGTCGAAGTCATTTTCCACAAACACCAAGACGACCACGTCGGGCGCGAATTGAAGTCCTTTCACTTCCAGGAGCTCGACTTCGGCCCGCGTGCAATAGGCACTGACGCCGAAGTTGAGGACTTCGGTCGATCCATCTCCGTAAAGGTCCTCGAGCCGACGGGGGATGGTCTCGGATTCGCGCAGTCCGTAGCCCTCGACCACCGAATCCCCCAGCAGCAGGACCCGCCGGACCCCGTCGGGCTTCCGCAGCGTGCGTTCCTTGTCGCGTTGCCCGTGGGAGTTGGTCCGTTCATACGTCTGGATGAAGTCGGGCGTGTCACTGCGGCAATTGGCCTTCAGTTCGAAGCCCAGAATCGGATTCGTTGAACGTTTATAGATGCAGTCATAGGAACTGAGCTCGATCGGTTTGATGCCCGGCGCTCGACCGGTGACTCGAACGATGCCTTCGCCCGCCAGCAGCGACAGCAAGGTCGCGCAAACCGCCAATGACGGACGAGCCAGCCGGCCCAGAAATGATCGCGGGCGATTTCGTGATGACATGCTGCGAGCCCTATTATTCGACGTGATCATGTCGGCCTTGCAGGCTGGCGGTCAGCCTGCAATGACAGGGACGATTGTACAGGCCGAACCCTCTGTCTGCAAGGGAAAGCCGTGGGCCCGATAGATATAACCGCCTTAATTACAAGATCTTACGGTGGTCTGCCGCACGCGAGGAGACTTGGGCCCAGGGGGAGATGCCTATCGGGCCGATGCTCTTTCCGTCCGGTCGCCAACCCGAAAAGGAACAGGTCTTGACCAATCGTCGGACTGCCTTCGGCCGATAAATCTCACATATCTCGCATGACAAGACGGTTGCAGCACAGACGCAATTTGGTTACAATGACTTCTGTTGTGTGTGGTGTTCTGCAAGCCCGTCGCCCTGGGCGAGCAGAGAGGGTCTGGTTCAGGTCGGGAGACTTCGACCCCATGTATCCCTGCAAACACATCTTCGCTGGAGGTTGGCCTGCGTGCTGTTCCATCGCGTCGCGAGGGCCTCTCGATTCCATTTGCGGGAAGGCCGTCTGGACGGAAGGGAGGTGGACCGGGCAAGCATTCTGAACGTCTCCGTCAGGAGGCCTGTCGCCGGGGTCTCGAACCGCATCGAAAGGGCCGGTCCATTCCTGCGCCGGAGGAGACGAGGGTTTTTTGCGATGTAGTCGGAGGGCGAGAAGACGACGACATGAATCGAAGAAGGAGTATAGGAGATGTCGAAGCAATTCTGGCTCAACGCGTTTCTGGTTGCAGCAATCATCACCGGCCCGGCTGTGGCCCAGTCCATCGTTCCGATTGATCCCGGAACCATCACCAACGGCCATGTCTACCTCATGGAGAACGTCGGCGCCAATGTGCCCGACGACTCCGCCAACAACAACAATGCCACCCTCCTGGGCGGCCCCCAGGTGGTCCCCGGGCTCAACGGCAACGCCTTGAAGCTCAACGGAACCAACCAGGGGGCCATTGTCCCGGATGCCCCTGCGGTCAACACCGGGGTGCACCAGAACAAGACGGTCATCGCGGTCTTCAACTGCGCCAACGTGAACAAGACCGCGAAACAATGCATCTACGAAGAAGGCGGCAGCACGCGGGGACTGAGCATCTACGTCCACCAGGGTCTGCTCTACGTCGGCGGCTGGAATCGGGCGGACTACACGCCGCAATGGGCGCCAGGCACGTTCTTCTCCGCACCGATCGGCTCGAACGAATGGCACGTCGTTTCCGTGGTTTTGCGCGGCGGCACCGCGGCCCAGGCGCCTGATAAGTTCGAAATGTGGCTGGATGGCGCGATGATCGCCAAGGGACCTGGGGGGGAATTCCGAGGCCGCACAGATGACTGCGGGGTCGGAAATGTCCAGGCACAAACGAATTTCCATGACGGAACCGTCAATGCCGGCCATTGGTTCGAGGGCATGATCGACGAGCTTTGGATTCTCACTCAGGCCCTGCCGGAGAGCACCTTGAGTGCTGCGGCGCTCAGCCGGAACAAGGCCGCGAACCCGGTTCCGGCCGGCGGCGCCATCGACGTGGTGAACGACGTAGTCCTGGCCTGGGAGGCGGGCAAGTTCGCCGCGACGCACGATGTCTACTTCGGCACGGTGTTCGACGATGTCAACGATGCCAGCCGGGCCGATCCGAAGGGGATTCTCGTCAGCCAGGGGCAGACCGCCACGGAGTTCGATCCAGCCGGACTGCTCGAATACGGAAAGACCTACTACTGGCGGATCGACGAGGTCAACGCCGCCCCGGATAATACGATTTTCAAGGGCGAAACCTGGAGCTTCACGGCCGAGCCCTTCGCGTATCCGGTCCAGCCGGTCGCGGCCACAGCCTCCAGCGCCGTGGCCGGGATGGAACCGGAGAAGACGATCAACCGCACGGGGCTCAATGCATCCGATGAGCACTCGACGCTCGAAACCCACATGTGGCTCGGCGAAGGGCCCGGCGCCAATTGGATCCAGTACGAGTTCGACAAGGCCTACAAGCTGCATGAAATGTGGGTTTGGAACTCCAACCAGATGATCGAAGCCTTCATCGGCTTCGGGGCCCGGAATGTGGCGGTCGAGTGTTCCCTCGACGGAGAAACGTGGACTGCGGTGGAAGGCGTGCCCGAGTTCGCCCAGGCGACCGGCTTGCCCACCTATACCGCCAACACGACCGTCTCTTTGGGCGGCGCCGTGGCGAAGTTTGTCAAGCTGACCATCAACGCCGGTTGGGGCGGGTTGAGCCCTCAGACGGGTTTGAGCGAGGTGCGGTTCTTCCAGGTCCCGGTTCAGGCTCGCGAGCCTTCGCCGGCCGACGGGGCCGTGAATGTCGGCCTCGACGCCGAACTGGTCTGGCGGCCCGGCCGCGAGGCCACTTCGCACAAGGTCTTCTTCGGGACCGACGAAGCCACCATCGCCGACGGGACCGCCGCGGCAAACACGGTGACCGGGCGACGCTACACCCCGGCTTCTCTGGACCTCGGCACGAAGTACTTCTGGAAGGTCGATGAGATCGGCGATACCGGCACGTACGAAGGCAATCTGTGGAGCTTCACGACCCGCGAATACGCGGTGGTCGATGATTTTGAGAGCTACACAGACGATGAAGGCAGCCGGATCTATGAGACCTGGGTGGATGGTCTGACCGATGGCAAGAGCAACTCGGTCGTCGGCTACCTGGTGGCTCCATTCGCCGAAAGGACCATCATTCACGGCGGCAAGCAGTCGATGCCCGTCGAGTACAACAACGTCAATACGCCTTTCTTTAGTGAGACGTCTCGGGAGTTCACGCCGGCGCAGAACTGGACCGTCAGCGGGGCCAACTCGTTGAACCTGTGGGTCCGTGGCGTTCCCGCGGCCTATGTCGAAACCGCCGGCACGATCACCATGAGCGCCGCCGGCACGGACATCTGGGGCACGGCCGATGATTTCCGCTATGCCTTCAAGACCCTCAACGGCGATGGCTCGATTCTGGTCAAGGTCGAGAGCCTGGTGAACACCAACGCCTGGGCCAAGGCCGGCGTGATGATCCGCCAGGACCTGGCGGACAGCTCCACATTCGTGTACTTCATCCAGTCCTTCAGCAGTGGTGTTTCCCTGGGCTGGCGCCCGACGCCCGCCGCCGCCTGCGGCAGCGTGACTCAGGCGGGTATCGTCGCTCCGCAGTGGGTCAAGCTCACCCGCAAGGGCGACGTCTTCACCGCCCAGTATTCCGCCGACGGTGCGACCTGGACGGACCTCAAGAACGCCGACGGCACGATCGCCTCGACCACCGTGGCGATGACCAACCCGGTGTATGTGGGTCTGGCCGTCACGAGCCACAACGTCAATGCGACGACGACGGCGGTCATGTCCGGCGTGGCGACGACCGGCAATGTGACCGGCGCTTCGTGGCAGGTTCAGGCGATCGGCAACGATCCCCAGCAGGCCAACAGCCCGGCGGATCTGTATGTGATCGTCCAGGACAGCGCGGGCAAGACCGCCACGGCGACCCATCCGACGATTGTCACTTCGGCCGGATGGACCCAGTGGACGATTCCGCTGAGCACCTTCACCGGCGTGAATCTCAAGTCCGTCAAGAAGCTGTACATCGGCGCCGGCAGCAAGACCAGCCCCGTCAAGGGCGGCGCCGGCATGTTCTACATCGACGACATCGGCTTCGGTCGGCCGGCTCAGTGACATGGCCGGCGCACATCGCGTTTTGTAGGTCGAACGGGGCCTGCGTCTCATCAACGCAGGTCCCGTTTCGGGTGTGTTCGGCAGGGCGACATTGGTCTGGACTTGCACATTTGAACGCATCAGAACATGTGTTGTTCAGTTGTAACACTTGATAGGCTTTGGGTTTAAGGAATGCTTGCGGATTGTGGTTGATTGTCGGACGGGTCCGACGGTAGAATTACAGTATCGAATCGGTAGTGTCTTTTGCCGGATCTGGACAGAGGGTTTGCCCGTTGGACAGGAGTCAGCATGATCACGAACCCGGTTGCTCATCGAAGCTCGCATTTCTCCTGATCCATGCCGACAGTCGAGTCACGGAGTAGGTTTTGCGCTCGCGCCCCACACAAGGTTTGAGTGGATGTTCAGAAGGAGGATGGCCATGACTGGAAGATCGATTCTTGTTCTGTTTTGGGCGATGACGCTGGGACTCATCGGGTCGGCGTCTGCCGCTACGATGGTGGGGTGGTGGCCGCTCGATGAGGTCAGCGGCACGGCCACGAGGGACGCCAGCGGCCGGGGAAACAACGGGATCGTCGTGGGCGCTCCCGTGTGGTCGTCAGGCAAGTTCGGCGGCGCTCTGCAACTCAACGGCAGCACCTACGTCAATTGCGGCGCCAGCCAGGTGTTCAACGTCACCGACGCGGTGACTCTGGCGGCCTGGATTCAGCCCGATCCGGCTTTCGCCTACCCCGACTGGTCGGGCATCATCATGCGCGGCGGGGCGAATATCGACACTTTCGCCCTCTATTACAACGGTCCCAACAAGCAACTCGGTTTCAAGACGACAGGCACCACGCCGAACTGGTTTGCCAGCGTCGCCAACTCCGCAGCGTCGATGTTCGACCGGGAATGGCATCATGTCGCTGCGACCTACGACGGTGCGAGGAAGATCCTCTATCTGGACGGAGCCCCACTGGCCAGCGTTGCCGCGACCGGCAGGATCGAGACCAGTTCGGGCCGGCTCCTTCTGGGCGCCGGACGTGATCTGACTCCGGCGACTCACTACGCGGTCGGCAAGCTCGACGATGCGGTGATCTACGACAATGCCCTCACGGAGGCTGAGATCCGGCGGGTCATGGCGGGCTTGGCCGACAAATCGCTTGCCCGCGATCCGGACCCGGAGGATGGTGCGGTGGATGTCCTGTCGGATGTCATTCTCGGCTGGATCCCCGGCCAGTACGCGGTCACGCACGACGTGTATGTCGGCACGAGCTTTACGGATGTGAACAGCGCGAGCCGGGCCAATCCGAGGGGCGTGCTGGTTGCCCAAGGCCTGGCCTCAACTCAGTTCCAAACGGCAAGTCTTGATTACGGTCAGGTCTATTACTGGCGAGTTGATGAGGTCAATGCGGCGCCGGACAATACGATCTTCAAAGGCGATGTCTGGAGTTTCACGACGGAGCCGTATTCGTATCCGATCGGGACAGTGACTGCGACCGCGTCGGGGAGCAGCCGGGCGGACACGGGACCTGTGAACACGGTCAACGGCTCCGGCCTGAACGATGGCGACCAGCACTCGGTTGAAGTGACGCACATGTGGTTGAGCGACGAGGCTTCTCCGAAGTGGATTCAGTACGAATTCGACAAGGCCTACAAGGTCGATCAACTGTGGGTGTGGAACGCCAACCAGATGATCGAGGCGTTCGTGGGCTTCAGCGCCAAGAACGTCACGATCGAGTATTCGCTCGACGGTCAGACATGGACGGTCCTGGAGGGCGTTCCTGAGTTCTCCCGTGGCAGCGGCACTGCGACCTACGCGGCGAACACGGTCGTGGATTTCGGCGGCGTCGAGGCGAAGTTCGTCAGGCTGACGATCAACAGCAACTGGGGCGGGGTGGCCAAGCAGGTGAGCCTCAGCGAGGTTCGGTTCTACTATGTGCCTGTTCAGGCCAGATCGCCCGTGCCCGCGGACGGCGCCAAGGACGTCGGCCTCGACGCCCGGATGAACTGGCGGCCCGGCCGGGAGGCGACCTCGCACCATGTGTTCTTCGGCGCCGATGAAGCTGCGGTGGCGGCGGGAACCGCTCCTTCTGCGACGGTGACCGACCACAGCCACACCCCGGCTTCGATGACCTTCGGCACGCGGTACTTCTGGCGGGTCGACGAGATCGGCGGGGATGGGCCATATGAGGGGCCGGTTTGGAATTTCACGACGCAGGAGTTCGCGTTGATCGAGGATTTCGAGGCCTACACCGACGAGGAAGGCAGCCGGATCTACGAGTACTGGCTCGACGGCATCGCCGATACAGTGTATGGCGGCTCAATGGTTGGCTACATGGAGGCTCCGTTCGCCGAGAGGGTTATCGTCCGCGGCGGTGGACAGTCGATGCCCCTGGCCTACGACAACACCAAGGCGCCGTACTTCAGCGAGGCCGTGAGGGAGTTCGACTCGGTCCAGAACTGGACCGGCTCCGGCGCGGGCGAGTTGTGTGTATGGACCCGTGGCACGGTGACTGAGGCCGGCCTGGCACCGATGTACGTAATCGTGACGGACAGCACAGGCAAGTCGGCGACGGCGATCAGCGACACGGCGGCGACGGTGGCCGCCTGGACCCGCTGGACGATCCCGATGAGCAGCTTGCCCGGCGTGAACTTCAGCCGAGTCAAGAAGATGACGATCGGGGTGGGCTCCAAGGGCGCCGCCAGCGGCGGCTCCGGCGTGGTCTTCATCGACGACATCGGCTACGGCCGCACGTGGCAGTAGGCTGGCCGTGTCGTGAGATCTGTGCGGGGCCTGGGTTTGACAGGAGGACCTCGCATGTTTGATCGTTGCTTGGGCCTCCTCTTTCGGGACCTGGGCAGTCTGAGTTCATGGATATGGAAACTGACGTGACAGTGTTTCTTTCTTGAGGAGGATGGCCATGCGTATGTCCGAGCGTTTCGAGAACCGACGGTGGGCGAGATTGTGCTGGGCGGGTCTGCTGCTGACGTCTCTGACGGTCACGCTCCGAGCTGCGGGACCCGATCCCGAACGACTCGTGCTCTACCTGCCGTTGGAGGACGCCAAGAACGTCAACGATGCCTCGGCCAATCCTGCGACCGCGACGGTCGAGGGCACGCTCAACGCGGTCGATGCGCAGTTCGGCAAAGGCCTGGCGTTCAACGGGAGCAATGCGAACCGAATCCAGGTGACCCATGCTCCCAAGCTGGCGGGCATGTCGGCTCTGACCATCGAAGCCTGGGCGCTCGGACGGAACATCGCCAGTCACGAGGGGATGAGCATCGTCTCCAAGAGAATCGCGAATCTCAACGCCGATCAGTACAACCTGTTCATCTGGACGGGTCGGCTGGTCAATGGACGGGTCAACGGCAACAATACGAACATCGGCCTGTCCAAGACCGTCATCGCGGACAACACCTGGTACCACATCGCTCTGGTGTTCGACGCGCAAGGCGGCGCCAATGAGAAGATCAAGCTCTACATCAACGGCCTCCTGGAATCCAGCGCCACCCATCCGGCCACCGCGGTCGGAGCGGGCGTTTCGCCTCTATGGGTGGGCGATCTGGATGCCGCCAGAAACTTCCCGTGGGATGGGATTCTGGACGAGATCGGCATTTGGGACACGGCCCTGACCGAAGCCCAGATCAATCAGGTCATGGTCGAAGGCAAGGCCAAGATGCTGAACAAAGGCGCCGCCTGGAATCCGATGCCCGCCGACCGCGAAGAGGATGTGCTTGTCGACGCGGACCTTGTCTGGAACCCCGGTGAATATGCAGCGACGCACAACGTCTACTTCGGTTCGTCCCGGGACCAGGTTCTCGCAGCAGACCCTGCGGTTCTGGTCGGCGCGGGTCTGGCCCGCGAGGTCGATCGCCTGGATGTCGGGCGAATGGACTTCGGTCGGACGTATTTCTGGCGGGTCGATGAGGTCAACGCTCCGCCGAGCAACGCGGTCTTCGAAGGGGATGTCTGGAGTTTCACGACGGAGCCGTATTCGTATCCGATCGGGACAGTGACTGCGACCGCGTCGGGGAGCAGCCGGGCGGACACGGGACCTGTGAACACGGTCAACGGCTCCGGCCTGAACGATGGCGACCAGCACTCGGTTGAAGTGACGCACATGTGGTTGAGCGACGAGGCTTCTCCGAAGTGGATTCAGTACGAATTCGACAAGGCCTACAAGGTCGATCAACTGTGGGTGTGGAACGCCAACCAGATGATCGAGGCGTTCGTGGGCTTCAGCGCCAAGAACGTCACGATCGAGTATTCGCTCGACGGTCAGACATGGACGGTCCTGGAGGGCGTTCCTGAGTTCTCCCGTGGCAGCGGCACTGCGACCTACGCGGCGAACACGGTCGTGGATTTCGGCGGCGTCGAGGCGAAGTTCGTCAGGCTGACGATCAACAGCAACTGGGGCGGGGTGGCCAAGCAGGTGAGCCTCAGCGAGGTTCGGTTCTACTATGTGCCTGTTCAGGCCAGATCGCCCGTGCCCGCGGACGGCGCCAAGGACGTCGGCCTCGACGCCCGGATGAACTGGCGGCCCGGCCGGGAGGCGACCTCGCACCATGTGTTCTTCGGCGCCGATGAAGCTGCGGTGGCGGCGGGAACCGCTCCTTCTGCGACGGTGACCGACCACAGCTACACCCCGGCTTCGATGACCTTCGGCACGCGGTACTTCTGGCGGGTCGACGAGATCGGCGGGGATGGGCCATATGAGGGGCCGGTCTGGAATTTCACGACGCAGGAGTTCGCGTTGATCGAGGATTTCGAGGCCTATACCGACGAGGAAGGCAGCCGGATCTACGAGGCGTGGATCGATGGCATGACCGATGGCCTGAGCGGTTCGACGGTGGGCTATATGACGGCTCCGTTTGCGGAGAGGACGATCGTCCGCAGCGGCAAGCAATCGATGCCTCTGGCGTACGACAACACGCAGGCGCCGTACTTCAGCGAGGCGGTCAAGGAGTTCGATTCGGTCCAGAACTGCACGGGCTCGGGTGCGACGGAGCTGTGCGTTTGGACCCGCGGTTACCCGGCGCCGGTGTCTGTTGCGGTGACCGAGACCGGCGGCAAGATGACGCTGACGGGCGCGGGCGCCGACATCTGGAACAACTCGGATGAGTTCACCTACGCCTTCAAGACCCTTAGCGGCGACGGCAGCCTGGTCGCCCGCGTGACCAGCAACGGGACCGGGACCAACACATGGGCCAAAGGCGGCGTGATGATCCGCGACAGTCTCAACGGCGGTTCGACCCATGCGATGATGGTCATCACCGGCAGCGGCGGCAACGGCGCCAGCTTCCAGTACCGCAGCGCCGCCAACGGCGCCTCGGGCAACAATGACATCACGACGGTGGTGGCTCCGCCGTATTGGGTCAGGATCGAGCGGGCCGGCGGGAACCTGACCGGTTCGGTCTCCGCGGACGGCAAGGCGTGGAGCCAGGTGGGCATGACGAGCATCGCGATGACCGATCCGGTCTACATCGGTCTGGCGGTGACCTCTCACGTGGCGGGTGTGGATCGGACCTTCGAGTTCGAGGGCATCGCCTCGACGGGCAATGTGACCGGCGCCTGGCAGGGCGCGGTGATCGACGCGGCTCGGTACAACGACGCGGCCGCGATGTATCTGACGGTGACGGACAGCACAGGCAAATCGGCGACCGCGATCAGCGACACGGCGGCGACGGTGGCCAATTGGACGCGCTGGACGATCCCGATGAGCAGCTTGCCCGGCGTGAACTTCAGCCGAGTCAAGAAGCTGACGATCGGGGTGGGCTCCAAGGGCGCCGCCAGCGGCGGTTCGGGCATGGTCTTCATCGACGACATCGGCTACGGCCGCGCGGCTCAATAGCAGCGGTGGGAACCACTGAATTGCAGGACCTTCGACGGTTCGGCGTCTGCGACAGTCGGTCCCTCGCCAGGAGGACGGTTATCGATTGTGTACGCGATAGGGTGATTCCGGATAGGAATCATGCCGAAGTATATTTGTCAGGCGGTTGTTCGCGATACGGACGCTGTGGTGACGGATGCGTGGGTTCTTCGCGCGATCCGCTCGCGACTTGCGTCGTTGTTTTCTGGGAAAGGAGGTGTTCCGTCCCCATCCGGCCTTGTGGCACCCGTTGATCCGGTTCTGGAAATACCTGTACTATCGAAACTCGGCACGCTGAATTGAAGGGAGGAAGAACATGTTGGTTCACAAACAGATCTTCGCGGCGACTCTCACTTTGCTCAGCATGAGTCTGGCGATGGCTGCGCCGCCCGCGGTGCATCCGGCCACGGGCGAACCGCTGCTGATCACCTGCTATCGGGGGGCGCCCGTCGCGATCGACGGGGACCTGAGCGACTGGAATCTCGACGCGATGACCCCGGCGGTCCTCGACGACGCCAAGCAAATCTACACCGGGACTTGGACCGGCGTCGCGGACTGCAGCGGGAAGTTCTACCTGATGTGGGACGACCAGAAAGTGTACATCGGCGCGGAAGTGAAGGACGACAGGCTGTCGATGACCAAGTCCGGCGGCGACATCTGGAACGCGGACTGCATCGAGGTGTTTTTCAGCACGCTCAACGCCGTTGCACCACACGCGGAACACTACCAGTATGGCTTCAACGCCAATAATCAAACATACAACTGGTGCAATATGGACGGTACGAGCAACGTGGTGCCTGCGTACCTCCAAATCGCCTCTTCAAAAACCCCCGACGGTTACGTCTGCGAAGTCGCCATCGAATACGCGCAAATGAAGTCATTGAAGTTCACCGCGGGCGCCGCCATCGGCTTCCACCCCTGCATCGACGATACGGAAGCCACCGACCGGGAGATCCAGATGACCTGGACAGGGCGGGAGGCTCACGATCAGAGTCTCGGGTTCGGACATATGATTCTCTCTTCCGAGCCGGCGATTGCGGCCGGTCTGAGCCGGGCCCCGAATCCCGCCAACAAGGCCAAGGGGGTTTCGATCGATGCGGCTCTATCATGGATCGCAGGGAAATTCGCGGCCAGCCACGACGTCTATCTGGGCGACGTGTTCGAGAATGTCGACACTGCGACGCGAGCCAACCCCAAAGGCGTGTTGGTCAGCCAGGGCCAAACGGCCACCGAATACACTCCCGCGACGGCGCTGGAGTACGGCAAGGTCTATTACTGGCGGGTCGACGAGGTCAACGCGGCCCCCGACAGCACGATCTACAAAGGGGACGTGTGGAGTTTCACCGTCGAATCATACGCCTATCCCATCACGAGCGTGACCGCCAAGGCCTCGGGTTTCGCGCCAGGCATGGGACCGGAGAACACGATCAACCGTGCGGGACTCAATGAGTTCGACCAGCACGACACCGAAGCCACGCATATGTGGACGAGCACCGCAACGAAGCCCCGCTGGATCCAGTACGAGTTCGACCAGCCCTACAAGGTGCACGAACTGTGGGTCTGGAACTCCAACCAGATCATCGAGTCGGTCGTCGGGTTCGGCGCCAAGGACGTGACCATCGAGTATTCCATGGACGGAGTCACGTGGACGCCGCTGGAGGGGACCCATCAGTTTGCGAGGGCGTCGGGTCTGCCGACTTACGCCAGCAACACCGTCGTCGACTTCGGCGACGTCACCGCCAAGTTCGTCAAGCTGACGATCGACACCAACTGGGGAGGCCTCGCGCAGCAGGTCGGCATCGCGGAAGTGCGGTTCTTCTACGTCCCGGTGAAGGCTCATCTGCCCAGTCCGGCCGATGGCGCGACCGATGTGGCCCTGACCACGTCGTTGGATTGGCGTCCCGGCCGCCTGGCCACCTCGCACAAGGTGTTCTTCGGGACGGACCGCGCCGCGGTGGCTGCGGGCACGGCTCCGGCGAGCACCGTGAGCACCCATGGTTATACCCCGCCTTCCATAACCTTCGGTTCCAAGTACTTCTGGAAGGTCAACGAGGTCGGCGACACCGGTACCTACGAAGGCGACATCTGGAGCTTCACCGTCCAGGAATTCGCGACGGTCGACGATTTCGAGAGCTACACCGACGCGGAAGGCAGCCGGATCTATGAGTACTGGCTCGACGGCGTTGCCGACGCGGTGTATGGCGGCTCAATGGTTGGCTACATGGAGGCCCCGTTCGCTGAGAGGGCCATCATCCGCGGCGGCAAGCAGTCGATGCCTCTGGCTTACGACAACACGAAGGCCCCGTATTTCAGCGAGGCTGTAAAGGAGTTCGAATCGGTCCAGAACTGGACCGGCTCGGGCGCGGCCGAGTTGTGCGTCTGGACCCGCGGCTACCCGGCTGTGACCGGCACCGCGGTGACTGAGGCCGGCGGCAAGATGAATCTCACCGGCGCGGGAGCCGACATCTGGAACAACTCCGACGAGTTCACCTACGCCTACAAGACCCTCACCGGCGACGGCAGCCTGATCGCCCGCGTGGTCAGCAACGGCGCCGGAACCAACGAGTGGACCAAAGGCGGCGTGATGATCCGCGACAGCATCAACGGCGGTTCGATGCATGCCTTCATGGCCATGACCGGCGGCGGCGGCAACGGCGCCAGCTTCCAATACCGCAGCGCGACCAACGGCGTGTCGGCCAACACCGACATCTCCACAGCCGTCAAACCGCCGTATTGGGTCCGGATCGATCGGGCCGGCGCGACCTTCAGCGGTTTCGTCTCCTCCGACGGCAAGACCTGGAGCCAGGTGAGCAACACGGTCATCGCGATGACCGATCCGGTTCTCATCGGCATTGCGGTCACCTCTCACGTGGCGGGCGTGGATCGCACCTTCCAGTTTGAGAGCATCGCTGCCACCGGCAATGTGACCGGCGCCTGGCAGGGGGCCATCATCAACGCGGCCCAGTACAACGATGCGGCTCCGATGTACCTGACGGTCACCGACAGCACTGGCAAGGCAGCGACCGCCACCAGCGATACGGCGGCGACCGTTGCCAACTGGACGGCCTGGAAGATCCCGATGAGCAGCTTCGCCGGGGTGAATTTCAGCCGGGTCAAGAAGATCGCCATCGGAGTGGGCGCCAAAGGCGCCGCCAGCGGCGGTTCGGGTGTGGTCTTCATCGACGACATCGGTTACGGCCGTTCGGCCCAATAGAGCCTGGTTTCTTCTATCGGTGCAACACGAGAGGGCCCGTCTCCACAGGGGACGGGCCCTCTATTGACAGGGGGACCCCCCTCCTGGGGTCCTTTCGGGGGACGCAAATCTCCAACAGACCCCTTGCTTCTGAGGGGGGATTGTGGTATAAACAAGACCATGGCTGCGAAGTGCGCGTTTTGCGTCGGGCGGCCGGTAGTGCTGTTTGGAGTGAGTACGAACCGTGAGGTGCGGCTGACGCACCGGTCGGAGTCGGAGGCCCTGATGATGAGTGTCCGCACGCGGATATAGCTGTCAAAGACGAGATATTCCTTTGCATTTTCCAGTATGATGGTTCCGGGCCTCTTGCTGCCGTGTCGTGAGGTCACAATTGAGAAGGAGGAGTTGCCGACCTGAACGAAGATCAAACCCGTATCGCGTTGTTTGTTTGGAGGGGGTGTGTCCAGACGACGAAACAGTGGTGGTTGTGATTGTGAGGAGTTGTCCAAAATGAGAAGAGTACTGTTTATGGTTGTGGCCGCCCTCCTGCTGGCAAGCGGAGCGACGCAGGCACAGATGTTCGACATCACCAATCCGGGAGACCCGGTCCTCGGGGTCCCCAACGACAACAACTGGCCGGCTGCGGAGGCGCCTCCGCGCGCGATCGACAACGTAATTGCCGGCGCGAAGTACCTGTGCTTCAAGACGTCCTTCATACCGGATGCGGCCACCGGCGCCGGCGGCTTCCGCGTGACCCCGTCGGGCCCCAAAGTGGTCGTCAAGGCATTGAACTTCGCCAGCGCCAATGACGCGGTCGAGCGCGATCCGATCAAGTTCAAGCTGTCCGGCTCCGATGTGAGCATCGACGGACCGTACACGCTGATTGCCGAAGGGAACATCGACGCATTCAACGCCACGACCGCCTATGCGAGAAACACCTGGATTCCCGCTCCCATTCCGATCGTCAACAAGAAGGCCTACAAGCACTACGAGCTGATGTTCACGGAACTTCGGAATCGGGCGTCGGCCAACAGCGTGCAGATCGGCGAAGTGGAGTTCCTGTCCGACGGCAGCCTGCCCGGCTCGGCCGGCGGGGAATCGCCCAAGAGCGGCACGATCGACGTGCCCCGCGACGTGGCGCTGGGATGGTTGGCCGGCGATATGGCCGCCACTCACGACGTGTATTTCGGAACGAATTTCGTGGATGTCAACACCGCCAGCCGGACCAGCCCCAAGGGCGTGCTCGTCAGCAAAGATCAGACGGACGTCGGCTATGACCCGGATGGCCTGCTCGAGTACGGCCAGACGTATTATTGGCGAGTCGATGAGGTCAATTCGGCTCCCGATTTCACGATCTACAAAGGCGACGTCTGGAGCTTCACGGTCGAGCCGTTCGCCTATCCGATCAAGAACGTCACCGCGACGGCTTCCAGCCAGAGCCGCGGCGACACCGGTCCGCAGAACACCGTCGACGGTTCCGGCCTCAACGCCGACGATCAGCACTCCGTCGAGTTGACGCAGATGTGGATGAGCGGCAACACTGCGCCGCACTGGGTTCAGTACGAGTTCGACAAGGTCTACAAGCTCGATGAGCTGTGGGTCTGGAACTCCAACCAGATCGTGGAAGCGTTCGTCGGCTTCGGCGCCAAGGACGTGACCATCGAGTATTCGGTCGACGGCGCTGCCTGGACCGCCCTGGAAGGGGCCCATGAGTTCGCCAAGGCGACCGGCGCTGCGACGTATGAGGCCAACACGTTCGTCGATTTCGGCGGCGTCGAGGCCAAGTTCGTCAAGCTGACGATCAACAGCAACTGGGGCGGCATTGCCCAGCAGGCGAGCCTCAGCGAAGTGCGGTTCTTCTACGTGCCGGTGCAGGCTTTCGGCTCGAAGCCGGCCGATGACGCGACGGCTGTCTCCGTGACTGCCACCTTGGAGTGGCGGCCCGGTCGCGAGGCCACTTCGCACAAGGTGTTCTTCGGCGCCGATAGCGCCGCGGTTGCCGCGGGCACCGCTGCGGCGACCACTGTGACCCAGAACAGTTTCACTCCGGCCGCCATGAACCTCGACACCGAGTATTTCTGGAGAGTCGACGCGGTTGGCAACACCGGCACATACGAAGGCGACGTCTGGAGTTTCAAGACGCAGGAATATCTGGTCGTTGACGACTTCGAAGGTTATACCGACGTCGAAGGCAGCCGGATCTATGAGACCTGGGTCGACGGCATCACCACCGGCGCCAGCGGTTCGCAGGTTGGATACGACCAGGCCCCGTTCGCGGAGAAGACCATCATCCGCGGCGGAACCCAGTCCATGCCGATCCTGTACGACAACAGCAAGTTCGCCCTGGCTGAAGCCCAGATCACCTTCGATTCGGCCCAGAATTGGACCACCCGAGGCATCAAGACGCTCGCGATCCACTTCGCCGGCGCCGCAGGCAACACCGGGCAACTGTACCTCAAGATCAACAGCACCAAGGTGGCCTACAATGGAGCCGCTGCGGACCTGACTCGCGCCGTCTGGCAGGCCTGGAACATCGATCTGTCCACCGTCGGCAACGTCAGCAGCGTTCGTACCCTCACGATCGGCATCGAGGGCGCCGGCGCCAAGGGCACCCTGTACATCGACGACATCCGGCTGTATCCGAAGGCTCCCCAGTTCATTACCCCCGTCAATCCGGGCAATGCCAACCTCGTGGGCCTCTGGACCCTGGACGGCAACACCAACGACACGTCCGGCAAGGGCAACAACGGGACCGTCACCGGCGGGACCGCGAGCTGGGTCCCCGGCGCAGTCGGCCAGGCGATGGAATTCACGAACGGGCAGACGTTCGTCGATTGCGGCAAGAACGCCAGCCTGAATCTGACCGACGCGGTCACCGTGACGGCCTGGATCAAGATGGGCTTCACCGCCGGAGATCGCAAGATCGCGTCCAACCAGGACGGCACCACCGGCGGCTACAAGATCGGTCTCTACACCAACAACAAGGTTGAGTTCGAGGTCCGTACGTCTGCCAACCAAGGCACCCTGACTCGCAATGTGGCCGGGGGAGCGACGCTGCAGCAGGACGTCTGGTATCACGTCGCCGGCGTCTACTCCAAGGGTCAGTTCATGCGGACCTACGTCTTTGGGAACCTGGATCGCGAGATGGCCACGACAGCGGTGCTCGGCACCTCGACGGCCTCGTTCATGCTGGGTCGTGGGGAATCCGCCACAACCTACTTCTGGCTGGGCGCGCTGGATGACGTCCGCGTCTACAACCGCGTTCTGTCTCAAGAGGAGCTTCTATTTGTGATGGGTCAGACGCAGCCGGTGGCCAAACCGTTCTGAGTCGGCCTTGACAACAGATTAGTTACGCATCAGCATCTTCAGACGGGGTCCCTGTTCACAAGACAGGGGCCCCGTTGTCTTTGGCCCTTTCTCCAATCTGGTTTGACGCGATTTGGCGTTCGCATAAGAATATAGCGTCAGCGCGTTGACTGGCTCCTGTCCGCCGTTTACGATTCCCACGTTGTGCATCAGACCTGAAGACCAGTCGCGAATGAACCGTCGAGCCGATTCGTCGGACAACCAGCAAGCAGGAGGTTTCACATGAAGAACGGGCAAGGGAAGGTCACGGGGCGTCTGGCCGCGCTCTTTTTGATGTTGGGTTTGGCTTCGTTTGTCCGGGTTGGGGCCGCGAACGCCCAGACCCGCGAGGCCGCGTCCGTCGTGACGCTCCATGGCGACCGCACAGGGGCGCCGATGAATCCCTTCATCTATGGCCAGTTCATCGAGCACCTGGGTCGGTGCATCTACGGCGGCATCTGGGCCGAGATGCTCGAAGACCGCAAGTTCTACTTCCCCATCACGGCCGATTACCGACCCTATCGGCAGTTGGAGGACACGCGGTTCCCGGTTGTTGGTGCTTCTCCCTGGCAGATTATCGGGTCTGCGGACTCCGTGACCATGGTGAAAGAGAATGCCTTCGTCGGCGAGCATACACCGCGGATCAAGGCCGGCGCCGGCATTCGCCAGCGGGACCTTGCGACCGTTCAAGGCAAGGAGTACGTCGGCTACATCTGGTTGTCCGCGCCCAAAGGAACAGCGTCGGTGGACGTCGTCCTGGTCTGCGGCGAGGACGGCCAGACCCGCCAGATGGTTCGCATCAAGAACGTAAGAGGCAAGTACCAGAAACACGCGCTGAAGTTCAAAGCCGGCGCGGGCACCGAGAAAGCGATGCTCGAGATTCTCGCCTCCGGCGGCGACGTGATGGTCGGCACCGTGTCGCTGATGCCCGCCGACAACGTCCGCGGGATGCGGCCGGACACGCTGGCTCTGCTCAAGCAGCTCGACGGCACGATGTACCGCTGGCCCGGCGGCAACTTCGTCAGCGGGTACAACTGGCGCGACGGCATCGGCGATCGCGACCGTCGGCCCCCGCGTAAGAATCCCGCCTGGACGGGCGTCGAGCACAACGACTTCGGGACCGATGAATTCATCGACTTCTGCCGGGAGATCGGAACCGAGCCTGTGATTGCGGTCAACACCGGTTTCGGCGACGACTACTCGGCCGCCCAGTGGGTCGAGTACTGCAACCGCGGAACCGACACCGTCGGCGGAAGCTGGCGGGCGAAGAACGGCCAGAAGAAGCCCTACGGCGTCAAGTACTGGTGCGTCGGCAACGAGATGTTCGGGCCCTGGCAGTTGGGCTTCATGCAGTTGAGCCACTATGTCCAGAAGCACAATCTCGTCGCGCAGGCGATGTGGGACGCGGATCCGTCCCTGCAACTGATCGGCGTGGGCAGCTTCGGCGAGATCAACAGTAAGAACGACCCCGAACAGAAGCACCATTGGACCGAGGGCATGCTGCGTGAGTGCGCCGACTACATGAACTACATCTCCGAGCACTTCTACCGCGGCCGCACGCCGTGGGCGCCGGAGGAGCCGAATCTGATCGGACACGTCAATCTGCTCAAGGAGTCGATCGTTCAGAAGGCCCAAGGGCATCGCAAGCTCCAGAAGGAGTTGGGTCTGCTGGACACCCGTCCGGTGCCGATCGCGATGGACGAGTGGAACTACTGGCATCAGCCATACGTCTATGGCGAACTGGGCTGCGCCTACGACCTCTCCGACGCTCTGGGCGTCGCCATCGGCCTGCACGAGTACTCGCGCAACAGCGACATCATCCAGATGGCGCACTACGCCCAGACGGTGAACGTCATCGGTTGCATCAAGACCACCAAGACCGACGCGTTCTTCGACGCCACCGCGCTGCCGCTGATGCTGTACCGCCACCATTATGGCTCGATCCCCATCGCGGTCGAGGGCAATCACGCTGGAGCGGCTCTCGACGTGGCCGCCGCCTGGACCGCGGACCGCAAGGCGATTACCCTGGCGGTCGTCAATCCCAACCGTCAGGCCAAAGTCGTCGAGTTCAAACTCGACGCGATCAAGCCGCAGGCCAAGGGCGCCGTCTGGACCATCGCGGGCGACGACCCGAAGGTCCGCAACGACGAGAACAACGAGCGGATCAAGATCGTCGAACGGGCCGCACAGTGGCAGAACCGGCTCTCCGTGGCCCCGCTGAGCATCACGCTCTTGCGGTTCCCCGTCGAGTGACGGGCCGCGAGCTATCGATGGAATTCGACGCCGGGCGTCATGTCTGCGACAGATGGGCATGACGCCCGGCTTCTGTGCAGGGAGGGCGGACTATGAGATGTATCGGCAAGACCGTCGCGATTGTGGCTCTGATCCTCTTCGCCAATCGGGCCCTTTGTGGCGGCGCATCCGAGCCTGGCGAAGCGGGCAAGGTCGTGCCTCGCGACGTCATGGAGCGGATCTACGAGCAGGTGAAGACCCCCTACAAGTACGGCGTGATCCTCACCGGCGAGAACGGGGCGAACGTCGATTGCCCCAGCGTCTTTCGGCACGGGGACCGCTGGTACATGCTGTACAACCTGTTCGCCGGCAAGGGTTATGAGACCTTGCTGGCCGAGAGCGAAGACCTGCTTCACTGGAAGCCTTTGGGCAAGATCCTGCCGTTCCGAGATGGAGCCTGGGACGCCAGCCAGGCCGCGGGCTTCATCGCTTTGCAGGACCACCGATGGGGCGGCGCCTACGGACTGGGCAAGTACGACGGGAAATACTGGCTGTCGTATGTCGGCGGGGCCCTGGCGGGCTACGAGACCGACCCGCTGGCGATCGGCATGGCCTGGACGGACGATCCGACGCGACCCGACCCGTGGAATCGCCTGGATGAGCCCGTCCTGTCCAGGGATCAGGCGGACGCGCGCCGGTTCGAGAGCGTGACGCTCTACAAGAGCAACATCATTCACGACGAGGCTCGGACGCTGGGTTATCCCTTCGTGATGTTCTACAACGGCAAAGGACCCGACCGCGAGTGCATCGGCATGGCGGTTTCGAAGGACATGCGTCGCTGGGAGCGTTTCGGCCAGGGACCTGTCATCGACAACGGCAAGGGCATCTCCGGCGACCCGCAGATCGTGCGGATGGGTCCTGTGTGGGTGATGCACTATTTCGGCGCCTTCTGGAAGCCCAAGGCGTTCGACACGTTCGCCTGTTCCTATGATCTGGCCCACTGGACCCAATGGGACGGGCCGCACTTGATTGAGCCCTCCGAGCCCTGGGACCAGACCTACGCCCACAAGCCCTGGGTGATCAAGCATCAGGACGTGGTGTACCATTTCTATTGTGCGGTGGGCGACCGAGGCCGGGTCATCGCTGTGGCGACCTCGAAACCTCTGGACCGTCAGGATGGACGGATCGGCCTATCGGATTGAGTCGAGCAGATGCTCCCGCGGTTTTTTCGACTCGTTGACGTGCCGAGCGGGGCCCTCGCCGAAGCGGATTTCGTGCAGCAGGTCCTCCATTTCGCAGTCCTTGAGCAGGCAGGCGCAGGCGCCTGCTTCGAGCATCCTGGCGGCATAGGCCATCGAGTCGTGCATGGACAATCCGATGACCCGGGTTTTGGGACGTTCCCGCATGATTCGGCGTGTGGCCTCGATGCCGTCCATCGTCGGCATTACGATGTCCATGAGCACAAGGTCTGGAGCCAATTGCGCGGCCAGTTGGACTGCCTGTTCGCCGTCCGAGGCCTCGCCGACCACCTCCAGGTACGCCTCACCCTGCAACACCTCCGTCAGGCTCCGCCGCACGGCGGCGTGATCGTCCACAACCAAAACACGCATCCGGATCACCTCTGTGCTTTCGACATGCCTTTGTGAGCATCTGCTGTCGCGCCGGTCGGTCCTCCAACGAGGAGTCTTTGAGCGGCCTATCCAAGTTCGATTTCTCTATCTTCGTCCCGTTCGACAGAGAGCTCATTGCGGAATTTCCCTAATCTTCAGGAGCATCAACGCCCTGGCCGACAGGTCGCGTTCTGTGGTACGACAAAGAGGGCTTCTCGACAGGTACGGCGGAAAAGAAAGGTGCATGAAAACGCCACTTCGCGTATAGATGTTTTGGCGGACATCTTGGCGGCGTGGTATCATAAGGAGGGTTGTCACGACGTCGCGGGGGCGTGCGGGAACGTCCGACTCGCCTGCGACGGTGGCGCCGTTCGATGAGAGGGCACACATGAGCACGCAGAGTTCGAAAGCCACGCGAAGACAGTTTCTCCGTTCCGTCGCGAGCGCCGCGGCGGCGTTTACGATCGTGCCGCGATCCGTGCTGGGCGGGCCGAAGTTCGTCGCGCCGAGCGAGAAGGTGTACATCGCGGTCGTCGGTTGCGGCGGGCAGGGTCGGACCAACGCCTACGGTTTGTTCGGCGAGAAGGACGCGCAGATTGTCGCCATCGCCGACCCGATGGATCAGGCGGATTACAGTCCGTACTACTATGGCGGTGTCGCGGGCCGGTTGCCGGTCAAGGCCGAGGTCGAGCAGCGGTACTCGCAGGACAATCCGCAGTTCCAGTGCAAGGCCTACGTCGATTTCCGCGAGATGCTGGACAAGGAGAAGAACATCGACGCGGTGCTGTGCGCCACGCCGGACCATTGGCACGCGTTCGTCTCGCTGGCGGCGATCCGTCGAGGCAAGCACGTGTACTGCGAGAAGCCGCTGACGCACAACATCGCCGAGGCAAGGGCCGTGGCCAAGGCTGCCGCCGAGGCGGGCGTCGCGACCCAGATGGGCAACCAGGGGCGCAGCGACGAAGGCAATCGCATCACGTGCGAGCTGATCTGGGACGGCGCGATCGGCGAGGTCCGCGAGGTCCATGCCTGGAGCAATACCGGCGGCTGGGCCGACGGTCGCGGCCGACCCACGGATCGGCCTGCTGTCCCGCAAGGACTCGACTGGCAACAGTGGCTCGGCCCGAAAGCGGATCGGCCCTATCATCCGGCGTACGTTCCCTACAACTGGCGGGGCTGGTGGGAATTCGGCACCGGCGCCGTCGGCGACATGTCGGTCCACAACCTGGACCCTGCGTTCGCGGCCCTGAAGCTGGGTCATCCGATCAGCGTCGAGGCGGTCAAGACCGCGTTCGTCGATTCCGAGGTCATCGGAGGCGACAACCACGTGGTCTGGGAGTTCGGGCCGGAAGAAGGCCGTGGCCCCGTCACGGTCCATTGGTATGACGGCGCCCTGGAGCCGCCGCGACCGGCTGAACTAGAGCCGGGCCGCACCCTGGGCGAGGGCAGCAACGGAGTCCTGATCGTCGGCAGCAAGGGCACCATCATGGGCGGCGGCTGGAGCAAGTCGCCCCGCATTATCCCGGAATCCAAGATGAAGGCCTACGGCCGGCCCCCGCGAAAACTGCCCCGCAGTCCGGGCCACCACCGCGACTGGCTCAACGCCTGCAAAGGCGGCCCGAAGGCGTGCAGCGATTTCAGCTACGCCGCCCGCCTGACGGAATTCGTCCTCCTCGGCGACGTCGCGATCCGCGCGGGCAAGAAGATCCTCTGGGACGGCCCGAACATGAAGGTGGCCAACGCCCCCGAGGCCCAGAAGTTCGTGGAGGAATCATACCGACCGGGCTTCGATCTGGCGACGATCTGAACGGTCTCCAGACCGAGAAGTCTCTTCTGGCACAGGCCCGTCGCGCCACATCCGCCGTCGCGGGCCTGTGTCTTGGTTCTTCAAGGAATTTCGGGGATCATCGAAACCGTCGGAACGGCACGTCTGAAGCGGTCCTGCAGAGTGAGTTTATCGCATTGCGGCCTCCGGCTTGAATGCGAACGAGGCGTTCGCTTGCGGGACCGTACATCGCGCAGGGGCGTGGAACGCCCCGCCATGCTGGAGGCCCAACGCGTAAAACTCCCGCCGGGACGCGGCGGAATCGGTGTTTTGCCCATCCCCACAATTCCGTGAAGGACCTTTGTCTTCCTGTCGGAATGCCTCTTGACGGTCCGGCGCGTCCGCGATATGCTCTGTGACGTTCTGAAACAACGGAACAGGGTGTGAATCCCTGGCGGGCCCGCCGCTGTAACCGGGGACCGTCGCCTCACGAAGTCACTGTCCTGCCTCTGCAGGATGGGAAGACGAGGCGCCGGGACGATCCGGAAGCCAGAAGACGGTTTCGGACGCAGAAGACCTCGGTGCAGGTTGGTCCCGGCGGTTCATCGTCGCGGACTGGGCTGATCGTGGGAAGCCATACGTTCTGATGCACAAAGCGCGGGCCCCGGCATGGAGAGTATGTCGGGGCCTTCTGTTTGTGACGTGTGGTCGCCCGCCCTCGGCGGTTCGTGTCCTGCACTCTGCACTTCGGGCCTTCATGCGTTCGCTCCGGCGGCCGGCCCTCGTTCCTGACAGCAATGAAAGGATGGACACTATGCCGGTCACGATGGAGCGTTCTACAACACATTTTCTGGCGATTCGCAAGCGCAACGGACAGCAGGTTCCCTTCGATGCGAACAAGATCGCCGCTGCGATCCTCAAGGCGGGACAGGCGACGGGAGAATTCGACGAGCCGATCGCGCGCAAACTGACGCTGCGCGTTCTCGCCATGGCGCACCTGTCCGTGGCCCAGGTCCTGTTCTTCGAATCGGATACGCCGTGTCGCGTGTCGTATGCGGATCGCCACGGAAAGTATCAGAATCAATCGGGGATCACTTTGCCGAAGATGTGAACAGGTCGCCTCAACGATCCGCGTTGCGGAGGATACGATGGGAAACAGAACGGATGAGGCTTCTGGAGAGTATAGGCTCTGCGATCCGTCGTCTGAGAGGCCGGCGGACGCCGGGCCGACGCGGCCGCCCAAGCCGGCGGGACCCGAACGGTTGCCGTTCGAGACCCTGCCGCCGGAACCGGAGCAGATATGGATGCCGTTGCACATACAGTTTCTGGAGGATAGAACATGACCGTCAGGACAGCCAACCTCGGATTTCCGCGGATGGGGACGCATCGCCAGTTGAAGAAGGCCCTGGAGTCGTACTGGTCGGGCGAGCTGACCGCCAAGGCCCTGAACGACGCCGCCCGCGCGATCCGCAGGCAGAATTGGGAATTCCAGCGGGATCTGGGCGTGGACATCATCCCGAGCAACGACTTCTCGCTCTACGACCATGTCCTCGATACCGCGGTCATGCTTGGGGCGGTGCCCGCTCGGTTCGGCCATGCCGGCGGTTTGGTCAGCCTGGACACCTACTTCGCCATGGCTCGCGGCGCCAAGACCGTCACGGCTATGGAGATGACCAAGTGGTTCGACACGAACTATCACTTCATCGTCCCGGAACTGGAGGCCGAGCAGCAGTTCAGTCTGGGCTCGACGAAGGTCGTCGATGAGTTCGTCGAGGCCAAGGCCCTGGGCATTGCGACCCGTCCCGTGCTGTTGGGGCCGGTGTCGTTCCTCCTGCTGGGCAAGGCCCAGACCCCTGGCTTGGAACCGCTGTCGCTGCTGGACCGGATTCTCCCTGTCTATGCGTCGGTGCTGGAGCGTCTGGTGACCGCGGGCGCGACGTCGGTCCAGATCGATGAGCCGGTACTGGCTCTGGACCTGAGCCAGGCGGCGGCCCAGGCCTTCGAGCAGGCGTATCGCGCCCTGGCCCGAGCGGCCGGCGGGATGTCGATCTGCCTGGCGACGTACTTCGGCTCTCTGGGGGAGAATCTCGATCTGGCCTTGCGACTGCCTGTCGCGTGCGTCCACCTCGACCTGGTGAGGGGACCCGTGCAGTTGAAGGACGCGCTGGCCCGGGTGCCCTCCGACAAGTCGCTGTCCCTGGGCGTCGTGAATGGGCGGAACATCTGGAGGAGCAAGTTCTCCGACGCCCTGCCCCAACTGGAGGAGGCGGTGCGGGTCCTGGGACCCACGCGAGTCGTTCTGGCGCCTTCGTGCTCCCTTCTGCACTGTCCAGTGGATCTGAAGCCCGAGACGGATCTGTCGGAGGAGGTCTGCGAGCGGCTGGCCTTCGCGTTGCAGAAGCTGGAAGAGCTGTCGGTTCTGAAGAGGGCCCTGAATTCCAGTCGGGACGCCGTCGCCACGGCCCTGGCGGAGAACCAGGCTCTGTTCGAGCGGATCGCGAAGTCGCGGACCATTCACAATCCGAGGGTGCAGGCCCGCATGAAGGGCCTCTCGCAGGAGATGTTCGCTCGCGAGAGTCCCTTTGCCCGCCGGTTGCCGCAGCAGCAGGAGAACCTGAACCTGCCTCCGCTGCCGACGACGACCATTGGATCGTTCCCGCAGACGCCGGAGATCCGGCAGGCCCGCTCGGCGTTCAAGCAGGGCACGATCGATCACAGACAGTACGACGCCCAGATGGGCCTGCAAATCAAACAAGCGATCCAGATCCAGGAGCAGGTGGGCCTGGACGTGCTCGTCCACGGCGAGCCGGAACGCAACGACATGGTCGAGTACTTCGGGGAGATGCTGGACGGTTTCGCCTTCACCCGCAACGGGTGGGTCCAGAGTTATGGCTCCCGCTGCGTCAAGCCGCCGATCATCTTCGGCGACGTCAGCCGGCCCAACCCGATGACGGTTCGCTGGATTCAGTACGCCCAGTCGGTCACGAGCAAGCCCGTCAAGGGCATGCTGACCGGGCCGATCACCATTCTGGAGTGGTCGTTCGTCCGCGAGGACTGCCCCCGGCGTGACACCGCGTTCCAGATCGCCCTGGCCATTCGCGACGAGGTCGCGGATCTGGAGGCCGCAGGCGTGAAGGCCATTCAGATCGACGAGCCCGCGCTGCGGGAGGGGCTGCCCCTGCGAAGGAGCGACTGGCGAGAATACCTGGAGTGGGCGGTCGATGCGTTTCGACTGGCCACCAGCGGCGTCTCGGACGCCACGCAGATCCACACGCACATGTGCTACGGCGACTTCAACGACATCATCGAGGCGATCGCGGCCCTGGACGCGGACGTGATCTCGATCGAGGCGGCGCGGTCCGGCGTGGAGCTGCTCGGTGCCTTCCGCGAGTTCAAGTACCCCAATCAGATCGGGCCGGGAGTGTACGACATCCACAGCCCGCGCGTGCCGTCGGTCGAAGAAATGGAGGAGGCCATCGCCAGGCAGATGACGGTCCTGGACGCCTCGCAACTGTGGGTGAACCCGGACTGCGGCCTCAAGACCCGGCGCTGGGAAGAGGTCAAGCCGGCTTTGGCGAACATGGTGACCGCGGCACGGAAGCTTCGCGAGCGGGTCGCGCAGCGGAAAGGATGACGAGCAGGATGGCGACAGGGACACAGCCGACCCCGAGGGTTGGACGGGATCGGCTCCAGAGAGGCTACGTCCACGTCTACACCGGCGACGGCAAGGGCAAGACCACCGCGGCCATCGGACTGGCGATTCGAGCCGCCGGTGCGGGGCTGTGCGTGTTCTTCGCCCAGTTCATCAAGGGTCTGGCCTACAGCGAGATTGAAGCGCTGGGCCGATTCGCCGACCGGATCACGGTCGAGCAGTTCGGCCGAGGTCGCTTCATCCGCGGCGAGCCCGACGCGGCGGATGCCCAGGCGGCCGGCGATGGTCTGACGCGAATCGCCGATGTGATCCGCGGCGGCCAATACGACCTCGTGGTCCTCGACGAGGCCATCGTGGCCGTGCAGTGCAGGCTGTTTCCCGTCGAGCGGCTGCTGGAACTGATCGACGTCAAGCCCACGCATGTCGAGCTTGTTTTTACCGGCCGTTACGCCAGTGGCGCTCTCCTGGAGAAGGCCGATCTCGTCACGGAAATGCGGGAGGTCAAGCACTACTACCATTGCGGCGTCGAAAGCCGCCGGGGAATCGAAATGTGATGAAACCTTTTCGCCTTTCGAGCGTCTGACTTCGTAGAGGGCGCGGGTTGGGGGGCCCGCGCCGACATTGCGAATCTGGTCAAAGGAGCGGTTGATGGACGGGAAGGCTCGAACGGGATTGCTGGCGGATTGGCGCCGCGGCGGCGCACGGCTTGTCGGTCGGCGGCTCTGTCGCGACTGGCGGGCGACCATTCTGTTCATCGTGTTCGTCGTCGTGCCGATAAAATCGAGTCTGGCGGACTGGAATTGGGTGCCCACCGGCTCGATGAATCCGACGATCCTCGACGGCGACCTGATCTACGTGAACAAGATCGCGTACGATCTGCGAATCCCGCTGACGATGCATCGCCTGGCCCACTGGTCCGAGCCCGAGCGGGGGGATATCGTGGTCTGCCTGTCGCCCGACGACGGCGTCCGATTGGTCAAGCGCGTGGTCGCCAAGCCCGGCGACACGGTCGAGATGCGCCGCAATACGCTGTTTCTGAACGGCCGGCCGCTGGAATACGACGAAACCGACCACAACTACGCCCGGGAGATCCCCCAGAAACACGCCGCGGGCAGTCGATTCGCCATCGAAGAGCTCGGCCGCACGGCCCACCCGGTGATGAGCGTCCCCGGTGTCCAGGCGATGCGGGATTTCGGACCCGTGACCGTTCCCGAAGGGCAGTACTTCGTCCTGGGCGACAACCGCGACCTGAGCAAGGACTCCCGCTACTTCGGCCTGGTGCCGCGAGAGCTGATCCTCGGCCGGGCCCGAGGCGTGATCCTCTCCTTCGACATCACCGACAAATACCAACCCCGGCTCGACCGCTTCTTCTCGGAATTGGAGTAACGTGCAAATCGCGCACCGCTTAACCGCGGGGTAGGGTTTGACATTTCCCTGCGTATCCACGATACTTTCCTTCAGACGGTCGAGAACAGGCCGATTCCACCGGGACCTCCGAAGGACAAGGGAAATGATCAAGCGATTGAGAGTCAAGAACTTCAAAGCCCTCCGTGACGTCGAGATCAAGCTGACCCCGATCCACGTCCTCATCGGCCCCAACGACTCGGGAAAGACAAGCATCCTTGAAGCTCTCGCGGCCCTCTGCCGGAGTGTGGATCACAATCTGGCCCATGCCTTTCTTGGGTCCTGGAAGGGTGCGGAACTGGTCTGGAACGGACAAGCAGGGCTGCCGGTGAGTATTGGGGTGGATTTGGATGGTGATACCATCAGCAGTTACGCCATCGATGTTCTCTTCGAGAGCAGAGATAGAAACGGCGTGACGGCCAGAGAGGTCATCGGAAAAGGAACCGCACTTCTGGAGCTAGGCCGTCTGGAGGGCAGGACTTGGGTGAACTACCAAGTGGGCAATCCCGGCTGGCTCGCTCCTCAGAGCAGCGAGTTGCGAGCCATTAGGAGTCTGCTGGGCGGCGTACATTACTACCGCTGGAGTCCGACTTTCCTGGCCCTGCCAGCCGCACCGGACTCCACTCGACGTTCAAGAATGGAGTACAATGGGTTTGGTCTGGCCTTGTGTCTCGATGAGATTCTGAGTTTTGATCGGGATCAGTTCATCCGATTGGAGGAACGCTTCACCAAAGTATTCCCTCACATCGCGTCTATCAAGCTCATTCCGGAGATGGCGTATCGTGCGCCTACCGACGACCCCGACCAGGTCACGATGCTTCAGAAAGCGGATGGCAAGGGACTATATTTCAAACTACGTAGCGGGGGGCCACTGGTGCCTGCATCTCAAGCTTCCGATGGGACGCTCTTGATTCTGGCATATTTGGCGATCCTCTATTTGCCCGAACCGCCAACGATGTTACTGATCGAGGAACCCGAGAATGGCATGCACCCGAAGCGGCTTCGTGACGTGCTGGGGGTCTTGCGTCAACTCGTGGGTGAGCAGTCGCATACGCAGGTGGTTCTTACGACCCATTCACCCTATGCATTGGATCTGTTCAGCCCGGAGGAGGTGACGCTCTGCACCATGCAGGAGAACGGCGAGGTGAAGACGACGCGGCTGTCTGAGAGCGTGGCGGTCAGGGGAGAATGCGGCGTCTTTACGTTGGGCGAGATCTGGACGGGCCTTGGGGACGAGAGGATCGCTCAGTCCCACGAGACGCCGAAAGGGAGCGAGCAATGAGCAAGAGGCCTTTGAAGGTCCTGCTGGTGGCCGAGGGGGAGCACGAGCGATCGGGAGCCTTGGAGAACCTCGTCAGGAGACTCGGGGGACGTGACGCGAGTTTCACTGCGAGACCTGCGAACGATGCCAGTGTTCACGGTCGTCGTGGCGAGGGCACGCGAATGGGCGGATCCGCCAAGCGTGCTCTGGCGTGGCTGAGAGAGGCATGGAAGGACTACGACGCACTGATCTATCTCATCGATGACGACGAGGGAGAGGACAAGAGGAGCGAGCAACTCCGGGAGGCGCAGGAGTTCTGGAAACTGGACGTGCCTGCGTCCAATGTGCCCCGCGCTATGGGGGTTGCGATTAAGATGTTCGACGCGTGGATGCTGGCGGATGAGAAGGCGTTGTCGGAGGTTCTCGGATGTGCGGTTAAGAGACAACCCGATCCGGAGACCATTGGCCAGCCCAAGAAGGTGTGCGGAAGACTACTCGAACGCGGCACGAACCAGATGGCTCAGCGCGAAATGTACGCAGAAATTGCCCTGCGGCTCGATCTTGGCATCTTGACCTCGCGATGTCCGAAGGGATTCAAGCCATTTTCCGAACGTGTTCGAGCGGTGTTTGGACGTGAGTCGGTTGCCTGAAGAAGAGCCTCAAGACAGAAGGGAGGTTGCGATTATGGAATTGCGATTGAATCGTCGGGAATTCTTGCAGCGGACGGCGATGGTTGGGGCGGGCCTTGCGGTGGGTGTTCGCGCGGGCGAGAGCAGTGGGTCGGAACTGCCGACTCGCGTGCTGGGGCGGACTGGGGCGAAGGTCACGATCCTGGGGCTGGGGACGGCGCCGATTGGCGAGGCCCGCGGCGATCTGGGCGAGGCGGTCAAGATCTTCAGCGAAGTGATCGATCGCGGCGTCAACTACGTCGATACGGCCCGCATCTACGGCATTGCCGAGGAGGCTCTGGGGCAGGCGCTCGCCACGCGACGGGACAAGGTGTTCCTCGTGACCAAGTGCTGGACCGACACCGGCTCGCGGGCCCAGCAGATGTTCGAAGAGTCTCTTCGGACGCTCAAGACCGACCACGTGGACCTCGTGCACATCCACAACGTCGGCAACAAGAACCTCGACAAGGTCCTGGCCAAGGACGGCATCCTCGAATACCTGCTCAAGCAGAAACAGGCCGGCAAGACCCGTTTCATCGGGCTCTCGGGCCACGAGAGGCCGCCGGTGTTCCTCAAGATGCTGGAGACCGACCAGATCGACGTCGTGATGCCGGTGATGAACTACGCCGACCGCAACATCTACGACTTCGAGGGCAAGGTGTTGCCCGAGTGCCGCAAGCGCAACGTGGGCGTCGTCGCGATGAAGGTCTACGCCGGCATCAAGGGCGGCTTCCCCAACCACCGCAACGCCTCGGTCGGCTGCAACACGCCGCCGGAGATGCTGGGCAAGGCGCTGGCCTATGCCCTGGATCTCGAAGGCGTCAGTGTGGCCAACGTGGGACCGTTCACGATGGAGCAGGCGATTCAGAACGTCGAGCTGGCCAGGCGGTACAAACCGCTGACCGAAACCGAACGCCAGGAGCTGCTGGCCTTCGGCAAACAACTCGCTGCGACCCTCGGCCCTCGCTACGGCCCGGTGGCGTAACAGGGAACTGATTTCGCGGCTGATGCAGAAGGGGGATTTGCCATGAGGTGCATGAGGTTCGTTCTGATGGTCGCCCTGGGATGGAGCGGTCTGCGCGCGGGGATGGCGGCCGGCGCGGCATCGGCCGGACGCGATCTGTACATGGAGAAATGCGCCTCCTGCCACGGCGAGCGGCTGCAGGGCGGCAACGCCCAAAGTCTCGTCGACGGCATCTGGCAGTTCGGCTCCGACCGCGGCTACATCGTTCGCAACATCAAGTATGGCATCCCGCACCTGGGCATGCCCTCCTACGAGAAGACGCTGACCGATCCGCAGATCAGTCTGATCGTCGATTTCCTGCGTGACTCCGAGAGACAGGCGGGGGCCAAGCCGCCCGCTCCGCCCAAAGAGCTTGAGACGCTCGACTACTACATCAAAGTGGAAGTCTGGGCCGAGGGTCTCGCGGTCCCGTGGAGCATCGACTGGCTCGATTCCCGGCGGGCCTTGGTCACCGAGCGGCTTGGCCGACTGCGGCTCGTCGAGGATGGCAAGATGCACGCAGAGCCGATCGTCGGGACGCCCCAGGTGCTCAGCGAAGGGCAGGGGGGCCTGCTCGATGTCGCGGTCGATCCGAATTATGCGAAAGAGGGGTGGGTCTATCTCGCCTATAGCCATGCGTTGGAGAAAGGGGCGGGTCCCGGCGGGATTGTCTCGATGACGCGAATCGTGCGAGGACGCATCAAGGACCACGCGTGGGTCGATGAGCAGGTCGTCTACGAGGCGCCGCACGCATCCTACCGGACCACGCGACACCACTATGGCTGTCGGATCGTGTTCGACCCGCAAGGCTACCTGTTCTTCGGTATCGGCGATCGCGGCGTGGGCGCCGACGCCCAGGATCTCGGTCGGCCCAACGGCAAGATCCATCGCATCCACCGCGACGGCAAAGTGCCGAAAGATAATCCGTTCGTGAACCGCCAGGGGGCGTTGCCCACGATCTTCAGCTATGGCCACCGCAATCCGCAGGGCCTGGCGGTCCATCCCAAGACCGGTCGGGTCTGGGAGACCGAACACGGCCCCATGGGCGGCGACGAGCTGAACCTGATCTCGGCGGGCCTCAATTACGGCTGGCCGGAAGTGACTTACGGCCTCGACTATGATGGGACCGTCATCTCGAAGCTCCGCGAGAAGCCCGGCATGGAGGTCCCCAACTACTACTGGCGACCCTCTCCCGCCCTGTGCGGACTCGATTTCTATCGAGGCCGCCTGTTTCCCAAGTGGAACAACCATCTGCTCAACGGCGCGCTGAAGTACGAACAGGTCGAATTGCTCGACATCGAGCAGGACCGCGTGATCCACGTGGAGACGATCCTCAAGAACGCAGGTCGCGTGCGGGACGTCGCCTGCGGTCCCGACGGCGCGGTCTACGTCGTTCTGAACAATCCCGGCATCGTCCTGCGTCTGACTCCGTCGGGCGAGAAGCTGCCCTAGATTTGACGCGGCCTGTTCCACGGGGTATACTCCTGGGGACGCCAGCCGCAGGCTGTCGTCTGAGAAATGTCCTGAATCCGAAGCCGAATTGGAGAGACGACGATGGCTCATGAGATGACAAGACGTGCGTTCTGCGGGTCGGCGATTGCGGCAGGCGTTGTGGTCGGCGCCGTGGGGCCCGTCCAGGCCGCGGAATCGAAGGGAGCCGTCAAGTTCTTCAAGAACCTCTCGCCGGGCCATCTTGGCGTTCGGGCCAATTCGCAGCAGGCGCTGGACTACGCGGTCAAGTACGGGTTCGGCGGCATCGCGCCGAACGAGGGCGAGTTCGAGAACAAGTCCGCCGGCGAGATCAGCCAGTGGCTGGCGACGATGAAGGACAAAGGCATCCGATACGGCGTCGCCGGCCTGTCGGTCGACTTTCGCGGCAGCGACGAGAAGTTCCGCAGCGACTTCGCCCAGTACCCCAGGCGTGCGGCCCTCCTGAAGCAACTGGGCGTCACTCGCGTCGCGACCTGGATCCTGCCGGGCAGCAACGAGCTGACGTACCTGGAGAACTTCAAGCAGCACGAGACGCGCCTTCGCGAGGCCGCCAAGGTGCTTGGCGACAACGGCATCCGCCTGGGCCTGGAGTTCGTAGGCCCGAGGACCTCGCGATCGCGATTCCGCTACCCCTTCGCCTGCGCGCAGCGGGACATGATGGAACTCGTCACCGCGATCGGCGCCGGCAACGTCGGCCTGCTCGTGGACAGTTGGCACTGGTACACCTCGCACGGGACGATCGAGGAACTCATGCAGCTCTCGAACAAGGACATCGTGCACGTGCACGTCAACGACGCGCCGGCCGGGGTGAAAGTCGATGAGCAGATCGACAGCCGGCGAACGTTGCCCGCGACGACCGGCGTGATCGACATGAAGGGTTTCATCAACGCTCTCGTGAAGATCGGCTACGACGGCCCGGTGGAGGTCGAGCCCTTCGACCAGGAACTGCGGAAGCTCGAACCCGACGCCGCGGTGCAGAAGACCGCCGAGTCGCTCGGCCGGGTCTGGGGTCTCATCGCCCTCTGATCCCCTTCGTCTTCGAATCGCCGCATCCGCCGCGGCCGAATGTGCGAAACGAACCCAATTTAACGACAGGTCAGGCGGGTTGCACGTGCGACAAGTGTTTGGCTCGTAAAAGTTTATGGAGAGTTGGCGTCCAGGTGCGACCGGGGAACACCAGCTCAGTCTGCCGCCGGTCGGGCTCTCGGGATTGGCTTCGTTTCGCAGATTCCTTTCCTCTGTCTTGCTGCCTCGTTCCCGTGAATTGGCTTCGTTTCGCATATCCGTCCCACTTCAAACTTGACACTTCACACTTGAAACTCCCCTCGAATTGGCTTCGTTTGTCACGTGTTACAGACAGGAACGCATAAGGACCCTCTTCCGCGGCTATGACAGCGATTGGAGCAACGGTTGCGACCGGGCTCGATAGGCCGATCCCGCCTGATCGGCCGCCCGCCAAGACAGGCCTCATCCTATAAGACGCTTGGAGACGCCCGAGTGTTCTATTTAAAACCAAATTAGTATGATATTTTCTTTGTGATCAGGTCTTTCGCTGTTCGCCGCCGGTCTTCGCCGGCGCTTTCATGGTCTGCCCCTTCGTGGCGGAACATCTCTGCTGGAAGCCTCTGAAGCGAAAAACGCGTCTCGGAACCCAGCCAAAAGCCCATGACGTGCAAGCCACAAGGCCTTGTCCGGACCACCAAAACGGGCTCCACCGCCATCATGCCACCGGTCAAAGCGGCAAATCTCCCTTGGCCGCCGTCACGCTGCTGAAAGTAGCCGCACGACATCCCGAAGTGCTTCGAGAACCGGCGGCTTGACCGTGTCCAGCGGTTCGGACGGAGTGGAAGCGAGCTTGTCTGAAGGCGAGGCGGATGGGAGGGGGAAGAGGATTGCGGTGTGCCCGCGTGGGGCTGGCTCGGGGCCGCCTTCTGAGACTCGTCAGGCGGGCACACCTGCTATCGTGGGGTCTATCGTCGGCGGATGCTGCTGCGCCGTCTGCCGCCGCCTCTTCGGGGTCGGTGCGACGCGAGCGACTTCTTCTCCACCGGCTTGGGGCGAGGCATGTCGGGGGCCGCCCAGTCGAAGCCCTCGCAGCTCTCGAACTCGAACTCCTTGCTGATGAACTTCTCGATCTTGCGGAAGTTCTCCTGCTCGTCGGGCGCGACGAACGTGATGGCGTCGCCTGTGGAGGCGGCCCGTCCGGTCCGGCCGATGCGGTGAATGTAGTCTTCCGCGTAGGCGGGCACGTCGTAGTTGATCACGTGCGAGATGCCGTCGATGTCGATTCCGCGGGCGGCGATGTCCGTGGCGACCATGACCTGGTACTTGCCGCGTCGGAAGCCGTCCATGGCGCGTTCCCGCTGGCCCTGGCTTCGGCCGGAGTGCATCGCGATGGCGTGGATGCCTGCCTTCTCGAGCTTGCGGTGGATCTTGTCGGCCCCGTGCTTGGTTCGCGAGAAGATCAGGACGCAGGTCATCTGGCCGTTCTTGAGCATGTGGAGCAGCAGATCCATCTTGGCCGTCTTGTAGACCGGGTAGAAATGCTGCGTGATCGTCTCGATCGGGTTTCGCGGGACGCCGATCTGGATCATCTCCGGGTCTTTCATGATCCCGGCGGACAGCGCCTTGACCTCCGGCGAGATCGTGGCCGAGAAGAGCATCGTCTGGCGATGCGTGGGCAACGCGCCGATGATCTTCCGCACGTCCAGGATGAACCCCATGTCCAGCATGCGGTCGGCCTCGTCCAGGACGAGCACCTCGACGTGCGTCAGGTCGATGGTGTGTTGTCGCATGTGGTCCATCAATCGGCCGGGGGTGGCCACGACGATGTCGACGCCGCGGCGCAGTGCGGTGAGCTGGCCCTTGATGCTCACGCCGCCGTAGATGGCGGCGGCCCGCAACGGAGTGAAGCGGCCGTACTCGCGGATCGAAGCTTCGACCTGCACGGCCAGCTCCCGCGTCGGGGTCAGGATCAGGCAGCGGACCGCCCGCCTGGCGTCCTTCGATTTGCCCTGCCGGTCAGGAGCGCCCACGTCGGTAGGGGGCTCGTGGCTGAGCCGGTTGAGGATCGGCAGCACGTACGCGGCGGTCTTACCCGTTCCGGTCTGGGCACAGCCGATGACGTCTTTGCCGCTGACCGCGGCGGGGATGGCCTTCGACTGAATCTCGGTCGGGGCCGTGTAGCCGGTCGCAAGGATGCCCTGCACCAGCGGGTCTGAGAGACTGAATTTCGTGAATGGCATTCAATACCCTTACAAGAGGTGAAGCCGCGAAGGACAGGGCCGCAAAGCTCCAAGCACGAAATTCGAAACCCGAAACAAATCCAAATGACCCAAATACAAAGGACAGAAACGCCGGCACCCCGCCGGGCGCGTTTGGATTTTGGTCATTCGTGCTTGTTTCGGATTTCGAGTTTCGATGTTCGGATTTACTTCCTTGCCGCCTGTTTCTCACGGCGATGATTGATGATCTCCTCGGCCAGTCGGGTCGGCACCCGGGCGTAATGCGACATCTCCATCGAGAAGGTCGCCATGCCCTTGCTCAGGCCGCGAACGATCGTGGCGTAGCCGAACATGCTGGCCAGCGGCACTTCCGCACGGACGACGGCGCAGGTGTCCCGCGCCTCGGTCTCGACGATGATGCCCCGGCGGCTGTTCAGATCGCCGACGATGGCGCCCTGGTACTCCCGCGGCATCTCGACCTCGACCTTCATGATGGGCTCCATCAGGCAGGGCTTGGATCGGCGGAAGGCCTCGTTGAAGGCGTCCCGGGCCGCGATGCGGAAGGCCATCTCGCTGGAGTCTACCGCGTGGAACGAGCCGTCGTCAAGGCACATCTTGCAGCCGACGACCTCGTAGCCCGCGACGGGGCCTTTCTTCATGGCCGCCTGGAAGCCTTTGTTCACCGCCGGGATGTACTCGCCGGGGATGCGGCCGCTGGTGATGTTGTCCTCGAACTCGTACGGCGCGTCGCTGCCTGGGGGCAGGGGGACGAGCCGGCCGACCACGTGGGCGAACTGGCCGGAACCGCCGGTCTGCTTCTTGTGGCGGTAGTCGTACTTGGCTTCGACGGTCGGGGATTCGCGGTAGCTGACGCTCGGGGCGCCGACGGTGATGTTGGCCTTGTACTCCCGACGCATCCGCTCGATGTACACGTCCAGGTGCAGCTCGCCCATGCCCGCGATGACGGTTTCGCCGGTCTCCGGGTCAGTCGAGACGCGGAACGTCGGGTCTTCCTTCATGAACCGGCTCAGCGCCTTGCCCATGCGCTCCTGGTCGGCGTTGCTGGCCGGGATGACGGACAGGCTGATCACCGGGTCGGCCACGAAGATGCTTTCGAGCGAGTAGTTGACGCCCTCGCCGCAGAGGGTGTCGCCATTGGCGCAATCCACCGCGAGCAGGCCGACGATGTCGCCCGGCCCGGCGTCGGAGATATCCTCGCGGTCGTTGGCGTGCATGCGGACGACTCGGCCCACGCGGAGCGTCCGACCGGTTCGGGCATTGGTGTACTGACCGCCTTTGGCGAGCCGGCCCTGGTAGACGCGGATGTAGCTCAACTGGCCGAACGGTTCGTCGGCGATTTTGAAGACCATCGCGGTCAACGGTGCGTCCGGGTTGGACTCCAGGGGCGTTTCGGTCCCTGCGTTGTTGTGGTCGCGGGCGAAGTACGAGCGGTCCAGCGGGCTGGGCAGATAGTCGCAGACCGCGTCCAGCAGCGCCTGAACGCCCTTGTTCTTGAAGGCCGAGCCCATCATCAGCGGGACGATGTCGCGATTGATCGTCGCCTCGCGGATCGTCTGGCGGATCATCTCCAGGCTGACGGGCTTTTCTTCCAGGAGCAGTTCCATCATTTCGTCGTTGAACATGCTCAGGGCTTCGAGCATCTCGTGCCGGGCCTTCTGCGTGGCCGCTTCATAGGCCGCGGGGATCGGGCTGCGGACGACGTCTTCGCCGTCGTCGCCCTCGAAGGTCAGGGCTTCCATGGCGATCAGGTCTATGACGCCCTCGAAATCGTCGCCCAGGCCCATGGGGATCTGGATCGGTACGACGTTCAGGCCCAGTTTCTCTCGAATGTCCCGGCGGACCCGGTCGGGATCGGCGCCGGTCCGGTCCATCTTGTTGATGAACGCGATGCGAGGCACTCGGTATCGCTTCATCTGCTGATCGACGGTGAACGACTGGCTCTGGACGCCTCCGACGGCGCACAGGATCATGACCGCGCCGTCCAGGACGCGGAGCGACCGCTCGACCTCGATGGTGAAGTCCACGTGGCCGGGGGTGTCGATCAGGTTGATGCTCTTGCCGTTCCACTGGACCTGCGTGGCCGCGGAGGTGATGGTGATGCCCCGTTCGCGTTCGAGTTCCATGAAGTCCATGGTGGCGCCGCCCTTGCCGGTGCCGTCATGAACCTCCTGCATGCGGTGAATCCTGCCGCAATAGAAGAGGATACGCTCGCTCAAGGTTGTCTTGCCCGAGTCGATGTGTGCCGAGATACCGATGTTGCGAATCCTGCCGATCTTTTCCATAACTCCAAAACCATCTTCAACTACGACCCTGGGTCCGGCCGCACGATGGTGCGTCAAGACCTCAACCCGTCCGCCTGCCGAAGCACCTGGCGGCTGGGCACTGTTCTTGTACTCCTCGCTCCCCGGATAGTCGCTCGCCGCGAGGTGCGAGCCTGCTGTGAATCCCCGGTGAAGAAGCCGCGTTATCCCCCCGTCCATCACCAAAGCGAGAACGAAGGAGAATTGTACTGAAGCATCGGCACAATTGCAACTGGAATTGCGTTAATGTTACGATAATTCAGGGGAGGGGTTCGTCGCGTTTTCTTGCAGATTTTGTGGATTTTTCTCTTGACTTCCGGGATTTGACGATATAATAAAAATTGCGAAGGCGGACCTTTGACGTCTTATCATATTGGTTTGCCATCATATTATCCGACACTTCATACGGGTCCGGGCTTCGCGAGAACCGGCTGTACGTGTTGGGAGAAAGTCATCTTCGAGTCATTCTAGTTCCGTCATGCCCTTGAGCCGATTTGGGGTTTTGTACCTTCGGCGCGAGGCGTCATGGTGAACGTACGCCGGCTCAACGGGCTCCCCGGGCGCGAATTCCGCGTTTTGGGCCCCCAGAAACACCTCTGGATTCCATGCTGAAGACACTGCGCCTTCAGCGGTTATCATTTGATCATCCAGATTCTGGAGGAAAAGGCCATGGACTCCAAGCGAAACAGCGTCGTCGGAGGGATTGTTTGCGCGGCGGTCGTCCTGTGCTGCGTGAATGGGTTGGGGGCCGCAGAGTTCGCCGGAGGGACAGGGGAGCCGAACGATCCATTTCAAATCGCCACGGCCGAGCAATTGATCTCGATCGGCTCGGACCCGAATTTGGCCAAGAGCCATTTTGTTCTCACGGCTTCGATCGACCTGTCGGGCACGACCCGGTCGTCGGCCGTGATCCCATCCTTCTACGGCAGTCTCGATGGAAACGGCTTCGCGATCCAGGGACTCAAGGCCCGAGGCCTGGACTCCATGGGCCTTTTCGGCCGGATCGAAGCCAGCGGCCGGGTTGCGAACCTTCGCATGGTGGACGTCGATCTGATCGGCGTCAACTACATCGGCACCCTGGCGGCATACAGCGCGGGCGCCGTACGCGACTGCACCAGCACGGGGCGTGTCACCGGCCTGGGCCAGGATGTCGGCGGGCTCGTCGGGTACAACGCCGGGACTACCGCGGGTTCGTTTTCTGCTGCCGAGGTGACGGGCAACAATCTCGTCGGCGGACTGGTGGGGACCAACGCCAGGGGAATTCTGACGGACTGCCACAGCGCCGGAATTGTCGTTGGCTATTCCTATACGGGCGGATTGGTGGGCGGCAATACGGGAGGCATCGCGGGGTGCTTCGCAGACAGCGAAGTGGTCGGGATGAACGATCTTGGCGGTCTGGTCGGCGAGAACTCGGGCAGCATTTTCTCGTGCTACTCGACGGGCGCCGTGGCGGGGGGAAACGGCGCCGGCGGGTTGGTGGGAAGCAATCAGGGGACGATCTCTCGCAGTTATTCCCTTGCCCACGTGACCAGCCAGGGGACGTATACGGATCTCCGTCTTGGCGGGTTGGCGGGGCGAGTCGTCAACTCCGTCAGCATCGTAAAAAGTTGCTACTTCCTGGCCCCGGCTGATGGCGGTGGGCCGGACAACAAGATCGGCACGCCGCTGACGGCCGCGCAGATGGCGCAACAGGCCAGTTTCTCAGGCTGGGATTTCTGGGGGACTGACGCCGATGGGATGACCGACCACTGGTTCATGCCGACTGACTCGTTCCCGGTCCTTGTTTGGCAAGCCGAGATCACAGGGTTGCGAAGGGTCCCCGATGTCACAGGGCTTCCCCTGGAACGCGCGAAAGCGACGTTGAGTGCGGCCGGCTTTGTGCCGGGGGATGTCAGCTACGACTTCCATTGTACCCTTCTCATCGACTACGTTGTCCGCGCGGAACCCTACTCGGTGGCTCCGCTGGGCGCAACGATCGATTTGATCGCCAGTTCAGGTAAGACCTACGAGTGGACCACCAATCCGGGCGATGGAACGGAGAGCAATCCATATGAAATTGACACGCCAGGACAACTGGAGTCTTTGACCAATCATCCGGAACTCTGGGACAAGCACTTTGTCCTGACTGCCGATATGGATATAGCCGGCAGGACGTATCAGGAGGCTCTGATCGCCCCCGGCAGGCACGACGCCACCGCCGGTTTTCAAGGCACACCCTTCACGGGCTCTCTGGACGGCCAAGGTTATGCCATCCGCAACCTGTTCATCCAGGCAGACGACCGGGATTACGCGGGCCTGTTCGGCATGGCCGGGAAGAACGGCCGTATCGATAGGCTCCATTTGCAGGACGCGACCCTGAGAACCCCGCCGGCAGCCGGCACACCCACACGCGGCAGTGCATCCACGACGTACTTCGGCGTTCTGGCCGGATGCAATGAGGGGACGATTGCCGATTGCTCCGCCACCGGCGGAATTGTGATCGCTCGCACCGACAGTGATGGCCTGGTGGGCGTCAACCGTGGAACTATGACCGATTGTCACGTGGATGTGGTGGTCACGTCATCCGGCACGACAGTGATCATTCGATAACTTCACCTGATTCCTGGAGGGAACGACCATGGCGACTTTACGGAATCATCGAGTGGTCTTCAGCGTTCTGGCGACGATCCTGATCCTGGCGGCTTGCGATGTCGTGTTGGCCGTGGAGTTCGCCGGCGGGACGGGCGAGCCGAACGATCCGTATCAGATCGCCACCGCTGTGCAACTTGCCGGCATCGGAGAGGATCGCGAGTTGCTCACCAAACACTTTGTTCTCGTCAACGACATCGATCTGGACCCGAATCTGCCGGGCGGGAAGGTCTTCTCACAGAGCCTGATCGCCCCGGAGATCCGCAATACGCACGGGTTGATCTCCGGCTACTTCAAAGGCTCCTTCGACGGCGGCGGCCACGTCGTTCGCAACTTGACGATTCACAGCGACAAGGCCCTTGCCGCGGGGCTGTTCGGCTATATCGACTCGCCCGCACAAATCAGGAACCTGGGGCTCAGTGGTGTCGATGTCCGCCGGTCCGGCGCCGGTAGACATGCCTTTGTCGGCGGAGGGCTCGTTGCCGTCAACGCCGGCGGCGCGATCCTCGGCTGCTACGCGACGGGTCACGTGGAGGAAGCCTTCGAATTCACACCTTACCCCTGGGATGCCGGCGACAGCGACCTCATCGGCGGCCTGATCGGGCAGAACAACGGTTTGGTGCACGACTGCTATGCGAAAGTGGACGTGCAGGGAGATGGGACTATCGGCGGACTCGTCGGACTCAATACCGGCGACATCCGCTTCTGTTTTGCGGCGGGGGCCCCCTATGGTAGCGGATGGGTAGGGGGCCTCGCCGGCCGCAACGACGCCGGCACCGTGGTGGATTCCTATTGGGATTCTGAGACCGGCGTCGCCGCGACCGGCGACCAGGGCACGGCTCGAACCACAGCCGAGATGATGGCTCGCGAGACGTACGAACCCTGGGTCTACACGGGCGCATGGACTCTCAATGACGGCAAGGACTATCCGCATTTGTCATGGGAGAAGGGAGAGGGGACGCCGATCGGCGACATACCACCCGCCTACGCCGGCGGCAGCGGCGCTCCCGACGACCCATTCCAGATCGACACGGCCGAGCAGTTCATCGCGATCGCCTATCGGCCCGTCGACTTCGACAAGAGCTTCGTCCTTACGGCCGATCTCGACTTCCGCGGCGTGGACTCCAACGATGTCCTGCCCATCGGCCTGGAGCAACTGGCTTTCAGCGGCCGGTTCGACGGCCGGGGCCACAGCTTGTCGAACCTCTCCATTCTGCGGCCCGGCGACCAGTGCGTCGGCGTCTTCGGAGTCGTTGGCCCGCCCAACGTGTTCCCCCGCGGGCAGAGGATCAACTACACTGTCGAAGACAATGACCGCTTTGGCTGGGGTTATGGCCAGTCCGGAAGCCGGTTCGATCCGCCGCCGCCCGCGTGGACCGTCCCGATCGGGAATCTGCATCTTTGCGACGTGACGGTCGTGGGGCGGGAGTACGTCGGCGGCCTGATCGGCTTGGGTCAGGTTGTGGTGGAGGATTGTTCGGTGAGCGGAGAAGTCATCGGCCTGTCCATGGTCGGCGGCCTGCTCGGACGCTCAATGCGAGGCGGCCTGGCTCGGTGTTCCGTCGATGCTTCGGTGACCGGCGAGTTCGCCGTGGGGGGCCTGACCGGGGCCACATGGCCTGGAGACGGGTTGACTGTGGAGGATTGTCACTTCCGCGGCGGTGTGACCGGCCAACTGCACACCGGTGGCTTGATCGGTTCCTCGCAGGGGTCGAAAAAGGGCGACTCGATCCGCCGCTGCTCCGCCGCATGCGATGTGCAGGGGCGGTACGTCACCGGCGGTTGTCTCGGCCTGGCAGTCGGCGCGAATATCGCCCAATGCTCCGCGCGCGGCGCAGTCACAGGCGAAAGCTGGCTGGGCGGCTTCGCGGGGCAGATCCCCTATACGACCATCAGCGACAGCTACTGTATCTCCGACGTGTCCGGTCATCGGCGCGTGGGCGGATTCGTCGGCTGGACCAGAGAGGAATCCATCGCCCGCTGCTATGCGGCCTGTACGGTGAGCGCATCCGACGTGGACCCGAACAGTCCCTTGGTGGGCGGCTTCGCAGGTCACGGCGGCTCGACCAGCCCCAGTCTGGTTGGGACATGCGTGGTGGAAGCCGAGGACTGCTTCTGGGACGCGGAACTTTCCGGCCCGGTCACAGCCGTGGGCAATTGCTCGATCAGCACCCCGTTCATTCAGGGTCTGACCACAGCCCAGATGCAGACCGCTTCGCCCTTCGTCGCGGCCGGCTGGGACTTCGAGAACGTTTGGACGATTTGCGAGGGGCGGGATTATCCTCGGTTGCGGTGGGAATCTGTGAATTGTGAGGTGGGGCCGTGATGTTATAGGGCGATTGTGGTGAAGCTGTCATCATAAGTGTTCGATATGGTATAATCAGATTGTACAGCAGTATGGAGAAATGGGTATGACACGAGTAAGAACGCTATTGGCTACGGTAATTATCGGCCTTCTGGCCGTCGCGGCGATGGGCGGGCCGCGGGATGATCTTTGGAAACAAGTGAATGACGCGATCAACAGGGGGCTGCCCAAGACCGCGATGGAGATCCTGGACCAGATCATCCCTGGGGCTCTGGCGGATCAGGCGTACGCCGAGGCGACCAAGGCCATCTGCATGAAGATCGTCCAGGAGGGTCGGATTCAGGGGAATAAGCCGGAGGAGAGGATCACCCGCCTCCAGGCCGAGATTGCGACCGCTCCCGAGGCAATGAAGCCTGTGATGGAGACGATCCTGGGCCATTGGTTCTGGCAGTACTTCCAGGCCAATCGGTATCGGTTCCTGCAGCGGACGCAGACCGCCACCCCGCCCGGCGAAGACTTCACGACCTGGGACCTGGCCCGCATCCTGGCTGAGATCGACAAGCACTTCACGCTGGCTCTGGCCGCGGAGGCCCAGCTCAAGGCCACGCCGATCGCTCAGTGGGACGATCTGATCGAGAAGGGGACGATGCCCGACTCGTACCGGCCGACGTTGTACGATTTCCTTGTCCACGAGGCTTTGTCCTTCTACAACTCGGGCGAGCAGGCGGCCCTGCCGGAAGAGGTGTTCGAAGTCATGGCGGACGGTCCGATCTTCGGGACCGTGGAGGAGTTCCTCGCCTGGGAGCCGTCTGAGATCTCAAATTCGAAATCTCAAATCTCAGAGTCCGCCAGGCTCAAGGCGGTCCGGCTGTACCAGTCCCTGCTGAGTTTTCATCAGAACGATGCCGACAAGACCGCGTTTCTCGACGCGGACCTGCTTCGCCTGACGTTCGGCAATAACTACGCGATCGGGCCTGAGAGAGCAGACCTGTACATCGCGGCCCTGGAGCGATTCGCGGACGAGTGGCAGGGCCACGAGATCGCCGCCAGGGCGCTCTATGCCTGGGCCCAAGTGCTCTATGGGCGGGAAGAGTACGTGGAGGCCCGCGCTCTGGCCGATCGCGGCTGGAAGGCCTATCCCGCCAGCGTGGGCGGCGTCCAGTGCTACAATCTCATCCAGGGCATCGAGGGCCGATCCACCGCGATCACCACGGAGCGGGTCTGGAACGATCCGCTGCCTGCGATCGAGGTCACGTACCGCAACGTGACGCAGGTCTACTTCCGTGCGATCGCCCAGGAGTACCTCACCCGGCCCACCTGGTGGAGTCTGACCGACGCGCAGCGAAGCGAACTGCTGGCCAGAACGCCGGCGCTCCAGTGGAGCGCGAAACTGCCCGCCACCGACGATTACCGGTTGCGGACGGAATCGGTGCCCGCGCCGCAAGGGCTCGCGAAAGGCTACTATCTCATCGTCGCCAGCCACGATCCTTCGTTCCAGAGACAGGACAACAAGGTCAGCGTCGCATCCGTCTGGGTGAGCGACCTGGCGCTGGTCGTTCGGAATCTCTACCGGGAAGGCGACGTCGAGGGATTCGTGCTCGCTGCGCACAGCGGCCAGCCGATCTCCGGCGCGAAGGTCAGTCGCTGGGAATACGACAACGCGACTCTGACATACAAGCCCGCGGAGGACACGCAGTCCGACGCCAACGGCATGTTCCGCTTCACAGGCAAAGGCGGCAAGTGGTCGGCCTTCCTGGTGGTGGCCGAACACGAGGGCGACAGGCTCGCGGGCGCGGACACCTACTCGATGACTCCGTCCGCTCCCGCCTCCACGCCGTATGAGCAGACAGTCCTCTTCACCGACCGCTCGCTCTATCGTCCCGGCCAGACGATCCAGTACAAGGGCATCTGCATCCGCGTGGATCAGACGAAGGACAGCTACGAAACCGTGTCGAACCGGCAGGTGACCGTGGTCTTCAACGACGCGAACGGGCAGGAGATCGCCCGCCAACAGACCTGGAGCAACGATTACGGCTCGTTCAGCGGCAGCTTCACCGCTCCAACGGACCGGCTCACAGGAAGAATGTCCCTGAGCGTGGCCAGCGGTCCCGGCGGCTCGGCCAGCTTCAACGTCGAAGAGTACAAGCGGCCGAAATTCCTGGTGCAGCTCGACCCGCCCGCGGAGGCCCCGCGTCTGAATGCCGAGGTGGTCGTGACAGGCAAGGCCGCCGCGTACACCGGCGCTTCGATCGGCGGAGCCCAGGTCCAGTGGCGAGTGGTCCGCCAGGTGCGATACCCGGCCTGGAATTGGTGGGCTCGGTGGTATTACCCGACAAGCGCGTCGCAGGCCATCGCGCACGGCACGTCGATCACCGAGACCGACGGCTCGTTCCGCGTCACGTTCAAGGCCAAGCCGGACTTGTCCGTCGCTGAAGAACAAGAGCCTGTGTTCGCGTTTGCGATCTATGCGGATGTGACGGACACTACAGGCGAGACTCGTTCGGCCTCTCGCACGGTCAGCGCAGGATACACCGCGTTGCAGGCGACTCTCTCTGCCGCTGATTGGCAGACGCCAGCGAATCCTGTCGAGTTGACCGTCACGACGCAATCGCTCGACGGCGAGCCCTCGCCGGCGCAGGGCAGGGTCAGCGTGTACGCTCTCAAGCAGCCGGACAAGGTCATTCGTTCGTCACTGGGTTCGAGCGGATCGATTCCAGATGCGTCCAATCCTCAAACCTGGGAGTTGGCGGAGTTGATCGAAGAGCAGGATTTCAGCACCGGCGCTGACGGCTCGGCTCTTGCCTCCGTCGCTCTGGAGGCGGGCGTCTATCGCGCGATGCTCGCGACGCAGGACCGGTTCGGCAAAGCGGTCACCGCTCAACGGACGATCGTCGTGGTCGATCCGCAGGCGACGCATTTTGCGGTTCGGATCGCCAATCACTTCGCGGCCCCCCAATGGTCGGTCGAGCCGGGCGAGACGTTCGTCGCCCTCTGGGGCACCGGCTACGACGCCGGTCGGGCCTATATGGAAGTGGAGTGCCGCGGCCAGGTCCTGCGGGCCTGGTGGACGGACCCGAGCCGGACTCAGGAGGTCGTCAGCGAAGAGGTCACCGAGGCCATGCGGGGCGGGTTCACCCTCCGCGCGACCTACGTCCGCGAGAACCGGGCCTACGTCAACGAGCGGATCGTGGACGTGCCCTGGACGAACAAGGACCTGACTCTCGCCTGGGAGCATTTCACGTCGTTGCTGGAGCCCGGCCAGAAGGAGACCTGGACCGCGGTCATTCGCGGCGCCGACGCCCGCAAGGCGGCGGCCGAGATGGTGGCGGCCCTGTACGATGCGTCGCTCGATCAGTATCTCGAGCACGACTGGCCTCGCAAGTTTGCGGGATTCCGGACCGAAAGCAGTCGGCTGAGCAGTCGGTTCGAGAATTCCTTGATGCCGTTCTCAGCCATTGAATATGACTGGTACGTGCATTCCCTTTCGGTATCGCTGGTCTATCGACATTTCCCGGACAGCATCCTGGAATCGTACTACTGGTATGGCGGTCCCACCCGGGGTGGTGCGGCGGCACGCGGAGGCGATGCGAACAGCGGTTCGGACGCTCCGTTCGCCGAGAGTCCCAGCGACGGCCAGAAGAGCGAAGACAGCGGATCAGAGACGGCCTCGCAGTCAGGAGTGGATTTGAGCCAGGTCTCCGCCCGCACGAATCTCAACGAGACCGCGTTCTTCTTCCCGCATCTGCTGTCGGGCTCTGACGGCGTGGTTCGGATGGAGTTCACGATGCCCGAGGCGCTGACCCAGTGGAAGTTCCTGGGCTTCGCGCACGACAGGCAGATGCGCAGCGGCTACCTGACCGGCGCCACCGTCACGGCCAAGGACCTGATGGTCGAGCCGAACCCGCCGCGATTCGTCCGCGAGGGCGACGTGATCGAGTTCACGGTCAAGGTCACAAACCAGTCCGCCGCTAGGGTGATGGGCAAGGTCAGCCTGATGATGTCCGACGCCAGGACCCTGGACAGCCGGGACGAGGCCCTGGGCAACACGTCGCCCGAGCGGTCTTTCGACGTGCCCAGCAAGGAATCCCGCACGCTCTCCTGGCGGCTGACGATCCCCGACGGCTGCGAGTTCCTGATCTACCGGGCGGTGGGCGCCACGACGCGCCTGAGCGACGGGCAGGAAGGCTATCTGCCTGTGCTCAGCCGCAGGATTCTCGTCACAGAGTCGCTCCCGCTGCCGATTCGCGGGGCCCAGACCAAGGAGTTCGAGTTCACCAAGCTCCTTCAGTCGGGCTCGTCGGACACCTTGATCCATCAGAGCCTCACGGTGCAGATGGTCTCGCAGCCCGCATGGTACGCGGTGATGGCGCTGCCCTATCTGATGGAGTACCCACATGAGTGCAGCGAGCAGATCTTCAACCGGCTCTACGCCAATTCGCTGGCGGCCTACATCGCCGGCTCCGACCCCAAGATCCGTCGGATCTTCGATCTGTGGAAGGCGACGCCGGCCCTGGACAGCCCGCTGGAGAAGAACGAGGACCTCAAGGACCTGGCCCTGGAGGAGACCCCCTGGGTCCGCCAGGCGATCAGCGAGTCCGAGGCCCGCAGGAACGTGGGCATTCTCTTCGATCAGAACCGTCTGAGCAGCGAAATGTCACGTGCTCTGTTCAAGCTCCAGCAGATGCAGTACGCCGACGGCCTGTGGCCCTGGTTCCCAGGTTGTCGGGGCAGCGAATATGTCACGCTCTACATCACCACGGGTTTCGGACGCCTGCGGCACCTGGGCGTCAAGGGCATCGACGTCAGTCCCGCAGTCAAGGCCCTGACGGTTCTGGACGCCTGGATGGACGCTCAGTACCGTTGGATTCTCGTCCATGGGAACAAGAACGCCAACAACCTCAGTCCGATCGTGGCGTTCTACCTCTACGGTCGCAGCTTCTTCCTGGCCGATCAACCCATCGCAGCCCAGCATCGGGAGGCCCGCGACTTCTGGCTCGCCCAGGCCCGGGAGCATTGGCTCTCGCTCTGGCGGCAGTCGCAGGCGCATCTGGCCATTGCGCTGAAACGCTTCGGCGATGCCGAGACGCCCGCCGCGATCATGAAGTCCATCAAGGAGTTCAGCGTCACCAGCGAGGAGATGGGCATGTACTGGCGCGACACCGAGCGAAGCTGGTGGTGGCACCGGGCGCCGATCGAGACGCAGGCGATGATGATCGAGGCCTTCGACGAGGTCATGGGCGACGCCCAGGCGGTCGAGGATTGTCGCGTGTGGCTGCTCAAGCAGAAGCAGACGCAGGACTGGAAGACGACCAAGGCGACCGCCGATGCGGTCTACGGCCTGCTGCTTCGCGGAACCGACATGCTCAGCTCGAACGCCCTCGTCCAGGTCGCGCTCGGCGGCCAGTGGATCGAACCGCAGAACGTCGAGGCCGGAACCGGCTTCTATGAGGAGCGGTTCGTCCGCAACGAGATCGAGCCTGCGATGGGCCAGATCACGGTCAAGAAAGTCGACGAAGGCGTCAGTTGGGGCTCCGTCCACTGGCAGTACCTCGAGGACATGAGCAAGGTCACGCCGTACGAGGGCACGCCATTGACGCTCAAGAAGGCCCTGTACACCAAGAAGACGACCGCCCTGGGCCAGGTCCTGGTCCCGGTCGATGGGCCGCTCTCGGTGGGCGACGAACTGGTCGTGCGGATCGAGCTTCGCGTCGATCGCGACATGGAGTACGTGCACATGAAGGACCAGCGGGGCAGCGGCACCGAGCCGGTGAACGTGCTGAGCCGGTACCGCTACCAGGACGGCCTGGGCTACTACGAGAGCACGCGGGACACCGCGACGCATTTCTTCATGGACTATCTGTCCAAGGGCACATACGTTTTCGAGTACAGCACCCGTATCCAGCACAGAGGCAACTACCAGACGGGCATGGCGAGCATCCAGTGCATGTACGCGCCGGAGTTCAACAGCCATTCGCAGAGCTTCGAGCTGGAGGTGAAGTAGGAGTTGTAAGGTTCAAGTTTGAAGTGCGAAGTGGGACCACGGGTGGCAGCCTTGAACGGTGTTTGAGGCTGCCACCTTCATTTTCGCGGTTCGATAGGACGAATGGGACGGATAGGACCCATAGGTCCCATGCGTCCTATTCGTCCTATGGTCTTATCGTTCCGATGCGAGAAAAAAAGCGCTGCCGCCAGGGAACTGAATGACTTCGGATGGGTCTATAATAGCGGATGGCACGATACGGAAACCCCTGGCGGAGGGGGCTTCCGGGTGCACAGAGAGGCGAGTGGCGGCGCCGAGGCGGATTCGCTTGCGGAATGCCGGCGGACCGAGTATCTATGGGGGGGACTTGTTGCCTCAGGGGACATCGAGGACGTGGACTTCCCGGCCTCTGTGGCGGATTTGTTTTGAGGCTCTTGAGAGGAGACAGAACATGGAAAGACGGGAATTCCTGACGAAAGCGGGGGCCGCGGGACTGGCTGCGATCGGCGGTGGGGCTGTCATGGCTCAGAACGCCCAGCCCATTGAAAAGCAGCCCGGAGAGAGCGACGTCGCCTATCGTACTCGCCTGGCCCGGATCCGCGCGGCGCAGGCGGCGGCGGGCGTCATACCGCAGCCCACCGTGTGCGAGTATTATGAACTGAGACGCTATGAAATCGAGTCAGAGGAGCAGAAGGCCGGTTTGGACCGATTTCTCAGCGAAGCGGCGATTGCGACTCTGAACCGGCTTGGCGTCAAGAAGGTGGGTGTCTTCTACCCCATTGAGGGGCTCAGTCCCGTCTATGTGCTGCTCGTACATCCGTCCGTCGGCTCGTTTGCCACGCTCACACAGAGATTGTCCGGAGATCAGGAGTTCCTGGACAAGGGCGCCGATTTCATCGACGCCCCGGCGGACAAGCCTGCCTACAAGGGTCTTGAGGTCCAGCTCATGCTGGCCTTCACGGGGATGCCCAACTTGGAGCGTCCGGTCGATGCGCCGGGACGGATCTTCCAGTTGCGGATCTACGAGAGCCCCAGCGAGAAGACCGGTCTCAAGAAGATCGAGATGTTCGACACGGCCGAGATCGCGATCTTCCGCAAGACCGGATTGAATCCTGTCTTCTTCGGGCGGACCCTGGCCGGGACGAAGATGCCCAACCTGACCTACATGCTCGGTTTCAACGGCATGGACGAGAGCAAGGCCGCCTGGAAGACGTTCATCGGCGATCCGGAGTGGAAGAAGCTGTCGGCCATGCCCGAGTACGCCGACAAGGCCATTCTCCGCAAAGGCGGGATCACCAACCTGTACCTCAAGCCCGCGAGCTACTCGCAGATTTGACGCGGGTCGTGCCCGAGATGAGGGGCGTTCCCCTGATCCGGAACGAAATCCAGGGAATGGCTGGACCATGGTATGGAAATCGGGTCTCTGGTAGAGCAAGCCCTCGCAACGTGTGACTCCTCTGCGACGCCGGCGTCGGCTTGTCGCAGACGCAGATGGAACGCCTCTTCGAGCCCTTCTTCACCACGAAGCCCGATGGACTGGGGATCGGTTTGTCGATCAGTCGCACGATTGTCGAGGGCCACAAGGGGATTCTCGAAGCCAGGCCCAACGTGGGCGCGGGAGCGGTGTTCTTCTTCACCCTCCCAGTGTGTCAGGCTTCCGGCTGATGAGGGGGCCGCGGCTTCTGTCTGACGAGGAAGGACCTCAGGAAAAAGATCAAAGCTCCGCACCCCCGTTGTCCGATTGTAATCAACACAGGTGTGTCTTTCGAGGCGCGACGCAGCTTGTGAAGGAGGATTCGCCGATGTCGGACGCCGAAGCGACGGTTTTTGTTGTGGATGATGATGATGCCGCGAGAAATGGACTTCGGGAGTTGGTTGAGAGCGTTTCTGTCGACGTGAAAACGTTTGCATCCGCGCAGGGGTTCCTGGACGCTTACGAATCCGAGACTTGCGGGTGCCTCCTGCTGGACGTGCGAATGCCCGGAATGAGCGGGCTGAAACTTCAGGACGAAATGAACCGTCGCGGAATCACTCTGCCGATCATCTTCATCACGGGCCATGGAGACGTCTCCATGGCGGTCGAAGCCCTCAAGAACGGGGCCTTCGACTTCGTCGAGAAACCGATCCGAGGGCAATTCCTGTTGGACAAGATCCACTGCGCCGTCGAGAAACACAGGCAAATCTGCCGTCGAAACCACAAGAGGGCACAGATCCAGGCGCGACAGACCCTCTTGACCGACCGGGAGAAGGAGATCCTGGACCGCGTGAAGGTCGGCTCCGCCACGAAGGTGATCGCGAAGGAGTTCGGATTGAGCCGCAAGACGGTCGATGCGCATTTGACCAACATTCGGGAAAAGATGGGCGTCGAATCCACGCCGCAGTTGATCATGCTGCTGTACGAAAGCGGGTTGCTCCAACCTGCGTTCGTCAATTCCTAGACACGAGAGAGACCTCGTCCGCCACGGGTCGCAGTCTGCCCTCCAGCAAGACATGTATTTCCCCGACAGAGACTGGAGAATTCCTGGTCGTAAATAGGGCAATGTTGTAGCTCGCTACGAGATTCATAGCGTCCTCTCGGCAATTCCTGTCTTCAGTCTGCTCACGTGCGGGTCGATGGATTCCCCTGTCGGCCTCGGAAGATACAGTGGTCTTTCGGGTCGCGAGAAACGGAAAATCGATCGAGGGCTCCGCTATGGCAGCAACAACAACGCTAATCCACAAAGAACAGACGGGAATGCTCGACAAAGAGGGCAAGTATCTGACCTTTGCTCTGGCGAACGAGGAATACGGCCTGGAGATCCTCAAGGTCCGCGAGATCATCGGGTACATCGATGTGACCGCGGTGCCCCAGACGCCCCACCACGTCAAAGGCGTCATCAACCTCCGCGGGCAGGTGATCCCCGTCATCGACCTGCGGG
>Ga0228535_1000751_pt1 | contig 75584 bp, 67 predicted proteins | sample SJ1metagenome_FD_168457 | JGI IMG/M metagenome (GOLD analysis project Ga0228535, IMG submission 168457) | Enriched culture of PCE-dechlorinating microbial communities from Ithaca, New York, USA - SJ1 | ecosystem: Engineered > Modeled > Simulated communities (microbial... > Unclassified | place...
GCAATGAGCCTCCAACAACCTGTTGAGCGAGAACCATAGTGGGATGGAAACTTGGCATGGTCTGATAGCATGGTCTGATAACAATGGGTTGAGCGAGAACCATAGTGGGATGGAAACTATGTGTTGGTGTGGAATTTTGACAGGTTAGCTCGGTTGAGCGAGAACCATAGTGGGATGGAAACCGAATAACACCTCGAATGGCCACAGCAGACCGAAGTGGTTGAGCGAGAACCATAGTGGGATGGAAACGCGGCTGTCAAGCCTCTGTCAGCACCAATGCAGCCGGTTGAGCGAGAACCATAGTGGGATGGAAACATGAAAGGCAGATTGACTACGGTGCGGTATGGATAAGTTGAGCGAGAACCATAGTGGGATGGAAACTTCTATAATCTCTGGTTCAGACATGTTACCTTGTGGGTTGAGCGAGAACCATAGTGGGATGGAAACAGAGTGAGTTGAATAGAGTCGAGTGGAAAGCGGTGGGTTGAGCGAGAACCATAGTGGGATGGAAACTAAGAGGGAAATGAGTAAAGAAAAGATTCCAGTGGTGTTGAGCGAGAACCATAGTGGGATGGAAACCCGTTGATGAGATCAACTTCCTTGTTGGTAATCATGGTTGAGCGAGAACCATAGTGGGATGGAAACAGGTAACCTGGACTAAACCTTAGTACAGTTAAACCTAGTTGAGCGAGAACCATAGTGGGATGGAAACCAGTTGGAATAGATGAGATTGCCCAAGACTCCCCGTTGAGCGAGAACCATAGTGGGATGGAAACGTGTCAACATCCGTCGCCCTATAAATGCTGCTGCCGAGTTGAGCGAGAACCATAGTGGGATGGAAACCCACAGCAACGAAGAGATAGTTTTTCGCCTTTTGTTCGTTGAGCGAGAACCATAGTGGGATGATAGGAGCGGTTGTGAGTGGTGTGTGGTGAGTGGTGAGTGGTAAAGAGCAACAGTGCGAAAATCGTTGGTAAGGGCGAGATCCCGAGCAGCGCTACTGCGAAAATCGGGTACAGACGCCAGGAACCCGTCAGTCCCCATTTTCGCTCTCTCTTTTCTCTCACTCTCTCTCTTTCTCTCCTCTTCTCGCCCTTTCGAAGGACGGGTCCATGCTCTGGGACGGTGGACGGCTTTTCTGAGCGAGAACCAATGTGGGATGATAGGAGCGGTTGTGAGTGGTGTGTGGTGAGTAGTGAGTGGTAAAGAGCAACAGTGCGAAAATCGTTGGTAAGAGCGAGATCCCGAGCAGCGCTACTGCGAAAATCGGGTACAGACGCCAGGAACCCGTCAGTCCCCATTTTCGCTAGAACGAGATCCCGTTTTAGTAAACAACGGGATGACAGGAGCGGTTGTTGGTTGTTGGTAATGCGAAAATCGGGTACAGACCACAGGAGCCGGTCAGTCCCCATTTTCGCCGCGCACCGCTCTTTGCCCTTTCGAAGGACGGGTCTTCCCGTTCTCTCCAAGTTCGGCTCTATCGCTCGCGAGGCGGAACCGGCCTCACCATGCTCCAGGATCGCAATTCGGGCGAGATTTCGATTTCCTTTGCAACATAGAAGCCGAAGGATTCGTAGAAGCGCAGGTTTGATGGGTTCTGGGTTTCGAGATAACAGGGGAGGGCTTTCGAGTCGGCCTCATGCGTAAGAAGGCTCATGAGTTGCCTGCCGATGCCTTTTCCCTGAGAAGCGGGCGAAACGGCAATGAAGATCAGGTGAAGGTGATGTTCTTTGATGCATTCTTTGTGAACCTTCGAGACTCCCCTGCCGACCTTCATGAGGCGACCGAGCGAACCTGCCGGAAATGTCAGCATTTTCAGCGCGCCGCCCCTGATCCAGGCGCCGAGGCCCGGGTCTTCTCCGGAGTCGATCCAGAGAATCATTCCGTTCATCCTGGGTGAATCGAAATAGGCATATCCTTTAGTCGAATAAGCCCTGAACATGACTCCGTAGATCTTATTCACGTATTGCTTCGCTTTCTCGCCTGCTACGTATTTGACCATCGGGTCGCCGGTAAACGCCCGGGCCAGAATTTCTATTGCACTTGAATGTTCTCTGTCGGAAACCCTTATCGGTTCTAGCACGCTATCACCCGGTTTCAGCTTGCCTTCATGCGCAGCCAAAGGCTGAACTGGCAATAGTTTTATAGTCTCAGGCAGCACTCGAGTGCCGCCCAGAATACACGCTCTTTGTGACTGGAAGCTTCAGGGTGAAATCTTCTGTCCCACTCTTCACCGCTCACATCGTCTCCCGAGGAAAGAAGCTGGCCAAAGACGACATCCCTGAACCGGGAGACGGCCATGAGTGCCGAAGCCTCCATCTCGACGGTTATGCAGCCTTCGTCGATTCTTCTTTTGACTATCTTCTTCGTCTCTCTGTAGAAGGCGTCGGTTGTCCAGGTCTTTCCCTTTATATAGGGTATGGAGAGCTCTCTCAATGTAGATTCTATGATCTCGATCACGCGCCGATCGACGGATATCTCTCTCGAGGGCGCCAGATAATGGAAGGAGGTCCCTTCGTCCCTGACGGCCGATTCGACCACGATGATTTCGCCTCTCGGAATCTCTCTCTTCAACACCCCGCACGAGCCGCAGGCCACCGTCTTCCTGACACCGAGCGCGATAAGCTCGTCATAAAAGCCCGCCGCGGAGGGAGCCCCGAGCCCCGGATTCAAGAGGGCCACCCGCTCGCCTTTGTGTTCGATCCCGTAGACCGGAAATAGTCCCACTTCGCTTCTTCTGTTCACGATCTTCTTGAGAAGCCCTCTCTCGTTCAGGCTGTCGATTACCCCCTGATAGAAGATAACGATCGCCCTTTCGGGCATGTCGGGGATCGGCGGGATGACCTTCGCCGGTTCTATGACTGCGGGCCTTTCATAATCATGCTCTAGAATGGGTAAACTCTTCTCCATGGCTGCCTCCCTTACGACGATTATAACAGTGAAGAAGAAACGATATGATTCGGCCAAAAGACGCCTTTGAAACCGATCTAGCATCAGTAGGTATTAGTGCGATATACATACAATACTTTGAGGTAGCAGTAGTCGTTCCTGCCATCCCAATCAGTCTTCACCCAGCCTAAGTCGCTATTGTCAACGTAGATAACCAGGTCTTTCTCCGGAGGCGGCGCGCCAAAACCTATTCTTACCCACTGGTTGGATGTCGTCAGCTCGTAATGCAAAACTGTCGGCTCGATTACTCCTTTTTGCCAGAAGCTCATGGCCTGATCGATAGTCATTACCCAAATTTCAATTCAAACAACGGCCATCATCTGCACAGTGTTTTTCAGAGCAACGGAAAAATACAAACGCGGCGACCGAAAGAGCGAGCGGTGCCTCCGCCAGAAGAAAAGGCCCGGATGTCCGGGCCTCATTCGTATTGTTTGATCCTCAGGTAGTTTCTCAGTCTTCTTTTCTCTAGCGTTCCCTCTTCGACGGCTTTGAGGACCGCGCAGCCCGGCTCAACCGTGTGGGTGCAATCGTTGAAGCGGCAGCCCCTGGAGAGCTCGGCTATGTCGTTGAAGGCTTCGTCGAGTCCTTCCGTATCGCTCACGGCGAACTCTCTCATCCCGGGCACGTCTATCAGCTTTCCTCCGCCGGGCAGATAGTAAACACTCGAAGAGGTGGTCGTGTGCTTCCCTTTGTGGGTGGACTGGCTCACCTCGCCTGTTTTTGCGGAATCGCCGTTGAGCATGGCGTTGACGAGAGAGGATTTGCCGACGCCGGAACTACCGGCCAGTACGGTCGATTTCCCGCTCAGCAGGCCTGCGAGTTCATCTATACCCTTTCCTGTAAGCACGCTCGTGAATTTCACGGTGTACCCGAGTTCTCCGTAAACCTTCGAATCTTCGAGCGTTCTTTCGGAAAATCCCAGATCGGCCTTGTTGAAGACTATTATCACATCCAGACCGGAACTCCTCGCCGAAGTGATGTACCGCTCTATGAGGCTTTTTTTGTAGGGGGGATCCTTGACGGCAACCACTACAAGGAGCTGGTCTATGTTGGCGGCGACCACCTGTTCGAGGTGCCTTCCCTTCTTTCCGGCGCCCTTTCGAACGAGGCTGCTGCGTCTCTCCTCTATCGCGGTGATGATGCCCTGATCTTTTTGAAGTCTTTCGAAAAGCACCTCGTCTCCGACGGCGAGAATGCTCTTTTCTTCCCTTTCCAGTTTTAGGAGCTTTCCTCTAAGAAGACAGCGGAAAAAATCGCCGTCTTCGGACTTTACGTGATACATTCCCTTTTGAACGTTTACTACTTCACCTTTCATCGATGACCTCCGATTATTGTTTTCGATTTTGAAAAGACTGAATTAAACAAAGACCACAGGCTCCGGAACGCCTGTGGTCACAATAATCGGACTGTTGGTGCCGTCAGCTTATGCGAGCCGTCTGGATGGCGGTGCCGGAACCCGTGGGGTTAAGAAGCATCGTAAAATTATCCTTCATTCTGCACCACCTCCTTTCGACAGATCGAGTTATTATACAATAAGTTCCCCCGTTTTTCCAAGCGGCCGTTTTGAGTATATAATTGATGTGTATAATCGGGTGAGGTTGAGATGAATTTGATTTCTAGAGGGTTATTTTCCTTATTTTTAATTGTCTTTTTATCTGTCGGTCTGGTGGCCAGCGATCCCGCCGACACATATCCTGCTACCGTAACTGCTTATTTCGAAGATATAGCCAGAGAGATACTGGAACTGAATTCCTTCGAAGAGCTGCTGAAGCTCGAAGGCTTTTTCATCGACGGGCCGCAGGAGCAGCCGGTCGAAACTGTAAAGCAAGATCCCGCGTCCGTTCCGGCCACAACACCGGTCGCCTCCAGGGTTGTGTCTCTTCTTGAGCCGGTTCGCACGTTCGCGGCCACCGAAACGGTGTACGTCGAGTACGACGGAGGCCCTCTCCCCGGAGGGGTGGAATTCCGCTTCGAGCCTGGAGACCCGGGAATGGGCCTTCCCGATGTGATCGAATTCTATAAAGACGGGGTGTTGATCGACACACTTTCGGGAAAGACTATACTCAGCCCGATCATAGCCCTCGACACGCCGACGGTTGAATGCGAGACCGCCGTGTTCCTCTTTCTCACGGGCGATTACGCAACTCCCATGGGGGCCTTCTATCTCACTCAAACCGACAGGGCCATCTATACGCTCACCGTTGCGGTCGACCCGGGCCAGGTGAGAAACGTAGTGGATATCGACGGCGACGGAACCAAAGAGCTCCGCGTGCTGGACGATCATATGGTCAAATCGCTGGAGGTAACCGAGCTGTCGGAGTTCACGCGCTTCTTCAAATGGACTTCCAGCGGATGGATCGTAGATAAGCCGGGGGATTTTCCGGGCGAGTATGCGGCACTCTCTCTGCAGAACCTCGAGGATGTCTCCGTGAAGAGCCCCCGAACGCCTTTCGTCTGGTCTTTCGCTTACCACTCGTATATGGCCGGAGTGGAACTGGCGGTGATTCGGGAAACGGTCAGCGAGCTGGTCGGGGAATACTCGCTTGACTGGCTGATAGAGCCCGTGGAGCTTGTGAAAGCAATTGACCTGAACATAAGCGATTATGCGGGATACGTTATGAGGAAACCCTCAGATAGTATAATCCCCAACATGTAGACCAATACCCCGTTCTCAGAATAAAATTCTCATGCTTGAGAAAATAGTTCTCATACTATATACTCGTATTATCTTGATTTTCGGGAGTGATAGTATGAGAGGTTTTCTTCTGGCGATTGTGTTGTTCGGTTGCATTATATCCCTGGCGGCGCCTTTCAGCGTAGGGATTTTGATCACAGGCGAGATAGGCGGAAACGCCATATACGAACTGGTTCAACAGGGAGCGCAGAGAGCGGCCGGCGATGCCATAGAAATAAGAATCGTCGAAGGCGGTTACAATCAGTCGAAGTGGGAGCCGCTCCTGCTAAGCATGGCTGCTACGGGGAAATACGACCTGCTGATGACTTTCACCGAGGGGATGCCCGCCAGTGTCGCAAAGGTCGCCCGGGCCTTCCCGAACCAGAAGTTCACTCTTCTCGACGGCATTGTGCCCGAGCCTTTGGCGAACGTTTACTCCGTGGCCTTCAAGGATGACGAAATGACCTTCCTGGCCGGTGTCCTGGCCGGGATGATAACCTCCTCGGGTATCGGGGGAACCAATCCTGAAAAGACCGTGGGGTTGATCGCGGGCGATACGTATCCGGCGATGATAAACACGATGAAACCGGCGTACGAAGCCGGCGTGAAAAGCATAGAGCCCGAAGCCACCGTACTCTTCGGCATCGTGGGCAGCTGGTCGGACCCGACCAGGGGAAGGGAGCTGGCATCGAGACAGTACGAAGGGATGGCCGACATCATACTGGTGATCGCCGGCGGAAGCGGAATGGGCTCGATCGAAGAGGCCGCCGGCAGGGGCAGGTACGTAATCACTGTAGATTCCAACGCTCTGGCGATGAAACCGGGCGTCATACTGGCCAGCTTCCTCAAGCACATAGATCTGCTCGTCTATGAAACGATAATAAAGGCCGGCGAGGGATCTCTTCCCTTCGGCTCCAATTCAAGGGTTGGCATTTCCGAAGGCATGATCGATTACACGCGCGACGACCCTCTGTTCATAAAATACGTTCCGGAGGAGATAAGAGAGAAGATGTTCCAGTGGTACGAAAGCATTAAAAACGGCGGGCTGCCGGCCTTTTGAGACATGGGAAACCTGTTGCAGTCCTACAACGAAAATCTCCATCTCTTGACGCCGACCGAGGAGAGGATACTCGACTTTATGATATCCAACCCGGAGAAGTGCCTGGAGTGTACGATAAACGAGCTTTCGAAAGTTCTGAAAGTTTCCCAGTCCATGATAGTCAAAGCCGCCCGAAAACTCGGATACTCCGGTTTCACCGGGCTTAAACTCGTCATCGCCGGGGAGTTGAACATTCTCGTCCAGCGCGAAAAGTCGCCCGTCCTGCTGAAAGACCTCCAATCGTACGAAGAGCTGTCTTTAGAAACTATAAGGGAGGCCTATTCGCACCTCAGCGAGGAGAGGCTTTCTCTGGCCGCCGCCTCTCTCAAAGACGCTCAAAACATCGATATCTACTCTTTCGGTTTCGACTCGGTGGCCGGACACGACCTGTACCTGAAAATGCTCCAGGGCGGCAAAAGGGTCCGCCATCTCGAGAACGGCTATGAACAGATCATTTCGGCATCGAATCTCCATCGCGACTCGGTGGTCGTGGCCATCTCCGGGACCGGTATGTCCGGCGATCTTGCCGACGCACTGGAGTTCGCCAGAAAATCCGGAGCCGGCGTGATAACTGTCGCTCCCGAGAAGTCGAGGCTCTGCGCTTATTCCGACGTCAACCTCGAAAGCTATTACTCGCGCCTGGTCTTTCCCGAAGGCGGTCTGATAACACGGATCGTTCAGCTTTTGATAATGGACATTCTCTACATGAGGTTTCTTGAGCTATGCGGCGAAGAGTTCGAAGAGAGATACAAAAAATTCAAAGAGGCGCTGGATTACAAGAGGAGAAAAAAATGAGAGGGACTTCAGTCCCTCTCATTCTCCCGAATTACTTATTAGACCTCTCCATATTATCTCTCTTATGCTTTCGAGTCCCTCGGGGTCTTCGGTGATGCTGAAACCGTTCAAGATGAGGTCCGCCGTACTGTCGGGATCGACGTCTTTCGAAATCTCTCTGGCCGTTTTCGCGTCGTTGATCACTGTGGATAATCTGTTTTTCAGCGACAGGTACCTGTCCCGTACCCTTTTCCAGGATTCTATGTCCTCTCTGGTAAGATTGGCTCTCTCCTGGTCCATTATCTTCTTGACTTCGTTCTTGCTTGTTATGAAGTCTATGTACGACCGGAGGATCTTCTTTATCTTCGAGAGATAGACATTTTCTCCGTCGGCTTCAGAAAAAATGTGGTCTTCGAGTTCATCGATCGAGTACCGCCAGACTTCGTAGAAAAGATCCTCTTTGCTTGGAAAATAATAGTAGATGAGGGCCTTTTTTACTCCGGCGATACCGGCTATTTCCGACATGCTCACTCCATCCCGACCTCTATCTGCGAAGGCCTTCCGGGCGGCTCTGACGATTCTCTCCTTTGAAGACAACCTGGCGCGCACCGGACTTCACCACCTTCATCCATCAGGGTTTTTTATCGATAGCAAGCTTTTCTTCGTTGTTGGCGTACTTCCTCATTCTCACTTCGAAGTCGTACACGCCCCTGTGAGCCGGATGGGTTTCGGCGAAGCCCTCTTCGTAATACAGTTTGTCGGCGTACTGCTTCCAGCCTTCGGCCAGTTCATCGAGTTGACCCGCCAGTTCCGTCACCACGTTTTCGCTCCCGTCGTGCTGCGGGATGGCGTTGAATTTGTTGACCATGGCGCGAAGCACTTTCGGGTTGTCGATTATCGGACAGGGTCTGAACAGGTTGTTGCTGTAAGGGACCATTCTCTTGTAAGCGGTGAAGAAGGGAGACTTGAGTATCTCTATCAGGCTCTTCTCTCTTATGCTGTCCACCGCGAACTGCTGGAAGACGCACGGTTCCACATAGCCCTTGGCGTTGATGTGAAGGTATTTCGATCCGGCGGCCAGACAGCCGTTGGTCAGGAATCCGTGATTCCAGAAATCGGCGACGAAGGCGAACTCTCCGCCGAGTCTCTGTTCTTCGGTCTTGAAGAAACGTTCGTACCTCTGTTCGGGAGTCGGAACCAGGTCCATGGACGGATTCATGCCGACCGGCATGAACTGGAAGACCCAGGCGTACGCGACGCCGTTGTCCTTGAGGAACTGCCAGAACTCGTCCTTCATCATGACGTCGTGGTTCAGACGTGTCGCCGTCACGGAGGTTCCGTAAATCACTCCGGCTTCCTTCAAATTGGCCCAGGCCGTCTTGATCTTTTCGAAGACGCCTCTTCCCCTTCTCCAGTCGGTTTCGCCCTCGAAACCTTCCACCGATACCGCGAAGGTGGCGTTCCCGAGCTCGGCCAGCTTTTTGGCGACTTCTTTGGTGATCAACGTACCGTTGGTGTAGACCTGGAAGTAAGAGTCGTTGAACTCCTCGAAGATCTCCAGCAAATGCGGCCAGACGAAAGGCTCTCCGCCAGTTACAATGAAGAAGTAGATGCCCAGTTCGTTCGCCTGCCTGATGATGGAGCTGACCTCTTCCTTCGACAGCTGGTATTTCCTTCCGTAGAGACCGGCGTAACAGCCTACACAGTTTAGGTTGCAGGCATAAGTGGGACTCAAAACGAGCAGTTTGGGTATAACGACTTCGTGCTCGAGCATCTTTTCCTGCCGGATCTTTTCGCCGAGGGCGAATTCGTTGACCACCAGATTGGTCATAGCCTTTTCCACGGCTTTCGGACTTGCGTTCTGGAAAACCTTTTGCCAGGACTTGATCATCGGATGATCGTCCTTGGCCATCTGCGTGAGTTTCTTCAAGCCGCTCTTGGTCGGTTCTTTACTGAGCGTGGCTACTGTTCCGAAGAGACGAGCTATATTTTCCGTCGAAGAGTTCTTGACGAGAGAACCCACGAACTTTCCCGCCTGTCTCAACATTGAAGCTTTCATACTTTCTACAATGCCCATTAAAAACACCCCCAGAAGATTTTTACTTACCGGTTGGTAAAAATCATACTCCTCCCACGATAAACGAAAATTATGGTTTTGTAAATTTATGTGGACACCGTTTTGATCGGTGTCGCCCCTACGGTTGAAGAGACTGAAAGTGATTTCCGGAATGAAAGCGTTTCAAGGCGCCAAACTTTGCGCCGGCTCTCCAATCGTTCAGGTGTATTACAGCACTCGATGCTATACTCTTTCAGAGACTTACCTATTGGAGGATCGAAATGCATTTTCTCGAGGAGTATCTTGTAAAAGAGGTGAAGCCGGCACTCGGTTGCACCGAGCCCGGTGCAATAGCTTACTGTGTTTCGCTTGCGGTCGGTCATTTACAGGATTCAGTTGAGAGAGTCGAAGTGATCACGAGCAAGAGCGTTTACAAGAACGGGATGTACGTCTACATACCCGGAACCGGCGAGAAGGGAAACGAGGTAGCTGCGGCCCTGGGAGTTATTTGTGGTGATTCGTCGCTCCAGCTGGAAGCGCTGAAACCCTGCTGCGGAGAGTCGGTGGCCCTGGCCAGAGAGATGATCGACTCGGGAAGAGTGACGGTCAGATGCGACACTTCGAGGACAGGAATATACATAGAGGCGCTTGTAAAGGGTTCCGCCCACACGGCCAGAGTCGTGATAAAGGACCACCACACAAGGGTCGTGCTCGTCGAAAGGGACGGCAGGGAGATCGAGAGCGACGAGGGAGCCGTCGAAAGCCGCGACATCGACTTCACCGTCGAAGATATCTTCAAGGCGGTCGATGAGATGACCGACGGTGAGATCGACAGAATCTTCGAGGGTATCAACATGAACCTCGAAATAGCCGGATACGGTCTGGAAAAGATAGTTGCCCCCAGAGAGAAGGCAGAGGCGTGCGAAAGCGGAAGCCTGGGATACAGGATCCGCAAGTACTGTCTCGCGGCTTCGGCCGCGCGGATGACCGGGGCTCCCCTGCCGGTGATGAGCAGCGGCGGCAGCGGCAACCAGGGAATAGTCGCCACCCTGCCGGTAGTTCTCGTGGGCATGCATTACGATAAATCCAGGGGCGAGATAGCCAGGGCGGTCGCCATCAGCCACCTCTTTTCAAGTTACCTCAAGAAGAAGCTGGGAAGGACAGCACCCATATGCGGCTGCGTTACGGCGGCCGGCACCGGGGCGTCGGCCGGGATCGTTTATCTTCTGGGAGGCGATAGATCGGTGATGGAGAGGGCCATGATCACGGTTCTTTCCAACACGACGGGTATGATGTGCGACGGAGCTAAGGAAAGCTGCGCGCTGAAGGCCGGACTGGGAGGTCAAGAGGCTTACAGTTGCGCCCTGCTGGCGATCGACGACCTCGGGATCGATTCGGCCCAGGGCTTCATAGCGCCGACGCTGGACAGGTCCATCGAAAACATACAGCTTCTCATGAGCAGGGGAATGTCGGAGATAGACAACACGATAATAGAGCTGCTCGAGAAGAGAAGATAATCTGAGGGGGTAGTGTTGTGGAGTACAGGACTCTTGGAAAAACCGGCCTTAAGCTTTCCCTGCTCGGCCTGGGCGGCTTTCATCTTCTTGAGATCGGTGTCGAGACCGTCGGAAAGATAGTGAAAAAATATCTAGACGCCGGAGGAAACTACTTCGAAACGGCCAGATCTTACGGCGACGGCGATTCTGAAAGAAAACTCTCGAGCTTTCTTCCCAAAGAAGGCGTTATCGTCGCCACCAAAACGGGCGAGCGGACCTTCGAAGGTTCGCAGAGGCAGCTGATGGAAAGCCTGAAAGCTCTGGGAAGAGACCATATCGATATACTCTTTCTCCACGCGGTGACCGAAAACGGCGATTGGGAGAAGATAATCTCTTCCGACGGAGCTTTGAAAACTCTCGAATGGGCGAAGACCGAGGGGCTCATAAGGTTCGCCGGCATCACGAGCCACGGCTACGGAGGCACTCTCTTCCGGGCTTTGAATGAGTATCCCTTCGACCTCTTCATGACTCATTTCAATTACTTCGACAGATTCAACTTTCCCGAGATAGAGATGAAGATCCTGCCGTACGCCCTCTCGAACGGGATCGGTATTCTGGCCATGAAACCTCTGGCCGACGGCTATCTCTGGAGAAGCGTGGAAGAGGCCTTCAGGTACGTCAAAACACTGCCCGTTTCCTGTATAGTGAGCGGCATGAACTCGCCTGAGCATCTAGATGAAGACCTGTCGGTCCTCGACGGGCCTTCCATGACACCCTTCGAACTGGACGGACTTTTTTCCAGGGCTCCGGAGCTGGCCGACTACGTCTGCCGCCAGTGCATGAAATGCCTCCCCTGTCCCGAGGGCATCAACATACCGGGCTTCTTTCTGGCCGAAGGCAGGTACGACAGACAGATGCTGGACGGCAGGATCGGGAAGGCTCCCGACTACGCCCTTAGAGACAGGCTGGCCCACTGGTTCTCGAGCGAAGAACAGGGCAGAAGGGAGTACGAAGTACTCTCTCCGGGCATCGACAGCTGTACCGATTGCGGCATCTGCAGCCAGAGATGTCCTTACGGGCTTGACATCCCGCGGAAACTGCGAATCGTGAAATCCAAGTTCGACAGGGGTTTCGTCTGGTGACGGGAACGTAACAGACCAGAGGTAAGAGGTAAGAGGTTAGAGGTAAGAAGATCAAGATCCCGCTCTTTCGAAGGACGGGTCCATGCTCCGGGACGGTGGACGACGGACGGCTCTTCCGCTCTTCCTTAACCCACACTTACCAACCATGTGCCGGGTGTCTGCTAGAATATCTGTTAGAGAGCGTCCGGTTTCGTCGAGTTCGGGACCGGTATACCTGGTGCGTGATATGGAAGGTAATTTGATAGATACGACTATTGCGGAGATCAGAGAGATTTCCAGAGGAGAGAGAATAACGGTCGCCTTTTCCGGAGGTCAGGACAGCACGCTGGTTGCGGCCCTGGCAAGCGAAGCGCTTGGAAGGGATCGTGTGAAACTGGTCAATGTCTGCTTCGGCCCTTACAGTTACAGCAGAGGCCTAGAAATCGTCGTCGAACTGGCCGACAGGCTGGGTTTGAGACTGGAATTCACACCCGGATACGAGGCGCAGGAGGCTGTCTGGAAAAACGGTCCTTCGTGCAACCGGTGCACGAGACACGCGAAACTTTCCTCGATGCGCAACAGCGCCCTCGGAATAATCGCCACCGGCGCCAACCAGTCAGATACGTGGGGACAGACCGGCATCGCGTTGAAAGATGGTTTCTATGCTCCTATAAGGGGCTGGGACAAAAAGCTGATAGGAATGGCGCTCGAAGAACTCAAGATCCATGTTCCGAGAATAGGCGAGGCCCCGGTGCGTGAAGGATGCAAACTGAAACACCTCCTCAAGATCATGGCCAATCCCTCTTATCACGGCTATGCCGTGGCTATCTCAAACGAGATCCTGCTGGACTGTCTGGAGTCCTTCCCCCACACTCTGGCGAACGTGAAGATAGCCGGACCGCTTTCGAAGAATATAGCCCTCGTCAATGTCTCTCCGCTTCCACCGGTGGAGCTTAGAGAGAGAATCACCGCAATGCTCGGTCGTGTGGAGGAAATAGACGAGGTCAGATGGATAGACAATGAAACAAAACTCAAAATCCTGGCAAATCCCGGCATCTACAACAGCGAAGAAGCGCGTTACTGGATAGAGCGCGGCAGGCTGGCTCCGGAGTTCGCCTTCCCCGTAAGTTTCGAATGGACACGATCCACCAACCGCAGACTGGAGACTTTTCAGGTAGTCGATTCTTGGAGGTTGTGAATTATGATCAGACTGATAGTAATCGATCTCGACGGTACTCTTCTCAACAGCGACAAGTCGATATCGAGAGAAAACGAAGAAGCGATAATAGAAGCCCTGGGGCGCGGTGTCCATGTGTCGATTTCCACCGGAAGGAGTTACGTGTCCGGACACAAGTACGTCGAGCAGCTGGGCATAAGCGTTCCCGTATCCTACCAGAACGGCGCGCTGGTGATCGAAGGCTACGATGGAGCCATGAGGATAATCTCTCAGTGTCTGCTAGGTACGGCCGAGGCCGTGGAGATTTACAACCGCAGTCGCGAGAGAGGGTTGAACAGCCTGATCTTTTTCGACTTTTTCAAACTGCCGGACATTTCCACGGCCGGCCTCTTCGATAGCCCTTACAGGGGTTATTATGCGCACAACGCCTACAGGATCGTTCTCGAAGAGGACCCTTCGAAAAGGATACGGGAACCGGGGATAGCCGAAATAGCGATAGAGGGCGAAGAAGAGAGGATAATAGAAATGATCGAAGCCATGCGTCCCGGTCCCGACAGGGTGACTGTGGTGAAGAACGACGCTCTGGAAAGCCACGCCTTCTACGAGTTCTTCGGACCGGGCGTGGGCAAGAGCAACGGTCTGCAACATATACTGGAACATCTGAAAATCGACCGGGAGGAGGTGGCTTACATAGGCGACAATTACAACGATCTCGACATTCTGAAGAGGTGTCCCCTGCCGGTGGTTATGGCCAACGCTCCCGACCAGGTCAAAGAACACGCGAAGATCGTGACCGAAAAGACCAACGATGAAAGCGGGGTTGCCGAGGCCATAGATCGTATTCTCAACTGGCGGAGGGATTAGTTTGAAACTGATTCTGTTATCTGCCCTCCTCACGGCCCTTTCGATGCCCGGAATGGTCTGGGGCTATCTGGTCTGGATCGCGCTGATCCCCTTCTTCATGGGAATGCGTTCGGCCCGGCCCCTCGGAGGCGCCCTGAAGGGCTTCCTTTTCGGTTTCGCTTATCTGATGATCACTCACTACTGGGAGTTGCCCGTTCTTGCCCTCAACGTGCCCGAGGTTCTGGATTCCTTCCCGAATTTCATAGGCGTCGTCGCTTATGTGCTCATGTGTCTGGTCATCGCCGTGCCTTTCGCCGGTTTCGGTTTCGTTTACTCCATATTCCAGAGGTTCTTCAAGGCCCGTCCCCTCGCCGGAGCGCTTTTCGCGGCTTCTTTTTTCACGGTCTTCGAGGGCCTGAGAGAGCTGGGGCCCCTGGGATTCACCAACGGCAGACTCTCTGACGCGCTCTTGAACAGCCAGCTGGGCATCTCTCAACTGCTGGCGCTGGGTGGGCCGTTGCTTCTGGTCTTCGTAGTTGTCCTGGTCAATCATTATCTGGCCCATCTCTGCTCCGATCGAAAAAGCGGCCGCGTACCGCTGCTAATAACGGCCGTCGCGATGGTAGCGCTGGTCAACGCTCTTATCCAGAGCGCGATTCCTCTCCGGCCGTTCGACAAAAGCAGCGAGAAAACCCTGTACGCGCTTCAGACCAATATCTCTCAACAGCTGAAATACTACGCTCCGCCCGAAGAGACTTTGAAAGTCGTTCTAATGGGTCTCGAGGAGATACCCGAAGGCTCGACCGTCATCATGCCCGAGGCCACTTTCATGAGCGATATAAGGATTTCGCCCACGGGAACCCGGCTGGTCAACCTCGCGCGGGAGAGAAATCTCGAGATACTGGTCGGCTTTCCAATTTACAACGGCGAGAACTACAACCAGGTGAGGTTTGTGAATGGAGATGGTTTTTCCGGCGAGTTCTACGCCAAGGTCAAGCTCACGCCCTTCGTGGAGTTTCTACCCTGGCCTAAGATCCTGGGAGTATTCGAATTTTTGAAGTTTCTAGATTACTTCTACGCCGGCGAGGAGTTCACCGTCTTCTCCGTCGACGGCCACAGGATCGGCGCCCAGATCTGCTTCGATTCGCTTTACGGCGAGGTGGCAAGGAACCTGACGCTCAACGGCGCAGGGATCATCGTAATATCCACAAACGACGGCTGGTTCAACATCGACACTGCGCTGCAACAACATTTTTCCAAGGGCATAGCCCGCGCCATAGAGAACAGAAGGTACGTTCTCCAGGTATCCAATACGGGTATTACGGCCATAATTGATCCGTACGGAAGGGTACTCAAAAGACTGCCGACGATGAACGAGACGAACACTCAATACGTGATAGGTGCCTTCCAGTACCTTCCGGGCACTCAGATCACGCCTTACACCAGGTTTGGAAACTGGTTCTTCTTCTTCTCGCTCGTTCTGGGCAGCGCTCTCATCATTCTGGGAGGTGTTTTTCCTGTGAAACATGAAGACAAAGCGAAAGAGATTCTATCGACTTTCAAACGCATCGTGGTTGTCGGTTTTTCCAAGAATCCCGACAAACCCTCCAACAGCGTTCCGATGTATCTGAAAGAGAAGGGCTACGAGATAATCCCGGTCAATCCGTCGATGGAGGAGTACGAAGGCATGAAGGTCTATCCCGACCTGAAGTCGGTGATAGCCGACGGCGTGAACCTGGAAGCGGTCGAGATCTTCAGGCCTTCGGCAGAAGCCGAAGAGATAGCCGTAGAGGCCATCGAACTGGGCGCCCGGGCCGTCTGGCTTCAAAAGGACATAAGGAGCGAAAAGGCCAGAAAACTGGCCTCTGAAAGATCTGTGCTTTATGTGGAGGACAAATGCATGTACGTAGAGCACAGGAGGTTCTTCCCCTGACGGGATTTAATAAAGAACTCTTTCTTTGAACTGCCCGGCCAGCCTCCGCGAACCGTTCGTGGCGAAGATGTCCGGTTTGAATATATCGAACCGTTCGTCGAGGCAGCCGGTGACTTCCCCGCCGGCCTCCCTGACCAGGAGAATACCGCTGGCCACGTCCCACGGTTTCAGAGCCTCTTCCCAGAAGATGTCGGCCCTTCCGCAGGCCACGTAGGCCAGATCGAGACAGGCGCTGCCCGTGATTCTTACGGCCCGGCAAGCTTCGATGGCACGGTTTATCCTCTCCGTCACCCTTTTGAAAGAGAGCTCGGAAGAATACTGGAGTCCCACATGGCTGGAAGCCTCGCTTACATCGTCGACTTTGCTCACCCAGATCCTCTTGCTGTTTAGATAGGCGCCCTGCCCCTCTATGGCGTGGAAGAGCTCTCTTCTGTTGTGGTCGTAAGTGACGGCCAGGACGATCTTTTCATCTTTGTAGAGAGCGACCTGCGTGCAGTAATGCGGGTTGGATTTGGAGAAGTTGGTCGTGCCGTCCACCGGATCGACTATCCACATCAGCCCCGATCTGACGGACGAGGAGGACTCTTCCCCGAGGTAATCGGCTCCGGGGAGGAGTTCTTCGAGAAAGAGACGCAGTCTGTTTTCTATTTCGATGTCTATGGAGGTCACTATATCCTTGAAACTGCTCTTTCTTGCGACGGAAAAACCGACCGTATCGATATCCGTCCAAAGTTGCGGCAGAAAGGCCAGTATCTTCCTGTTCAGTGAGTTCAGTATCAGGTCATCCACGTAACTTTACTCCGGCTCTGGATGTTGCATCCAGCACTTTGGCGATACAATCGTTTACTTCATCGTCCGTCAGGGTCCTCTCGAAACTCTCGAAATCGAGCGTCACGGTGACGCTAGTGAAACCCTGCTCGACACCCTTTCCCCTGTATATGTCCGAGACTCTTATCTCGCTGAAGCTGGTGCCTTGTAGACTCGATTCAATGATCCCTTCTAGCTCGGAATAGGCGAGCGAGGAGGGAACGAGGAAAGACAGGTCTCTCGATACTCTGGGGAAGGGCGAAATCCTCTGAGAGCCCGTGAACTCGTTTCTCATCGAATCGATCAGAGTCAGATTGAGCTCGCCCACGTACAGCTCCCCCGATTTGATATCGTAAAGGGAATCGGCCAGCGTGCGGCTGAAGGCTCCGAAGAACCCTACTTCTCTGCCGTCCATGATCACCGACACGGCCTTTCCCTGTTCCAGCCACTTTCTGGATATCTGACCGAACCGGGGAGAAGCTCCGAAGAGCGAGAAGAGCTCCTCTATCACTCCCTTGACGGTGAAGAAGTCGATCGCTCTCTTGTCCGAGAAGTCCAGGGGGTTCTCTCTGCCCATCGCAGCGAAGCCCACCGCGGTGTACTCTCTTCTTCCGGTTTCAGGGGAGAAGATCGAGCCTATCTCGAAGAGTTTCAGGTCCCTGTTCTGTCTGCGGAAATTGTAGGAAGCGGCCGAAAGCATACCGAAGACCATGGAGGGTCTCATGACGGCCATGTCCATCGAAAGAGGGTTTTGAAGGGGAACGAAAGAGATCTCTTCATCGACCTTTCTTATCTCGTCTGGGTTCATGAAACTGTAGCTTATGATCTCGTCGAACCCGTTCGCGACCATGAGCTCCTTAAGCTTGCGCTGTCTTTTGAGGTATCCCGGGACACCGATCGAAACGGGCAGTATCCTCGGCAACTCATCGTCTATGCGATCGTAACCGTAGATCCTTCCTATCTCCTCTACCAGATCTACCTCCTGGGTGGTGTCGTAAGCCCTGAAGGCCGGCGGTGTCACTATCCATCCCCCGTCGCGGCGTTCGACGCCGAACTCCAGGCCGGTAAGAATCCTCTCTATCTCCCCGTCCGGGAGTTCCTTGCCCAGACGCTCCGTGACGAAGGTTTTTCTGAGCGAAATCCCTTCGGGATTCTCGATCCGCCCCACATCCACTATCTTAGAGGCGACCCTGCCCCGGCAGAGTTCCTCCATCAGTCCGGCCAGACGCTTCAGGACGTATATGGAATCGGTGTAATCAACTCCGCGCTCGAATCTGTAGGAGCTGTCGGTCGATATGCCGAGTCTTCTGGCGGTCTTCCTGATCCTCACGGGATCGAAAACGGCAACTTCCAGAAGGACCCTGTCGGTGGTGACGTCTATTCCCGAATCCTCCCCGCCCATAATTCCGGCAAGGGCAAGGGGAGTCTCGCCGTTGGTTATCAGCAGATCGCTTTCGTTCAGCTCGACTTTGCGCCCGTCGAGAAGCTCCAGTTCTTCGCCGTTTCTGGCATTTCTTACGAGGATTTTCGTCGATCCGATTCTATCCACATCGAAGGCGTGAATGGGATGTCCCGTCTCCAGCATCACGTAATTGGTGATGTCCACGACGTTGTTTATCGGCCTCAGTCCGGCGGCGACCAGTCTCCTCTTCAACCACAAAGGAGAGGGGGCTATCTTCACGCCGTCCATAAGGAGGGCCGAGTATCGTCTGCAGCCTGTATCGTTGAGCGCAACTTTCAAAACCGGATCCTCTCCGGTGTCGATATCGTTTTCGACCGGAGGTCTTCCGGTCTTCAAACCCAGTACGGCCCCCACCTCTCTGGCCAGGCCTATCATGGACAGACAGTCGCCCCGGTTGGCCGTCAGTTCTACCTCGATCACCGGAGAGTCTAGCCTGAGCAGGGATTTAAGATCCTCTCCGACCCTTGCGCATTCCAGTCTCATTATGTGAAGCGACCTCTCCTCGAGTTCGAGCTCCTGAAGAGAGAGGAACATCCCTTCGGACCTGACGCCGGAGAACTCTCTGGCCGCGATCGCCTTTCCGTCGAAGAGCGAACCCTCGGGAAGGACGGCCACCGTCTCTCCGGCCTTCACGGTCGTATCGGAGGTGACTATGGACAACGTTCTTTCCCCGGTGTTCACCCCGGTCACGAGGAGCCTGTCACCGGCGGGATGGACGGAGACGGACTCTATTCTTCCGACGACGGCCCCTTCCAGTCCTGCCCACGGATACTCGATCCTCTCGACCTCCGTACCGCTCAAAGACAGCGAGCGGCTTATATTCTCGACAGATCTATCGCCAATATCAATGAAGTCACTTAGCCACTCAAGGCACACCCTCATATGATCGCCCTCCTGTAGCCTTTCAGGAATCTACGGTCGTTTCTCAGCAGGTCTCTTATATCCTCGAGATCGTACTTCAACATCGCGATCCTCTCCAGCCCCGTTCCCAGAGCGAATCCGCTCCAGACTTCGGGATCGTAACCCACGTTTTTGAAGACGTTCGGATGGACCATTCCGGCGCCGAGAATCTCCAGCCAGCCCGAGCCCCTGCAACTCCTGCAACCCTGGCCGCCGCAGATACCGCAGCTGACGTCCACCTCGAAGCTCGGTTCGGTGAAGGGGAAGAAGCTCGGTCTGAGTCTGATCCTCCTGTCGGCCCCGAAAAGCCTTTTGGCGAAGTGATTCAGGGTCCCCTTGAGATGGCTCACCGAGGTCCCCTTATCGACGAGGAGCACCTCGAACTGGTGGAACATGGGGAGATGGGTGGTATCGGGCGTATCCTTGCGGTAGCAGGTTCCCGGAGAGAATATGGCCAGCGGAGGCTTTCGCGACTCCAGGACTCTGATCTGCACCGGAGAGGTGTGTGTTCTGAGTAGCTGGCCGTCGCAGGTGTAGAAAGTATCGTGCATGTCCCTCGCCGGATGCCATTCGGGAGTGTTCAAAGCCTCGAAGTTGTAGTAAGAGGTCTCGATCTCCGGACCGGTGGTGACTTCGAAACCCATGCTGACCCAGATATCCTGAACCTCTTCCATCACCTGAGTGATCAGATGGTAGGAGCCGATGTCTCTTTTCTTTCCCGGCACAGTGCAATCGGGTTTCTCGGCACTCTCTCTGGCAAGTCTTGCAAGCTCCTCCAGCTCGTTTTTTCTGTTGTCTATGGCCTCTTCTATGGAATTCTTGAGTTCGTTCACCTCTCTGCCGTATTCCTTTCGCTTTTCGGGAGAGATTTCCTTGATATTTTTCATCAGAGAAGTGACCAGTCCCTGCTTCCCCAGATACCGGGCCTTCACTTCCTGAAGATCGTTCAGGCTGGCCGTTTCCATTATCCGTTTGAGGACTTCTTCAAGTCCCGCGTCGAGCCCGTTGAACATATCGCACCTCCGGAGTTGACTGGCTTTCAGGTCTTGTCTTTGCAGTCTTTGCAGACTCCTCTGTATATCAGTTCAAGCGATTCAATCACAAACTCGTCGAGTTCGCGAGGAGAATACTTTCCCAGACTGCGCATGTTTGAGAAAGATACATCGAAGACTTTCTCGCAAACCCTGCATATGAAGTGACCGTGAGGATTCACGTTCGGATCGTAACGTCGGGAGACGTTGCTGACGGCTATTTCTTTGATTATGCCTTCCCTTTCTAGCACTTCCATGACGTTATAAACGGTAGCCATGGAGATGTTTGGATAGATTTTTATAACCGATCTGAAGACATCTTCTACGCCAGGGTGGTTGGTGTTGTCTTTCAGTATCCTCAGAATCGCTACCCTCTGAGGAGTTATCCTGTAGCCTCTACTCTTCAGAAGAGCTATTGTCTCTTCAATTTCCATCAGTCAGGACCTCCAAAAACATGTTTTATTGATTATACAATAAAAACTGAGAGATTATGAGAAAGCTTCTTGAAAAGCTGGTTTATCGTGTGGTACATCGGGGTGTTGCCGGAGTTTTTCAGTGAAGGCTGTCCAGAATCTTTCTTAGCGTGGCCGAATCGACCATACCCAGAAGGCTCAGGGCCGATGTGCTAGAGATCTTTTCGAGAGCGTAACTGAAGCCGTTGCTTTCGGCCATTTTTATGGAAAACTGCTGCAGATTTTCCGGTTCGCTGTTGAAAGAGAAGTACAGTATCATTTTCCCGTAACTGGGAGAGTACATAAGAAGGGTGTACAGATAAGACCTGCCGTCGGTCGCGAAGTCCATGGAGGACCACGAAAAATACTCCTCCATCATCGCCTCGGAGAGATAGACCGGAGGCCTTACCAGACTCATGCCTCTGGTCGCGTTGGTGAGCCTTGCCAGTCCCTCGCCGGAAAGATCGGAGTAGTTGCGATAGCTCACACTTACTGTGTGAAAGGGGTAGGATTTTACGAGCTTCAAGAGGCGATAGCCGCTGTCGAAAGTGACTTCCATGGTCAACCCGCCAGAGGAAAGGGTGACTTTGGTACTGTTGGGAAGATCAAGAAACAGTGAGACGGTGTAATCTTTGTTGTTGAAGAGATCTATCAGATTGTCCTCGGAATCTTTGAGGTTGGTCAAAGGCTCGAAGGCCACCTCTTCTTGCGAGAATACCGCGAACTGGCCGTTGTTGTTTCTCACCCAGCCGAATTCACCTTTGATCGAGGAATAGGAAGTGACCAGCTTGTACGGACCGGATTTCACTACCTTTTCGCTCCTTGCCAGCGTTATTATGCCGCTCTCCTGAACAAACCTTTCGACTTCGTATGAAGAGTTCTTCAGATTGTTGATCAGTTTGCCCAGCTCTTCAACCGCGTCCTTACCAAAGGCCAGCCCAACCAGCAACAAAAAAACTATCAGGATGGACAGCTTTTTCATGGCGATTTCACTCCTTCTGTGTCCGAGGGTGTGTCTAGTTCAATAAGTGGTGTTAATACCCGAAACTTCAAAATCGTTCTGTTCGGGCCTGGAACTCAGAAAACCCAGAGATCTTTCCATCTCGCTCTCCATCATAGCGACCGAGTTTTGATTCTGCGTGTCGGCCGTCGCCAGAAGATTTACCTTCAACCTCTCGTTAAGGCCGCTGCCGTAGCCGAGTACGTTGGCCAGCTGATAGAGGTCTCCCTTCTTCTTCACAAGGATCGTGTTGTTGGTGAAGAAGTTGACGGAGAAGAGGCCCACGATCATGCAGGCCGCCACGGCTCCCAGCATCTTGTAAGGCTTCGTCTTAATTTTCTTGATTTTCGCGATTGCCCTTTCCCTGGATTGATCGGAAGGTTTGTAGCAGCATTTTTCTTTGAACATCACCAGGGCTTTCGCGAACTCTTTTAATTCCTTTTTCTCTTCCACCCTCAGTTCCTCTACTGGGATCTCTCGATCCATAACGCGCACAAGTCTTTCGTTATCCAATGTACCCGACCTCCTCGAGAAGCTCTTTAAGACGCTTTCGGGCATAGTGTAATCTGCTCTTGACGGTTCCTACCGGTTTATCCAGTATATCGGCGATCTCTTCGTATGAAAGATCGTCGATGTCTCTAAGTTTTATAAGCAACCTGTCGTCTTCAGAGAGTTTCGAAACGACGTTCATGAGCTCTTCGAAAGACATCTCGTCCATGACTTCCCTGAAAACGTTGGTGGATGCCGGTGGTTCGAACGATACTTTATCCTCGCTCTCTAGAAAGTCCGTGAGAAACTCGTTGTTTCTCTTTCTTTTGGACAGAGTGTCTTTACAAACGTTGACGGCTATTCTGTACAACCAGGTCGAGAGCTTGGCGTCGCCGCGAAACTTTCGAACGTTTCTGAAAACCTTGATGAAGACCTCCTGAACTACGTCTTCAACATCGTCGTAACCAAGATAAGACTTAATGACACTACCCAGTCTGGGAGCGTAATCGTCGTACAGAACCTCGTATGCCCAAACTTTTTTCTTCTTCAGACCGTCTATTAACTTCTTCTCGTCCAACCAGACCACCCTAATCTGTCTTATATGACATCGCAAAGACGTTCGGGGTTCAAACAATCTCATACCAATTATACTCATCTTTCGCCGGAAAGTCGAAGGAAACGTCCGGAGAGTTTATTGATCAAACGATGTGTGATGAAATTGCGAGAGCTTTCGGCTAAAATCTATTTGAAGATTTCCAAAGGGTATAGATAATTCATTGTAATTTCTTGCGGAGGTGCGATTTTGAAAAAAGAGGAAGCGAAGAAACTCTTCGAACAACTGACGTACAAAAGAAAGAACTCGTGGCTAACGCTTGACAGCGAGCCTGTTTTCGCTTACGCGACGAACTATATGAAATTCATCGACAGGGCGAAAACCGAGAGACTGGCCGTTGATTACCTGGTTGAGTATCTCGAGGAAAAGGGTTTCAAACCGCTGGAAAGCCTCGACCGGGTCGAGAAGGGCGAGCGCGTCTATATAACCAGGGACGGAAAATCTCTGGTGGCCGCCGTCCTGGGCGAGAACCTCGCCGACGGGATCGACATGGTCGCGGCCCATCTCGACGCCCCCAGACTCGATCTGAAACCCTATCCTCTGGTCGAGGATTCCGAGCTGGCGATTTTGAAGACACACTACTACGGCGGCGTGAAAAAGTATCAGTGGCTGAACATTCCCCTCGCCTTCGTGGGAACGGTCGTGAAGAAGGACGGAACTGTAATCGATGTGTCGATAGGCCTGGACAGGGAGGACCCGGTCTTCGTCATATCCGATCTCCTTCCGCACCTGGACAGCAGAGAGGGGGATTTCAGGAAAGTCTTCCAGGGCAAGGATCTGAACGCCCTTTCGGCTTCCATTCCTGTCATAGAACAGTGCGAGATCGAAAACCCCGTCAAGTTGACTTTCCTGAAGCTCCTCAACGAGAAGTACGGAATGGTCGAGGAGGACTTCTACTCGGCCGACGTGCAGCTCGTGCCGGCCTTCGAGGCCAGAGAGGTAGGTCTTGACAGATCTATGATAGGCGCCTACGCGCACGACGACAGAGTCTGTTCCTACACGGCGCTGACGGCCCTCGCCGATCTTGTGGAATCCACAGTGCCTTCGAGGACGACGATGGTGCTCCTGTTCGACAGAGAAGAGATCGGCAGCGAAGGCGTGACTGGCGCCAAGAGCCGCTTCTGGGTGACCTTCATAGAGAGGTTGTTGAATCTTTCGATGATCGGCGAAATGTATTCCATAGATTTCCTGCTGGAAAGATCGCGGATGCTATCGGGAGACGTGGCCGCCGCTTTCGATCCCACCTTCAAGGATGTTTACGATCCGGTCAACACCGCCAAACTCGGTTACGGCATCGCCATATCCAAGTACACCGGCTCAAGAGGAAAGTCGTCGACCAGCGAGGCGAGCGCCGAGTTCGTCGGCGAGGTGAGGGCACTGTTCAACAGAAAGGGAATACACTGGCAGAACGCTCTGCTGGGCGAGGTCGACAAGGGCGGCGGCGGTACGGTGGCCAAGTTCTTCGCCGAAAAGGGCGTCACCGTGCTAGATGCCGGCGTTCCGGTACTGGGAATGCACTCGCCGTACGAGATAATCTCCAAGGCCGATCTCTACGAAACTTACAGGGCCTACAGGGCCTTTCTGGAGGGGGACGATGCCTGAGGACTGTTCCCCGGACGCCGTCTCCGGCTGGATGATCGAAAACTTCAAGCACGATCACGGTTACAGGGAACCGTTCAAAGTTCTGATAAGCACCATACTGAGCCAGAGAACGCGGGACGAGAACACCGACGAAGCTTCCAGGAAGCTCTTTTCGGTCTTCCCGACCATGGAATCGATCGCCGCGGCCAGGCCGGAGGAGCTGTACGAACTGATCAAGCAGTCGGGTATGTACCGCCAGAAGGCAGAGCGGATAGTGAACTGCGCCGAAATACTGCTGGAAAGGTTCGGCGGCCGTGTTCCCGACACCATCGAAGAACTGACCTCGATACCCGGCGTAGGCAGAAAAACGGCGAATATAGTTCTGAACATATCCTTCGGGAAAGAGGCCCTCGCCGTCGATACGCACGTTCATAGAATATCCAACAGGCTTGGATGGGTCAAGACCAAAAGCCCCGAAGAGACTGAGTTTGCGCTCATGAATATCATCTCGCCGCATCTCTGGGGGCCGGTCAACGGTTCGATGGTGGAGTTCGGCCGCCAGATATGCAGACCCGTAGGTCCCAGGTGCGAGGATTGCGCGATCAGCCGCTGCTGCGATTACTACGGCCGGATCTCGAAAGAAGATATCCCGCAATAGCTACCGCCGAGATGACCATCAGACCGAGCATCGAGCTGAGGAACCTGGCCTCCAGAAGGTAGCGGCTCCCGTTCAATCTGTATATTGCGACCGCAAAAGTGGGGAAGTCCTGTGCACCGAGAATCAAAGAGCCGCCGAACTCGCCCATCGAAATCGCGAAGACTACGGTTCCCGCGTAGAAGAGAGTGTTCTTGAAAAACGGGAGAATCATATATCTGAGTTTTGCCGCCCTCGACGCCCCGTCGAGGGTGGCCGCTTCCAGAAAGTCCAGTTCGGCGTTCTGCACCTGACCGTTGATATAGTTCAGCGAAACGGGAAGCGCCACCAGCGAGTACAGCAGCAACATCAAAACCGGAACGGGGAGAAAGTCGATCGTCGTGAGGTAGGAGATGGCCATCATCGAAGGCGTAACCGAGAGAGCCAGCAATGAGACTATCTTCAACTGTCTGGCTCCCCCGCGGATCTTCCTGGCCGTCCACGCCAGATAAAAAGTTATCGCCACGGTCGTAACCGATGCGACCGTCGAGAGCGAGAGAGAATTGAAGACGGTCCTCGCCAACGAGGTCCCTATGAGCGGCAACTCCCCTTTGAAGAGCCCGGCCACCCTTCCAAAGATGAACTCTCCCCTCGCCCGATCGTAGAAGGAACTCGTGAAAGCCCCGAGAATCGGCACCCACTCGAAAACCAGAAAAAGCAGAGAGTACAGTCGCGTGGCCGTCTTTTTCTCGATGTACTGTTCGCCCTGCTCGAAGGGGATTCTTCTTTCGGAAATGGAGATCAGCACGCCGAAGAGCATAATGAACGCGAACTGGATCACCGACAGCGCCACGGCCATCTGGGGCCGCCCAAGGAGGCGGAAGTACATATATATGGAGACCTCGAGCGTGGCGAACTGGGCCCCCCCGAGGATCAAAACCACGGCGAAGGAAGTGAAGCAGTACGAAAAAATCAGGAGCGCCGAGTTGACCAGCGCCGGCACGCTCAGGGGAAGTTCGACCTTCAGAAAGCGCGTCAATTTTCCCGCGCCGTCTATTCTGGCCGTCTCCAGAAGATCGGAAGGGATCCTCTTCAAAGCGTTTCCCAGAATCAGTATCACTATGGGGGCGTTGTAAAAGACGTGGCCCAGCAGTATCGCCCCGAACGAGTAGAGTATCTGAAGCCTCTCAAAGCCGAAAAGGGCCAGCGCGGAGTTTAAAAGCCCGTTCCTGCCGTAGATCGCCAGAAAGCCTATAGCCATGGAGATCCCCGGAAAGAAGAACGGTATATAAGTCGTCAGCCCCAGAAGCTTTGAGAGACGGGATCTGCTTCTGGAAAAGTATATGGCCGCCGGGAGTCCTGCCATAAGCGCCAGAGAGGTGCTCAACGCCGCCTGTCTCAGGGTGAAGAGAGTTATGCCGGCAAAGGAAGGCGAGGAGACGGCCTCGCCCAGCGAGTCCAGACCGGAAAATCCGAAGGAAACTACCAGCGGAAGGAGGATCGCAGCCGCTACCAGCAAAGAGAGAACTGTCGGTACGCTACTTTTCGTAGATTATTCTCTCCCATTTTCCGATCAATTCCTCGAGTTCTACCTCGGGGGGCAGCTTCAGGATCGTCGAGGGCTTTACGGCGTACTGGAAGACGGCCGGCATCTCCACCTCGATCACCGGGAACATCCACTGGTTGAGCGGAACATGCCTCTGAAAATCCGGACTCAACAGGAAATCCAGGAACATCCCGGCTTCCTCCGGGTTATCCGTCCAGCGTACGATTCCCGCGCCTTCTATCTGCACGTAGCCCTTTCCCTGTGGAATCAGAACCGAATAGAGAGATTGACCGTAGTAATGCGCCGAGTACGCGCCGTCGGTGGCGTAAGAGACCATTATAGGCGCCTCGCCGGCCTCGAACTTTTCGAAGGAGTCGTCCCATCCCAGCGTGATGGTCAGAATCGAGGGTTTGAGCGCGCGCCAGAACTGCTCGAAATCCTCCCCGAAGAGCAAGTATGTCCATGACAGGAAGGCCAGTCCCGTGCTCGAGGTTCTTGGGTCCTGGAGTATCAGGGACTTCTTGAACTTCCCATCCGTCAGATCCTGGAGACTCTCGATCTTTGAGGTTATCGACTGGCTGTCGTAGATCAGCGCGATCGCTCCGTAATCGTAGGGGGTCAGTCTCCACAGGGGATCGAAGATCAGATCCTGGCTGATCAGATTTTCACTGCCGGCCGGTTTGTAGGGCAGAAATATGTCGGCTTCGAAGGCCTTTCTTGAAAGAAGGTTGTCGATTCCGATCACGACATCGCCGTCGAACTTCTCTCCCATCGAGACTATGTAGTTTACGAGAGAGCCGGAATCGCTCAGCGTCTTGAGCTTCACTTCGATCCCTGTTTTCAGCGTGAACTCTTCGAAGGTTTCGAGAGCCAGGGGAACGAAGGAATCGTATGAATACACGACCAGCATGGAAAGACCGGTCGATGCGAGCAATACAAGCAGCAGAAGAGAAAGAGCTTTCACCGGAAACACCTCCATTTTCTGAAAAATAGCCGGAGGCGTCTCCCGAAGCCTTCCCTACGCCGGTACTAACCGGATCAGGTTCCTGGGGTCTGCACTTAAGCACTCTCAGCCTCTTGGGCTCCCCCGGCACCCAATTATAACACCCGCGAGTTGGTGATACAATTGCTCTGGAGGTGGTCATTTGAATCATCTGAAGGCTGTAATCCTTATCACCGGTGATGAGATAACGAAGGGGATTGTCAAGGATACGAGCGGGGGTTACCTGGCCGAGAGTCTGACCGCCATGGGCTACGAAGTCCAGTCGATCGTTACGGTACAGGATGATGCTCAATGTATGATACGGGAGATGAAAGGCGCGCTGGAAAGGGCCGATCTTCTCGTAATAACCGGAGGTCTGGGGAGCACTTTCGACGACATAACCCTGCAAACGGTGGCCCGATACGCCGGGCGGCCGCTGATCTACGATGGCGATTATCACGGGAGTCTCGAGAGGAGCTTCGAATCGCGCTTCAGGAGAAAAGCTCCCGCCGATCTCGAACGCCAGGCCTATACCGTAGAGGGCTCGACTATCCTGCCCAACGCCGCCGGAAGCGCCCGGGGATGCTTTCTGAAGATGGGCGCCGGAGAGATAGTAGTCCTGCCAGGTCCCCCGATGGAGATGAAAGCCGTCTTCGCCGAGGCGATCAAACACATGAGCCGTCCGGCGGCGCCCTTTACTCGGACCGTCGGGCTTGTAGATATAACCGAACCCGAGATAGAAAAAACTCTGGAGGAATTGCTGGATAGATTCGTGAATGTGAAATTCGTCACCCGTGTCAAATACTACACCGGGCCGACGGTTATACTCTCCGGCCCGAACGGCGAGCAGCTCGAAGAGATCATCGTCCTGCTCAGAGAGAAGTATGGTGAGAACATCTATACGACCATCGGCGAGGAACTCGCTGACGTTGTGGTGAAGATGCTCGTCGAAAGGAAAAAGACGGTTTCGACGGCCGAGTCCTGCAGCGGGGGAAGGCTTTCGGCCATCCTGACCTCCGTTCCGGGGGTGTCGGCCATCTTCCCCGGTGGTATAGTCGCCTATTCGAACGAGGTGAAAACCTCTCTGCTGTCGGTGAGAAGAGAGACGCTGGAGAGTTTCGGAGCCGTTTCTGAAGAGACGGCCGGGGAGATGGCCCGCGGCGTCGCCGCCGTTTTCGGAACGGACATAGGCCTTTCTGTGAGTGGAATCGCCGGTCCGTCGGGCGGGTCGATCGAAAAACCGGTCGGACTCGTCTGCACGGCCATAAGTTTCGGAAAGAGGTCCTGGAGCTACACGGACCGTTTCAGAGGCGATCGTGAAACCATTCAGCTGAGAGCGGCCCACACCATTTTCAAGAGACTCTGGAGGATACTTTGGAAAGAAGATTATACAGGGTAAACGACCCCGTTTCATGGATAGAGAAAAACCTCTCCTCGTTCGACAGGGTGCTCGTAATCTTTCCCACCGAGAGAATGCTCGAATCTTTTGCGGCCGTTCACGCCAGAAAAGAGGAGGAGGGTTACTTCTTTTCTCACGATGTCTTTCCCTTCGAGGAGATCGGCACCTCGCCGCGCATACGCGCCGAAAGGGTCTCGCTGCTCTACAATCTCTCGCTGGGCAGGTTGAAGAAAGTCTTCGGCTCATTCCACGGCCTTCTCAGAAAGACCGTTCCGCTCGACGTTTTCGGCGAACTGACGACCGCTATACGCACGGGAGGCGAACTCGAGGTCGACGAAGAGAACCTGGCCAGAATGGGCTATTGTAGAACGTTCAACGTCACCGTTCCCGGCGAATTTTCGATCAAGGGCTCGATAACGGATATCTTCGTTCCGGGCAACGGCCATCCGCTCAGAATAGAGACCTTCGACAGGGAGATCGAGTCTATAAGGTTCTTCGATCCTTCAACGCAGAAGAGCGTTGAGAGACTTGACCGGGCGTGGATCACGCCTGCCGCCGAGAGCCTCAACACCCGCGACAACGAAGAGAGAGCCAGAAGGAGAATCGAAATGGCCGAAAAGGCCGTCGGCACAAGTGATGAAGCGCTCCTGGATAGAATGGACACCATGGATACCATCGCGGGCATATTCTACGAAAAGCAGACGATTCTGTCCGATTACCTGAAGGATTACGCCATAGTTTTCGTCAGGCCAGACGAAGCCTTCGCCGAGTATTCGAGAAGGGAGAGAGAGACGATCGAGCTCCTTTCCGACAGACCGGTACGCAAGTTTCTGTACGTCAGGTACGGGGGTGTCTCTTCCGAGGTCTTCCTGAAGATGGCCGACTACACCGTAGTCTCGGATTCGGCAGTCACGCTGATGCCCTACGACAGCGAACAGACCGAGACCCTGGAAGCGGTCAGGAGAGAGCCGAAGGAGAGAGAGGAAGAGTTCATTCCCAGAGTGCCGATCGTCGACTGGACGGAACTGGAGGAGAGAGATCTCGTCGTTCACAAGGAGTACGGCATCGGACGCTATCTAGGCGTGAGAACCATCGAGAACGTGCTCGGGGTGAGAGAATACCTGGTTCTCGAATACAGAGACAACAACAAGATCTACGTTCCCGTCGAAAGAGTAGATAGAGTCCACAAATACGTCGGAAATTCCGACATAGTGCAGCTCAACTCACTCAAGGGTAACGGCTGGGGCAGGCAGAAGTCCAAAGTGAAACGCGAGGTAAAGGCTCTGATCGGCGAGTTGAGCAATCTCTACGGTTCCAGGGAGATCGTCAGGGGAATACCGCTCGCGGGGGATGCCGAGATGGAGAAGAGCTTCAGGGACAGCTTCCCCTACGTTGAAACCGACGATCAGCTCAGGGCCGTCGATGAAGTCTTTTCGGACCTTCAGAGCGGCAGGCCTATGGACAGGCTCATAAGCGGGGACGCGGGTTACGGAAAGACCGAGGTGGCCATAAGGGCGGCCTTCAGGAGCGTAATCTCCGGCAAGCAGGTGGCCTTGATGGTCCCCACGACCGTGCTCGCGCGACAGCACCACGAGAACTTCTCCTCCCGCCTCACCCCTTTTGGCATAAGGGTCGAGATCCTCGACCGTTACAGAACGGAAAACGAGAGGAGCAGACTTCTCAGAAAACTCAAAAAGGGAGAGATAGACGTTGTGGTGGGAACGCACTCGCTGCTCTCCAGGGAGGTTCAGTTCGCCGATCTCGGACTGGTGATAGTCGACGAAGAGCAGCTTTTCGGGGTTATGCAGAAGGAACATTTCAAAAAGCTCAGGCTCCAGATCAACGTTCTCTCGATGAGCGCGACGCCCATTCCCAGAACTTTGTACATGTCTATTTCGGGATTGAGGGATATGTCGGTTATTTCCACGCCTCCGGCAGGGAGAACCACGCCGGAAATATACGTGGGATCGGTCAACGATAGGCTGATCAGGACGGCCGTCCTGAGGGAGGTCAACAGGGGCGGCCAGACTATATACGTCCACAACAGGGTCAACGAACTGCCCGATCTCCTGTTGAGACTGAGGGAACTGCTGCCCGAGGTCGGCATCGAAATGGCGCACGGCCAGATGAACAAGACGGCCTTCGAACGGACGATAAGGTCTTTCTACACCGGAAGCCTCGACGTTCTTCTCTGCACGACCATAATCGAGAGCGGCGTCGACGTGCCCAACGCCAACACGCTGATAGTCGACGACTCCCACCGTTACGGACTGGCGCAGCTTTACCAGCTCAGGGGACGTGTAGGGAGAAGCACCAGGAGGGCCTTCTCCTACTTCCTTTACGACGCCAGGAGACTCACCGAACCCTCGCGTGAAAGACTGAAGGCGCTCAAGGAGTTCTCAGGCGCCGGGAGCGGCATGAAACTGGCGATGAGGGATCTGGAGATAAGGGGTTTCGGAACGCTCCTGGGTGCCGAGCAACATGGTAATATCAACTCGGTGGGACTTTACCTCTACCGCGAGATGGTCGACAGGGCCCTAAAAGAGTTGAAGGGCGAGCAGGAAGTAGATATTCAGGACAGGGCGGTGGATACGGAATTGAAGAGCATACCCTTCGACATGGTCATTCCCGAAACCTTCGTCGCCGACTCCATCGAAAGGCTGAAGATATACCGCAGGATAGCGGCCTGCAGGGAACGGGAAGAGATCGACGAAATAGAGGCCGAGTTGAAAGACAGATTCGGGAAGCTCCCCGTACAGGTGGAATCGCTTCTGACGGCCTCTCGTGTAAGACTGGGAGCCTTCAAGCTGGCCATAAAGACCGTGGAGTACGACGCGCATTCCGAGAGAGTCGTGTTGACTCACGCCGAGAACCACGATCGCAACTCGATACGGTTGAAGAGAGAGAAAGTGATCGTGAACGATAGGGAAGGAAAGACGATGATATATCCGGTACCCGAGAGAAGATTGATGAGAGTTCTTCAGGAGATATTCCTTGGAGCTGAAGAGATTGTTCACTGATCCGATATGCGCCCTGGCGACTGCCAGAGGCGTTTCCGCGACCGCGACGGTCAGGTGTTCCGGCGAGCGGATACTGGAGAGGCTCCTTCCTCTCCTGGAGCGGCTTGAAAAACCAAAACCCAGAAAGATCTATCTGACGCCCTTCAAGGTCAAGGGGGAGTTCCTCGACGAGATACTCTTCGTGTATTTCCAGGCGCCGGCCTCCTACACAGGCGAAGAGATGGCGGAACTCTCCTTCCACGGCAATCCGATTATCATCGACAGGGCGATGGAAGCTCTTCTCGAGGCCGGTTTCAGGGAAGCTCTACCCGGAGAGTTCACCAGGAGGGCCGTTTTGAACGGCAAGATCGATCTCCCGAAGGCCGAGGCTATAAACGCGATGATAACCTCGCGAAGCGAGACGGCTCTGGACGTGGCCAGAAGGAGCTACCTGGAGGGCATCTCCACAGAGATTTCGACCTTCAGAGAGGAGATCGTCCGGTTGCTGGCGACCATAGAGGTCGAGCTCAACTACCCCGACGAGGTCGAGACCGATTACACGGACCTGGGCGAAAAGCTGGACGGCCTGTCGGAAAGTATTTCGGCCTTCATCGAGAGCGCCAGCAAGGGGTTGAGGATCGCTCAGGGAATCAAGACGGTGATCGTGGGCGAGACCAACGTCGGAAAATCCACCCTTCTCAACGCGCTGCTCAGGAGGGACCGGGCGATCGTTTCCGATATTCCCGGGACCACCAGGGACACAATCGAAGAGGATCTGAACATAAAAGGCGTTCTCTTCAGAGTCGTCGACACGGCCGGAATACGGGCCTCGCACGATGCGATCGAAGAGATGGGCATACAGAGGAGCCTGAAGGCCATCGAAGAGGCCGACCTCCTGATACTTCTCAGCGATCCGGCCGGCGATCCCGGTTATCTTCAGAAAATCGACCTGGAGGGGAAAAGAGTGATCAGAGCCGCGAACAAGTCCGACATAAGGCAGATCGACGGCGCCGGTTACGACGTCGTAATCAGCGCCAGGACGGGACGGGGCCTCACATCGCTCGAGGAGCTGATGGTCGAAAGGACCCTCGACCTGACATCGATCGGAGAGCAGATCATCGTCAGCGCCAGGCAGAGGGTCTGTCTCCAGGAGTGTCTGCGGTACCTCCTCCAGTCGATAGAAGCCATAGAAGAGAGGGTGACTGTCGACATAGTGAGCACGCTCGTCGAGAGGGCCGCCAAGAGCCTCGACGAACTTCTGGGAAGGAATCTGACCGAGGATCTGCTCGACAGGATCTTCAGCGATTTCTGCGTCGGGAAGTGATTGCCTTGCTCTCGATGGCGATTATCGTAGTCGCGGCCTCCACCAGGCTCTTTCTCGGTCCGCTCCTCTACTTCCTGACGTGTGTCCCCGCCTTCGTTCTCTTCACCGTCCTCAGACGGAAAGCGGCTTATATATCGCTGGTGATCGCCCCTCTGTTGCCGATCATCGTGGAATCGATCGCCCTGTTGACGGGCAACTTCAGGGGGGGGTTTCTCGTTGGCGACATAGTCTGCCTGGTCACCGCGCTGCTGGGACTGGGCGAAGAAAGGCCCAAAGAGAGGATGATAAGGCGGCTGGGCCTCTCCGGGAGAGAGAGCAGAAACATGGTTCGATCGCTCTTCTACACCTTCGGCAGGGTCGAGAGAATAGAGAAAGTCAACATGAGCCAGAGCTACGCCATGGTACACGAGGGGAGTTTCCACTTCAGCGTGAACATACCCGGCTCCGGTCGGGTCAACATGGAGATACCCCTGTGCGATATCGAGGAAGTGGCCGTCCACCAGAGCACATCGTCGGGCGATCTGTATTATCCCTCTTTGAGGGATATGTTTCTGCCCGCCAGGAACATCAAGCTGGTGGGAAAGCCCAGGATACAGGACTACTTCCTGGTGGTGAGGGTCGCCGAAGATGCCTACACTTTCTACGAAGAGCCCAAAACCGTGCTGGAACTCCAGGAGGAGATCGAAAGAGAAAGGGAACTCTCCGTCCGATCGAAGCAATCGCCCGGTGAACCGCCGGCTTAACCTCAAATGCACAACCTCTCCCCATTCTCTCCGGCACTTCGTGATATAATTCCTGTTAATCGCTGCAAGCTCGCAAGGGGGTAGTCCTATGAAAGAACTGGGAACCAGGTACAGTCCTTCCGACCTGGAGAAGAAGTGGTACTCCTGCTGGAAGGAGAACGGCCACTTCGAACCTAAGGGTAGCGGAAAGCCTTTCACCATAATGATACCGCCACCGAACATAACGGCGGCTCTTCACATGGGTCACGCGCTCAACCTCGTCCTTCAGGATATCATGACCCGGTTCAAGAGAATGCAGGGTTTCAGGGCTCTCTGGGTCCCGGGAGAGGATCACGCCGGCATCGCCACGCAGAACGCCGTCGAGAAAAACCTCGCCAAGAAGGGTATCGACAGGAAGAAACTCGGCCGTGAAAAGTTCCTGGAAACCACCTGGGAGTGGACCAGGGAATACAGACAGAAGATCAGGGAGCAGATAGAGGCCATGGGCTGTTCCGTCGATTGGAGCAGGGAGCGATTCACCCTGGACGAGCGATTGAGCCAGGCCGTCAGAAAATCCTTCGTTCAACTCTACAAAGAAGGCCTGATATACAGGGGCAAATACATAGTCAACTGGTGTCCCAGATGCTCGACGGTTCTCTCGGACGAAGAAGTGGAGCACGAGGACGAAAAGGGAGCCTTCTACCATATAAAATACCCTATCAAGGGCAGCGACGAGTTCGTAGTGATAGCCACTACCAGACCGGAGACCATGCTCGCCGATACGGGAGTTGCGGTCTATCCCTCCGACGAGAGATACCTGTCGCTCCAGGGAAAGACGGCCATACTGCCTCTGGTAAACAGGGAGCTGCCCGTAGTGGCCGACAGGTACGTCGATCCGGCCTTCGGTACGGGGGCGCTCAAGGTGACCCCGGCGCACGATCCGAACGACTTCCAGATAGGGATAAGGCACAACCTGCCACTGGTGGAGGTCTTCGACAAAGACGCGAAGATAACCGAAGCCGGTGGCAAATACGCCGGCCTTGACAGATACGAGGCCCGGAAAGAGGTGGTCAGGGATCTCGAGGAACAGGGATACCTGCTGAAGATAGAACCGATGGTTCATGCGGTGGGAAGGTGCTACCGTTGCGACACGGTGGTCGAACCCTCGCTCTCGGACCAGTGGTACGTTAAGGTCGGACCGCTAGCCGAGAGGGGAATAAAGGCCGTTGAAGACGGAGAGGTCGTCTTCTTCCCCGAAACGTGGAAGAAGGTCTATCTCAACTGGATGAACGAGATAAGGGACTGGTGCATCTCCAGACAGCTCTGGTGGGGCCACCGCATCCCGGTCTGGTACTGCGACGAGTGCGGAGAGATCATAGTCGAGGAGCACGATCCCGAAAGCTGCCCCGGCTGCGGCTCTGGCAAGATCCGGCAGGACGAGGACGTACTCGACACCTGGTTCTCCTCACAGCTCTGGCCCTTCACGACGCTGGGCTGGCCTGAAGAGACGGAAGATCTGGCGACTTACTACCCGACGAGCGTCCTCATAACCGGCTTCGATATTATTTTCTTCTGGGTGGCCAGAATGATCATGGCCGGTTACCATTTCAGGGGCGAGAAACCCTTCGAACATGTCTTCATAAACCGGCTGATAAGGGATAAGACCGGCCAGAAGATGTCGAAATCGAAGGGAAACGGCATCGACCCGCTGGATGTGATAAAAGAGTACGGGACGGATGCGATGCGCTTCACACTGGCCATTCTGGCGGCACAGAATCACGATATAAAGCTGGACATAAGCTTTTTCGACATATACAAGAAGTTCGCCAACAAGATCTGGAACGCGGCCAGATTCGCCATAATGAACCTGCAGGACTTCGAATCCCTGGATCTTGAAAAGGCGGAGCTGGCTCTCGAAGACCGCTGGATACTCTCGCGTCTCCAGAGATCTCTGGAATCGATGACCGTGAGCCTGGAATCCTACGATTTTCCGGCCGCCGCCAAGACGATGTACGCCTTCTTCTGGAACGAATTTTGCGACTGGTACATAGAAAGCGCCAAACCCCGGCTTTACGAAGGGAAGGGCGACAGGAAAGTGGCGCAAAACGTGCTCGTCAGGGTGCTCGATATATCCCTCAGGATGCTTCACCCTATCATGCCGTATATAACCGAGGAGCTCTGGCAGAAGCTGCCCGGGTCCGACGGGGCTCTCATAGTCGCCGACTGGCCGAAAGTAGAAGAGAAGATGATCGACCCGGAGGCCGAGAACGCTTATTCTCGCCTCATGGATACGGTGAGGGGTATCAGAAACGTCAAGGCCGAGATGAACATCCCGCCTTCGACCAGAACCGACGTGTACTACCTGGGAACTCCGCTGGAAAAAAGCTACCTCGACCTGATAGCCCATCTGTCCAATTCCAAAGCGATAACCCTCAAAGACTGTAAATCCAGGGGCAGTGTCTCGGCCTGGGGAGACCAGTCTAACCTCTTCTACGTTGTCCTCGGAGAGATAGACGTACCCTCGGAGATAAACCGTCTCCAGACAAAACTCGAGAAAGAACGTAAAGACCTTGAAAAAACCGAAGTGAAACTGTCTAACGAAGACTTCCTTAAAAACGCTCCCGAAGAGGTTGTCCTGGAGAACAGAGAACGTCTCGTAACCAGCAGGGACAACATCGAAAGGATAGAGAAGATAATAGAAGACCTGAGATGAGCAGAACATACAGCCAGACCATAGATTACCTTTATAACTCGCGACCTTACGGACAGATCAAATACGGGCTCTACAGAATAAAAGAGCTCCTCGAAAGGCTGGGCAACCCGCAAAAGGCCTGCCCGGTCGTCCATATAACCGGAACCAACGGCAAGGGTAGTGTAGCCGCAACCATTGCCACAGTCTTCACGTTGCACGGCCTCAAGACAGGCCTGAACGTCTCTCCGCACATAGTGTCCTTCAGAGAGAGGATACAGCTCGACGGCCATTTTATAAAAGAAGATGAGGTCGTAAACCTCCTGGAAGAGATGCAACCGGCTCTGGAGGAGATGGATGCCAGGGGCGAGGAGTACTCCCCCAGTTTCTTCGAAGTGGTGACGGCGATGAGCTTCATGTACTACAGGGAAAAGAAAGCCGATGTCGCCGTCGTGGAAGTCGGGCTGGGCGGGAGGTTCGACGCAAGCAACGTTATCGACTCGGCCCTGGTCTCGATAATCACCAGCGTAGGCCTCGACCATATGAACATACTCGGCGACAGCGAAGAGAAGATCGCCTTCGAGAAATCCGGCATAATCAAATCCGGCTGTCCGGTTGTAACCGGTGTCACCCGTCCGTCGGTGCTAGGGGTGATCGAAGAGACGGCCCGCAATTTGAACTCTCCGTTTTACGCGTACTGGCGCGATTTCAACGCGACCGGCAGTAGCTATTCGACCAACGACAACAGCTTCGATTATTACGGCGACAGGACGCTGAGGGATCTGCATATCAATCTCAACGGCGAGCACCAGACGATGAACGCCGCTATTTCGCTCAAGGCGCTAGAGCTCTCGTTCGAGGGACTGTGTCTTGAAATGAAGGAAGAGACTCTGCGAAAGGCGCTCAGGCGGATTTTCTGGCCTGGAAGGTTCGAAGTGATGCACGTCCAGGGCAAGGAGATAATACTCGACGGCGCCCACAACCCCGAAGCGGCAAAAGTTCTCAAAAAGACCGTGGAGAGATATTACCCCGGCCAGAGGCTGACGCTCCTCTTCGGAAGTCTCGACGACAAGGACTTTGAAAGCAACGTCAGGGTGCTCGCGCCGGTGGCCGACAGGGTCGTGGTCTGCAGAGTTCCCAACCACCGCAGCGTTCATCCCGAGAGCGTCGCCGGCATCTGGAAAAAATACACAAGCAACGTCGAGTACATAGATTCTTACCGGGAGGCGCTCGACACCCTCCTCAAAGGCGGGGAGAAACGGTTTCTCATATGCGGTTCGCTCTATCTGGTGAGCGAGCTCAGGAACATCCTCACCGGAGTGAAGGAATATGCTGGAAGGCGTTGAGGGGAGAGTAGTCGAAAAGCGTGAGACCGAGGTCGTTGTGCAGGTCGGAGGCTTTTTTTTGAGGTTGAACTGCACTCCCGACACCCTGAACAGACTCGCGAAGGGCGAGACGACTTTTCTCCTCACCCACATGGCCTATTCGCAGGACAGACCTCCCGAGCTTTACGGTTTCGCCGATAGGGAGGAGCTGGATCTCTTCAACACATTGCTCAAGATGAGCAAGATCGGTCCGAAATCGGCGATGAAGATCCTATCGGCAACGGCCCCCTCCAGATTGCGAAACCTTATCGCCACCAGAAATACCGGCGAGCTGTCCAGACTGCCGGGCGTGGGGAAAAAGACGGCCGAAAGGATGGTCGTCGAACTGGCCTCCGTGCTGAACATCGTCGAAGGCGAAGAGGAGATGAAATCGCTGCCGATGACTCAACGTTCGACCGGCGAGGACGCCGTGATAGCTCTGGCCTCGCTAGGCTTCGACGAGCAGCAGGCGAGAAAGACCGTCACAGGTCTTCTCAAGAAAAATCCCGAGATCGATACACAGGAACTGATCAAAACGGCCTTAAAGGAGATCAGGGGGTAGAGGGCGATTCGTGCCGAAGCAAGACTTTAGCTGGGTTGTACCCCGTCCGGTCGCTGGAAACATACAGCTTCCCGTCCCCGAGAACGGCGTTTTCGGCTTTCAAACCTTTCGAGGCAAGGAAGGGAATGCACGATCTTCCGCCCGAAACGGCGAGCGTTAACTCCCAGCCTCCAGTGCCTCTCGCGATCGAGACGATCCTGGGCTGGCAGCTCTCCTTTCCACTGAGCAACTGCGGTTCTACGGGCATCAGGAGGAAGGGGACGCTGTATCTGACCTCGATTTCCAGTTCCCTTCCGCTCACCGGTCCTTCCGGCTCGATCCTGCAGGCCGTCGCCGTCGTACCCCGGTAAACCTTCACCGGCCTCTCGCGGCCGTTCACTCTCAATTCGATCCTTTCGGCGTACGCCGGTATATGGGGAGTGAAGTAAAGGGCAACTTCCCTCTTGAATTTCAATTCGAAGCGCCCGGTCATCTCTATGAAGCCGCCGAAGACTCTGGAAGAAGCGTAACGGAGATCGAGCGAGTTGTCGCCGAAGATCAGCGGCCCGGCTTCGAGCCTTTCAAGATTCGGCGGTATGGAAGGCCCGAGCCTCAACGTTCCCTTTAGAGAATCCGGTTCGAAGCCCAGCACACCTTCGTAAAAGGGATGAAAGCCCATAGTTTCCGACCAGGCCTGGTGCGGACAGACTCCCGACAGCTCGTAGGTCTCGCCGTCGAGGACCTCCGGTATATAACCGCCCGAGAAGTCCCTGCAGGTGTACAGGTTGGCCAGAGTGTGGTTGTAACCGTCCAGATCGGCTCCGATTTTGAACTGCGCCAGAGCGGCCCAGCCTGTGAAGAGAGGCCAGACGCTTCCCTCGTGGTAACCCCTTGGGTTGAAAATGCCCGAGCTCTTCCCGATTATCCTGACGCCCCAGTCGGTGGAAAAGTCGTCGGTGGCGAACTCCCCGATCTGTTCCCCTATACTCTCTCCCGACACAGCCTCGAAGATCGCCCCCATCGAAGCCATGACCGTTCTGTGGGGCATCGGCCTTCCGTATTGGTCTATGCCGAGGGCGTATCCCTTCGAAGGATCGTGGAATTTTTCCAGTCCTGCGGTGGCCTTCTTCTCCAGAGTAGCAGCCGCATTTCGTAACTCCCCGTCGTGGAGTTTTTCGGCCAATTCCCCGACTCCCCTGAGCGCCGCCAGCCAGATACAGTTGAGATAGAACGAGGCGCTCGCCCCGTAAAGCCTGCCCCCTTCGACCCAGCCGTGCCCGGCAACCGTGTTCTCTATGAGGCCATCCCCGTCAGAATCCGTTCCGGCGCAGTAATCGAGCGCCGCACGCAGAGAGTCGAGATTTTTCCTTACGAAATCGAGGTCGCCCGTGTGCCTGGCGTACCTGTAGAGGGCGTACAGAAAGAGGGGCGTCGAGTCGGCGGCATCGTAGTGAACCACGCCGCTCGAAGTCAATTCGTGATAGATCTTCCCGTCAAGCCTCCGGTACTTGACCAGAAGCTCGAGGTTTTCCCTCACCGTTTCGAAGTCCCCGATATCGAGAAAGGCCAGCGAACACCACAGACTGTCGCGGCCGAAGTACCAGGCGTACCCGGGCCTGGCGCTGAACCACCCCGGCCTGCTAGAAGCGTACCCGGCCATAAGGCCGGTTCCGATTCCGGGAGTGGTGGCCCTGAACTTTACCGCGCCCACACGCGCCAGATCTAGAGCCTCGTTTAGACGGCGATCGTCCGTTCTCACTCTTCCCCTCTCCAGATAAGCCGTGTAGAAGTCTCTGGCCAGCTCTATCTCTTTCTGCATATCGATCGTCCGGGGGAACTCCTCGCCGTTTATACTGGCGATTATCGCAACGCAACCGGTCCCTTCGAAGCGGCTCTCGAACCTCCCGATCACCGACCTCCCGTCGTCGCCGATCTCTATTCTCACCGGATTCGAGTTGACGATCGAAGCTCTCATTTGACCGTCTTGTGTGGAGAAGTGGACACCCTTTTCGAAGACGCCGTAGAACCTGTCGCCACTGTAGGCTTCGTCCATGGGCCACATGATTCTCATGTCCGATTCGAACGAAACACCGATAGTGTGTTCCCGTCGATCATCCAGATCGAACTGCACGAAGAGGAAGGACTCCTTCAGGCTGCTGAAGACGTTCATTCTTCCGAACTCAAGTTTGAACTCCACCCTTTCGGGCGAACAGGAAATCGACCCTGCACTCAGAGAGAGAGGTTTTCCGTCGATGGAGAACTCCAGATACTTCAGAATCCTGAAGGGGTGGGCCCAGACCTCTTCTATCCGCCCGACGCTCATATTGGCCAGCAATCTCTCCCCGGACGTGCTCAGGTAACCACCGGCCCTCTCGACGGGGATGGAGACGTTCGGCCAGTTTTCGACGGGCGAGAGCGAGGGAATCTCCAATTTTCGGTCGAAGAAAACGTGCCTGCAAACGCAGTGTGCCTCCGCCCAGTAAGATCCCCCCTGGCCGCCTTCAGACATGAATCCAAGAGTGTTTTCGACGAACCTTTCGACTTCGCTCCGATACGGGTTGTCTTCGCACTCGAGCGGTAAAAAGCCGCCGATCGAAAGAACGGGAAAACCGTTGACCGTGTGGAGCCAGATCAAGGCCCTCTCCCTTATATAGCTTATATACCGCTTTTCCACCGCGACCACTTTCGCCCTCTTTCCCCTGTAATAAAAAACGTCGGGCATCTCTTCGCACGCGTTCAGATAGATGCTGTAAAAGCCGCCGTGCAGCCCGTTAAAGAGCGGGTGATCTCTGTACGACTGGAAGCCCCTCTTGTCCCAGGGAGCGTCGCTTAAAGAGACTTTCGACTCCTCTATCGCCCCTATCTCTTCGACACCGATCAACTGGAGAGCCTTCACGGCAGAGCCGTAAAGCACTACCGGCACCCTGCCGATAGTTTTAGATAGTATATCTTCATCGGGGACTGTATCGATAAATAGAACGACATCATTTTCAATCACTGTATTTAAATCACGACTGACACTGTATTTTGCCCTTGAAATGATGTCTTCCAGGAGGCTTTTCCGCTTTTCAAGTATTCTAATCATATCGGCCCGTTACCTACCTGGACCAGAGCTCTTGTGGGGTGTATTCGGCGGCGAAGTTTAGGTGGGGTTCGTTCTGGTACCAGTACGCGACGGTTGCGATATCGTCGGTCAAAGGCTGGAAAGTTCCGTCCGGGTACCAGCCGAGAGCCTGCACGGTAACCTTTATCGATTTTCTGAATCTAACGGGGTCGCATATGTGCCAGCGGTAGAGGCCGTGTCTGGGGACCTCGCCCTCCTCTCTTCTCCAGAGCGGGTACCCGCAAAAAGGCGCGGAGAAAGTCTCCCCGAAACACCAGGCCCCGCCGAAGTAATCCTCCGTTCCAGTCGTGCAGATGGTCGGGTAGTCCTCCCCATCAAGAAAGAACTTGACCTCACCCTCTCCCCACCAGCCGTTCGAGAACTGCGTCCAGGCAGCTACAGTGCCCACGTAATGGCCGGAACCGCTGACTCCGTCGAGTATTATGTGTTCGGGATTCTCGCGGGTCGTCACAGACCTCCGCCAGGAGGCGTGAAAATACGCGGAGCTCTCTGGAACCTGACCGAGCGAATAATCCAGCTGGTAGAAGAAATTCTGGACGGGTTTGGCTGCCAGATTCTCCAGCGTGATCCTGGCGCCCTCCCTGAAAGGCATCGGCCAGTAACAGTTGAAGCCGCCCGAAGGATTCACGGCGACGGGCAGGGAGTTAACGCTGTACCTCAGGCCGTGCGTGCAGGCGAAGAAGTCTCCCAGGGGAGCCTCGACCGAAGGAAAGGGTTCGCCGTCCCAGTAGAACCTTATGAGGCAGGTCCTGTAGGCTTTGCTGTCGACCGTCATCCAGACGTGCCTGATAGTTCCCGGTCCCGTGATTTTCGCCAGTTCAACCGTTTCACCCGGCTGTATGTCTATGCAGGGTCTCGCCTTCCAGCCCTTTCCCAGCCTTCTCGCAGGCCCGGAGCCGCGGGGATCTTCCAGAGCGCCTCCCGACACCCTTCCATCGGGATTTTCGGCCGATATGGATCTGGACGACTCGTTTCTCAACTGGCTAAGATCTTCTAGATCGAACATTTATCTTCCTCCTTGAATTTATATTTCACTTGTCGAATCCCGACGTGAGCCTTATCCCCTGCACTATCCATTTCTGAGCGATGACATAGATCAGGATCATGGGGATAGAAGAGAGCGCGGCCGCCGCCATCTGCGCCGGATAGTTGGTAGTGTACTGCGAGGAGAACATGGCCACTCCCACCTCTATTACCCTCATTTCCTTGCTTCTGGTGACTATCAGGGGCCAGAAGAACGAGCGCCAGGTTCCCAGAAAAGTGAAGGTTCCCACCGTCGCGATGACCGGTTTGCAGAGAGGCATGATTATCCTCCAGAAAATCTGCCAGGTAGAGGCGCCGTCTATCCTGGCCGCGTCTTCTATACTGCTGGGAAGGCTGAGCATATACTGCCGCATTAAAAACATTCCCCAGATGTTTCCCAGCGCCGGAACGATCATCGCCCAGTAAGTATCCACCCAGTCGAGAGAGTGGAGAATTATGAAGCCCGGTATCAGCGTCACGACGCCGGGCAGGAGCATGAAAGTGATGAAGAGCTTGAACATGAAGTCCCGGCCGGGGAAGTGAAGCCTCGAAAGCGCGTATCCCCCCATGGCCACCAGTATTATCTGTCCGATCAGCACGCAGATAGTCACGAAAAGCGTGTTGAAGATGTATCTACCCCACGGCTGCGACTTCCACATCTCCACGTAATTCTCCACACGGAGGACATCGGGGATCAGCTTGGGTGGAAGCCTGTACATTTCGAACTCTGCCATGAAAGAGAAGGAGATCATCAGTATGTACGGCAGGAGAGTCGATAGACCCAGAAGAATCAAAAGGGCCATAATAACTATCCTGGTTATAATCGTCATGATTTTGTTATCCCTCATACCCTCACTCCCCTCCTCAGAAGTAAGCCTGCCAGCTCTCTTTACCGAAGAGCTTGAATTCGACGAAGGTCAGAACGGCCAGCAAAAGGAAGAGTATCCACGACTGGGCGGCGGCGTACCCCATTCTCATATCCACCCAGGCCGACTGCCAGATGTGATAGAAAACGACGTCGGTCGATCTCAGCGGGCCTCCCTGGGTTAGAACGTATATCGGCGTGAAGACCTGGAAGGACCCTATCACGCTCGTCACCAGTACGAAGAGGCTAGTGGGCTTCAACAACGGGAGGGTTATCTTCCAGAAGATCTTCGGTTTGCTCGCTCCATCGACGCTGGCGGCGTCGTAGAAGTCCTTGGGGATACCCTGCAGGCCGGCTAGAAAGATCAGTAACTGGCTTCCTATGGCCGACCACACACCGATTATCATCATCGAGATCAGCGCGAACTGGGGCGATTCAAGCCAGGCTATCGGTTTGATCCCCACCAGCCCGAGAATGAAGTTGAGAACGCCGAAGTCGCGGTTGAAGATCCAGCGCCAGACTATGGTCGTTGCGACGCCGGCCGTGACGACCGGGAGGTAGTAAAGGACCCGCAAAACGATAGAAAGTTTCCCCAGCTTGTTAACTGCGATAGCCAAAAGAAGAGAGATGAACATGCCTATCGGGACGTAGATCGAATAAACGGCCGTGTTTTTTAGCGCGTTCCAGAACTTGAAATCGCCGAAGATCTCTATGAAATTTTCCAGCCCCACGAAAGGCTTGGCGGCGTCCACTATGCTCCATCTCCTGAAGGCCAGGAAGAGGGCGAAGCCCATCGGGCCAACCGCCCACCAGATCAGATGGACCAGCGCCGGCATTAGAAAGCCGTAACCTATGAAGGTCCGCTTTATCAATATGCTGGACTGGATATTGTTTATTATGAAGCCGCTCACGACAGCCATCACCAGCAAGGTCAGAATCATACCGATCGCGAAGAACTGTATCGAAAGCACGGCGTTCTCTCTGGACGTCTCCTCGTACAGAACGGTGGTTTCGATCCCGGAGATCTCTCCGGTCGCGTAGGTGTGCAGAACGTCGTTGAGTTTCGCCGTTCCCTTCACGATTCCCCCTTCGACCGTGGATGAGGAGATAATCTCGAGGTTCGAAAGTCTCCTTTCGGTGAGGTTGGAGGCCAGGAGCGAACCCCCTTCACGCATCACAAAATTCGCACCGGTAGTCTCCCTGGATCTTTCTATGAATTCGGCCGGAGAGTCGGCGCCTTCAACCTCCAGAAAGCGTTCTACGTCCCCGAACCATCCCCTGGCGTTCTTCATGGCCACCGCATCGCTGAGAGCCTCGAGCGACTCCCCGTAGACGACGTAACCGAATACCGCGACCATGACGATGGCGGGGAGAAAGGCCGACAGACAGTACAGAAAGCGCGTGGACTTCTTCATCTTCGGATCCTTTTGAACTTTCTTGAAGTAAACATAAAGCAAGAAAAGCGCGAAAATCAGCGAGGCGATCCCGGAAACCCAAATGAAAACGGCCAGAGAACCGATTCCTCTCTTCCAGATGGCCGGCGTGGTCACCGTCGAGAAAAAGGAAATGACATCCCAGTTATCGGAATCGTAGATCGCAAGGGCGTTCACTATCATTTCTCCGTCGGCTGAATATATCTCCGCCGATTCCGGCCGCTGGCTGTTCATGGTTCTCTTGAAGAGGTCGCGGAGCAGGGCCTGATCGATTTTCGGCGCACCGGCAGGCGCCTTGAAACTGTCTTCATCTCCGTAATAGACCAGAAGTTCTCTATCGTATGTGCTCAGAGAGTTTGTGAGCAAGCCGTCGAATCTGTCGAGAAGGACAACAAGCACAGTGTCCTCGAGTGTCAGAATTCCGGCCTGGATATACAGCTTATCGTTGAATCTGGAAACTTCGGCCCTGGGTAGTCCGCTGGAGAAGGTCAGATTCTCGAAGAAAATCGAAGACGACAGATCGTCGGGAACGGAGTAGCCGAAGTCCTCAAGCAGTTTGCCGTCTAAATCGTACAGGGCGGCGAAGACTATATCGTCTGAAAGACCTTCAACAACGCTTCCGACAGCCTGCGGATCGTCGACCAGCGGATACAGTTCGCCGTCTATCTCGGCCGCAAGGTTCTGGTAGTTGAGCTTCATGCTCTTGAGCAGAGAGGACTCGCTTTCCCGGGCGTAACTGGAATAACCATCGGCCGCGTATAAATTGAGAATAGCGAACCCCGACAGCATCAGAAGCGCTACGAATATAAAAAGACCTATCAGAAGTTTGTTGTGCCTCAAAGCCATCCCTCCCGAATAAGGAAAGGAGCGGCGCGACGGCCGCTCCTCAGGAAAACCTGTTACTTTTCACCCTTCTCAATGTACTGGTCGATCGTCGCAGCTGCCCAATCCATGGCCTGTTTGACGGTCTCTCCTCCGACGTTCATCCTGTCGAAGGCCTCGGCCCACGTATCCTCGAACTGGGGTCTGTAATACTTCGTCAGCGAGCCCACCGGTACCCTGGCGTAGTCGAGCATACCTATGAAGGTAGAATCGAGCGCGTCCTTGGCGGCCTGAAGCTCGGCTATGCTCCTGATAGCCGAGACCGCAAGTCCTCCTTCGAGGCATCTCTTGGTCTGCGCGTATTCGCTCGACAGGAAGGCGGCCAGCTTGGTCGCGCCGGACTTGTCGGCTACGTTTGAAGGTACGGCCCAGCCGGAAGCGTAGGTGATCGTTGCCTTGCTTTCCTCGCTCGCGTAAGGTATCGAGGCGCCTCCGACCTTGAGATCCGCTCCCTTCGCGATCTGTGATTTGATAGAGACGTTGAACCAGCGGCCGGTGATAATCATGGCAACCTTGCCGGTGTAGAACAGTGCCGAAGCTCCGCCCAGAGAGCTGGCTTCCTGCGGCGTCGGCGCATAGCCCTTGGCGAGGAGATCCATGTAGAAGTTATAGGTACCGACGTTCACGTCGCTGTTGAGGTACCCAGAAGTCTTGGTGAAGTCCGGGCTGAAAACCTCGCCACCGCCTGCCCAGAGGATAGGCACTACCACGCCTACCCAGGAAGGGAAGGAGAAACCCCAGACGTCGTTCTTTCCGTCGCCGTCGGTGTCCTTGCTCAGCTTCTTGACTGTCTCGGCGAACTCCTCCATCGTCCAGCCGTTCTCCGGCGGATAAGGGACTCCGAACTGGTCGAAAACGTTCTTGTTGTAGAAGATTCCTATCGGGCTGGTATCTTTGGGAAGCGCGTATAGACTCCTTCCCGACCTGAAGATGTCGACGAGAACGGGGAAGTACTCGTCGAGGTTCGTTCCGCTAGCGCCCTCCCTGCTCAGCCTGCTTATGAAGGGGTTGATATCGGTCAGATACTTGCCCTCCACGAAGGCCGGGATCATTTCGGCGTCCAGCAGAATGACATCGGGGGGTGTTCCGGCACCGATATCGGTCAGAATCTTCTGGTAGTAATCGCCGGGAACCGGTTCGTAAACCACTTCGTATTCCGGATTGAGTCTCATGAATTCTGCGATGATCGCCTCGTCAAGCGCGGCTTCGTCGGCGCCGGCCCAGGTGGTTACTCTGAGCTTCGTCGCGCCTATCGCGAGTGAAGAGAGAACCAAAAGAACAACTACTAGAAAGAACCTTGAATATCTTGCCCTATCCATACTTCCACCTCCATTTTCTATTTTCCCTGTCCGCTCTATAAGCGGTCTTTTCAGAGTCTGTTTATTCTCTTGCCGTCGTACTGCGCCTCGAAAATGCCTTTTTCCGATCTGATCCTGAGCTCTTTGCCGGCGATCACCAGGTTGTCTAGTTCGAAATCGATGTCGAAGGGAAAAGGATCGAGCATCGGGCCATCTTCGGTGAAATCGATCCCGGCCAGGTATCTGAAGAGAAGATCCACTACCCACGAGTGCTGGTAATCGTCGACACCCCTGTAAACGCAGGCCTTCCCGTTGAAGGGATTGTAGTGTTCGAAACAATTGGGCCTTTCGATGTCGCCCTCGTAATACATCATTTTTATGAACTTTTCCACCAGCTCCACGGTCTTCTCCCTGAGCAGTCTATCGCCGAACCTTCTGGCGCAGAATCCCAGAACATCTACCATGTGGCTGTTGGTCATCGGCCAGACCCTACCGTTCCACGGGCAGTTGTGGCGTTTGCCCTTCCACTCTGCCCACTGGCTGAAGAGGCGATCGTCGACGCTCGTGGATGCAACGGGGTATTCCGTCCAGAACTCTTCCCGGTTGAGCAGGTGTTTTTTGAGTCCCGGCAGGTGCGATTCATCTACGATATCGGTCATATACGGATAGAAACAGACGGCGGCCTTCACGCCGGTTCTCTTGAAATCGACGGGATTCACATCGGAAAAGATCTCTTCATCGCCGTCCCACATGAGCTCTAGCACTGCCTTTTTAGTCTTCGCGGCATTCTCTTCGAAGAACATTCGCTCTTCTTTCATTTCCAGAAGACCGGCCATCCAGGCGAGGGCCTTTTTCAGGTTGTACACGTATACCGTGGCATCGACCCCCTTGAAACGTATGTTGTTTATCCAGCCGTACCTGTCGGCCATTGGATCTACAGCGGTGTAACGACTCATGTATTCCTGTCCCGTTTCGAACTGGTCCACCACATCGTAGAGTCCGCAGCCCTCTCTGTCCCTTACCCTGTCGAAATACGCGAGATACTTTTTCAGTGGTTCGTAGATGCGCTCTATGAAGGATCTGTCCGGATGTACCCGGTGCAGTTCCATCACCGCCCTACCCCAGTCGGCGTGGTAAAAACCGTTCTCCTGCAACTGGTTGACGTATATGTGCCCGGCGAAGGAGCCATCCTCCCTCTGGTTTTCTATGAAATTCAAGAGACTTCCCCTTGCCACCTCCGGGCTGGCCGACCATCTCGTCTCGAGCATGTGGCACTGTGCGCTGTAGGTTATGAAGGCCCGGAAATAATCCAGTCCCTCGGCTATGGCCGGGTGCTTCATGTAGGCTTCGTCCACTTCGCCGGTGAAGAGTTTGAGACCGTACCAGCGGTAATAGTAGTATTTCTGGAAATAGGGTTCCCCGATCGAAAAGCGTGGGAGGAATCTGAAGTACGACTCCCAGTTTCTCCGGCTCTCCTCGACGGGGTCGCACCCGAGAGATCTTCCGGCTGCCCTCACGACTTCCTCCACACCCGGGGCCGCGCCCAGTCCGCAGTTGAAGGTCGTCTCGCTTCCGGGAGCGAGTTTCACTTTCCTGTGCAGCCCTATGTACAGCAAGCCCTCCCGGTTGATGCCGTTCGTATCGATTCTCTCGATCAATCCATCTCTTTCGAGTTTCTCGTAGAACGGGGTCAATCTGAAATTCGGGAGGTTTCCCGTTCTCTCCGAGAAGGATACGTTGTGGCTTTCCTTACCTTCCAGAGCCAGAATCACGTGAGCGGGATAAGGTCTTCTCCTGGGCTTGACAAGTCTCTTCTTGAAAACGATACCGCTGCCGACCGCATCTATTATCTGCGTATCGACCTCGCTGTCGCTATCGGAGCACTGCTGGGCTGTCCAGACGACTATATCCAGCTCTTTCATTTCCTTCGAGTCGTTCTTCAGGGTTACCCTGGAGGCCAGAAAATCCTCCTTCAGCAGGGCCTTCTCTTCCAGCATTTCCAGATCGCCTGCACGGAAGAGGCTGCTCAAAGAGGCGGGGTTCCAGAGTCTGTCGATACAGATGAAATCGACCGGAACTCCCCGGTCGATTACGCTGATCGTGTACCCGGGGTCGATCCTCAAATCGAAATAACTGACAAAATCCCAGGCACCGGGGCGATCCAGGTGCAACGGGAAGGGGGGCGTCCACAGCAGTCTGTTGCCGCCGCCCAGGTACCACTTGTCTTTTCTCTCCAGCATCTTCAGGATGTCAATCTCCATCTCTCTTCACTCCCGTGATTGAATGCTGCATCTGCGATTTCGGTTCGTAACCGGTGAGGTCGATAATGTCTTTCCTGTCAAGGCTTATTATCCGGTCGTAGATCTCCAGCGCCGCATCAAGATTGCGCTCCCTTATCGCCTCGTAAAGATCCCTGTGTAGTGGCAGTCCAGCGTCGCCGAAAGTATCCAGTCCGAGGGGGGATTTCCAGAGCACTTCAAGCCCGTCGAAGACCACATCGAAGACTTCCTTTAGGAAGCGGTTGTGGGAGATATCGAATAACTTCTTGTGAAAGCAGGCGTCGGTATCGCCCAGGTTCTCCCTGGTGGATATCGCCCTGGACAGCCTGTCCATACAGTGCGATAACTCCTCAAGATCGGCCGGACTCGCGTGAGAAACGGCAAGCGCTATCGCCGATCTCTCGAGCGTGCTTCGCAGTTCGATCAGATCTAGAATGTCTCTCGCGCTGTCGGTCTCTATTTCGAAGTTCACGTTGAACAGTATCTTCAGGCTGGTTCTCTTCAGAACGAAAGTGCCGCTGCCGTGAACGGTTCTGGTAACTCCTTCGTACTCCAGTACCCTCAGCGCTTCCCTTATTATGGTCCTGCTGACACCCAGCCTGCTGGAAAGCTCCACCTCGCCGGGCAATCTCTCCAGATCTTCGAGGACTATCATCTTTTTCAGTCTGTTCACAACATCCGTAGAAGTGCGTTTCTTCGTCTTCATAGCCATTTTCTACCACCTGTATTTGATTAGTTGTCTGCTCACTAGACAACTCTATCATTTCGATTCTACCTTCGAAATAACCTACATCGAAGGTCGGCTATGGACATTTCGGGGTGTATACACGGAATCTGAAACGTATATTCCAGAATAAGTCTACAAAACGAAAGGTGATGAATTTACTTGTTGACAAGTTGGGGAGAAATCGTATATTACCCGTACAGGAAAAAACGAGATTCAAAAGAAAGGCTCATCACGAAGCGATAGCGGCTTCAGGAGATCCCGCACTGGAGCAAGGGGCTGACAATCCCGGGTGTTTGCTTCGAAAGCTTTCATTACGGCAGTTGCTGCTGGTAATTGTATTCCCTGAGAAATTCGATTGCTGCTTTTTCATTCAGCGGTTCGCTGATCAAGTACCCTGTATTCTGTCGCAATTCCATCTCTCCAGAGATGGGTTTTCTTATATAGTCCGTGGCGCCGAGCTCCACCCCTTCGATTTCATTGTCTATCTCATCAGGGCTGGTCAGTATTATTACACGCAGTTCCCTATACCTATCATCTGACCTCAACCCAGCAAGAAAATCGAATCCGTTCATTTCATCCCCTTTAGATTGCGAGCAATCACCGGTGATTACGCTAAAGAAAACTACCGGATTTGTATTCTTTGTATCTACCAACAATTGTTTAAGTCATAGTATTAATCGGCGGAGACCCCCCTGCCCTGAAATGTTCTTATTCAGGGCTCCCATTCAGGAATCCTAAATGTGACCCCGTTCTTTATATACGGGACCTTGCCCTTCCGCTCTTTCGAAGGACGGCTCCTGCTGCTCCTCATGGACCAGGAATCAGGGAATCTGGCGTGATATTAATTTTTAAAGGAGTTTTTTATCCTGATTTTCACGCCGGGTTTTTCTCTGCACTCGACCGGAAGAAGCAGCACGACATCTTTGCCCTCCATTTTCGCGTTGCACAGGACGCGTTTCGAGTCGTAGGGGCCGCAGTGTTCCAGCGCTGCATAGCTTCCGTTCTCGTCGATCTCGACATCCTGGGGTCTGAAGACTGCGCCGCCCACTCTGTTGATACCCATGGTCGAAAAGAGTTCCATCACGAAGTGAGAGGCGGGACTGGCATAAACCTCCCGGGGTCCGCCGCTCTGGACGAAGACTCCGTCATTCATGACGTAAACTCGATCGGTTATCGCCAGCGCATCTTCCGGATCGTTGAGAACTATCAGGACCGACTCTCCTATGGCCATCAGCATGCGTTTTATCATCGCCCTCAGTTCCGTCCTGATCTTTTTGTCGAGCCTTTCGAAGGGTTCGTCCATGAGGATCAGGTTGAACTTTTTCACCGTCTCGCGACCGATCGCAGTCAGTTTTTTCATACCGGCCGGCAGTTCCTTCGGCCAGCGGTCGAGGTAGTCGGCCAGGCCGTCGAGCTCGGCCGCCTTTTTCTGTACTTTCTCTTCGGTCTGTGGGTCCTTGCGGATCTTCAGGGGGAAGGCTATGTTGTTGTGTGTGTCGAAGTGCGGAAAGAGCGCGTTATCCTGGAAGACGAAGGCCAGGCCCCTCAGGTGGGGCTCGAGATAGGTGACATCCTTTCCATCTATGAAGACCTGTCCGGCCACGGGCTCCTGAAGACCGGCTATGGTTCTTAGGAGGAGCGTCTTACCGCACCCGGAAGGTCCTATGAGGCCCACTATCTCTTTTCTGCCCACGTTCAGATCTACCGGCCCCAGTTCGAAAGTGCCGATTCTGGCTTTCAGGTTCACGACTTTGAGAGTGTCCATCAGATCACCTCCCAGAGAGATTATAGTCCGCCGGTAGTGAATTTCGATAAGAAAGAGAGTCTTTTCCACAGGCGGCTAAGAGTGTCGCCCTATAAAGACGCGCGAAACCTTTGCGGGCTATTCATAGGGAGAGATGGTCTCTAATTGTTCTTCATACGGCGCGGAAATCCGGTTATAATAGTAAAAACAATTCAGGGAGCTGATAGCGTGAAGGTAAGTCTTCTATCGAAAGCCGAAAGTTACAGGGAAGATCTGGCCGATTTTTTGAGCGATCTGGTGAGCATAAGGAGCTTCTCGGCCGGTGAACGCGAAGTGATCGAAAGGATAAGACAGGAAATGGTTAAGGTCGGCTTCGACGAGGTGATAGTCGACGGTCTGGGAAATATCCTCGGCCGGATCGGAAACGGCAAAAAGGTGATCGCCATGGACGCCCACATCGACACAGTAGAGGTCGGGAACGAGAAACTCTGGAAGATCGATCCCTTCTCGGGAGAGATGAAGGACGGCGTAATATACGGCAGGGGCGCCTCCGATCAGAAGGCCGGCATGGCGGCCATGGTCTACGGCGCGAAAATCATGAAGGAGGAAGGTCTGACGGGCGATTTCACCCTCTACGTAACGGGCACTGTGATGGAGGAGGACTGCGACGGTCTCTGCTGGAGGTACATAATCGAACGGGACGGGATAAGGCCGGACTTCGTGGTAATCACCGAGCCGACCAATCTAAACATCTACCGGGGCCACCGCGGCAGAATGGAGCTCCAGATAAGGACTGTGGGCCGCTCCTGTCACGCCAGCGCACCGGAGAGAGGCGTTAACGCGATATACAGAATGGCCAGGATCATAGCCGAGATAGAGAGGCTCAACGAGAGGCTGAAAGACGATCCTTTCCTCGGAAAGGGAACGATCGCCGTCACACAGATCTTCTTCAAATCGCCTTCCCAGAACGCGGTCGCCGACGAGTGCACGATCCAGCTGGACAGGAGGTTGACCGCCGGAGAGACCAGGGAATCGGTGATAGAGGAGTTGAAAGGGGCGATCACCCTGGCCGGCGAAGAGGCCGAGATAGTCGAGCTGTTCTACGACAGGCCTTCCTACACGGGACTCTCTTTCCCGGTCGAGAAGTACTTCCCGACGTGGGTGATGGAGGAGGACTCAGAGATAGTCCGGAAAACCGTCGCCGCTTACGGGGAGGTCTTCGGCGCGGAACCCTTCGTGGACAAATGGACCTTCTCGACCAACGGGATCGCTACGGCCGGGGTCTTCTCGATACCCACGATCGGCTTCGGGCCGGCCAACGAGATCTACGCCCACAGTCCCGACGATCAATGCCCGGTCGATCACCTGGTCAGGGCGGCGGCGATGTACGCACTATTGCCCTTGAGGCTTTCACAATAGAGCTGGAGGTAAAATATGAGCAGCATGCTTAGAGGAAAAGATTTCATAACCACGCAGGATTTCGACAGGACCGAGATCGATCTGATGCTGGACCTGTCCTCCGATCTGAAGAGAAGGTTCGCGATCAACGACCCTACTCCCCTACTGCCTTACCAGACTGTCTTTTTGATGTTTTTCGATCAATCGACGAGGACCAGAAACTCCATGGAGGCCGGCATAACGCAGCTCGGAGGCCACGCCCATTACCTCGATCCTTCCACGATGCAAACGGCACACGGAGAGGTTCCCAGAGATACGGCGATGATTCTTTCCAGGTACGGCCACGCGATAGCCGTGAGGCACTGCAAGTTCAAGGCCGGAAACCAGTATTTGAGAACCCTGGCCAGATACTCCGACGTTCCGATACTTAACCTTCAGGACGACATCTACCACCCGATGCAGGTGATGGCCGACATGATGACTATTCGCGAACGCTTCGGAACCAATCTCAACGGATTGAAGGTGGCGATAACCTGGGCTTACGCCGAAAGTCATCTGAAGCCTCTTTCCGTTCCGCAGTCCCAGATACTTCTCTTCACCAGATACGGGATGGACGTCAGGCTCGCCTACCCCGAAGGCTTCGATCTCATGCCCGACATCGTGGAACAGGCGAAGTCGAACGCCCTAGGTAGCGGCGCGAAATTCGAGATCCTTCACGACATGGACGAGGCCTTCAAGGAGGCCGACATAGTCATTCCGAAGTCCTGGGGCGGCTTCTACGTCTCGGAAAACACCGACGAGATCATGACGGAAGTCAGGAAAAACAGGGACTGGATCTGCACACCCGAGAGGATGAAACTGGCCGATAGGAGGGCCGTTTACATGCATGCGCTCCCGGCCGACAGGGGCAGAGAAGTGGTGGACGAAGTGATAGACGGTCTGCAATCGATAGTGATAGACGAGGCCGAGAACAGGCTCCACACGGCCAAAGCGATAATGGCCCTGACGATGGGCGGCAGGCCATGATCTACGACCTTGCCCTGGAGAATGGGACGGTCTGCAACGGGGAGGAGCTATTCCCCGCGAACGTGTATATCCGGGACGAGGTCATCGAACTTATAACAGAGCGAAAGATGAAATTCCAGGCCAGGCAGTCGCTGGACTGCTCTGGCCTTTTTTTGCTCCCAGGCTTCATAGACCCCCACGTTCACTTCGATCTCTTCCTGGGGAAATACACCTCCCGCGACGACTTCGATTCGGGGTCGGCCCTGGCGCTTAGCGGCGGGGTAACGACCGTGATCGATTTTCTCGACCCGGTGAGAACGCTCGAAGAGTTGAAAGAGGCCGTGCAGAGGCGAATGAGATCTTCCAGAGTCAGCCGGGTCGATTACGCCTTTCACGTAACCCTGGCCGGAAACCCCGAGTTCACGCCTCAGGCGATAGTCGAGGCGGCCATGAATCTGGGGATGCCGTCGATCAAAGTCTTCACCACCTACAGCGGCTCGGGCAGGAGGACCGACGACGGAACACTCCTCGATCTCCTCGCCCTTTCGAGGTCTAGCGGCCTAGTCGTCCTCGCCCACGCCGAAAACGACGAAATAATACTGTCGCGAGAGAGAGAACTGCGGAAAGACTGCGACCCGACATACAGGGATCTGCCACACCTACGGCCGGCGATAGCCGAGCTCTCGGAGGTGGCGAAACTGGTACTGTTCTCAAAATACGTCGATGGACAGCTTTACGTGGTGCACGTCTCCAGCGGAGATACGGTGAAGGCGTTGTCACTTATGAATACAGAATGGAAAAATAATACTGTGCTTGAGACATGCCCACAATACCTGATGTTGAACGATGAGGCCCTCGGCGGCGAGTCGGGCTTTTTGAACACTTACTGTCCCCCGGCAAGGAGCGAGAGGGAGAGGAAGCTTCTGGTGCGCGGGCTTCTCGAGGGGAATATCGGGTCGATAGGCACAGATCACTGTCCCTTCACGACGCAAGACAAGAGAGAGAGCTTTTCCTCGATGCCTTTCGGCACGGGATCGCTGGGACTCTCCTTTTCCGTATTGAACACTCTCTTCGACGGTGATCTCGTGAAGGTGGCCTCGCTCCTTTCGATCAACCCGGCCCGGCTGCTCGGTCTCCACCCCGAAAGGGGAACGTTGGCACCGGGACGGGCGGCCAACATAGCCGTCGTGGACAGGGAAAGGTTATACGACTATTCCAGGTCGCCTCTGACAGGGAGTGATCACTCGCTCTTCGAGGGTATTTCACTGAGGGGAGAGGTAGTGACGACCGTGATGAGGGGAAGGCCGGCCTTCCACGAAAACAGGGTCTTGCTGGAGACCGGAAGCGGAAAGTTCGTAGAGAGAAAGAGAGTTTTTTGGGGGGATCGAAGTGCAGCTGAATAACGTTTCCATATACACCAACGACGGTGAGTTCATAGAGCGCGGTTATGTGACGATCGAAGGCGACGAGATAGTCGCGGTGAGGGCCGGAGAGAGCCGGTACGAAGGCGAGAATCTCGATTTCGCGGGCAGTCTCGTGATGCCCTCCTTCGTGAACGCCCACACTCACATATACTCGACTCTCTCCAGGGGGATGAGGCTCTCTCCCTTCAATCCCGGCTCTTTCACCGAACTTCTGGAGCAGCTCTGGTGGAGGCTCGACCGTTCGCTCACGCTGGAGGAGTTGAAGATAAGCGGCTATGTCGCCGCGATAGAGTCGCTCAAGAGCGGCGTCACGACGCTTTTCGATCACAGCGCCTCGCCAAATGCGATAAGCGGCTCTCTGGAGACGATCGCCGGGTCCGTCAACGAGACCGGCCTCAGGTACTGCGGGGCCTACGAGGTCTCCGACAGAGACGGCACGAAGGCACGCGATGAAGGCATTAAGGAGAATATGGAGTTTTCACGCTTCAACACGCCTTTCCGGCGGGGCTTCTTCGGACTGCACGCCTCGCTGACACTGTCGAGGGAGACTCTGTCGCTGGTCTCGAAAGAGATCTCCGGCTCGATACCTATCCACGTGCATATCGCCGAGGGGCCGGAGGACCAGGAGAGAAGTCTTTCGCTCTTCGACCAGAGAGTGCTGGAGAGGTTTCACAGGAGCGGCCTGATGAGCCCGGGCTCCATATACGCCCACTGCATCCACACCACGCCCGAAGAGAGAGAGTTGATTCCCGGGACGGGCGGCAGTATAGCATTGAACGTCCAGTCGAACACGAACAACGGAGTCGGTCTGCCAGACTGGAAGGGCTTTTTAAGAGAGGGTGTCGAAACGGCGATCGGGAACGACGGTTACGGTTTCAACCTCTGCCACGATGTGAGGTTCGCCCTTCTCACGCCCCATTACCTCTCGAGAGACCCGAGGGTGTCGGGTAGCCCGGATCTGAAGGATACGCTTTTCGGAGCCAATTACCGTCTGGCGACCAGGACTTTCGGCGCCAACCTCGGAACCGTTCGCGAGGGAAGCGCGGCCGATCTGGTCGTGATCGACTACCGGAGTCCGACGCCGATCGACGCCGGGAACTTTCTCGATCATTACTTCTTCGGGATCTGTGATAACATTAAGGTTACGGACGCCTTCGTTTCCGGTAGACACGTACTTTCCGGCGGCAGGGCGACGCTGGTCGATGAAGAAGCGATCTACTCGGAGGCCAGAAGACTCTCGGCCAATATATGGAAGAGAATATAGGGGGCGATACTGTGGACCTGTCCACAAGACTCGGCAAACTGTCACTCTCCAATCCCGTGATGCCCGCTTCCGGGCCCCTCACGGGCGACGATAAAAAGATGCTCTCGATAGCCGCATTCGGCGTCGGGGCGATGGTGACTAAAACTATCTCCACCGTGGCGGCGAAAGTGCCGCGGCCGTGCATAATCGCCACGAACAATCACGTCGTCAACACCGAGCTTTGGAGCGAGTTTTCTTACGAAAGATGGCTCGAGGAATTCATCCCGGCCTTCAGGGAGAAGTCCGATCTTCCTCTGATCGTCAGTCTGGGATATTCGCCGATCGATCTCGAAAAACTGGTCCCTCTCTTCTGCAAAGACGCGGACGCCTTCGAGCTATCGACCCATTACGTGGCCGACGATCCCTCCCTGATGGAGGAGCTGATATCGGCCGTCAAGAGAAACAGCGACCGGCCGGTTTTTTTGAAACTCGACCCTTCCGTCGCCGATCCGGCCGCCATGGTGCGGGCGATCGAGAAGGCCGGGGGCGATGGCGTGGTGGCCATAAACTCTCTCGGCCCGGTCTATCCCTACGACGCCGCATTGAAGCGGTCGCCCATGGGCAGCGGCGACGGCTTCGGCTGGGTCAGCGGTCCGGCGATCAAGATGCTGGCGCTCTCGATGGTCAGGAGAATACGCGAGGTCACCGATCTCCCCGTTATAGGCGTGGGAGGTATCGCGAGCGCGGGGGATGTGGTCGATTTCTTGAGCGCCGGAGCCGATGCCGTGCAGCTGCTTTCCGGAGCGTTGATAAAGGGAAAGGATATATACGCAAGAATAATTTCCAGCCTTCCGAAGGCACTGGAGAGCCGGGGCTTCAACAGCGTCGTGGAGGCCGTCTCCAGCGTCCGACAGCCGGCCCAATCCTTCGAGGTGCGCAATCCGGTGATTGATCACGACAGATGCACCAGATGCGGCCTCTGTGTCTCGGTCTGCCCTTACTTCGCGCTCTCGCTGGATGAGAGGGTGGAGATCGATGGAGAGGCCTGTTTCGGTTGCGGGCTCTGTCAATCGCGCTGCCCGGTCGGCGCGATCGGGGGGGTGCTGATTTGAGCAAGTACCGTCTCAGGTGCATAACCTGCTCGCGCGAGTACGACCCGGCTGAGGTGGAGTACACCTGCCCGGTCTGCGGCGAGAGAAAGGGTACGCTGGAAGTGATCTACGATTTCGATATCGTCAGGCGGGAGTATTCGCTAAACCAGTCCGATATCGGCAAAGACGGCATCTGGGCCTTCGATTTTCTCCTCCCCTTCGAGGGCGATCATTTTAGACCGAACCTGCTGGTGGGCAACACGCCGCTTTACAGGTGCGAGAATCTGTCAGAGAAGTACGCCGTCGAGGTGTTCATAAAGGACGACGGGAGAAATCCCACGGCCTCCTTCAAAGACAGGGCAAGCTCAGTGGCCGCGGCCAAGGCCGTCGAGAAGGGTTACGGAACGGTCTTCTGCGCCTCGACGGGCAACGCCGCGAGTTCTCTCTCGGGCATGGCCGCCGTTTCAAAGCTCAAGAGCGTCATCTTCGTTCCGGCGACGGCTCCTCAAGCCAAATTGACACAGCTCCAGGTTTACGGCTCGAAGGTTCTGGCGATAGAGGACAGTTACGACAGGGCTTTCGATCTGTCGATGGAGATCGGTCTTTCAAAGGGCTGGTACTGCCGCAACAGCGCCATAAATCCCTATCTGCTTGAAGGGAAAAAGACCTGCGCGCTCGAACTGGCTTTCTCGATGATCGACAGGCTTCCCGACTATATTTTCGTCTCGGCCGGCGACGGCACGGTCTTATCGAGCTTCTACAAGGGTTTCAAAGACCTGAGGGAGTTGGGAGTGATCGACAGGCTCCCGGTCATGGTAGGAGTCCAGGCCTCAGGCGCGGCTGCGATAAAGAAGACTTACGAGGGCGGTCTCCCTTTCGAGCCGGTCGATATTCAAGCCAGCTCGATAGCCGACAGCATCTGCGTGGGCAAGCCGAGGGACGTGGTGAAGGCCTGTCGTTACACGCACAAGAACAAAGGTATGTTGATAGATGTTTCCGATAAGGAAATCCTTGAGGGTATAATCGAAATGGCCAGAGAAAGCGGCGTCTTCGCCGAACCGGCCGGCGCGACTGCCCTGGCCGGGTTCAAGAAGTGCGCGCGGCAGGGTCTGCTATCGCTCGACAGCAGGGTCGTGATCGTGGTAACGGGTAACGGTCTCAAAGATCTCAAGAGCCCTTCGTCGATCATGCCGGCGCTTCGCAAGTTACCGCCCGACAGGAAGATTATCGAGGAGGAAATAGGTGAAGATCGATTTCAAAGTTAACGGTAGGGATTACTCTCTCGAAGTGAGAGAAGACATGAGGCTTCTGGACTTCCTCAGGGAAGAGCTGAAGCTCACCGGAACCAAGGAAGGCTGCGGTGAAGGTGAATGCGGAGCCTGCACGGTGATAATCGACGGCAAGGCCGTCAACTCCTGCCTGGTTCTCGTACCGGAAATAGATGGAAGGGAAGTTATAACGGTGGAGGGCCTGGAAAGAGACGGCCGGCTGCATCCCCTTCAGGAGTCGTTTATAGAGAAGGGGGCCGTCCAGTGCGGGTTCTGCACGCCCGGCATGCTGATGTCGGCCAAAGCGCTCCTGGACGGGAACGCAGATCCCTCCGACGAGGAGATAATGGAGGCCATTGAAGGCAACCTCTGCCGGTGTACGGGCTACTACAAGATAGTTCAGGCTATAAGGGATGCGGCCGGAAAGTTGAGAAATGGCAAAGCCTGAAAGGGTTGCGTTGATTCTTCTGGCGGCCGGCACTTCGAGCCGCTTCAAGTCGGAAAAGCTGACGGCTTTCTTCGAAGGCAAGAGACTGTTGCAGTGGGCGCTCGACAGTTTCAGCCTTCTCGAGCTGGAAAAGATACTGGTGATCAAACCGGGCTTCCCGCTCGGGCTCTTTTCACCCGACGGGTTCAGGGTAGTGGTGAATTACGATTACGAAACGGGCATCGCCTCCAGCATAAAGGCCGGCTTGAAGAGCATCGATCCCCGGTCGGAGGGACTGGTACTGACGCTGGGAGATATGCCCTTCATAGAACGGAGGGACGTAGAAAGACTCCTCGCCGAAGCCCCGGATGGAAAGGAGCTGACGGCCTTCGCTTTTCAGGGCATAAAAGGCTTTCCCACCTTCGTTCCGGGGACGCTCTTTTTCGATCTTTCGAAGATCGAGGGCGACAGGGGAGCCTTCGCGCTGGTCAAGGAAGGGATCGCGAAGTTCAGATCCATAGAGGGAGAGAAACGCCATACGGTGGATATAGATGTTCCAGAGGATATAGAGAGTCCGTTTTGAGGGAAAGTGTTCCAAATTACAGGTAAAAGACGGGACTGGATAACCGGTTCATACCCGGAGCCCGGAACTTCAATACTTGTAGACGGTTCTAAACGCTCTGATATATATCGATGTTTCGTCGGGACTCGCGGTTCGCGATGAGGTTTGAAAGGGTGGTGGTAGCGTATTTCCTTCAAATTGTTGATGCCCGTTGATGAAAGAGAACTCAAGAGCATGCTCGGCGGCGAAGACTGCAAGATAATGGCCGGCGGTACGGATTTGCTGGTCAGGATAAGGTCTGGCAGGCTATCCCCGTCCAGGATAGTCAGTCTCGCCAGAATGAAGGGCATGGACGGCATACTCGATCTGGGCGAGGAGGTTTCGATCGGGAGCAGGGTGACGATGAGCGAACTGCTCAAGTGCGAACTCATAGCCGCCAGCTGTCCGATTCTGCCGATGGTCGTTCGCGAGATCGGAAGCCCGCAGATAAGGAACAGGGCAACTCTGGCGGGCAACCTGGTAAACGCCTCTCCCGCCGGGGACTCGATCATGGCTCTCTACCTCTCGAACGCGACGGTGGTGATCTCCGGCGTGAACGGAGAACGGAGGGAGAAGGTTTCCTCCTTCATAAAGGGCCCGGGAAGGACCACGCTCTCGAGAGACGAGTACGTCGGCGCGATACTGCTCGAAAAGACCCCGGGTTACTTTCCCCAGTTCTACAAGGTAGGGCAGAGGAGCGCCATGGCAATCGCCGTCGCTTCTGTCGGCTCTTTGATATCCGGACAGGAGATCAAAATGGCTTTCGGCTCGGTCGCGCCCACAGTGGCCGTGCCGGAGAAGGCCTGCGAGTACTTCGAGAAGGCCGGGGAGAAATTCGACGACGGGGAGTTCGCCAGACTGGCTATGCTTGCGATATCGCCGATAGACGACGTGAGGGCCAGCGCCTGGTACAGATCGACGGTGGTCAAAAACCTTGTTCAAAGAACTCTAAATGTCTGGAGAAAGAAGGGGTAATCATGCTTTCGAATGTAAAAGAGTACTTCAGGCCAAAGACGGTCGAGGAAGCCTTCGAGATGATGGAGGCCGACAGGGAGCATTCGATCTTCCTCTCGGGCGGGACGATCGTCGCGTTGATGGGATCCTCGAGAATAGAACGGATAATAGATCTGAAAAGTCTCAGGCTCGATTCGGTCTCCATCAAGGAGGACGAGATAGTTGTCGGCGCGACCACCACGGTCGAAGCCTTCAGGAAGGACCCGCTGATGAGGAAGGAGTTCGGCGATTTCTTTTACGACAGTTTCTCTCTGGTCGGCTCCTGGCAGATAAGGAACATGGCCACGATTGGCGGATCGATCGCCCCCAAGCTCGGCTGGTCTGATGTGAGCGCCTGCCTGCTTGCGACCGGAGCCGGCCTAATGGTCTATGGCCCCGATGGTTATAGAAGAATAATGCTCTCGGATTACTTCGCTCTTCCGGCCGGTGAAAAGCCTCTAATAACACATATAATCATAAAGAAGGACGGCTGGGTATCGGCCTTCGAGAAGTTTTCCAAAACTACTTTCGATATCGCGACCGTGAACGTCGCCATATCCGTCAGGCCGGAGAGAGGACGTATAAAGGCCGCCAGAGTCGTATGCGGTTCGAGACCGCAATACCCGATGAGGTTCGAGACGATAGAGAACGCCCTGGAAGAACTGGAGATCAACGACGTAATGCCCTCTATCGTACGTAGTCTGGTCTTCGACAACTTCACCGGTGGCTCGAACATGCTCGCCTCCTTCGAATACAGAAAGCACCTCGCTTCGGTGATGGCACAGAAGGCCGCCGAGAAGATAAAGGAGATGGTCAGATGAAAATAACTCTCAACGTCAACGGAAACCTCCACGAGATCAACATCGATCCGGGCGATTATCTCCTCGAAATACTGCGAGACCTGGGCTACAAGAGCGTGAGAAGAAGCTGCCACTCGGCCAGTTGCGGCACCTGTACGGTGCTGGTGAACGGAAAACCGATCCTTTCCTGTTCCACCTTCGCCGCCTCCGTGGACGGCCAGACGATCGAGACCGTCGAAGGACTTTCGCAGGGCGAGAAGCTCCATCCAATTCAGGAAGCGATTCTGGAGGAGGGAGCGGCGCAGTGCGGCTACTGCATACCGGGAATCGTTCTGACGGGCGAGGCGCTCCTTAGGGAGAATCCCGAACCTTCAGACGACGATATAAAGCTGGCCCTGAACGGCAACGTCTGTCGGTGCACCGGCTACGAGTCCCAGAACAGGGCGATAAAGAAGGCGGCCGAAGCGATGAGAGGTGACGACTATGAGTGAAGCCTTTGAAACCGTTGGAAAGCCGAAGAAGAAACTCGACGGCAGAGCGCTGGTGAGAGGGAAACCCGTATATACTCCAGATTATGATGTCCCCGGTGCGCTCACCGTGAAGCTTCTGCGCTCTCCACACGCTCACGCGATAATAAAAACCATAGATACCGATCAGGCCCGCGCCGTCGAGGGCGTCGTCGCGATCCTGACGCACGAGGATCTGGAAAGGATTCCCTACTCCAGAGCCGGCCAGGGATACCCCGAGCCTTCTCCATACGACGCTTACCTGCTGGACAGGAAGGTGCGCTACGTGGGAGACGCGGTCGCGATCGTGGCGGCTACTTCCGAGAAGGCGGCCCTGAAAGCCCTGAAATTGATAGAGGTCGAGTACGAACTTCTCGATCCCGTTCTGAACATGGAAGACTCGATGAAGGAAGGATCACCCGTGATACACGACGAGGAAGACTGCTCGGGCCTCTTCGATAAATCCAGAAACATCGCGGCGCACTTCGAAATGGAGATAGGAGACGTCGAGGGAACGCTCAACGGTTGCGATTACGTCATCACGAGAACCTACCATCTCGACACACAATTACACGCCGCGCTTGAGCCGCACAACGCGGTGACCTACCTCGATCCGGCCGGCCGGCTCATAGTTGTGACCTCTACGCAGGTCCCCTTTCACTGCCGGCGCATCCTGTCGAGAATACTGAACAAACCGATATCGGAAATACGCGTCATAAAGCCCAGAATAGGCGGGGGCTTCGGCGGGAAGCAGTCGATAATAGCCGAGCCTTACGCCGCGATCGTGACGCTCAAGACCGGGAGGCCGGCCAGAATAATCTACACCAGGGAAGAGGTCTCGATGGCCTCGAACATACGACACGAGATGAAGTACGACATAACGGTCGGGGCCGACGGCAACGGCAGGATAAAGGCCATCTCCATGCACGGTCTCTCCAACACGGGTGCCTACGGCGAGCACTGTCTGACGACCTTCATGGTCTCGGGCTCGAAAACTCTTCCGCTGTACAACAAGGTCGATGCCGTCCGCTTCGGCGGGGACGTGGTTTACACCAACCTGCCGCCTGCCGGCGCCTACAGGGGATATGGAGCGCCTCAGGGACTCTTCGCGCTCGACTGCGCCATAGACGAACTGGCGCACGAGCTGAAGATCGACCCGCTGAAAGTGAAGGAGATGAACTCGATCAGGGAGGGAGAGACCTCTCCGATCTTCAAGATAATGGGCGAGGGCCGTGAAGGCGTTCCCCAGATCATGAAGAGCTGCAAGCTCCAGGAGTGTATAGATCTGGGAAAGAAAGCGATAGGATGGGACGAGAAGAGGGGCAGGCGCACGAGAAGGGGTAGCAGGGTCAGGGGTTTAGGCTGCGCGCTGGCCATGCAGGGATCGGGTATACCCAGGGTCGATATGGGCGCCGCGACGCTCAAGATGAACGAAGACGGCTCCTTCAACCTTCTGGTGGGCGCCACCGATATCGGCACCGGGAGCGACACCATCCTCGCCCAGATCGCGGCCGAGGTCCTCTCCGTTCCCCTCGAGAAGATAATCGTCTATTCTTCCGACACCGATGTTACACCCTTCGACGTAGGCGCCTACGCCTCGAGTACTACCTACGTCTCGGGCAACGCGGTGAGGCTGGCTGCCGAAAAGGTCAAAAAGCAGATACTCGAGCTGGCGGCTAACTTCCTGGAGAGAGAAGAGAAAAATCTGAAGCTTTCGGCCGGAATCGTGACGTGCGACGATGGGAGCTCGGTGAGCCTGGAGGAGCTCTGCACCAGGCACATGTACACCTTCAACCAGCAACAGATCGCCGCTACGGCCTCCTACGTGGGCGAGGAGTCGCCACCGCCCTTCCTCGCCACCTTCGCCGAAGTCGAGATCGATACTGAAACCGGCAAGGTTTACCTGATAAACCTCGTCTCTTACGCCGACTGTGGGCTGGCACTCAACCCCATTCAGGCCATGGGACAGCTGGAGGGCGCCTCGATGCAGGGCATAGGCTGGGCGTTGTACGAGGATATAATCTACTCCACCGGCGGCCGGATGCTCACCAACGATTTCTTCACCTACAAGGTTCCCTCCAGGATGGATTACGGGAAGCTGACCTGCGGACTGGTCGAAAGCTACGAACCCACCGGGCCGTTCGGAGCGAAAAGCATCGGGGAAATAGGCATAGATTCGCCGATACCGGCGATCGGGAACGCGATCTTCGATGCCACTGGAATAAGATTGAGACATGCCCCCTTCAGGAGCGAGAAGATCTTCTTCGAAATACTGAATCTGGAGGTTTGAAATGTACAGGTTTATTTGCAGTCTTTTGATACTGACAGTCGTCGTTCCGCTCGCAGGGCTGACCGTCTGGGTGAGCTGGGAGGGCGAGGACTTTTACAGGGAAGTCGCCTCGTCGTTCGAGCGGGAAAAAGGAATAAAGGTCGAACTGGAGTATTTCCCCAAGATCGAGGAAAAGCTTGGAGTCGCTCTAAAGACAGGCGACCTGCCCGACATGGCTCTCGTCAAGGATACTTACTCGGGGAATCTGGGAGCTTCGAAGAGAGCGCTCGAAATCGCCGCCGATGATCTGGCCCGTTTCAAAGGGGAGTACCTGGAGGCCTATATGTACGACGGGGCCGTTGTGGCGCTTCCCTTTTACGCAGATGTCCAGGTAGCCTTCATCAACAGAACTGTCTTCGATAAGGCCGGGCTGCCACTTCCCGGTGAGCTCGATCTGGGAGAGCTCGAAGCGATCGTGCAGGAGCTGAAGAAAGTCGTTCAGTACCCCGTCGCCTTCGATTTCACCTCCCCCTACATGATGTTTCCCTACATTTCCGACCCATCTCCGGTCGGAGAGGGCGGAAGGCCGTTCTTGAGCGGCAGGGAACGTGTAGAGGCCGTCGAAGCGGTCAAGGTATACTTCGACACCGGAGTGCTAAGCAGACTGGAGAGGGCTGCAATGAACGGCCTCTTCAGAAACGGGAAGATAGGGATTATGCTTCAGGGTAGCTATATGGCCGAGAAGTTCGCAGCCGCGAATCTGGACTTTGCGATGGTGCCGCTACCGGATCTAGAAGGCAGGAAGATAAGGGGTGTCATAGATTCCAAGGGCTTCGCCCTATTCAAAGAGGAAAGCTACGCGCAGTCTATAGAGTTCGCGAGATACCTTATGGAGAAGAGCGAGGCCTTCTGCGGGCAGTACTGGAAATACCCGCTCTTCGAAACCGTCCAGGGCGATCCCGAACTGGAGAGGATCATCGCGAGCGGACAGTACATGCCCAACGGGCCGGGCTATCAGGCGATGCTCTTTGAAGCCTTCGAGCCGGCCCTTCAGGCCATTTTCAGTGGTGCGATGGGTGTTGAGCAGGCGTTGAACGGAGCACAGGGATACATAGATTCGACCTGGTGAGATGCTTCCAGCGCTGCTCGTTCTACTCGCTCTAATTTCGCTGCAGTTCGTGGTCAGGAAGAACTGGACGCTCGGTCTTCCAGCCTTCCTGATCGTTCTGCTGACAATCGTGGGCCCTATTCTCTGGGCCCTTTTCATCTCCTTCACCAGTTACGGCGTCTATCAGGAGAGGCCTCTCTTCGCCGGTTTTGACAACTATCTGAAAATCCTCGAAGATTCCGGCTTCAAACTCTCGCTCAAGCTGACGGCTTTGTGGTCCTTTCTTAGAACCTCGCTGGAGATATCGCTCTCGTTTCTTCTAGCCCTGAAGCTGAGAAAAAGCTCAAGAACCGGAAGGCTGGCGCTGCTACTGCTGGCGCTCGGCTGGTTCGTTCCCTCCTTTATAACCGTGTCGGGATGGAGGGCCTTCATACAGGGCTACGGAGGCTACTCTTTGCTGAACATCGTTCTGGGAACGGGCGTCGATCTCACGCTCAATCCGGCCCAGGCCTTCCTCGCCACGCTTCTGGTGAGCGTCTGGCTGTCGATACCATTTTCAACGATGATAATAGTCGGAATGCTCGGCAGGGTTTCCGGGGAGCTGGACGATATGATGAGGCTGGACGGTGCCGGAGATTTCGCGAGTGCGACGCTCCTGCTGGGCGAGATACGCCATCTCATGGTACCGTACGCCCTCTTCCAGCTGGCAAGGGCGACGAAGGAGTTCACATCGGTCTTTCTCCTTTCGGGTAACGGGCCGTTGCTGCCGGAGGGCTTCACGCCGCAGACGCTGGTCGGCTCGACCTCTTTTGCCGGGGTAGTTCTCTTCAGGAAGTTCGCCGCCGTCAAGGATTACGGTCTCCTCTCGGCCTACGCCGTCTTCGCGGGGGGCTTCGCGATTCTATGGATACTCGGAGCCGTCTTCTCCAGAAACAGCGTCCCGAAACGCCACAGACAGATCCTCTTCCTGAGCGCCGTGGCGCATCTCTTTCTGGGGGCCTACACCGGCTGGAGCTTCTGGTTTCTGGTACCGGTAACGGCCTACTCGCTTCTCCCCTTCACCATACCGCGCCACAGGAGGTTTTTCCGCCTTACCGTCGGAGCTTTGATCATATACGAAATAATCATGAATGTGGTGAAGATCTCGCTGGAGGGCGTGAGCGGGATAGTGCCGGCCAGCTTTCTCAGCGTTCCTCTGATTCTCCTTTCGATGAGGTACAGGTTTCCCTCGATCGACTTCACGCTTTCCCGATGGCTCAAAAGTTCGCTGCTGATCCTCTCGCTCCTGCCCACGGTTTTTCTCGTCGCGTACATTCTCCTTCTCTCCTTCTCCGTAGAGGGAGAGATAATCCCTTCGCTGAATGCGCTCACAGCGGCGAATTATCCGAGGGTCATAGGCGACGGGCTTTTGAACACCATCTTCAACACTCTTAAAACGGCCCTCTGGTGCTTTGCGATAATTCTGGGAACCATAATACCTCTGGCCTATCTCTTCGCCACCAAAAAAGGCTTCCTTGCGAAGGCGACGTCCTCGCTGGTGCTGCTGGGAAGCCTCTACACGGGGATGCACACACTGTTGCCTCTCTACTTCATATTCAGGGGTATCGGTCTGACCGACAGTTTCTTCGGGGTCGCCCTGGTCGTAACGGTTCAATCGGCGCCTCTGGCCCTGCTAGTTCTCGGCGGCTTTTTCGCTTCGGTGCCTCGCGAACTACGCGAGATATCGAGGATCGACGGTCTCTCCGGGACCGGCTACCTCTGGAGGATACTCTTCCCCCTTTCGCTGCCGGTCGTTGGCGGGGTTCTGACCTATGTACTGGTTTCCTGCTGGAGTTCCTTCACGCTGCCCCTGATCATGCTGAACCGGAGCGAAATGATGCCCTTTTCGCTGAAAGTTTTCTCCTACGCCGGCGAGATAAGGAGTTACTACACTTCCTGGAACCTCTTCGCCGCGGCCTCGGTTATCGGCACGGTACCGCTCCTCCTGCTTTTCAGGATCGCTCGGTCGATGATTTACAGCCCCGGTCTGGGCGATAGAGGCGTAGGTTATGATTGAGTTTTGCGAAGAATCTTTTCAAAGGCTTATTGATTTTGACTCCCGTCGATGGCAAACTATTAAGTATAGCTTTCACTGGAGGATATTCTAATGAGAAAGGTCTGGTTGATGATTATGCTGCTCAACTTCTTGCTTCTCAGCAACTCGCTCTCAGGAGGAGAAATAAGGACAGTCTTCGTGACGGCTCCTTCTAGTTTTCCCGACAGGGGCAAACTCGACGCCGGTGTCGCCGCGCTGAGGAACGCCGGTTTCAGGGTCGTCGTCGGAAGGAGCTGCCAGGCCTTTCTCTCTCCGCGGGAGAAGGCCCAGGAGTTGAACGAAGCCTTTTCGAACCCCGAGTACGAAGCGATCATAACGGCCAGGGGCGGCTACGGATCGTACAACATTCTCGACTGGCTGGACTGGGAGAGTATCGCCGCCAACCCCAAACCCTTCGTGGGTTACAGCGATATAACGGCACTCCTGCTGGCCATCTACTTCAAGACGGGGATCGTCACCTATCACGGGCCTATGGTCGCCGTGGAGCTTGGAAGCGACGGCCAATCGCTTAAGAACATAATGGACCTCTTCAACGGCAACAGGACCATAAGGTTCAACTACACTTCCACACCGGTGATACCCGGCCTTATGACGGGGAGATTGATTCCGGCCAACCTGTCGCTCTTCCAGGCCCTGCAGGGCACCGAGTATCTGGGCTCCTTGAAAGACGCGATTCTGGTGCTGGAAGACGTCAGCGAGTCGAAGGAATCGCTCGAGAGAATGATATGGAACATCGCTCACATAAACGGCTTTTCGTCTCTGCGCGGGGTAATCTTCGCCGGTTTCACCGAGATAAAGAACGGCGATCTGAACGATATCAAAAAGCTGATAAACGATTACTTTCTCGGCAAAGACATCCCTGTCTGGATCGGTATGCCGAGCTACCACGGAGATTTTCCGAAGCTTGTGCTTCCGGTGGGCCAGTGGGTGAGCGTCGATATGGAGAAGGGGATCATCGAAGTACTCAATTCCCCCGCCGACATGGTGGAAAAGAAATAAGAGCGCCCGGAGGCGCTCTTATTACTCTATACAGGTTTTTCGATCAACCGTCGAAATAGGTCCTGGCCGCGTGGTAAACGGCGATCGCCCCGTCGGCGGCGGCCGTGACTATCTGGCGCACTTCCTTTTCCCTGACGTCGCCTATAGCGTAAACGCCCTTCACTTCGGTCTCCATGTTCCCGTCGGTCTGTATGTAGCCGAACCTGTTCAGCGGCAGTTTCCCCTTGAGGAAGCCGCTGTTGGGCAGAAGTCCTATGAAGACGAACATACCCTCGATCGGCAGTTTTGTGGTTTCGCCGGTTTCCTGGTTCCTGATCTTTATGGCGCGGACCTGCGTGTCGCCCTCGATCGATTCGACCACGGAGCTGAAAATGTACTCGACCTTTCCGGTAGCGTTCAATTTATCCTGGAGGAGTTTGTCGGCCGTCAGCTTCGGCAGGTTCTGAACTATCGTTATCTTCCTGATCATCTTGCTCAGGTATATAGACTCATCCAGCGCGCTGTTGCCACCGCCGATCACGGCGATGTGTTTGTCGGTGAAGAAGTGGCCGTCGCAGGTGGCGCAGTAACTTATACCCCTACCCTTGAAAGCCTCTTCACCTTCCACACCCAGACTTCTAGGGTTGGAACCCGTCGCTACGATGATCACTCTGGAGGCGACCCTCCTGCCGTTGTCCAGGATCACGGCCTTTTCCGGTCCCTCGAGTTCTACATCCACGACCTCGCCGTAGAAAAAAGGCACATCGAAGGCTCTCGCGTGTTCGGCCATCTTTTCACTAAGTTCCATGCCGCCGACGCTGGTGAAACCCGTCCAGTTCTCCACCGCCTGGGTGTTGTTCATCTGGCCTCCGTCGATCGCCTTTTCGATTATCAGCGGTTTCAGACCGGCCTGCACGGCGTAGATGGAGGCTGTGATACCACCAGGTCCGCCACCGATTATAACTATGTCGTATCTGTCTTCAATTTCCGCTTTTTTGGCGCTTCCCAGCTCGAAGAACGACATCTCTTTCCCTCCTCAGAGCGCTTTCAATACCTGTTCTACATACTGACCTTCGGGGTAGGCTCCGACGAAGGTAACTCTGTCGTTGATAACTATCTGCGGAACGGATGAAACACCGTACTTCATGGACATCTCCTGGAACTCGTTGGCCTCGATCATGTAAGCCTTGATGTTCTTGTTGGCCATGGCGATGTGGTGGGCCGTCAATACGGCCTTTGGGCAGTAAGGGCAGGTCGTTGTAACGAAGACTTTTATCTCCACGGGTGTGTCTATCGCCTCTATCTTCTCGAGCGATTCCTTCGACAGTTCGGGTTTCGCACCCCTCGAGAAGGTCACTATATCCTGCAGGAGCGTTCCAAATTCGTGGCCGGCCGGCACACCCAGGAACCTGACTCCCTTGTCGTCGCCATCGGGTGTGAGGAGCACTATGCTCGGCGCCAGCTCAATCTCGTACTTGCGGGCCATATCGGAATCCACGTCGAAGACCTCGTAGGCGAGTTTGTCGTTTATACCCGACAGCTCATTCAAAAGCTGTTCGGCCGTATTGCAGTAATCACATTTCTTCTCGCTCCTGAAAAAAAGCGCCTTCACCGGTCCTTCTAACGCCGCGAATACCTCTTTCACCTGTTTAATGATATTGTCTGGCAGCAGTTTCTTCTCCATCTCTATCCCTCCTAATATGGTTGTATAAATACCCTATAGGGGTATAATACCATAAGTATATTACTCTTCCTTTGATAGTTTGTTTCTGAAATCCTCCCCGATCCATCTACTCACACTCAAAACGAAGGTGGAAACCGCGAAGACGAGTGTGACGCCGACCCATTGATCGGGAAAGAACCGGGCCAGTTCTCCGGAAAAAATGATGATAAATGTCGAGCTTGATGCGAAGGAGATGTTGCTCTCTATCAGTTTCCACTTCCCCTGGACGAGCAGGTAATTCATGAAAAACTCCTCCCTGGTGTACCCCATGGAAAGGAAGAGTATCCTGAAAGTATCGTCGTAACTGGTTATATGTCTGCCGAGAGAGTTGTAGATGAAGAAGTAAGCCACGAAAAAGAGGAAAGTCAGAAATAATTTCCTGTTGTCGGTCAAAACCAGCGAGCCGAGCAGCGTAACGGTCGTGGAAGCCGCCGAGTTCATGAACATCAGGAGAGCGGGCGGTCTTCTGACACGCAGATAGAAGGCAAAAACCGTGGCCACCGCAAATACGGTGGCCAGGGCCGATATTAAGAGCAGTATGATGAGTAGCTCGATGGTTTCCTGTATCAGCAATCAGATCACTTCTCGCCGGTACTCTCCCGTTCTTGGGAGGTCGACTTTTCCCTGAAGATCTCGGCCATAGAACCGATAGAGCTCAACATGGCGCTGCTTTCGTAAGGCAGAAAGACCTTGTTGGCCTTTCCGTCGGCGATCTGTTTCAGAGCGTCGAGGTAGCGTATCGCGATGACGTCCTTCGTCGGGTCGCCTTCATGGATCGCCTTGAAGACGCTGATTGTGGCGTCGGCCTGACCTTCGGCCTCGGCTATCAATTTGAATTTGTTGGCCTCGGCCACCCTCTTGATCGATTCGCTCTGACCTTCGGCCTGGAGTATCGCCGACATCTTGTCGCCTTCGGCCTTGGTTATCTCCGACTGTTTGTAACCCTCTGCCTCTAGAATTACGGCCCTCTTCGTTCTTTCGGCCTTCATCTGCTTGGACATGGCGTCCATGATGTCCTGTGGCGGATCTATCTTTTTTATCTCGACCCTCGTGACCTTGACGCCCCACTTATCGGTGGCCTCGTCGAGGACCTCTCTCAGGGTTACGTTTATCCTTTCCCTTGAGGTGAGCGTCTGGTCGAGTTCCATTTCGCCGATAACGTTCCTGAGGTTAGTCTGCGCAAGCTTTATCGCGGCGATCTCGAAGCTGGCTACGTTGTAAACTACCCTGAAGGCGTCGGTGATCTGGTAGTAAATTATCGCATCGACCGTCACGACGACGTTGTCCTTGGTGATGACTTCCTGCGGCGGGACGTCTATCACGGTCTCGCGGAGATCGATTTTTATCATTCTCTCGATGAAGGGAATTATGAACTGCAAACCCGGCTGGGCTTCCCTCCGGTACTTTCCAAGCCTTTCTACCAGACCCTTTTCGAAGGGTCTTATTATCTTTATACCCGATGCCGCAATTATGAATATAACTGCCGCGAGTACAAGCCATACTATGATCATCTCTCACTCCTCCCCTACTCTTATGTTTTTCTTTCCACGAATATCGTGGTTCCTTCGAGCCTCACCACTCTCACCGGTGTATCGACGGGGATCGTTCCGCCGTCGGTCGAGCTGGCCCTCCAGTCTTCTCCCTCGATCCTCACCAGGCCTCTGTCCATAGAGGGATTTATCTCGACCACCACTCTGCCGGTAGATCCCACAAGGCCGTCGATGTACATCTTTTTTGGGGAATCGCCCTTAGAGAGCTTTTTCGCTATCGGTCTGGTGAGCAACACCAGAAGCGCGCTGCTTACGGCGAAGACTATTATCTGCCAGCCGACGTTGGTGGTGAACATCGCTACGATACCTGCCAGGAAGGCTCCAATGGAGAACCACAGGAAAAAGAACGTCGGGGTCAGTATCTCCACAACCAGTAGTACCAAACCAAATATCATCCAACCTACGTAACCCATGCTTTACCTCCTCCCGGAGTACTGTGCACAGGTTTTCACAATGTGAAAACGTGTTCCGGGTGAACTACGTACACTTCCACTCCCGTTTCTTCGAGTTCCTTCTGGACGAAGGAATGCCATTTCTTCATTTTAGAAGTATACCTTCCCGATATATGATACAATATCAGTCTCTTTATTCCCTCACTGTGTTTCACACTATCTATGACCTCTTCGACGCTTGAATGGTTCTGGTTTCGCCTGTCTTTTTCCTGAAGAAAAGTACATTCGTGTAAAAGGGTCTCGGAGTTGCTTATTGTCTCTGGAGGAAGAGCGAAAGTGTCGCCGCTTATCGTCACTATCTTCTGGGTATAGGTGTCTGTTATGGCATCCCTGCCCTTCTCACGAACTATCGAGGCTATTTCATTCGACGTCAGACCCGAGAGCTCTTCCTTCAGCCTGCGTCTCTCTTCGTAAATGTGGTAGCCGCAACTGATCTCTCCTGCCGTGTGCTTAACCCTGAAGGGTCTTACCGATCTTTTGAAGCTGCCGGCCGTTCTCAGAAAAACCTCGTCGCCGTCGTCCAGCGGGTTGAGGATCATGTCGTATCTCAATCTCGGGTTCATGCCGACTATAAAATCCAGAAAGGCCTCTATAGCCCTGTTTCCGGCCGGGTAGTTTATTCTGAGGGGTTTGTTCCTGTCGCCCATGGCTGTGTTTCGGGTGTTGATGAGTCCCCATAGTCCCGCGATGTGATCGACATGTCCATGGGTCATGAACACGTCTTTTATGGCGTAGACGCTGTTTCCAAGTATGGTGGAGATACCCTCGCCCGAATCGAAGAGAATCCTTTCCGGTCTGTAGAGAATCCATGTAGAGTACAGCGCTTTCGAGAAGATCTGAAACTCCAATTCAGTTCTCCTCCAGGCTCTCTACACGAACAGCTATCTGCCCCCTGACACTTCCGGGAAGCTTTATGTCAACTTTGTACTCGCCCGTCTGCTTGATGTTCTCGGCCAGATCTATGTGTCGTCTGTCGATCTCCAGTCCGAGAACGTTCTTTATGTGGGAAGCTATATCGGCTGAAGTCACCGCGCCGAAAAGCTTGCCGCTGGCGCCGGATTTCACCTTTATTATGAAGTGGTGTTTCTGGAGAGTGCTGAGCAGTTCCTCGCTCGCCTTCTTTATTCTGTCTTCCTTTTCTTCCTTTTTCTTCTTTTCGGAGTTCAACTTGGCCAGCTCGCTCTGGTTGGCTTCGACCGCCAGACCCCTGGGAATCAGGAAGTTTCTGCCATAACCGTCGGAAACGGTTTTCACTTCGCCGGTTTTTCCAACGTTCTGGACGTCCTTTAGCAGTATGACCTTCATAGAAACCCTCCTTTAAAAAAGGGGAGGCTCCAGGCCTCCCGTTTTCGTTTACTCCTTGGTGTAAGGAAGCAAAGCCATGAACCTGGCACGTTGTATGGCTTCCTTGACCATCCTTTGATGCTTCGCGCAATTTCCTGTGATCCTCTTGGGTATTATCTTGCCCTTTTCAGTCACGTACTCGCGCAGAAGGGATAAATTCTTGTAATCTATGTAGGTGGTTTTCGAGCCGCAGAGTCTGCATTTCTTCTTGCTTCTCATTCTTCTCCTGTTGTCTCTTACCATGTCGTTCCTCCTGTATCAAAACGGGATATCGTCGCCCGTATCTTCAGATTCGCTGCCAAAAAAAGTTATATCATCGTTTCCGGTGCTTCCAACCACGCTGTCCTCCTGCGGAGCCTTCTCAAATCCTCCGGTCGAAACGGTCTGGGCCTTCGTCTCCATGAAACGAACGTTGGAGGCCACGACTTCGGCGTTCGAACGCGACTCGCCTTCCTGCGTCTTCCACTTGTTTATTCTCAACGAGCCTTCCACGAGGATGAGACGTCCCTTGGTCAGGTAGTTGCCGACGAACTCGGCCGTCTTGCCGAAGGCGACGATCCTTATGAAATCGGTGTTGTCGTTGCCGGAAGAGGGTATATTTCTATCTACTGCGAGGGAAAAAGTCGCTATCTGAGTACCGCTGGCGGCAAACTTGATCTCCGGGTCCCGGGTGAGCCTGCCGATCAGAACGACATGATTGTAGCTGATAGACATGTTATTCCTCCGTTGCCACGGTTTCGGCGGTCTTTTCTACTACCGCTTCGGAAACTTCAACCACCGCGGACTCAACCGCTTTCACTTCGGTCTGCCCTTCCGGAAGCTCTTCTTCGGAGGTTCCCTTCTTGAGAAGTGCCTTCTTTTCAGCCTTCTCGAGATCTTCTCTTCTGAAAGTCTGCCACCTGAAGACCTCCGGGGTGATTCCGTAGAACTTCTCGAGGATATCTACGCTCTCCGAATCGGCCTTGAACTGAATAACGGTGTAATCTCCCTCGGAAAAGCCTTTGGTTACCCTGTAAGCCAGTTTCCTGATACCCCATCTGTCGAACTTCTCGATAGTACCGCTTACACGTTCGACGATGTAGTCTCTCACCTTTTCGGCCATCGAGTTTCTGCTTTCCTCATCGAGCCGAGGTGAGACGATGAACATTGTTTCGTAGATCCTTATCATTTATTGCCTCCTCCCTTGGACTGTGGCCCTGCCTTTAAGGCAAAGCGGGAATTTCAACGCATTGAATTATAACATACCACCGGAATACTGCAAGAGAAGTTTTCTTTTC
>Ga0228535_1000752_pt1 | contig 75452 bp, 64 predicted proteins | sample SJ1metagenome_FD_168457 | JGI IMG/M metagenome (GOLD analysis project Ga0228535, IMG submission 168457) | Enriched culture of PCE-dechlorinating microbial communities from Ithaca, New York, USA - SJ1 | ecosystem: Engineered > Modeled > Simulated communities (microbial... > Unclassified | place...
AAGAAAGCCGCTCCGGCCAAAAAGGCAACCGCGGCCAAGAAGCCCGTAGCCAAGAAAGCCGCTCCGGCCAAAAAGGCGACCGCGGCCAAGAAGCCCGTAGCCAAGAAAGCCGCTCCGGCCAAAAAGCCTGCAGCCAAGCCGGCTGCGAAGAAAATGGCTGTGGCCAAAAAGCCCGCCGTGAAAAAAACCGTCTCTGCCGCCAAGCCTGCGCCCGTACCCGCGCCTGCCGCAGCACCCGCACCGGCGGTACCGGTCATCAAGCCGTTCGGGCTTTAAACAGGTCGGGCCTTGCCCAATCTGAAACGGGGGCGTCGACCCCCGTTTTTTATTGCTCCGCCCGGCGGGATCGCCTTTGCCGGTTTCCAATCCGTAGCAATCGGCATACGCCGCGATGTCTTCGAAGACGTCCACGCTTCATCGCCGAAGCGCGAGACGCGGCCTTGCACAAACCCATGACCGCACTCGACGCAGCGGCGGCGTTTCGCCCCGACTCCGCCGTCCGCGGCCGACGGCTTCGCTATTGACGGGCGGCGTGTCGAATCCGGCATCCGTACTGTCGAAGCCTCGTCAACGCCGGCCCGGCCGTCCATTCATCAAGCCTTCACGCAGCGCTGATTTGATGGGGTTTTTCATTGTTTTACGCTCGCCGGGGAGACTGGCATGGACACTGCATATACCCTTGCACACGCAACGCAAGGAGACACGAACATGATCGAAATCGAATCGGGCACCGTACTGGACATCAACCTGAAGGAAGATACCCAGGGCCGCGACCACGTTGAACTGGCCCTGCAGAACGGCTGCACGCTCGATCTGACCCCGCATCAAGCCCGCGTGCTCGCCACCGAGCTGATCATGGCGGTGAACCGCGCCGAGGTCCGCAACAACCTCCGGCACAGCCAGAACATGGTCCGCGGCCATGCGCCGATCGAACGCAAGCGCGGCCTGCTGGGTCAGGCGCTGTTCGCGAAATGAAAAGATTTTCTTAGGCCGGTCGGCTTCGACCGGACCGGGGGTAGCGGGCAGCCAGGCTTGAACTACCCGATAAGACGCCGCTGCATTGTCGGCGGCAGGCCATCCATGATAGGGTGGCGTAAGGCGCGAAGGATTCGTCCTCGCGCCTTTTGTTTTCATTCCCGCAAGGATTTCCCGTCATGGCCGTCATCGAGCTCACCAAGGACAATTTCGAATCCACCATCAACGAAAACGACGTCGTCGTCGTCGATTTCTGGGCGCCCTGGTGCGGCCCCTGCCGCGGCTTCGCCCCCATCTTCGAGGCCGCAAGCGAGAAGCACGCCGGCATCGTCTTCGCCAAGGTCAACACCGAGGCCGAGCAGGAGCTGGCCGGCTATTTCCAGATCCGCTCGATTCCCACGCTGATGGTGTTCCGCGAACAGGTGATCCTGTTCTCCGAAGCCGGCTCCCTGCCCGCCAACGCGCTGGACTCGCTGATCGAGCAGGTGATGGGACTGGACATGGCGCAGGTCCACAAGGACATCGCCGAGCAGCAGGCCCAGCAGAATCAGGGCTGATTCGCCAGCAATTGCCGCAGCAGCGGCAAGGTGATCGGCCGCCGCATCTCCAGGCTCGCGCGGTCGAGCGCCTCCAGCGTGGCGAGCAGACTTTGCATGTCGCGCGCCGTGTGGGTCAGCAGATAGTCGACGACCGCCGGATCGAGCCGAAATCCCAGCGATTCGGCATGCCGCGTCAGCGCGGCGCGCTTTTCCGCATCGTCCAACGGCAGCATCTGGAACACCAGCCCCCAGCCCAGCCGGGTGCGCAGCTCCGGCGTCAGCGCCAGTTCGCCCGGCGGCAGCCGGCCCGCCGCCAGCCATAGCCCGCCCGCGTCCCGCACCTGGTTGTAGACGGCGAACGCCGCGGCCTGCTGCGCCGCATCCCAGTTGTCGATCTGGTCGGCCACGACCACCGGCGCGGCGGCCAGGCCGCCGCGCGCGACCGCGAGCCCGGCCGCCTCGGCGGCGTTGGCCCAGGCTTCCAGCAGATAGCTCTTGCCGCTGCCCGGCGCGCCCCAGACGTAGACCGCGCGCTCGGCCGGGGCGCCGGCGAGCAGGGTGTCGAGCCGCGCCAGCAGTTCGCCGTTGCGTCCCGCGACGAAACGGTCGAGCGCGGGCCGCGCGGGCGGGCGGATGTCGAGGAGCAGTTGCCGCATAGGGGCGCAAGGATAGCAGGCGGCGCCGGCACCGCCGCCTTGCCTGCCGCTATACTTGATTTTTTCACCGCGCCGCGCCCCGATGAGCCTCGCCTTCCCCGTCCCCGTCAAGCCCGCGATCGTGGCGCCGCCGCTGGTCGAGGAAAACCTGTCCGCCGACGAACGCATCGCGCTCAAGACCCGCATCAAGGCATTGATGAAACAGCAGGACGCGGTGCTGGTGGCGCACTACTACACCCACGCCGACCTGCAGGACCTGGCCGAGGAAACCGGCGGTTGCGTGTCTGACAGCCTCGAAATGGCGCGCTTCGCCCACGCCCATCCCGCAAAAACCCTGATCGTCGCCGGCGTGAAATTCATGGGCGAGACATCCAAGATCCTCAATCCGGAAAAGCGCGTGCTGATGCCCGATCTCAAGGCCGACTGCTCGCTCGACCTCGCCTGCCCGGCGGACGAATTCGCCGCCTTCTGCGACGCGCACCCGGACCGGCTCTCGGTCGTCTACGCCAACACCAGCGCGGCGGTGAAGGCGCGCGCCGACTGGGTCGTCACTTCCGGCATCGCGGTCAAGATCGTGAAGTATCTGCACCGGCAGGGCCACAAACTCCTGTGGGCGCCCGACCGTCATCTGGGCGACTACGTGCAGCGCGTCTCGGACGCCGACATGATCCTGTGGCAGGGTTCATGCGTGGTGCACGAGGCCTTCAAGGCCGAAGGCCTGAAAAAGCTGCGCGCCGAGCACCCCGAGGCCGCGGTGCTGGTCCACCCGGAATCGCCCGAAGCGGTGATCGCGCAGGCCGACGTGGTCGGTTCGACCACCCAGCTCATCGAGGCGGTGAAGAATCTGCCCAACCGCACTTTCATCGTCGCCACCGACAACGGCATCTTCCACAAGATGCGCGCCGCCGCGCCCGGCAAGCTGCTGCTCGAAGCGCCGACCGCGGGCGAAGGCGCGACTTGCCAGTCCTGCGCGCACTGCCCGTGGATGGCGATGAACGGCCTGCGGAACCTGGCTCGCGTGCTCGAAACCGGCGAGAACGAAATCCACATCGAGGAAAGCATCCGCGCGAAGGCCCGGCTGTCGATCCAGCGCATGCTCGATTTCGCCGCCGCTGACAAGGCCGGCCGCATCCTGCTCGGCGACTGAGCCCGACCTGTTTCCCGAGACCCGCACAGAACACCCCCGTGGCCGGAGCCAGCCTGCTTGCCTTGATCGACGACATCGCGAGCGTGCTCGACGACGTGTCGGTCCTCTCCAAGGTCGCCGCCAAGAAGACCGCCGGCGTGCTCGGCGACGACCTCGCGCTGAACGCCCAGCAGGTCGCCGGCGTGAAGGCCGACCGCGAACTGCCGGTGGTGTGGGCCGTGGCCAAGGGTTCGTTCGTGAACAAGCTCATCCTCGTGCCGGCCGCGCTCGCCATCAGCGCGCTGGCGCCGTGGGCGATCACGCCCCTGCTGATGCTGGGCGGCGCCTTTCTCAGCTACGAAGGGTTCGAGAAACTCGCGCACCGTTTCCTGCACAGCCCGGACGAAGACGCCGCCCGGCGCGCCGAACGCACGCACGCGCTGGAAGACGCCGGCGTCGACCTCGTCGCGTTCGAGAAGGACAAGATCAAGGGCGCGATCCGCACCGATTTCATCCTGTCGGCGGAAATCATCGTCATCACGCTCGGCACCGTCGCCGCGGCCGCCTTCCCGACCCGGGTCACGGTGCTGGCGGCCATCGCGATCGTCATGACCCTCGGCGTCTACGGGCTGGTGGCCGGCATCGTGAAGCTCGACGACGCCGGCCTCTATCTCTCGCGGCGCGCCGCCGCCGCCGCGCAGGCGGCCGGCCGCTTTCTGCTCGCCGCCGCGCCGTGGATGATGAAGGCGCTGTCGGTATTGGGCACCGCCGCCATGTTCCTGGTCGGCGGCGGCATCCTCGTGCATGGCCTGCCGCCGCTGCATCACGCCCTCGCAGCCGTCGTCCCCGCCGACGGCGCCCTGGGCCTGCTGGCCGGTTCGCTCGCCAACGCCCTCGTCGGCATCGTCGCGGGCGCGCTGGTGCTGGCCGGCGTGAAACTCGCCGGCCGCCTGTTCAAACGTTGAGCCGCCCCAACTGGCGGTCGTGCATCCGCGCCAGCAGAAGCTGCGCGGTCATCGCGCCGACGAGCGCGAGGAACATGTCCCACTGCGTATCCCAAGGATCGCCCTGCGTCGCCAGAAACGCATCGGCGTCCGCGCCGATCACCAGCGCCGCCCACCACTCGATGAACTCGTAGCAGGCCGAGAACGCCAGAATCACCGCGGTCGTCAGCAGAAACAGCCAACCGCCGGGCACGAGCGGCGTCCGCCTGAGCAGGATTTCGCGCGCCAGCATCGCCGGGACGAAGCCCTGCGCCAGATGCCCCAGCCGGTCGTAGTGATTGCGCGCCAGGTCGAAGACGTCCTGCGCCCAGAAGCCCAGCGGCACGCGCGCGTAGGTGTAGTGCCCGCCCAGCATCAGGATCAGGCCGTGCGCGAACAGCAGCCGCACGACCAGCGGCGTCAGCGGAAAGCGCCGATGGGTCAGCAACAGCAGCGGCAGGCCGATCGTCACCGGCGCGGTTTCCAGCAGCCAGGTCAGCCGGTCGTAAGGATCGATGCCCGAAGCCGCCAGCGCCGCCAATGTCAGCGCCACCAGCACACGTGCCTCGATCCGGCCCATCTTCATGCCCATGTAGTCTCCCTCTGTTCCAGCCCGGCATAGCACGCCCAAGCTGTCGCCATTCGCTCACCTAGACGTCGGCAAAGAATTGCGCCGGCTGCCAAAGGCAGAATCTTGCGGGTCCTCCTGCCTGAGCCGGTACGACGCGAGGACAGGCAGGAAGAAAGGTTGAAATCCGCGAGACGTCACACGGACGCACGAAAAGAAGACACTACGGCAATCCTGCGCAACAACGTTTGCAACAAAGGCAATCGGCAGAAAATACACGAATGCGAAATGAAAAGCAGCGGGGCGGAGTGCGGGCTCGCCACTGCGAGCCTGCCCACAATATCCCGTAAAATGCGGTTTTTGCAGCACCGCCGCACCGATGCCCCGCCTTCGCGAAATCCCCTACAACTACACCTCGTTCTCCGACCGCGAGATCGTGATCCGCCTCCTCGGCGCCGACGCCTGGGGCGTGCTCAACACCCTGCGCGCCGAGCGCAGGACCGGCCGCTCGGCGCGCATGCTGTTCGAGGTGCTGGGCGACATCTGGGTGGTGCGCCGCAACCCTTATCTGGAAGACGATCTGCTCGCCAGCCCGAAACGGCGGCACCTGCTGATCGAGGCGCTGCGCCATCGGCTGCACGAGATCGAACTGCGGCGCCAGGGCAACGAGCTGGTGGGCCAGCTCCTGCAGGCGGCGGATCGCGCGGTGCGCGAATTCGAGGCCTGGTTCGCCGATACCGCCGATCTGCGCCAGCGGATTCAAAGGCGATTGGCCGGCGTCACCCGCAAGGACAACATCGCCTTCGACGGTCTGGCGCGCGTGTCGCACGTAACGGACGCGACCGACTGGCGCGTGGAATACCCCTTCGTGGTGCTGACGCCGGACGGCGAGGCCGAGATGGCCGGGCTGGTGGCCGGGCTGGTCGAACTGGGCCTGACCATCATCCCGCGCGGCGGCGGCACGGGCTACACCGGCGGCGCGGTGCCGCTCACCGACAAGTCGGCGGTGATCAACACCGAAAAACTCGAAGCGATGAGCGCGATCGAGATGCTGCATCTGCCCGGCTGCGAGTTCGAAGTGCCCACGATCCACTGCGGCGCGGGCGTCGTCACCAAGCGGGTGATGGAAGCGGCCGATGCGGCCGGACTGGTGTTCGCGGTCGACCCGACCTCGGCGGACGCCTCGACCATCGGCGGCAACGTGTCGATGAACGCCGGCGGCAAGAAGGCCGTGCTGTGGGGCACCGCGCTCGACAATCTGGTGTCGTGGCGGATGGTCACGCCCGAAGCCGACTGGATCGAGGTGAGCCGGCGCGATCACAATCTGGGCAAAATTCACGACGCGGCCTCGGCCACCTTCGAGATCCGCCGGTTCGGCCCCGACGGCAAGACGCCCAAGGGCTCGCCCGACATCCTCACCATCCCCGGCAGCCGCTTCCGCAAGACGGGGCTGGGCAAGGACGTGACCGACAAATTCCTCGCCGGCCTGCCCGGCATCCAGAAGGAAGGCTGCGACGGCCTCATCACCTCGGCGCGCTTCATCCTGCACCGGCTGCCGGCACACGGCCGCACCGTCTGCCTGGAGTTCTTCGGCTCGGCGCGCGAGGCCACGCCGGCCATCGTCGAGATCAAGCAGTTCTGCGACGCCCACCCGGACGTGAAACTGGCCGGCCTGGAGCATCTCGACGCGCGCTACGTCAAAGCAGTGGGCTACGCCACCAAGTCGCCGAAGAACGCCCGGCCGAACATGGTGCTGCTGATCGACGTGGCCTCGGACAACGAAGTCGCGGTCGGCGAAACCGCCTCGAAGATCGTCCAGCTCGCCAACGCGCGCGGCGGCGAGGGGTTCGTCGCCGTGTCGGCGGAGGCGCGCAAGAAATTCTGGCTCGACCGCGCACGCACGGCCGCCATCGCCGCGCACACCAACGCCTTCAAGATCAACGAGGACGTGGTCATCCCGCTCGACCGGCTGGGCGACTACACCGACGGCGTCGAACGCATCAACATCGAGCTGTCGATCACGAACAAGCTCGAACTCGCCGACACGCTCGCCGAATTCTTCGCCGGCGAGCTGCCGCTGCTGGAGGACGACGACACCGTCGCCGACCCTGAAAAAGTCGCCGAAAAGCGGGCCCAGGCGCAGGCCCTGGTCGCCGCCGTGCGCCGGCGCTGGGCGGACCATCTCGAGCATCTGGACGATCTCCTCGCGCCCGACACCTCGCCCTTCACCGTGTTCGAGGCCCTGCGCGACAAGCAGGTGCGGATCTCGTGGAAGCGCGAACTGCGGCGCGAACTGCACCAGCTCTTCGTCGGCCGCGAATACACCCGCATCCTCGAAGCCTGCGACCGCATCCACAAGGACGTGCTGAAAAGCCGCGTCTTCGTCGCCCTGCACATGCACGCCGGCGACGGCAACGTGCACACCAACATTCCGGTCAACTCCGACAATTATGCGATGCTGCAGGCCGCCAACGCGGCGGTGGCGCGCATCATGCGGCTCGCCACCGATCTGGGCGGCGTGATCTCCGGCGAGCACGGCATCGGGCTGACCAAACTGGAATTCCTCGACGCCGCGACGCTGGCGCACTTCGCCGACTACAAGCGGAAGGTCGACCCCGAAGGCCGCTTCAACAAGGGCAAGCTGCTCGCCGGCGCCGACCTGCGCAACGCCTACACGCCGTCCTTTGGTTTGCTGGAAGCCGAATCGATCATTCTCGAAGCCTCGGAAACCGGCGCGATCGCCGATTCGATCAAGGACTGCCTGCGCTGCGGCAAGTGCAAGCCGGTATGCAGCACCCACATCCCGCGCGCCAACCTGCTGTACTCGCCGCGCAACAAGATCCTGGCCACCTCGCTGCTGATCGAGGCCTTCCTGTACGAGGAGCAGACGCGGCGCGGCATCTCGCTGCGGCATTTCGACGAATTCTCCGACGTGGCCGACCACTGCACCGTCTGCCACAAGTGCAAGAATCCCTGCCCGGTCGACATCGACTTCGGCGACGTCTCCATCGCCATGCGCAACCTGCTGCGCCGCCGCGGCAAGAAGAAATTCAACCCGGGCACCTGGGCGTCGATGGCTTTCCTCAACGCAACCGACCCGCGCACCATCAAGGCGCTGCGCAAGCCGCTGATCGAATGGGGCTATGCCGGCCAGCGCCTGGGCCACGCGATGGCGAAGCGCATGGGCCTGATCCAGCCGCAGACCAAGCGCCCGCCCGCCTCGCTCGGCCGGCCGGACGTGAAGGCGCAGGTGATCCATCTGGTCAACAAGCCCATGCCCGGCGGCCTGCCGAAGAAGACCTCGCGCGCGCTGCTGGGTCTGGAAGACCCGGGCATCGTCCCGGTGATCCGCAATCCGGCCAAACTGTCGGACGACGCCGACGCGGTGTTCTATTTCCCCGGCTGCGGGTCGGAACGGCTGTTCTCGCAGGTGGGGCTCGCCACCCAGGCCATGCTGTTCGAGCTCGGCGTGCAGACCGTGCTGCCGCCCGGCTATCTCTGCTGCGGCTACCCGCAGACCGCCGGCGGCCAGGCCGACAAGGGCGAAGCCATCACCGCAGCCAACCGCGTGCTGTTCCACCGCGTCGCCAACACGCTCAACTACCTCGACATCAAGACCGTGATCGTGTCCTGCGGCACCTGCATGGACCAGTTGCTGAAATACGAATTCGAGAAGATCTTCCCCGGCTGCCGCCTGCTCGATATCCACGAATACCTGATGGAGAAGGGCGTGAAGCTCGACGGCGTATCCGGCGAACAATACCTCTATCACGACCCCTGCCACACGCCGATGAAAACGCACGCGCCGATGAAAGTCGCCAACGCGCTGCTCGGCGGCGCGCCCGACAGCGGCGTCGTGAAGCTGTCCGACCGCTGCTGCGGCGAATCCGGCACGCTCGCCGTGAGCCGTCCCGACATTTCCACCCAGATCCGTTTCCGCAAAGAAGAGGAAATCCGCGCCGACGTCGCCGCGCTCGGCGCCGGCCGTCGCCCGGTCAAGCTGCTCACCAGTTGCCCGTCCTGCCTGCAGGGGCTGGCGCGCTACAGCGACGACACCGGCACCGAGCCGGACTACATCGTCATCGAACTGGCGAAAAAGCTGCTGGGCGAGAACTGGATGACGAACTATCTCGCCCGCGCGGGCAACGGCGGCATCGAGCGGGTTTTGCTCTAGGAACCTGCGACATGGCGGCGCCCGCGTCCAACGACTACAGCGCCCGCTACCTCGAGCAGACGCTCGCGCGCATGGCCGAGGCGGAATCACCCGATCCGGCCCTGCTGGCCCGTCTGTGGTTCCACCTGCGCCCGCATTCCCACCAGCCGCTGGAGGCCGCCCGCGACAAGCTGGCCGAACTGGCCGCGCTGCTCGACCGGAATCCGCTGTACGTCGCGGCGCTGCGCGACCACCTTGCCGCTCTGTTCGCGGACAAGAAATCCACCCGGCTGCTGACCGAGGCCGGCCTCCTGCCCGACACGTCCTTCCCGGCCGAACTGCGGCGGCGGATCGCCTATAAGCTGTTGCCGCCGGAACGCGATCCCGGCCGGCTGCGCGACTGGCTCGATGCCCTGATCACGCCACGCGACCGGCTCTGGGTCGAAGCCACGCCCCGCGACGTCTGGATCGGTCTGTGCGACCGCCTGCAATTGCGCGAACGCTTCCGGCGCGGCGCACCGGGCGTGCTCACCAACGCGATCAACTCGCTGGCTCACCGCATCGCCGCCGGCGGCCTGAACACCGAGCTCCTGCGCATCGACCCCGCGCTGGAAGCCTACGACTCGCCGTTCCTCGCACTGCATCACGAAGTGAACGCGTGGCTGCGCGGCGACGCCGAGGACACGCGCCAGATCGACGTGCTGCTCGAACAGTGCGCCGAGGCGCTCGACCGGGTGCGCCGCCGCAGCGCGGAAATCGGCACCAGCGTCGAGCTTACGCTGCAATCGGCGCGGCTCTCGCAGCAGATGGAACGCCTGCGCACGCTGATCGCGCTGACCGATCCCGCCACGGAATCGCCGCACGCGCTGCTCGCCGACCTGTTCGTGGAACTGGTCGAAGCCAGCGACGAACGCCACGGCGTCACTACCCTGCTGCGCGACACCGTGGGCCGGCTCGCGCGCCAGATCACGCAGTTCGCCAGCCAGGCCGGCGAACATTACGTGGCCGAGAACTGGGCAGCCTTGCTGAAGATGTTCGGCGCCGCCGCGGGCGGCGGCGTGATCATCGCCGGCATGGCCCTGCTCAAGATCCGGATCGTCGCGCTGCACCTTGTCCCCTTGCAGGAAGCGCTGCTGGTCAGCCTCAACTACGCGCTGGGCTTCGTGCTGATCTACCTGCTGCACCTCACCGTCGCGACCAAGCAACCGGCGATGACCGCCAGCCTCTTCGCCCGCACGCTGGTCGAGGTGCGGGGTCAGACCGCCCAACAGAAAGCCCTCGACGCCTTCGCCGGCAAAGTCTGGCGGGCGCAGTCCGCCGCCATTCTCGGCAACATGCTGCTCGCCTTCGCCACCGCCGCGCTGATCGCCACCGCGCTCGCGACCGTCGGGCACCCTGCCGTCGACCCGGACAAGGCCGCCCACCTGCTGGCCGAGCTCGACCCCTTCGGCAGCGCCGCCCTCTTCTATGCCGCGGTGGCGGGCGTCGGCCTGTTCCTCTCCGGCATCGTCAGCGGCTATTACGACAATCAGTGCGTCTACCACGCCATACCCGAACGCCTGCAGCGGCTGACGCTGCCGCAACGCATCCTCGGAACCGGCCGCTGGAACGCGGTCGTCGAATATCTGCGGCCGCGCTGGGGCGGTATCGCCGGCAATCTCTTCTTCGGCTTCTATCTGGGACTCGCCAGCGCTTTCGGCGCGCTCGCCGGCCTGCCGCTGGACATCCGCCACATCGCCTTTTCCTCGGCCAATCTCGGCTACGCCTGGCAAACCTTCGACTGGCACCTGGCGCCGTCCCTCGTCCTGACCGCCGTCGCCGGCGTGGTTCTGATCGGCCTCGTCAACCTGACCGTCAGCTTCTCGCTCGCCTTCTATCTCGCCCTGCGCGCCACCCGCAGCTCGCGCCGCGAATCGGGCCATCTGCTGTTGCGCGGGCTGTATGCCATACTCACCGCGCCGTTCCGCTGGACGGGGTGGCGCGAGAACGCCGAACGGAATTGAGTTTCAGCCCGCCACGGAACGCCGCCCGGCCGGGCGCTTGCCAAGCCGGTCCGCGCCCCGCAAGATGCGGGGCGTTTCATGTGTGGAGACGACATGCACTGCCCCCTGTGCGACTCGCCCGGCGGCGAGCTTCTCTGGCAGGACGATTTCTGCCGCGTGGTCCACGTGACCGACACGCCGGCCTATCCGGGCTTCTGCCGCGTGATTCTCAATCGTCACGTGAAGGAGATGACGGATCTGGCGCCGGCGGAACGCTCGCGTCTGATGATGGCGGTGATGAAGACGGAACAGGCGGTCCGCGACGCGCTGAATCCGGACAAGATCAACCTCGCCTCGCTCGGCAACGTGGTGCCGCATCTCCACTGGCACGTGATTCCGCGCTTCGCCGACGACCCGCACTTCCCAGATCCGATCTGGGGCGCGCAGCGTCACGGCACGGCGCATGCCGCTGCGCCCGATCTTGCGGCGCAACTGGCTCGCCGCCTGCGCCAGGCATTCGAAGGCGAGCGGTAGTCAGGCGCTCAGGCGGCTGCCCTGTTCGCGTTCCGGGAAAGGGATGACCCGGGCCGAGGCCGTTGCCTGTTCCAGCACCCGCGAAGCCGGAAAAATGGCGGAGAAGGTGCTGCCCTTGCCGGGCGCCGACTGAACGTCGAGACGCGCACCGTGGCGGGTCAGCACGTGCTTGACGATGGCCAGGCCGAGGCCGGTGCCGCCGGTCTCGCGCGAGCGGCTGCGATCGACGCGATAGAAACGCTCGGTCAGCCGCGGGATGTGCTCGGCGGCGATGCCCTCGCCGGTGTCGGTCACCGTGAACACGCCTTCGCCGTCGCGCACCGCCCAGCCCAGGGTGATGTCGCCGCCTTCGGGCGTGTAGCGCACGGCATTCGACACCAGGTTGCCGAGCGCGCTGCGGGTTTCCTGCAGGCTGCCCTTGAGGCCGGCGTCGCTGGCGATCTCGACGCGGATGCGATGGCGGCCCCGGCTCAGCGATTCGGCCTCGGCGGCGAGCGCCTGCGCCATCGCGGCCACGTCGACCGTCTCGTCTTTCAGCGCATGTTCCTCGCTCTCCAGGCGCGACAGCGTGAGCAGATCGTCGAGCAGGCGCTGCATGCGGCGGGTGTGGTCGAGCATCAGATCGAAATAGCGGCGCGATTCGCCGGGCGGCAGGTCGGGGCCGTCGGCCAGAGTCTCGACGAAGCCGCCGACCACCGTCAGCGGCGTGCGCAGCTCGTGCGAGACGTTGGCGATGAAATCGCGCCGCATGGCGTCGACGCGTTCGAGGTCGGTGATGTCGCGCGCGACCAGCAGCTTCTTGCCTTCGCCGAAAGGCACGAGCTGGAGCGACAGCGTGATTTCGCGGTTGACCGGCGACTTGCAGACGAGCCGGCGGGAGAAGTCGGCGGCGTCGAGAAATTCGAGAAAATGCGCCTGCCGCATCAGATAGCGGATGAACTGGCTGCGGTCGCGCTCGCAATCCAGCCCCATGTACTTGCGCGAAGCGGGGTTGCACCACTCGATCTGCTCGTTGCCGTTGAGAATCACCATGCCGTCGGGCACGGCCTGGGCGGCGTGCTCGAACTGTTCGAGGGCGTTGGTCAGCTCGCTGCGGCTCGCCTTCTGGCGGCGCTGCAGTTTCTGCAGGCGGTAGAAGATGTCGCCCCAGGTGCCGGTGGCGTCGGGCGGTTCGACCTCGTCGGGGTTTTCGAGCCAGCGCGCCAGCCGGAATTCCTGCCACAGCCGGCGCAGCATGACGAAGGCCTGGATGCCCGCCAGGAAGCCCAGCGCCGCAACCGGCCCGGACGCGGCCCACAGGATGAGCGCGACGAACAGGACGCTCGCCAGCACGCTCAACGGACGCCACCAGAAACCCATGTCATTCCGTATCGTGAAAAACGCCGCTATTGTGATCCGAAACGGCGCGCGCGGATAGAGCGCGCCGTTTCGGGCGCGGGGTGGTCAGTTCGCCTCGACCGAGAAGCGGTAGCCCGCGCCGCGCACGGTCTGGATCAATTCGGCGTGGCCGGACGGCTCCAGCGCCAGCCGCAGGCGGCGGATGTGGACGTCGACCGTGCGCTCCTCGACGAAGACGTCGTCGCCCCATACCTGATCCAGCAGTTGCGTGCGCGAATAGACTCGCTCCGGGTGCGTCATGAAGAAATGCAGCAGGCGGAATTCGGTGGGGCCGAGTTCCAGCGCCCGGCCCCGCCCGCTCACCCGATGACTGCCGGGATCGAGCCGCAGGCCGTCGATCTCCACCGGCTCGTCGGTCATCTGCGGCGCGCGGCGGCGCAGCACGGCCTTGATGCGCGACACCAGCTCGCGCGGCGAAAACGGCTTGGTGATGTAATCGTCCGCGCCGGTGTCCAGCCCCAACACCTTGTCGCGCTCCTCGCCGCGCGCGGTCAGCAGGATGATGGGAATGGGCTGGTAGCGCTCGTCGGCGCGCAGCCGCTTGCACAGGTCGATGCCCGACATGCCGGGCAGCATCCAGTCCAGCAGAATCACGTCGGGCAGGGTGTTCTTCAGGAATTTGAGCGCGTGTTCGGCGTCGCCGGCGGCCGTGACCGAGTGGCCGGCCTGCGCGAGGTTGAATTTCAGCAGTTCCTGAATCCCGGGTTCGTCTTCGACCAGCAGAATGTTGGCAGCCATGACTCGATCCAAGCGTATTGAGACGTTGGCCATACTATGACAGCAGTATGAACGATTGATGACATGCCGGCCGGCCGGCGCCGCGACGCCCCGTCCGTCGGAAACCCGCGTCAGGCCGCGCACTGGTAGAATTCCGGCGAACCCGTTCGCCCGCTCTGTCATGGATAAAACCACTCATTTCGGCTACCAGCAGGTACCCGAGTCCCAAAAGGCCGCCAAGGTGGCCGAAGTGTTCCATTCCGTCGCAGCCAGGTACGACGTCATGAACGACCTGATGTCGGCCGGCCTGCACCGCCTGTGGAAGCGCTTCGCCGTCGCCCAGGCCGGCCTGCGGCCGGGCATGCGCGTGCTGGATGTGGCCGGCGGCACGGCCGACCTGACCCGGTTGTTTTTGAAGGAAGTGGGCGACACCGGCGCCGTGCTGCTCACCGACATCAACTTCTCCATGCTGCGCGAGGGCCGCGACCGCATGCTGAACGAGGGACGCACCCCGCCCGCCGTGCAGTGCGACGGCGAACGCCTGCCCTTCCCGGACGATCATTTCGACTGCGTGTCGGTCGCGTTCGGCCTGCGCAACATGACGCACAAGGACCAGGCGCTCGCCGAGATGCATCGCGTGCTGAAACCCGGCGGACGGCTGCTGGTGCTGGAATTCTCGAAGGTCTGGAAACCGCTGGAGCCGGCCTACGACCTGTATTCCTTCAAGCTCTTGCCGTTCATGGGCAAGCTGGTCGCCAACGACGCCGGCAGTTACCAGTATCTCGCCGAGTCGATCCGCATGCATCCCGGGCAGGAAGAACTGAAAGCCATGATGGAAGCCGCCGGCTTCGCCCGCGTGCAGTACCACAACCTCACCGCCGGCATCGTCGCCCTGCACCGAGGCTTCAAATTGTGATCCGGAGCTTCAAGGTTTGATCGCCGAAAGCCTCGTCGAGCGCGGGCTCAACCACCTGCTGCGCCAGTCGCCCGGCGCGGCCGAAAGCCTGCAACGCCACGCCGGCATGGCCGTGCGCTTCGATCTGCCGGCGAGACCGCTCGATTTCCGCATCGCCGACGACGGTTATTTTTCGGAGGCCGTGATCGAGGCGCCCGACGCGACCATCCGCCCGACCGCCCGGCTGTTCGCCCGCCTGCCCTTCTTCGGCCGCGCGGCCCTGCGCGAGGCCGACTACGCGGGCGACCCCGCGCTGCTGGCGACGCTCGACCGGGTGTTCAAGGCGCTGCGCTGGGACGTCGAGGCCGATCTCGCGCCGGTCGTCGGCGACGCCGCGGCCCACCGCCTGCACGCCGCCGGACAGACGGCACTGAGCCGCATCGGTACGATATTCGCGGCGCTCGGCCGCAACGCCGGCGAATACGTCGTCGAGGAAGCGGAGCTGATGGCGCGCGGCGTGGACGTCGCCCGCTTCAACGCGGCGGTCGACGACCTCGCGGACGCCGCCGCGCGGCTGGAAGCCCGTCTCGCCCGGCTCGAAGCGTGAAGGCCCGGCCCGGATCATGAAACTGCTGCGCCTCGTCCGCATCGCGCACGTCGCGCTGAAATTCGGGCTGGAGGAATTCGTCCTCGGCCACGCGCGCGCGCGGCCGCTGCGCTGGCTGGCCCGCGGCCTGCTCTTCTGGCGGCCGATCCGGGAGCCGCGCGCGGTGCGCCTGCGGCGCGCGCTGGAGGCGCTGGGGCCGATCTTCGTCAAGTTCGGCCAGTTGCTGTCCACCCGGCGCGACCTCGTGCCGCGCGATCTCGCCGACGAACTGGCGCTGCTGCAGGACCGCGTGCCGCCTTTCGATTCGCGGGCCGCCATCGCCACCGTCGAAGCCGCCCTGCGCAAGCCCGTGAGCGAAGCCTTCGCCGAATTCGACCCGGTGCCGGTCGCCTCGGCTTCGGTCGCGCAGGTGCATTTCGCGCGCCTGCCGGACGGCAAACCGGTCGCGGTGAAAGTATTGCGCCCCGGCATCGGCCCGGTGATCGCGTACGACGTCAGCCTGCTCTATACGCTGGCGGGGCTGGTCGAGACGCTGTTCGCCGACGGCCGCCGCCTGCGTCCGCGCGAGGTGGTCGCCGAATTCGAGAAGCATCTGGAAGACGAGCTCGACCTGATGCGCGAGGCGGCCAACTGCTCGCAACTGCGGCGCAATTTCCGGGATTCGCCGCTGCTCGTCGTGCCCGAGGTCTACTGGGACGGCTGCGCGAAGGACGTGATGACGATGGACCGCATGGAAGGCATCCCGGTCAGCCAGATCGACAGACTGCGCGAATCGGGCGTGGACATCCCCAAGCTGGCGGCCACCGGCGTCGAAATCTTTTTCACCCAGGTGTTCCGCGACGGCTTCTTCCACGCCGACATGCACCCCGGCAACATCCTCGTGCGGCCGGGAAACCGCCCTCTCCCCAACCCTCTCCCGCAAGCGGGAGAGGGGACAAATGCTGGACCCAAACCGATCAACGACCAATACATCGCGCTCGACTTCGGCATCATGGGCACGCTCACCGAGGTGGACAAGCAATACCTCGCGCGCAACTTCCTCGCCTTCTTCCGCCGCGACTACAAGGGCGTGGCGCAGGCCCACCTGGAATCCGGCTGGGTGCCGCCGGACACCCGCGTGGACGAGCTCGAAGCCGCCGTGCGCGCCGTCTGCGAGCCGGTGTTCGACCGGCCGCTGAAGGAGATTTCCTTCGGCCGCGTGCTGCTGCAGCTCTTCCAGGCCTCGCGCCGTTTCAACGTCGAGATTCAGCCGCAGCTCGTGCTGTTGCAGAAGACGCTGCTCAACATCGAAGGGCTGGGCCGCCAGCTCGACCCGGAACTCGACCTGTGGAAAACGGCCAAGCCCTTCCTCGAACGCTGGATGAACGAACAGGTCGGCTGGCGCGCGCTGGTCCGCAACCTGCGCGACGAGGCGCCGAAATGGGCGGGCCTGCTGCCGCAACTGCCCCGGCTCGCGCACCAGGCGCTGAACGAGAACCGCCTGGCCCAATTGGAAGCCGGGCTGACCCTTCTGTTGCGCCAGCAGCAGGCCCGCAACCGCTGGCTGGCCGCCATCGCGGGCCTGCTCGCCGCCGGCGTCGCCGCCGCTTTGCTGCTGCTCATGAAATAGGAAATTCGCCTTGGATCACACGCTGCTCGGTTTCGTCATCCTCTATCTGGTCGTCTCGATCGGCATCGGCCTGTTCGCCGCGATCAAGGTGCGCAACGCGGCCGACTACATCACGGCCGGCCGGACCCTGCCGATGTTCATCGTCGTGGCGATGGTGTTCGCCACCTGGTTCGGCGCGGAAACCGTGCTCGGCATCCCGGCCACCTTCCTCGACGAGAATCTGGGCGGCACGATCTCGGACCCCTTCGGCGCCTCGCTCGCGCTGATCCTGTTCGGCCTCTTCTTCGCGCGGCCGCTCTACCGCATGAAGCTGCTGACGCTGGGCGACTTCTTCCGCGAACGCTACAACCGTCCCGTCGAGATCGTGATCTCGGGCGCGATCGCGCTGTCCTACCTGGGCTGGGTGTCGGCGCAGGTCGTCGCGCTGGGACTGGTGTTCAACGTGCTGTCGGACGGCGCGATCACGCAGCCCGAGGGCATCCTCATCGGCGCCACGGTGGTGCTGCTCTACACCCTGTTCGGCGGCATGTGGTCGGTGGCCCTGACCACGCTCGTGCAGATGACCGTGATCGTCCTCGGCCTGTTGTGGATCGCCAAGCTGGTGGGCGAGATGCCCGAGGTCAACGGCATCGTCCCGGTGATCGAGCATGCCGCCGCGGCCGGCAAGTTCGAATTCTGGCCGCCGCTGGAGTGGGCGGCCGTCGTCACCTTCGTCGCCGGCCTGCTGACGATGGGACTCGGCTCGATTCCGCAGCAGGACGTATTCCAGCGCGCCAACGCGGGCCGGAACGAGACCGTCGCCGTGTGGGGCACCCTCATCGGCGGCACGCTGTATTTCCTGTTCGCCGCCGTGCCGCTCTACCTCACCTATTCGGCGACGCTGGTCGACCCCGCCACGACCACCCGGCTGCTGGCCGAGGACGCCCAGCTCGTGCTGCCCACCTTCGTGAAGACCCATCTGCCGCTCTACGCGCAGATCGTCTTCTACGGCGCCCTGCTGTCGGTGATCATGTCCACCGCCTCCGGCACCCTGCTCGCGCCCTCGGTCACCATCTCGGAAAACATCATCAAGGAATTCATGCCGCATCACCGCATGAGCCAGAAGAAGCTGCTGTGGATCACCCGCAGCGTCGTCGTCGGTTTCACCGTGCTGGTCATCGTCTATTCGCTGTGGTCGCTGCGCAGCGAAACCAGCATCCACACCATGGTCGCCAATGCGTACAAAGTGACGCTGGCGTGCGCCTTCGTGCCGCTGGTCGCCGGCCTCTACTGGAAACGCGCCAACAACCTCGGGGCCGGCCTGTCCATTCTGCTCGGACTGGTCTTCTGGATCGCAATGGAATTCATCGCGCCGGATGCGGCCCTGCCGCCGCAGTTCGCCGGCTTGATCGCCAGCGCCGCCGGCATGCTGGCGGGCGGGTTGGCGCGTGCGCCCAAACCGCGCGCACGGTTCGCCTGACCCGGGCAACCAGCCACCTGAGCATGTCGGAATACTTTACATGACCGCTGCCCAAGGCTCCTTGAGAAAACGGTAATAGATTGTTAATTAATGGTTTTCAGGAACTTATTCCTCTTTGGCACAAACGCTGCTTTACCTTTCCGCAACTGAACAGCCAAGCCAAATAGCCAGGTTGTTTAGCAAGTAAACGAGATGGATCGCTTCCTGAAACCCCAACCAGAACGCTTCAAGGAGTTCATGATGAAAAAAACCGCACTGGCCAGCGCCCTGTTCGCCACGGCCCTGTTCGCCGCCGGCAGCGCCAACGCCGCCCCGTTCATTGTCAATACCGCGCTCAACAACATCGCCAACGCGTTTGACAACGTCATTACCAGCGCCGGCTCGACCGTCGTCACCGCTCAGGTGGTCACCGGCACGAACGTCTACAACTACACCGACAAGGATGGCAATCCCGCCACCGTGACGATCGCCCGTCCCAACGGCACGTCGCCCTCTTTCTACGGCAACTATTGCAGCAATGGCGTCTGCTTGTCGGGCTCGTCGTGGGACATCGGCCCGTCCTCCTCCGGTAGCGACCCCATCCCGGGCTTCAACTCCGGCCTGACCTTCACCTTCAGCTCGCCGGTCAACGCCTTCGGCTTCGAGATCGGCGACTGGGCCACCTGCTGCACCAGCGTCATCCGCGACGCCAATACGGTCAGCACCTACGGCGTGCCCGCACAGGGTTCCGGCCTGTGGATCGCCTTCGACGGCGGCGCAGCCACCCTGCCGGCCAACGCCACGAGCTCCAGCAGCAACCCCGGTGTCGTCGCACAGGGCAGCTTCACCAACTTCATCGGCGCGATCGACTCGTCCGGCTTCTTCACCAGCATCACCTTCTTCGGCGACGGCTTCGGCGAAGTCCTGACCGCAGGCGGTACGCTGCGCTTCGCCTCGGTGCCCTTGGGTTCCGTGGATGAAGGCGGCGCCGTGCCCGAGCCCGCCTCGCTGGCGCTGCTCGGCATCGGCATGGCCGGCCTGGCCGCCATGCGTCGTCGCAAGACCGCCTGACCCGGCGCGCAACGCGACAAATGAAACGGCGACCTTCGGGTCGCCGTTTTTGTTTGGGCGGGCGGCCGGTTATTCGCTCGCCCCCGGACAATCCGTTCAGCGCAGATACCCCTCGTATTCCAGCTTGAGCAGAATCTGCTGCACCGCCTCGTCGATGGCGAGACCGGTAGTATCGACGGCCAGCTCGGGATGCTCGGGCACTTCGTAGGGGTCGGATACGCCCGTGAATTCGGGAATCAGGCCCGCCCGCGCCTTGGCGTACAGCCCTTTGCGGTCGCGCGCCTCACAGGTTTCGATCGGCGTGGCGACGTGGATCTCGACGAACCCGCCCACCGCCTCGATCATCGCGCGCACGTCGCGCCGGGTCTGCCGGTAGGGCGCGATCGGCGCGCAGACGGCGATGCCGCGGTTCTTGGTGATCTCGCTCGCGACGAAGCCGATGCGCCGCACGTTGATGTCGCGGTGCGCCTTGCTGAATCCCAGTTCGGACGACAGATGCCGGCGGACGATGTCGCCGTCCAGCAGGGTCACGCTGCGGCCGCCCATTTCCATCAGGCGCGCGGCCAGCGCCCGGGCGAGCGTGGATTTGCCCGCACCCGACAGGCCGGTGAAAAAGACGGTGAAGCCCTGCTTGTCGCGCGGCGGGTTCTGGCGCTGCAGTTCCGCCAGCACTTCGGGGAAGCTGTACCAGTCCGGAATTTTCAGGCCGGTCCGCATGCGGCGCTGGAATTCCTCGCCCGACAGGGTCAACTGGCGCGCGCCTTCCGGCGCGTCGGCCACCGGCAGGTATTCCGCCCGGTCTTCCACGTAGACCATGCGCGGATAGGCGACGAGCCGGACGCCTACCCGCTCGGCGAGCGCGCTCACGTCGAGATCGGCGTGGTCGCGCACGAGGTCTTCGCCGCGCCGGCATTCGCCGTCGGGCAGGTATTCGCCGCCGGCGATCAGCAGCGCGCAGCCGTAGTTGCGCGCGACGATGGCGCGCAGCAGCAGCGCGCCGGCGCTGGCGGTGCGCGGCGTCGCGGGCATCAGCGCGAGCTGCGTGGTCGCGGCGGGAAAACGTTCGCGGATCGCCATGAAACTGCGCACCAGGCCAAAGTAAGCCGGCGCGTCGGTGATGTCGCCGCCCGCCTGCGGGTGCAGCAGCAGGTTGGCTTCGTTTTCGACCGCGCTTTTGAGGCAGAACTCGAACTGCGCGCGGTGCATGGGCTGGCGCGCCTGCCAGGCGATCACGCGCCGCCAGCCGCGTTTCTGGAACAGGGCGCGCAATTCGGCCGGGGTATGGCGCAGCGCGACGAAATCCGGGTGCGGCGGCAGGGCCGCGCCTTCGACCGAGCCGCCGAGATGCCAGATACCGTCTTCTTCCCAGACGTCCGTGATCTGTAGCACGGCCAGCATGAAGCCCTCGCCGTCGCGCAGGGCGATGCGGTCGCCGGGCTTGAAGCCGGCGGCCGACGCGTGGCGCGTGGTCAGGGTGACGGGCAGCGGCCAGAACAGGCCGTCGTCCAGCGTGCGCTCAGCCGCGACACGCGCGCATTGGGCGCGGGTCATGAAGCCGGTGAGCGGCGAATAGGCGCCGCTCATGAGCATTTCGAGTTCGCACTGCTGGCGCCAGCCCAGGTCGAGCGAAGGCAGACCGAGCGTCTCGCGCTTGAGCGCCTCGGCGCGCGCGGGATCGATGAGGTTGACGAGCGTGCCGCCGTAAGGCGCGATCAGTTGGGTCATGCTGTCTGGATTCCGGAAAAAACCGTGTAGAAGCCAGCAATAAATCGGCCAAGTTCGGCTTCCGGCAGATGATTGATCCCGGCCGCCGCCTTGCGCCCGCCGCCGGTGTCGAACTGGCTGCACAGCACGTCCGCGCCCTGCCTCTCCGCCAGCGGCGCGCGCACGCTGACGAGGTAGCCGCCGCCCGGCTTGGCGGTCAGCACGGCATGGGCCTGGGTCGGCGCGGCGACTGCCAATCGATTGCCATAGACGCCGGAAATCCGACGCGCCCATTTTTCCGCCGGCAGCAGGAAAATGCGGCCGTTCGGGCGCGACTCCGCCGGCGCGATGCCTTCGGCGCGCGCCATGTCGTCGGCGTAACCCGCCTTGAGCACGCCGTAGGCGGGCGATTCGGCGGCGAAGGCGAACGGGTCGGCGTAGGGCCGCACCGCACGGTACAACTCGGCCGGATCGAAGTGGAGATCGTCCAGCGTCTCGCCGTAGCCGTTGTAGTTCAGGCATTCGCCCAGCGACTGCAGTTGCGCGAGCTGCGTCTCGGACAGGCCGAGCGGAACGGCCGCCCGGCGCGCGGATGCGCCCAGGTTGTCGCCGAACGCCGCCGCGACGGCCCATGCGAGATGCCGCCCCCGCAGATGCGCGTTGACCAGGAGGCTGGTGCAGACGTCGGCGTCGGTGTCGATGTGCGGCTCGAACCCCGGATGCGTCGGGATCTCGCCCGGCTGGTGATGATCGAAATAGCGCACGTGCGCGCCGGCTTCCAGCAGGCCGTCCAGCGCCGTCCGGTTCTTGGCCAGCGAAATATCGAGCACGGTGACGCGGTCGCCCGCCTGCGCCCGCACGCGTTTCAGCAGGTCGATTTCGCGCTTGGGTCCGGTGACGAGCTGCGACTCGGCGGGCTCGGCGAGCCGCAGTTGGTGCAGGGCGCAGATGCCGTCGGCATCGCCGTTGAAAACGTCGAACAGGGTCATGGGCGGGGGGACGGCGATAGACGCCCGGCGCGGAAATGCGGCCATTGTAAGAAAGCCAACGCAACGATGACAAGAACGTGCAGGCCGGCGTAGCGCAGCCAGACGGCCATCGGCGAGGCGTAATGCTGGCGGTCCCGGCTCAGAAGAAACTGCAGGGCCGAGAAATGCCGACCGTATTTGTCGATGTCGCCGGCGAGCCCCAGGTACAGCAGCAGACCGCCCAACGGCAGCGACAGGCCGGCGACGATCCAGGCCCAGGGGCGCTCGGCCGGCTTCAACGGCGAAGCGAGCAGGGCCGCCGCCAGAAACAGCAGATACAGCCAGCCGGACAGCGCCAGACAGGCCGGCAGGCTGGGCGAAGCGATCAGTTCGACCAGATTGTCCGTGGCCGCCTCGACGACCACGGCCCAATAGGCCAATGCGAGCACCGGCAGGGCCGCCCAGAAGTGCAGCGCGCCGAGCGGTTTGCCGCGCCAGCGGCGTACGCTCTGCGCCGCCAGATAGATCAGCGCGCCGGGCACCGCAAGCAGCGCCATCCAGCGCAGGGCAATTTCCCATTGCCCCGGCCAGTCCAGGATCGGGCTGCCCACCAGGTCGAACAGGCTTTCGTCGGGCACCGCGCCGTCCAGCAGCAGGAAGGCGACGCCGCCGTAGACCAGCAGGCCGAGCGGCAGCAAGCCCAGGCGCACTTGGCCCGGCACGTCGCGGCGCGCGAGCCAGACCGGAAAAACCGCCAGCCAGTAGCAGGCCGCCGCGAGCAGGAGCGCCGCCAGGCCGGCGTGGCCGGGGCTCAGCAATTCGCGCACGTTGTACGGCACGAAATCCAGACGCGCGCCGATGAAGATCGCCGCCGCCAGCGCGCCCGTCGACACGGCGAAATGCAGCGCGCGCGATGCCCGCGCCGGGCGGGCCGGCGGCACGCTTTCGGGCCGGGCCGTCCGTCGCCCCGGCTCGGTGAAACGGGGCGCGCGCAAAACCCGCCGCGCCACCGCATAGCCGGCCAGCCCGCCCAGCCAGGCCAGCAGCCAGTCGGTGGTGTCGGCGATCTTTTCGGGCAGCATGACCTGCCCGAGTTCGACGACGGCCGGCAACGCCGCCAATGCCAGCATCGCCAGACCGAACGACGGTCCGCGCCAGCGCCACGGCTGGCGCGCGACGCCCCAGGCCAGCAACGCGCCGAGCGGCACGAAGAACAGCGTCTTGCGCAGCACTTCCGTAACGGCGCGGTATTCCGTCCCGAAATAGTAGACCTCGAAAGGCAAGCGCCCGATGAAATCGAGCCGCGCCCTGATGAAAGCGCCGTCCGTGCGGAAGTCGAACGGAAACCAGAACGTGAACAGCACCACGCCGACCCACGCTCCCGCCAGCGCGAACGGCAGCCCGGCGCCGCCCAGGGTCGGCAGGGTGGAACGGCGGGATTCGCGCCGGCTGAGCCAGCCGCCGGCCAGGCTGCCGATCGCCGCGCCCAGCGCGCCGGTCAGGATGTCCGTCACGTCGCTCACCCGCGAATAGACGAAGAGCTGCATGCCTTCCAGCAGCGCGGCGGTCACCAGCGTCATGCTCCATACCCGCAGCGCGCTGCGCGTGCCGTCCTGCCGCCACAGCAGCGCGAGCGGCACCCAGATCAGCACGTCGGTCGCGATTTCGTAGAGCGCGTCGGCCGGAGCGGCAGGCAGGCCGGCGAAGGGCACGAGGACGACCCGGCCTTCGCGCCATTTGTGAAACAGCTCGACCGCGCTGAGGGTCAGATCCAGCGGCAGCACGTTGTAGACGACGACCCCGGCCAGATACGCCCAGGCCAGCCGCTCGGCCAGCGCCGCCCGCGCGTGCGTTTCGCGCCATCCCTGCAGCCAGTCGAGGAAGGCGCGGCCCCACAGCAGCCAGGCGGCGACGCCCAGCAGCCCGCCCAGCGTCTCGGCGAAAACGTCGTTCTGCGAAACCGTGCGCTGCGGGAAGAAGAGCTGCGTGAACTCGATGCCAATACTCAAGGCAATCGCCGCCGGCGCGATCAGAAACGCCGCCAACACCGCTCGCGTCGAACCGTCCCGATGGGCGGCCACGCCCATCCACAGAAAGCTCAGCGGCATGAACAGCAGCAGATTGGCCACCCAGTCGGCGCGCGAACCGATGCCCAGGTTCAGGAAGGGGATGGCCGCGAAGCGCGCGACCGCTTCGTCCCAGGGCAGCGCCTGGAATTTCAGCGGCACCAAACTGCCGTAGACGACGAACAGGGTGTAGGCCAGTGCGGCCAGCCACAATGTGCCCCGAATGCCGTCCGCCTGCGCGTTGCGATTCATGGCCGACGCTGCGCCTGCGGCCCGGGTGGCCGGGCGCCGGGATGCGCGCGCACCGGCCAATCCGGATGATCATCCGCCAGACTGCGTTGCAAGGCATCCGGCAGCGGAGCGGGCGAGGGCGCGGCGGCGAGCATGCGTCCGGTCAACGCCCAGTCCGGCCTGTCGGCCCACGCCGGCCGGTATGACAGCGAAAGATTGTACGCGGCCTCGCCGCCCGCGATCGGCTGCGCCGCCGATACGAGATTGGCGACGAGCCGTTGACGGTAGGGCGCATCCGACGCCTGCCGGATGCGGATTCCGGCGCCGGAGGCCACCACGGTGTTGGAAAAGATCACCATGTCGCGCGGCGCGCCGTTGTGCGGCTGCACGCGGATCGCGTCGCCCGCTTCGTTCACGAAGAGATTGTCGTACACCGCCATGCGCGCTTCCGACTGCAGCAGCGCCTCGCTCGGATTGGATAGAAACTGATTGCCGTAGACCAAATAACGATCCAAGGCGCCGGGGCCTTCAAGCGGGAAGTGCCCGAGCAGCACGTTGGGCCGCGCCAGGGGATTCGGCTGCGCGTCCTGCTTGGAAAACACGTTGTAGCGGATGATCGTGTCGTGGCCATCCGCCCAATCGGCCGGGCGGCCGTTCTGGTGCTTGATCTGCAGGTTGTAGCCCAGCGTCCGGTCGATCCGGTTCGCCTCGATCAGGCCGCCGACGAAGGGCGCGCTGCCATCCGAATTCCCCAGATAAAGCCCCGTGCCGACTCGCGTGATACGGTTGCCGCGTATCGTCCAGCCCAGGGCCGGGCACTTGGTGGAAATGCCCACCAACTGCTGCGACGCCGCGTGGTCGTGGATGTACAGATTTTCCAGCGTCACGAAATCGGCATAGCGGCTGTGCCCTTCCGCCTTGACGGCGTCGACCGGCAGGCCGCCGCCATCCAGTTCGAGGTCGCGCAGCGTGACGTGACGCACGTTGACCAGGCTGACCGTGTTCGCCCCGCGTCGCGCCACCAGACGCGGCGGCGCCGACGCATCGGCGGCCTCGATGACGATGGGCTGTCCGGGCAGGCCGGCCAAGTCGCGCAGCGGCAAACCCTCGAGATACACGCCGGGCTCGAGCCGCAAACGATCACCCGCTTCCAGCCGGGGCAGATAGCGCCTGTAGTCGGCCGGGCCGGCCAGATAATCCGCGGCGCATGCGGGCAAGCCCGACAGCCCGATCAGGCCGGCCGCGACCCAGCGCAGCATCACACGTCCGCGTCCGCCAAGGGCAGGCCGCTCCGCAGCAAATCCAGCTTGCCGAACAGGACGCGCGCCATGCCGGACACGCTTTGCCGCCCCGTATCCATGACGACGTCGGCGATCTCGCGATACAACGGATCGCGCTGGCGGTACAGCTCGCGCAATTTCTCCAGCGGGTTTTCGGTCTGCAACAGCGGGCGGTTGCGATCATGCCGGGTGCGCTCGTACAAGTGTTCGGGCGTACCGCGCAAATAGATCACCACCCCGTTCCGCCGCAAAGCCGCCCGATTCGCGGACGACAGAATCGCGCCGCCGCCCGTGGCCAGCACGATGCCGTTCAATGCCGTCAGCTCGGCGATCGCCGCCTCTTCGCGCCTGCGGAATCCGGCTTCGCCCTCGATCTCGAAAATGACCGGAATCTTGACGCCCGTCCGCGCCTCGATCTCATGGTCGGAATCGTGAAACACGCAGCCGTAATGCCTGGCCAGAAGGCGGCCGACCGTGGTCTTGCCCGCGCCCATCAAACCGACGAGATAGAGGTTGTCGCGTTTGCTCATGGCGGCATTTTAATGGAGTGCCGTTGGGAAACGGCGCGCTTCCCGGCTCACGCAATAAAAACGCGGGCCGAAGCCCGCGTTGAATTCAGCACCATCAGTCTCAACGCAAGGAGAGGCGCTCGTCAAGAATACGCGGTGTAATGAATACAATCATTTCCGTCTTTTGATCTTTTTTATCGGTCCGTTTGAACAAGTTACCGAGTACGGGCATGTCACCCAACAAAGGCACCTTGTCAATATTGTTGAACTCCGTCTGATCAAATATTCCGCCAAGAACCAACGTTTCACCGTTATTCACACGCACCTGCGTTTTGATGCGACGCGTAGCAATTGCCGGTGCATTAATCCCCGCACCTACCGCTGCGTTTGTCGTATCTATCGCATCCTTCTGAACTTCGATCGTCATAACCAGCGCGTCATTGTTCAGGATCTGCGGGTCAACCAACAAACAAAGAAATGCATCTTTGAACGTAACCGTAGCAGGGCTATTGGCCGATCCCGGTGTAATGAAGGGAATCTGGGTTCCATTCAAAATTACAGCCGGCTTCTGGTTTGACGTCATGACCCGTGGGTTGGAGAGAATCTTTCCACGATTGTCCGCTTCCAATGCGGACAATTCCAAGCTGAGCAAATTCCCTGTGCCGGGATTCAGCAATGATAGTGCAATCTGACCGGCAGCCGTACCCAACGTACCCAGCCCCACTTGCGGCGTGACCGTAGGCGTCCCACCTGCAGCTATAGACGCCGACTCGTTCAGCGTGCCGCCAACTCCGATGTTGTCCCGCCCTGTATCTTTGAACAAGCGAGTACCGAGACGAACTCCGAGTTCGCGGCTCCAAAGGCTATCCGCGATCACGACACGCGCTTCGATCATGACTTGTCTAGCAGGTACATCCAACCGCGCAAGCAGTTCGCGAATCTCCTGAATCTTGCGCGGCGTATCGGTGATAATCAGCGTGTTGGTCTTGAGTTCGTAAGTCGCTCGACCGCGTTTGGTCAATACCTTCTGGTCGCTGTCCCCTTGCCCCTGTTGCGACGCCTGCGCCGCAGCAGCGCCACCCAGCCCTTGCGCCTGAGCCGAACAGTTCACGGCATTGTTCGTGGCCGAATTCAGGAACGCACCGGACGCGAAACCGTACAGCATGGTCTGCGCCTCATCCGCGCGCATGTAGTTGAGCTGAACATATTCGGTCGTCAACGGCTCCAGATCCTCGACCTGCTTTTTGGCTTCCAGCTCGAGCTTTTCCTTGGTCAGCAATTCATCCTTCGGCGCGATCCAGATGACATTTCCATTCTGGCGCTTGTCCAGCCCCTTGGTCTGCATGACCAGATCGAGCGCCTGATCCCAGGGCACGTCCTTGAGACGAAGCGTCAGATTGCCCGTCACCGTGTCGCTGGCGATGATGTTCAGACCGGTGAAATCGGCGATGACCTGCAGCACGGAGCGCACTTCTACGTTCTGGAAGTTGAGCGAGAGTTTTTCGCCGCTGTACTTGACCTTGCCGTCGGCGGTTTTCTTCTGCCCGTCGGTCGAAGGCTTCACCTCGACGATGAAACTGTTGTCGGCCTGATAGGCCGAATATTCCCAGGCGCCCTGCGGCTGGATCACCATGCGGGTGTTGCCGCCCAGCGCGTAGGTCTCGACGGTCCGGACCGGCGTGCCGAAGTCCGCGACGTCGAGGCGGCGCTGCAGGGCCTTGGGCAGATTGGTGCCGATAAAGTCGACGACGACGCCATCGCCCTGCTGGCGGATGTTGATGCCCGCCTGCGCGTCGGACAGCGTGGTCACGATGCGTGCCTCGCCCGCGCCGCCGCGCCGGAAATCGACGTCGCGGATGCTGTGGCTGGCATTGCCGGGCGCGGCTTCCGCAAAGCGCGGGGTGGCGTTCACCGGCGCCGCGCCGGCGCCCACGTCGCCCAGGGACACCAGCAACTGCTTGCCGTCGACCTTGGCTTCGTATTCGACCGATTTGTTGAGGTTCAGCACCAGACGGGTGCGGTTGCCCGCCTGCACCACGTTGACGCTCGACAAGGGGCCGAGATTGGCCTCGACGGTGTTTTTGCCGATCGCGTTGCCGGTATCGGGCAGGTCGAGCGCGATGCGCGGCGGATTGCCCACGGTGAAACCCGCCGGCGTCGCGGCCAGCGCGTTCTTCAGGTTGACGCGCACGATCACCTTGCCGCCCGGCAGCGTCGTGGTCTCGACGCTTTGCACCGCGTTGCTCGTCGGCGGCAGGTCGGCGGCAGGCGCCAAGACCGGCATCGCCAAGAGGGCGATACCGAGCAGGTGACGGGTGAGGGTTTGCGCGATTCTGGGCAGTGCGTTCATGTCAGCCTCTTTAAAATTCAGTGCTTCGTTCATTCTTGCAGGATCAGGGTGCTGGTGCGCTCGGACCAGTCCCCGGCGCTGTCCTGGACGATTTCGCGCAATGCCACTTCGCTGTCGCCGATTTGCGTGACGAGCCCGAAATTCTGCCCTATGTAATTGCCCTTGCGGATGTGGTAGATGGCGTTGTCGGGCGTCCGGATGACGGCATGGATCACGCCTTTTCTCGACAGCACGCCCACCATCTTCAGCGTCTCCAGCGAGTAGGCTTCCAGCGGCTCCTTGGGCCGCGCCAGATCCGGCTGCAGCCCGCCCCCGCCGCCGGTGGAGAGTTTTCTCGGCTTGAACGGATCGGGCAGATCGAAAGCGGCGTACGAGAACGCCTCGTAGGGCTTGATTTCCGGCAGCGGTTCGACCTTGCCCTGCATGTCCTTGCCGGTTTCGGCGACGAATGCGCGCAGATCTTCCATATCGCCGCCGCCGCAGCCGGACAGCATCAGCAGGGGCACGACAAGCGTGACAAGGCGCTTCATTTCTTCTGCTCCTTGCTGCTCTGTTTCTTGGCGACGATTTCCTCGTCGTCGAGATAACGGTAGGTTCTGACGACGGCTTCCATGTTCAGCACACCATCCTTGGTCGGATCAAGCGCGATGTCCTGCAGTGTGACGATGCGCGAAAGCTTGGAAATATCGCTCACGAAGGCCGCGATATCGTGATAGCCGCCCGTGACCTTCACGCGGATCGGCATCTCCGCGTAGAAATCCAGGACGTTTTCCGTCTCCGGCTTGAACAGGTCGAATTGCAGCCCGCGCCCGAGACCGGCCTGGTTGATGTCGGTGATCAGCGCGTCCATTTCCTGCTTGTTCGGCAGTTGCTTCAGCAAGGCGCCAAAGGATTGCTCGATATCCGCGAGCTGCTTCTTGTATGCATCCAGATTGACCGCCTGATTCTTCTTGACGGTGAAGACGCCGCGCAGATCGGTTTCCTTCTGCTTGGCCGCGTCCAGGCTTTCCAGGCCGCCGCGCCAGTCGAACCACCAGCCGGCGGCGATGATCGCCACGCAGAGCAGGCCGAGCGCGACCAGCTTGGTCGGCAGCGGCCAGTCCGCCAGCGTCTTCAGATCGAGTTTGTTGAGTTCGTCCAGGGTCATGCTTTGCCCCCCTCCGCTTTTTCGCCTTCCGGCGTCTGCCGGGTCTGCTTGACCGTCAGGACGAATTCGTTGGCGCGCAGGTTGTTCACCGTCGCCGCCTTGATCTCGACCAGGGTCGAGCGTTCGAACCAGGGCGAATCATCCAGATTGCGCATCAGCGTCGACACGCGCGCGCTCGACTGGGTGTAGCCGCTGAGCGTGATCGTGTCGCCGGCCTGCTTGAGCGACTTGAGGTACAGGCCGTCGGGCAGCAGGCGGATCATCTGGTCGAACAGATGCACGACTTCGGTGCGGTTGGACTGCAGGGTTTCGACGACCTGCTTGCGGGCGAGCAAGGCCTGAGTCTGCTCCTTGATCTTCTTGATCTCGCCGATCTGGCCGTCCAGCTTGGCGATCTCCTGTTCCAGGAAAGCGTTGCGCGCTTCCTGACTGGCCTGCCGGGCGGCGATCAGGCTGTGGCCGAGCACGACGACGAGCGCACCCGCCGCAACCGCGAAGCCGAGCAGGATGTTGAACTGGCGCCGGCGCGCGGCACGCGCCAGTTCGCGGTGGGGGAGGAGGTTGATGCGGATCATTGGGGGTCGAACCTCCGCATGGCGAGGCCACAGGCAACGAAAAGGGAAGGCGCGTCGGCCGTCAGCGCCTGCGGCCGAATCTTTGAGCCCACCGCCATGTTGGCGAACGGGTTGACGACCATGGTCGGCGCACCGGTCCGCTGCGCCACCACGTCGTCGATGCCGGGAATCATGGCGCCACCACCCGCCAGCAGGATCTGGTCGACTTTCCGGTATTGGGTGGACGTCGTGAACAGTTGCAGCGCCCGCCCGATCTCCATCGCCAGCGTTTCGCTGTAGGGCTGCAGCACTTCCATGTCGTAGCTTTCGGGCAGCGTGCCCTTGCGTTTGGCGATCTCGGCCTCTTCGCTGGTCATGCCGAAGCGGCGGGAAATCTCGTTGTTGAGCTGGTTGCCGCCGAAACCGTGCTCGCGCAGGTAGACCGAGTCGTTGTCGTGCAGGATGTTGATGTGCATGTTCTGCGCGCCGATGTCGACGATCGCCACGGTCTGCCCGGCGCCGCTGTTGGGCAGCAGGTGGGCGATCTGTTCGTAGGCGGTCTGGGTGGCGTAGGACTCCACGTCCATGATGAGCGCCTTCAGGCCGGCGGCCTCCACCGCGGCGACCCGATCCTCGACCTTTTCCTTGCGCGCGGCGGCCAGCAGAATCTGCACGTCGTCCGGGCTGGCGGGTGAAGGCCCCAGCACCTGGAAATCCAGATTGACTTCATCCAGCGAGAACGGAATCACCTGGTTGGCTTCGGTCTCGACCTGATTCTCGAGGTCGATGCCCTTGAGGCTCGCGGGCGCCAGAATCTTCTTGGTGATGACCGCGGAAGAAGGCAGCGCCAGGGCGACGTTCCGGACCCGCGTGCCCAAGGCCTGCCAGGCGTTGCGCAGGGCCTCCGCCACCTGGTCGAGATTGGCGATGTTGCCGTCCGTCACCGCATCCTTGGGCAAGGGTTCGATCACGTAGCGCTCCACCCGCAGCATGCCCTTGCCGGCATCGGACAATTCCACCAGCTTGACCGCGGTCGTGCTGATGTCGAGCCCGATGATCGGCAACCCCTTGGCGGACAGCCAGTCCAGATTGAAAGTCAGTTGCAAGAGTTTTCCTTTACGCTTCTGTGGGTTGGCGCTTATTCTTGTTATGGCTTTTAGATGCTAGCAACAACACACGGTTTTTAACAGTTTTTTCCTCTGGGCATTGTGAGGCTCAAACAACTGTGTCCAAATTCCAACACCACTAACGCCTATAATCGCCGGAAACTTTAGGCGTCGAATCGCAAGGAGCAGGATGTTTTCCAAATGGTGGCATTACGCGCTGGCGCTGCTGGTGAGTCTGGGCGTCGTCGGGACGGCGCTGGCCGGTCTGGCCGCGGCGCTGATCTATCCCAATCTGCCGCCGCTCGAAGCGCTCACGGACTACAAACCCAAGCTCCCCCTGCGGGTGTACACGGCCGACGGCGGCCTGATCGGCGAATTCGGCGAGGAGCGGCGCGCGTTCATCGCCATCGAGAACGTCCCGAAGTACATGAAGCAGGCGATCATCGCCGCCGAGGACGAACGCTTCTACACGCACGGCGGCGTCGACACGCTCGGCATCCTGCGGGCCGCCGGCGCCAACCTGCTGTCGGGCGGCGCCAAGGAAGGCGCCTCGACCATCACCATGCAGGTGGCGCGCAATTTCTTTCTTTCGAACGAAAAGACGCTCAGCCGCAAACTGTCCGAGGCCATGCTGGCGATGAAGATCGAGCACAGCCTCTCCAAGGACAAAATCCTCGAGCTGTATATCAACCAGATCTATCTCGGCCAGCGCGCCTACGGCTTCGAAGCGGCAGCGCGCACTTACTTCGGAAAACCGATGCGCGAACTGAGCCTGGCCGAATTCGCCATGCTCGCCGGCCTGCCGAAAGCCCCGTCGCGCTACAACCCGGTGGTCAACTTTCCGCGCGCCAAGGCCCGCCAGGAATACGTGCTCGGCCGCATGCGCACGCTGAAATTCATCGACGACGCGACCTGGCGCCGCGCGGTCGATCAGAAGCTGGTGATTCGCGAGGCGCGCCAGCAAACCGACGTGCCGGCCGACTACGCGGCCGAGATGGTGCGCCAGGTGCTGTTCGAGAAATACGGCGAATCGATCTACAGCTCGGGCTTCAAGGCCGTCACCACCTTGCGGCGCGCGCAGCAGCTCGCGGCCAATCAGGCGGTCTGGCAGGGCATCGCCAATTACGATCAGCGCCACGGCTACCGCGGCCCGGAAAAACAGATCGCCCTGCCGGCCGACAAGGCCGGACGCGAAGCCGCGATCGCCGCGGCGCTGGAGGATCTGCAGTCCGTCGGCGGCATGGTGCCGGCCGTGGTGCTGTCGGCGACGGCCAAGCTGATCCGCGTGCAAACGCAGGACGGCAAGACCGCGGACATCGCAGGCAACTCGCTCAAATGGGTGGCCAACTGGGTCGCCGGCAAACAAGGCCGGCAACTGACGCCGGGCGCGGTCGTGCGCGTCCAGGCGACCGGCGGCAAAGACCCCTGGCGCCTGGCGCAACTGCCTGAAATCGAAGCCGCCCTGGTCGCGGTCGATCCCAGGGACGGCGCCATCACGGCACTGGTCGGCGGCTTCGACTACGGCCGCAACAAGTTCAATCACGTCACCCAGGCCTGGCGGCAGCCCGGCTCCAGCTTCAAGCCCTTCATCTATTCGGCCGCCCTGGAAAAAGGCTACACGCCCGCGACCCCGATCGAGAACACGCCGATCGCGCTGGCCGCCGAAGAAGCCGGCGGCGTCGCCTGGGAGCCCAAGAACTACGACGGCAGCACCAGCGCGCCCGTGCGCATGCGCAGCGCGCTCACGCAGTCGCTCAACCTCGTGTCGGTGCGCATCCTGCAAGGCATCGGCCCCTATTACGCGCGCGACTACATCCGCCGCTTCGGGTTCGATCCCGCGCGCCATCCGCCCTATCTGACGATGGCGCTGGGCGCCGGCAGCGTGACCCCGCTGCAGATGGCCTCGGCCTACAGCGTGTTCGCCAACGGCGGATTCGGCATCCGGCCCTATCTGATCGACAAGGTGACGGACAAGGACGGGCGCGTGCTGATGCAGGCCAGCCCGCAGCAGGCCGGCGTCGACGCGCCGCGCGTGGTCGACCCGCGCAACGCCTGGCTGATGACCAACATGATGCAGGACGTCGTCCGCTACGGCACGGCCGCCCGGGCGGGCCGGCTCGGACGCAGCGACCTCGCCGGCAAGACCGGTACGACCAACGATGCGCGCGACACCTGGTTCGCCGGCTACACGCCCGACCTCGTGGCGATCTCCTGGATGGGCTACGACCAGCCCCGCTCCCTCGGCCGCGGCGAAACCGGCGCGCAGTCGGCCCTGCCGATCTGGATCGACTTCATGGGCCCGGCCTTGAAAGGTCTGCCGCAGAAAGGCTGGCCCATGCCCCCCGGCATCATCGCCGTGCAGATCGACGCCGCCACCGGCGCCCGGCTGCCGGAGCCCCTGCTGGGCGGCCTCCTGAACGATCTCCTGGGCCAGCGCCCCGTCGGCACGACGGAGTATTTCTACCAGGAGTTTCCGCCGCCCGACGCATCCACGCCCACGCCCGACGCCGATTCCGAATCGGCGACCCAGGCGCCGACACACGCGCCCGGAACCGCCTTATGAAACATCTGGACATGCGCCGCCGCATCGCTCATGCGGCGGCCCGCCTGCTGGCCGAGGACGGCAGCCTCGACTACGGCAGCGCCAAGCGCAAGGCCGCGCGCCAGTTGGGCGCGCCGGACAGCGGCAGCCTGCCCGACAACCAGCAGATCGAAGACGCCCTGCGCGCCTACCAGGCGATCTACCAGGCCGACGAAACGCACGCCCTGCTGACGAAGCTGCGTCAGACCGCCATCGAATACATGGAACGGCTCGCCGCCTTCGACCCCCATCTCACCGGCGCGGTGCTGAACGGCACGGCCGGCCCCAATGCCGACGTCAGCCTGCAGCTCTTCACCGACGACCAGAAAGACGTGGAATTCCTGCTCATGCGTCTCGGCGCGCCCTACCAGGCCGGCGAATACCGGCCCGCCGAGCCGGGCGGACGGGCCTATCCGCGTTTTCTGATCGACGACCCCCGCGCGCCGGTCAGCCTCGTGGTCTACCCCGCCGCCGAATTGCGCGGCATGAAGCGCCTGCAGGCCGACGGCAGCCCGCGGCGCGCGCGCCTGCCGCAAGTCCGCGCGCTGGTCTGACCGCACAGTCCGGGCAGCCCTTGGCATGGAAGATGCTGACCCAAGCCGCAAGACCCTGAACCGACAACGGCCGTGATCCGATTTTTCCGACACTACGTCCCGCTGAACCTGCTGCTGCTGGTCATGCTGGAGGCGCTGATCCTGTGCGGCGCCATGTACCTGGGGGTAAGCGCCCGCTTCCTCGACAGCCACGCCATTCCGGATGATCTGAATCCCCTGCTGCCCAAGGCGACCACCTTCACGCTGGTCATGCTCGGGCTGATGACCGCGAGCGGCCTGTACGATCTCGAATCGCGGGGCGGCATCCGCGCGCTGCTGCAGCGGCTGGGCCTGAGCTTCGGGCTCGGGCTGGTCACCATGAGCCTGCTGTTCTATTTCTTTCCCACCTTGCTGGTCGGGCGCGGCGCTTTCCTGCTGGCGTTCGGTCTGGCGCTGTTCGGCATTCTCGTCTCCCGCGCGCTATTCATCCGCTGGGCACGCGTCGGGGTGCTGAAAAAGCGGACGCTGGTCCTCGGAACCGGCAGCCGCGCCGCGCACATCGAAGCCCTGCTGGCCCGGCGCGGGCCCGCCAGCAACACCCAGGTGATGGGCTATCTGCCGATGGGCGGGAGTCATCATTTCGTCGATCATGCCCGGATTCTCGACACTCAGGAGTCGCTGCCCGAGCTGGCCGCCCGGCTGCAGGTCAGCGAGATCATCCTCGCCGTGCGCGATCGTCGCGGCGGCGGCATGCCGGTGCAGGCCCTGCTCGAATGCAAGCTGCGCGGCATCAACATCCTCGAACTGTCCAGCTTCTTCGAACGCGAGAACGGCCATCTGCAGCTCGACTCGATGAACGCAAGCTGGATGATCCTCGCCGAGGGCTTTACCCAGGGCATGCTGCGCGACACGGTCAAACGGCTGTTCGACCTCTTGGTCAGCGCGGCGATGCTCACCGTCACCCTGCCGATCATGGCGCTGGCCACGCTCCTCATCAAATTGGAAAGTCCGGGCCCCGTTCTCTACCGCCAGGAACGCGTCGGCCAGGGCGGGCGCCCTTTCACCATTCTCAAATTCCGCAGCATGTGCGTGGATGCCGAAAAGGACGGCAAGCCGCGCTGGGCCGGGCAGAACGACAGCCGCATCACCCTGGTCGGCCGCTGCATCCGGCGCACCCGCATCGACGAGCTGCCGCAGATATTCAACGTGTTCTTTGGCGAAATGAGCTTCGTCGGCCCGCGCCCGGAACGGCCCTACTTCGTCCAGGACCTGACGCAGAAGATTCCGTATTACGGCGTCCGCCATACCGTCAAGCCGGGCATCACCGGCTGGGCCCAGGTCCGCTATCCTTACGGCGCCTCCGACGAGGACGCCATGCACAAGCTGCAGTACGACCTCTACTACGTCAAGAACCACAGCCTGTTCCTGGACCTGATGATCCTGTTCCAGACCGCCCAGGTGGTGCTGTGGGGCAAGGGCGTGCGCTGACCCGCCGCCGACGCCATGCCCGCCACCCTGCTGCTTCTGGCTGCCCTCGGATACGGACTGGCCACGCTGGCCTTCCTCGGTCTGTCCGGCCTGATCGTCGTCAGTTGGCGGCGCCGGCCGCAGAGCCGGCTTCTGGGCCTCGCCGCCGCGCTGACGGCCCTGTGGGGCGGCCTGGCCGCGCTGACGGCCCTGGGCCGCCTGCCGCCCGACCTGCAGTTCCTCGCCGAAGTCGCCCGCTACGGCGCGTGGCTCGGCCTGCTGTTCTACATCCTGAACCTGCGCCTGCCCGCTGGCGCCGCCTTGCCGGCGCCGCTCCGCGCGCTGCGCGTGCTCGTCGCGCTCCTCGTCGCCGGCCTGCTGCTCGCCGGCGCTTTCGCCCTATTGAACATACCTGTCCGCGTTCTGTCGGACTGGGCCGGCAACCTCGGTCTGGTGCTGCTGACCGTCGCCGGCCTGGTGCTGGTCGAGCAGGTCTTTCGCGGCACCCGTCCGCAGGATCGCTGGGCGATCAAGTTCCTGTGCCTCGGCCTGGGCGGACTGTTCGTCTACGATTTCTACCTCTACGCCAACGCCGCCCTGTTCCAGGCGATGGACGCGCGCATCTGGGCGGCGCGCGGTTACGTGGCCGCGCTCGTCGCGCCGCTGATCGCCGTCTCGGCCGCGCGCAACCCGGAATGGTCCGCGCCCGTCGGCCTGTCGCGGACCCTGGTCTTCCACACCGCCAGCCTCCTGGGCGCCGGCATCTATCTGCTGCTGATGGCGGGCGCGGGCTACTACATCCGCCTGTTCGGCGGCGAGTGGGGCGACGTGATCCAGACCGTGTTCGTCTTCGCCGCCGCCATGCTGCTGCTGCTGCTGCTGGTCTCCGGCACGCTGCGCGCCCGGCTGCGGGTTTTCCTCTCCAAGCATTTTTTCAGCTACCGCTACGACTACCGGACGGAATGGCTCAACTTCACCCGCACGCTCACCGAGGGCAGACCCGGCGAGCAACTGTGCGAACGCGCCGTCGAGGCGCTCGCGCGCCTGCTCGAAAGCCCGGGCGGCGCGCTCTGGATGCGCGAGGGCGACGCCGCCTACCAGCGCGCCAGTCACTGGAACTGGGCCGATCTGCAGGGCGCCGAGGCGGCGGATTCGCCCTTTGTGCAATGGCTGGCCGCGCGGCAATGGGTCGTCGATCTGGACGAGATGCAGTCGCGCCCGGATCTCTACGGCGACCTCGCCGCGCCGGCCTGGATTCGCGAAGCCGGCGACGCCTGGCTGGTCGTGCCGCTGATGCTGCACGACGAACTGCTGGGCTTCGTCGTGCTGAAGCATTCGCTCGGCAACGTCACCTTCAACTGGGAAGTGAGCGACCTGCTCAAGGTCGCGGCGCGCCAGGCCGCGGCCCACCTGTCGCAGATGCGCGCCTCCAACCAGCTCATCGTCGCGCGCCAGTTCGAATCGTTCAACCGCACCACCACCTTCGTCATCCACGACCTCAAGAACCTGATCGCCCAGCTTTCGCTGCTGCTGGCCAACGCCGAAAAGCACAAGCACAATCCCGAATTCCAGGCCGACATGCTCGGCACGGTGGAGAGCGCGGTCGCGCGCATGAACAAGGTGCTCGCGCAACTGCGCCGCGGCAGCGACGAAATGCTGGCGTCGGAATCGGTGCCGCTGGCCGACATCCTGCGCGACGCCGCGGCCAGCAAGCAAGCTTTCAAGCTGCGCCCGATTCTGGAGCCGCCCGCTGTCGATCTGCGGGTGCGCGCCGAGCGCGAACGGCTGACGCGCGCCATCGGCCATCTGCTGCAGAACGCGCTCGAAGCCACGCCCGCCGACGGCGCGGTGACGATGCGCGGATTCGCCCAGGGCAGCCGGGCCATCGTCGAAATCGACGACACCGGCTGCGGCATGGACGACGAATTCATCCGCACGCGGCTGTTCGCGCCCTTCGATTCGACCAAGGGCGCCGGCATGGGCATCGGCGCCTACGAATGCCGGGAAACCCTGCGCGCGCTGGGCGGCGACATCGAAGTCGACAGCGCGCCCGGACGCGGCACGCGCTTCCGCCTCAGTCTGCCGCTGGACGATAATGAAACAAGAGGAGACATTGCATGAGCGATGCCAAGCACAAGATTCTGCTTGTCGAAGACGACCCCGGCCTGCAAAAACAACTGAAGTGGAGCCTCAGCGACTACGAGCTCGTCGTGGCCGCCGACCGCGACGGCGCGATCGCGCAACTGCGCCGCCACGAGCCCGCCGTGGTGCTGCTCGACCTCGGCCTGCCGCCCGACGTCGACGGCGCGACCGAAGGGCTCGCGACGCTGCAGCAGATCCTCTCGCTCGCCCCCGCGACCAAGATCATCGTCGTCACCGGCAACCTCGACCGCAGCAATGCCGTCAAGGCGATCCATCTCGGCGCCTACGATTTCTTCCAGAAGCCCTTCGACCCCGACGTGCTGGCGCTGATGGTCGCCCGCGCGCTGCACGTCCACGCGCTCGAGGTCGAAAACCGCCAACTGCTCGCCAAGCAGGGCGGCTCCTCGCTGAACGGACTCATCACCTGCAGCGACGCCATGCTCAAGGTGTGCCGCACCGTGGAGAAGGTCGCGCCGGCCAACGCCACGGTCCTGCTGCTCGGCGAATCCGGTACCGGCAAGGAAGTGCTGGCGCGAGGCGTGCACGAGCTGTCGCCGCGCACGAACAAGCGTTTCGTCGCGATCAACTGCGCGGCCATTCCCGACACGCTGCTCGAATCCGAGCTGTTCGGCTACGAGAAAGGCGCCTTCACCGGCGCCGCCAAACAGACCATCGGCCGCATCGAATACGCGAACGAAGGCACGCTCTTCCTCGACGAGATCGGCGACCTGCCGATGCCGCTGCAGGCGAAGCTGCTGCGCTTCCTGCAGGAGCGCGTGATCGAACGTCTCGGCGGACGCGGCGAGATTCCGGTCGACGTGCGCGTCGTCTGCGCCACCCACCGCGATCTTTCCGGCATGATCCGGGAAGGCAGCTTCCGCGAGGATCTCTACTACCGGCTGTCCGAAATCACCGTGAAGATTCCGCCCCTGCGCGAACGCCCGGGCGATGCGGTGCTGCTGGCGCAGGCCTTTCTCGACCGTTACGCGCGCGAGCTGGGGCGCAGCCTCAAGGGCTTCACGACCGACGCGCTCGCCGCGCTCGAAGCGCACAACTGGCCGGGCAACGTGCGCGAGATGGAAAACCTCATCAAGCGGGCCGCCATCATGGCCGAAGGCAACCAGATCACCGCCGGCGACCTCGGCCTCGACGCCGACCACGTCGAGACGCAGCCTTTCAATCTGCGCCAGGCGCGCGAGAACGCCGAGCGGATCGCCATCACGCGCGCACTGGCGAATACGGACGGCAGCATCGCGCAGGCCGCCGAACTGCTCGGCATCACGCGCCCGACGCTGTACGACCTGATGGCCAAGATTGGACTGAAATAAACCCGCCCCCTTCCCGACAATCCGCTACCGGAGTTTGACCTATGTCGTCCGTTCGCCTGCCCACGCTGCTATCGATGCTTGTCCTGAGTGCCAGTCTTCTGACCGCCTGCGGCGGCGAGGACAGCGCCGCGCTCGTGCGCGACGCCAAAACGAAGATCGCGGCGGGCGACTACAAGACCGCCATGATCCAGCTCAAGAACGCCGTCGCGGCGGACGAGAAGAACGCCGACGCGCGGCTCGAACTGGGCAGGCTCTATCTCAGCCAGCTCGATCTGGCCGGCGCGGAAAAGGAATTCCGGCGCGCCCGCGAAGCCGGCCTGTCGGCGCAGATCGCCAACCCGCTGATCGCGCGCGCGCTGCTCGGCCTGCGCGAATACCAGCGCCTGCTGGACGAGCTGCCGGCGCCCGCCACGGCGAACGACGACGAAGACGCCACGCTGCAGGCCTTGCGCGCAACCGCCTACCTCGGCCTGAACGACAAGGAGGCGGCGCGCAAGACCCTGGACAAAACCGCCGCGGCGGCGCCGAACAACCCCGAGGTCAAGCTCGCCCAGGCGCGGCTCGCCATCGCCGACGGCCAGTCCGAGCAGGCCCGCCAGACCATCGATCAGGCCCTGCAGGCCGCGCCCGACCACCTCGACAGCCTGCTGTTCAAGGGCGATCTGCTGCGCGCGACCGGCAACCTGGACGCCGCGGCGGAAACCTACCGGGCCGCGCTCAAGCTGAGCCCCAAACATACGCCGAGCCGTCTGGCGCTGGCCGAAATCGCGATCGGGCAGAACCGGCTGGCCGATGCGCGGCGGGAAGTCGAGACCGCGCTGAAAGACACGCCCAACAGCCTGCAGGGCCGCTATTTCCTGGCGCTGATCGACTTCCGGGAAAACAAGATCGAACGCGCGCGCGATCATCTGGCCGGCGTCCTGAAGGGCGCACCGGAATTCCTGCCCGCGCTGCTGCTGAGCGGCGCCATCGAATACAACCTGAACAACCTGCAGACCGCCGAAACCCAGCTCAACAAGGTCGTCGCGGCCACGCCGGGCAATCTGTACGCGGCCCGCCTGCTGGCGGCGACCCAGTTGCGGCTGGGCCGCACCGACGACGCATCGCGCACGCTGGCGCCCGCGCTGGCCGCTTCGCCGGATGCGGGCGTGCTCATCGTCGCCGGGGAAATCGCGCTGGCCAGGCGGGACTTCGCGCAGGCCACCGTCTACTTCGAGCGGGCCGCGCAGCGCGACCCCGACAGCGCGGCGATCCGCACCGAGCTCGGCATTTCGCGTCTCGCGCAGGGCGACCCCGGCGCGCTGGCCGAACTCCAGGCGGCCGCCCGCATGGAAGGCTCGAGCAGCCGCCCCGACACCGTGCTGATCGTCAACCAGCTCGAACGCAAAGAGTTCGACGCGGCCCTGGCCAGCATCGACGCGCTGGAGAAGAAACTCGGCGCCAGTTCCTTCATCTTCAATTACCGGGGCGCCGCCTATCTCGGCAAGCAGGACAAGGCGAAGGCGCGCGATAGCTTCGAACAGGCGCTCAAGCTCAACGCCGCCTTTTTCCCGGCCGCCGCCAACCTCGCCCAGCTCGACTTGCAGGACGGCAAACCCGCGCAGGCGCGCCAGCATCTCGAATCCATTCTCAAGGCCGATCCCAAGAACCTCAACGCCATGCTGTCGCTGGCCGACCTGTCGCTGCGCGACAAGGATGAGGCGGGCTACGCCAAATGGCTGGAGAAAGCGGCCGCGGCGCACCCCGAAGCCCTGCAGCCGCGCATCGTGCTGGCGCGCTACCTGCTCGCGAAAGGCGACAAGAACAAGGCGCTCGCCGTGGCGCGCGAAGCCGTCAATGCCCAGCCCGACAGCCCCGCCGCCCTGGACCTGCTCGGTACGACCCAACTGGCGCTTGGCGACACCGCGAACGCGCTCGTCACCTATCGCAAGCTGCGCGAGCGCATGCCCAAGTCGGGCGCGCCCCTGCTCAAGCTCGCCACGGTCCAGATCGTCGCCAAGGATCGCGAAGGCGCGCGCAAGAGCCTGGCCGAAGCCCTGCGCATCCAGCCCGGTTTCGTCGACGCGCAACTGATGCTGGGGGGGCTCGAGATCCAGAACGGGCGGTTCGACGACGCGAACAAAATCGCCAAGCAGATCCAGACCGCGGAGCCGAACAAGCCGCTCGGCCACATTCTCGAAGGTGACGCCGCCTACGCCGCCAAGAACTACGCCGCCGCGCTGGCCGCGTTCGAGCAGGCGCAGACGCGCCAGCCGTCGGGCGCCTGGCTCATCCGCCAGTTGTCCGTCTTCAACGCGCTTCAACGGCCCGAAGACGGCGAACAGCGCATGCTGCGCTGGCTGCAGGCCAACCCGCAGGATGGCAGCGTACGCGCCGCGCTGGCCGAGAACCTGCTGAAGCGCAAACAATACAAGGCGGCGATCGACCAATACCTGACCCTGAACACGCATACGCCGAACAATCTCCTCGTGCTCAACAACCTCGCCTGGGCTTTGTCCGAAGCCGGCGACGAGCGCGCCCTCGGCTTCGCCGAACAGGCGCTCAAGCTCAAGCCCGACAGCGCGCCCGCGATGGACACGCTGGGCTGGATCCTGGTCCAGCGCAAGCAGACCGAACGCGGCATCAAGCTGATCCAGCAGGCGCTCGAAAAAGCCCCCGATTCGGGCGACATCCAGTTCCATCTGGCGGCGGCCTACGCACAGGCCGGCGACACGCAGCGCGCGCGCAACGAACTCAAGCGTCTGCTCGACAGCGGCGCCGCCTTCACGCAGGAAACCGAAGCGCGCGCACTGCTCCAGAAACTGCAGAGCCGGTAACGCACACCCAACCCTACTCCAAGCGCCCCTACCATGAACCCCAACCGTCTCGTATTCGCCCTCGCGATCGCCTGGGCCTCGCTCGCGCTGCCCGGCTGCGACAACACCTCGAAGCTCACGGTGCAGGAGCACATTCAGCGCGCCAAGGATTTCGAGGATCAGGGCAAGCTTCGCGGCAGCGTGGTCGAGCTCAAGAACGCGATCCAGAAAAGCCCGGACAACGCACAGGCCCGCCTGCTGCTCGGCCAGATCTACCTGAAGCTGGGCCAGGGCGCGGAAGCCGAGAAGGAATTGCGTCAGGCCGGGAAGCACGGCGTATCCCAGGAAACACTCAAACCGCTGCTGGGCGAAGCCCTGCTGATGATGGGCGAATACAAGCAGGTGCTGGACGAAATCCAGCCCAGCGAAAAAACCTCGCAACTCAACACCGCGCGCATTCATCAGTTGCGCGCCGACGCGCTGTTCAACCAGCGCAACTTCAAGGACGCCTGCGCGCTGTACCAGAAATCGATGGACGTCGACGCCGGCAATGTCCCGACCTACTGGGGCCTGGCGCAATGCGCGCTGCTCGACAACGATCCGGCCAAGGCGCGGACCTGGCTCGACGCCGCCCTGAAAATCAAGGACCGCGAAGCGCAGACCTGGGTGCTGATCGGCAACCTCGAACTGTTCGGCAAACGGCGCGAAAGCGCGGTCGCCGCCTACACCAACGCACTGCGCGCCGATCCCGATCACCTGGTGGCGCTGGAAAGCCGGGCTACCGTCTATATGGGAATGGGCCAGCTCGACGCGGCGAAGAAGGATGTCGAACAGATCAACGCGCGCGCGAGCAAATCGACGTCCGCTCGCTACCTGCGGGCGCTGCTCGATTTCGAGCAGCAGAATTACCCGGCCGCGCTGGACGGCATCCAGGATCTCCTGAAATTCGCTCCCGACTACATGCCCGGCATCCTGCTCGCGGGCGCCACTTCGTACACGACGGGCGCCTACCAGCAGGCCGAAACCTATCTGACGCGCTACCTCGATCGCTTCCCCCGCAACGCCTACGCGATCCGCGTATTCGCCGCCACCCAGATCAAGCTGAATCAGCCCGACAAAAGCCTGGGCGCCCTGGCGCCCCTGCTCGCCGCCGACAGCCAGGACGCCTCGGCGCTCTCCCTGGCCGGCCAGGCCCTGCTGCTCAAGGGAGAATCCGACAAGGCCGCCGCCTATCTCCAGAAAGCCGCCGCGCTCGACCCGCAAAACGCCGACATCCAGACCCAGCTCGGTATCAGCCGCCTGGCCGCAGGCGACAGCCAGGCCGCCATCGCCCAACTGGGCAAGGCGGCCGCGATGGATTCGGGCGAGCACCGCGCCGACGTGCTGCTGATCATGACCTTGCTCGACCTCAAGGAATTCGACAAGGCGCTCACCGCCATCGACGCGCTCGGCCGGAAACTGCCGCAGAACGCGATGTTGCAGACCATGCGCGGCAACGCCCATCTGGGCAAATCCGACCCGGCCGCAGCGCGCAAATACTTCGAAGACGCCCTGTCGATCACCCCGACCTTCTATCCGGCCGCAATGGCGCTGGCGCAGCTCGATCTGGCCGACAAGAAACCCGACGCGGCCCGCCAGCGCTTCGAACGCATGCTCGACAAGGACCGGACCAACCTGCAGGCCATGCTGGCGCTGGCGGAACTGGCCGCCGCGAACAACCAGGACGCCGCCTCGCAGGAATGGCTGGAAAAGGCGGCCAAAGCCCACCCGAACGCGATCCAGCCGCGCGCCATCCTGGTCCGCCGCTATCTGTCCCGGAACGAGCCTCAACGCGCGCTCGTCATCGCCAACGAAGCCGTCAGCGCCAACCCGAACAATCCCGCCGCGCTCGACCTGCTCGGCTCGGCGCAGATGGCCAGCCAGGACCGCACCAGCGCGACCAGCACCTACACCAAGCTGACGCAACTGGCCGAGCAATCACCCGATGCGCTCATCCGGCTCGCCTTCTCGCAAACGGCGGCGGGCCGGCTTGCCGAAGCCCGGAGCACGCTGGAAAAGGGCCTGAAATCCGCGCCCAATCACCCGCAACTGCTCGATGTCCTGCTGCGGCTCGAAATGCGGCAGAACCATCCCGACAAGGCGCTGGAACTCGCGCGCCGGATTCAAACCGCACACCCCGCGAGCGCACTGGGCTTCGAGCGCGAAGGCGACATCCAGCTCTCGGTCAAGAAGCCCGATCTTGCCGTCAAATCCTTCGAAAAAGCGCAATCTACAGCCCCCAGCGCCACAGTCGCGATCAAATTGCACCGCGCCCTCACGCTGGCCGGCAAATCCCAGGAGGCCGACCGGTACCTGACCGCCTGGCTGAACGACAAACCAGACGACTTGGCCGCCCGCGGTTACCTCGCCGAAACCCAGATGGCCGCCGGCAAGGATCAGGACGCCATCGCCACTTACCTGCGCATCCTGCAGCAAGCGCCGAACAACGCCGTCGCGCTCAACAATCTGGCCGGGCTCTATCAGCGCCGCGGCGACCCGCGCGCCCGCGCGACCGCCGAACAGGCGCTGAAAATCGATCCGGACAATCCCGCCATCCAGGACACGGCCGGCTGGATCCTGGTCGAGCAGGGCGACATTCAACGCGGGCTCGAACAACTGCGCAAAGCGCTCGCCAGCCTGCCCCGGAACGAAAACGTCCGTTATCATCACGCCGTCGCACTGGCGCGCTCCGGCGACAAAGCCGCCGCGCGCAAGGAGCTGGAACGCCTGCTGCGGGATGCGCCCCGCTCGCCGCTGGCGCCTGCGATCCGGGGCCAGTTGGACAAACTATGAACAGGCGTTCACATCCCGGGCCCGACCTGTCGGGAAACTTTACAGCCCGACATTCCGGCAGCATTCAGACAAAAATAACCCATTGATAGAAATAGAGTTTCATTTTCTGGCACACCCCATGCTTTGTATTGGGCACGGCGACAAGCCCCAAACAAATCGAACCCGAAAAGCAGTACTTACCTCACAAGCAAGGAGTGATGAAATGAAACTCAAGCAACTCACCGCCAGCCTGATCGCAGCATCCGCCCTGGCTTTCGGCGCGTCGGCCCACGCGTTGACCGTCGGCGGCGTCACCTGGAATCCGGACGATCCGTTCTTCGACTTCAGCTCGACGACCAACCTGTTCGAAACCATCGGTCTGCAGGTCGGCGACACCTTCTCCGGCTATGGCCAGATCACCTCGGTCAACGCGAGCGGCGCCTTCTGCGCGACCTGCCAACTGACCTATGAGTTCGGCGGCTACACGCTGACCTCCGCCGGCGCGACCTTTACCGCCACCGGCGGCTGGCTGAACGTCTATGTTCAGGACACCGCGGCTGTCGGCTACACCGCCTTCAGCGCCGGCAACAAATCCACCGCCACCGACGGCACCCTGTGGCTGTCGCTGGTCGGCAACAGCACCTTCCTCGGCGGCACCACCACCCTTGCCGGCTCCGTGACCATCCCGAACAGCAACGGCGCGAGCGGTCAAGGCGTGGGCTATTTCGACGTCGTCGGCGGTCTGGCTGCAGCCTATCTGGACACCAACGGACAGCCCGGCGGCGCCGATCTGACCTACACGTCCTCGTTCCAGCCGCTGAACCAGGCCATCGTCAACGATGGCGTCATCGTGGCCACCCACTTCGGCACCAACGAAGTGCTCGGCGACTCGCAGGTTCCGGAACCCGCCACCCTCGCCCTGCTGGGTCTGGGTCTGGTCGGCCTGGGTCTGAGCCGCCGCGCCAAGAAAGCCTGATACTAAGGTTTTCTTCGCAACAAAAAACCGCGCAGCAATGCGCGGTTTTTTATTTCCGTCTTCCTCCGATTTCCCCGTCGGGCTCGCCTCGCCCGGATCGTTCAATCCATGTCGAGCCGCGAGATCACGATGCGCTCGGCCAGTTTCTGCAGCGGATTGCGATAGCCGCCGGGCCGCCAGCACCGGTAATGCCGCCCGAGATAGGCATCGTACTGATGCGTCGTAGGCGCGCCCGCCACGCGTCCGCGCCCCAGCAAAAGCTTCATCGTGGCTGTCGCCGCCATGCCGGCCGTGAATTGACAGCCCATGCCCAGGGAAGGCACGCGCCTTTTAACGAAATCGACGATTTCGGGATAGGCGAGGTAGTGCCGCTGCGGCAGGCGGGGCGACATGCCGACCAGAAAGCGCACCGCCCGGGTCACGTCGTCGCAGCCGTCGAAACCGAAATACGCCTCGAACGGCATGCCGCCGGGCAGGAAGACGATCAGCGAGGCGCCGGCCGCCAACGGCGCCGAGCACACGACGGGGATGCCCCTCGCACGCGCTTCCTGATAAAGATGAGGCCGCAGGTCGTTGGCGAAGAAATCGATGGCGTCGATCAGGACGTCCACGCCCTCCAGATAGTCGCCGAGATTACCGGCGTCGAGCCCCTCGCCGAACACCCGCACGTCGCACTCGGGGTTCACGTCCAGCGCGAACGCGCGCATGACCTCGACCTTGGGCTGGCCGATCGTGGACAGGGCCGCGCCGGCCTGCCGGTTGAAATTGGCCAGTTCGAAATGGTCGAAATCGGTCAGGTTGAAAGCCCCCACCCCGAGGCGGGCCAAGGCATGGACATGCACGCCGCCGGCGCCGCCCATGCCCGCGACCGCGACGCGCGCGCGCCGCATGCGCGCCTGTTCGTCCGGCGTCAGCCAGCCCAGATTTCTGGAAAACGCCTCGTCGTAGTCGAACATGCTCAATTGCCGGTCTCGAGCCGGTGCATGATGCCTTTCTGGTCACCCGGGTGAAAGAAATACGGATAGATGCTGCGATCCTTGCATCCCACGCCTTTGCCGCCCACGGTCTCGATCCGTTCGGTGATGTGCGCGAGCTTGATGTGCATCAGGACCACATCGGTATTCGAGGCTGCATAGAAACGCTCGCCCGCGATCTGCTTGAAGTCGAGCATGCGTTCGTAGAAAGGCCGATGCCGCGGCGTGACTTCGATCACGGCATCCGTCACGCCGTGCAGCAGGCCGTAGAGGTAGGCGATATTGATCATGCTGGCCAGGACCTGTTTGCTGCCGCGGTTCTCGTCGATGGCCAGCTTGGTGATTTCGCCGAGGCAGCAGCCCTGCGCACGCAGCGCGTCGATCTCTTCGCGGTAGCGTTCATCCGCGCACAAGCCTTCCGGCGAGTCGTAGCCGATGTTGAGGCTGCCGACGATTTCGTCGCCCAGATGCGCCAGCAGGGTGATGCGATTGGGTTCCCGCTGGATCGCCCCGGCCTTGTAACCGCGCCAGGCATACCGCTTCTGCACGAGCATGGTCGCGGCCGAGCGCGACACGTCGGTCTGCGACAGCCGGATCTTGAAGCGCTGCTCGCCCAGGCTGTCTTCCCGCGTGCTGGGCGCGTCGCGCACGGCGGGGCACAGATCCTTGAGCCCGTAAGGGCTCGGGATGTTCACGATGGTCTTGTCGAAATCGTCGACAGCCGCATGACGACGGCTTGTAAACAAATTTTTAAGGTTGTACGCCATGTCACACTCCAAGGGCTCGCAGTTCCATCGGAGTCCGGATTCTGTTGTTCGGTTTAACGACATCCTGCACGTGAAATTGAGGTTATGCGGCGGATTTCAGCCAGCGCGCCGCATCCCGCGCGAAGTAGGTCAGCACGCCGTCCGCCCCGGCCCGCTTGAACGCCAGCAACGCCTCCATCACGCAAGCCTGCTCGTTCAGCCAGCCGTTCAGCGCCGCGGCCTTGAGCATCGCATACTCGCCGCTGACCTGATAGGCGTAGGTCGGCGCGCCATACGCATCCTTCACCCGACGGATCACGTCCAGATAGGGCATGCCGGGCTTGACCATGACCATGTCCGCGCCCTCGCGCAAATCCATGCCCACTTCCCACAAGGCCTCGTCGCTGTTGGCCGGGTCCATCTGATAGGTGTACTTGTTGCCCGCGCCCAGATTGGCCGCCGAGCCGACCGCGTCGCGGAACGGCCCGTAGAAGCTCGAAGCGTACTTCGCAGCATAGGCCAGAATCCGGGTGTGGATATGGCCGGCATCCTCCAGCGCGGCGCGGAGCGCCCCGACCCGCCCGTCCATCATGTCCGACGGGGCGACGACGTCCGCCCCCGCCTGCGCATGCGTGACCGCCTGCCTGACCAGCGCGGACACGGTCTCGTCGTTCATCACGTACCCCGTCGCATCGATCAGGCCGTCCTGGCCGTGGCTGGTGTAGGGATCGAGCGCTACGTCGGTGATGATCCCCAGTTCCGGAAAACGCTGCTTGAGCGCCGCGACGGCGTGCGGCACCAGGCCTTCCGGATTGAAGGCCTCTTCCGCCCCGAGCGACTTCTTGGCGGCATCGACGACGGGAAACAGCGCCAGCGCGGGAATGCCCAGCGCCAGACACTCCTCGGCCACCGGCAGCAGCCGGTCCACGGACAAACGCTCGACCCCGGGCATCGACGCCACGGCCTCGCACCGGCCCTGGCCTTCGAGCACGAATACCGGATAAATCAAATCATTCGACGTAAGCAAGTGCTCACGCATCAAACGGCGGGAGAAATCGTCGCGGCGCATGCGCCGCATGCGCGAAGCGGGAAAACCGGAAAAAGGCATGTCCACAGTCACTCCAAAAAATCGTCGGGCGCGGAACTATTCTCACACGCGCCCGTCCATCTGACAGACGGTTTTCATCGTCTCCCGCTTCTCCTCCCTGAGCGGGATGCCTTAATCCCCTTAAGGCATTTTGGCCCCGATCCCTTCCCTTGGTCGGGGCCTTTTTATTTGCATCCGACCTTCACCGGACCTCGTCCGCGGCCAAGGGCGCGGTTTCGCTCGACGCCGCGGCCAGCCATGCTTCTATTTTGGCCGCCGCCTCGTCCACGCCGAGGCGGGACAGACTGGAAAAAAGCTGGGCCGTAACCCCCGGATGGTCGGCAAGCGCCTGTCTGACCTGTCGCAAGGTTAACGCACGCGCGCCGCCGGACAATTTGTCCGCCTTGGACAGCAGGATATGAACCGGCTTGCCGGTGGGCAGAAACCAGTCGAGCATGCGCCTGTCCAGCGGCGTCAAGGGATGCCGCGCGTCCATGATCAGCACCATGCCGGCCAGCGGCTCGCGCGCCTGCAGGTAGCGCGACAGCAGGGTCTCCCATTTGGCCCGGATTTCGGGGGGCACCTTGGCATAGCCATAGCCGGGCAGATCCACCAGAAAGGTTTCGCCGTCCAGTCCGAAAAAATTGATCAACTGGGTGCGGCCGGGCGTTTTGGACGTGAAAGCGAGACGATTCTGTCGCGCCAGCAGGTTGATCGCGCTGGATTTGCCCGCATTCGAGCGTCCGGCGAACGCAACTTCCGCGCGACTCCTTGGCAGATCGCGCCATTGCGCGGCCGAGGTATAAAATTGGGCGCGGCTCAACACGGGCTTGGCAGTCATATTAGTTGCCGCTAAACTACCCGCTTTCTTAAAATTTGCAATCCCCACGTTGTATTAAGCAAGCTTCAGGAGCTTCCATGAAATTCGTCGTCACGCTGGCTGCCGCGCTGGTCGCCACTTCCGCCTTCGCCAACGCCGGTGCGCCGGCCAGCAAAGGGGACCCCAAAGCCGCCGAAAGCATCGTCACGCAAGTCTGCGCCGCGTGCCACGGCATGGACGGCAACAGCGCCGCGGCCGCCAACCCCAGTCTGGCCGGCATGAATGCCGAATACCTCGACAAGCAGTTGGTGAACTTCAAATCCGGCGAACGCAAGAACGCGATCATGTCCGGCATGGTCGCCACGCTGACGCCGCAGGACATGCAGAATCTGGCGGCCTACTTCAGCATGCAGCAGCCCAAGCCGGGCACGTCCAAGGATCAGGCGCTGGCGCTGGTCGGCCAGAAGATCTTCCGCGGCGGCGTGCAAGGCACCGGCGTGCCCGCATGCGCGTCCTGCCACGGGCCGCAGGGCAAGGGCATTCCCAGCCAGTTCCCCCGGCTGGCCGGTCAGCATGCCGACTACATCTACGCCCAGTTGGACAGTTTCCGCCTCGGTACGCGCTCCAACGACGCCGCGAAGATGATGCGCACCATCGCGGCCAAGATGACCGACGCTGACATGAAAGCCGTGGCGGCCTACATCCAGGGTCTGCGCTGAACGCCCGCCGGACGGAGGCGATCCGCCTCTTCGGCCGCATTCTTTCCGCGCAGGTAAACTTATTCGGCTCGCCCGAGTCGACGAAAGGGTGACGCAAGTCACCCTTTTTCACGTCCGCCCTCCTTATGAACACTGCGCCCCATTCGTTCGGTAAATCCCTGTTCGAGCTGCTGAGCTCGATGCGTTTCGCCATCAGCCTGCTGTCCATCCTGGCGATCGCGTCGGTCATCGGCACCGTGTTGAAACAGGCGGAGCCGTACGGCAACTATCTCATCCAGTTCGGTCCCTTCTGGTTCGAAGCGTTCAGAAAACTCGGGTTGTACGACGTCTACCATGCCGCCTGGTTTCTGGTGATCCTGCTGTTTCTGGTGGTTTCGACCAGCGTCTGCATCTGGCGCAACGCACCCGGTTTCGCCCGCGAGATGAAGAGCTTCCGCGAGCACGTGACCGACCAGTCGCTCGCCGCTTTCAAACACAGGCACGAAGCCGAATTCGCGCATGCCCCCGAGGCGCTGGCGGACCAGGCGCAGCGGTATCTGGAAGGCCAGGGCTACAAAGTCCGCCGCCTGACGCGCGACGACGGCCTGCTGCTGGCCGCCAAGGCCGGCAGTTGGAACCGCCTGGGCTATTTCCTCGCGCACTCGGCCATCGTGCTGATCTGCATCGGCGGCCTGATGGACGGCAATCTGATCTTCCAGGCGCAGCAGCTTCTGGGCTACAAGAAGATCGAGACGCGCGACATTCCGCAAAGCGCGGTGCCCGCCATTTCACGCCTGTCGCCGGACAATCCCTCCTTCCGCGGCAGCGTGCAGATTCCCGAAGGATCGAGCGCGGATGTGGTGTTCCTGAACGTCGCGGACGGCTATCTGGTCCAGGACCTGCCCTTCACCATCGCGCTCAAGCAGTTCCGCATCGAGCACTACAGCACCGGCCAGCCGAAGAATTTCGAGAGCGACGTCGAAGTGTTCGACCGCAGCGGCAAGAAAGTCAAGGAAGCCACGATCGCCGTGAACCATCCGCTGATCCACGACGGCGTCGCGATCTATCAGGCCAGCTTCGCCGACGGCGGCACGCGCCTCGACATCCGCGGCTGGAACCTGTTCTCGCCGACGGCCTCGCCTTTCCCCATCGAAGGCGCCGTTCACCAGAGCACCCGGCTGACGAGCCAGGCGGGCGATTACACGCTCGAATTCGTCGATTTCCGCCCGTTCAACATCGAGAACATGGGCGGGGAAAACGCGCCGGCGAACAATGCGATGAGCGTGTTCGGCGGCAGCCCGGTCGCCGACGACAAGCACTTGCGCAACGTCGGCCCGAGTTTCCAGTACAAGCTGCGTGACGCCCGCGGCCAGGCGCGCGAATTCTCCAACTACATGCTCCCGCTCGAACTGGACGGCCGCTGGTACATGATGTCCGGCGTGCGCGAATCCCCCAGCGAGGCCTTCCGCTACATGCGCATGCCGCTCGATGCGGACGGCAATCTCGACACCTTCATGCGCCTGCGCGGCGCGCTGCTGAATCCGGAGCTGCGCCCCGAAATCGCCGCCCGCTTCGCGCGCGAGGCCCTGCCGCAAAGCGCCTGGGGCAGCGACACCGAAGACAAGCTGAAATTCAGCGCGAACCAGGTTCTGGCGCTTTTCGCGGACGGCGGCTTCACCGCGCTGGGACGCTTCATCGAAGAGAATGTCCCGGCCGCGGAACGCGACAAGGCGGCCGCGACGTATCTGCGCATTCTCGAACTCGCCGCCTTCGAGGCGCTGCACGCCGCCAACCGCGAGGCCAAGCTGCCGCCGCCCGCGCCGGACGACGCCACGGGCTGGCTGGTGCGCGACAGCCTCAACAGCATGAGCGACATGTTCGTCTACGGCTCCCCGATCTACCTGCAGTTGCTGCAATACGACGAGGTGAAGGCCAGCGGCCTGCAGATGACGCGCTCGCCCGGCAAGAGCGTGGTCTATTTCGGTTCGCTTTTGCTGACGCTCGGCGTATTCTTCATGTTCTACGTGCGCGAACGGCGCGTCTGGCTGCGCATCCGGCCCGGGCGCGCGCTGCTCGCCATGTCCGCGAACAAGCACACCATCGATTTCGAGAAGGAATTCGCGCAGCATGTCCAAGCGCTGGACACCTTGGCCCGATAAGGCATCGTCACCGGAGACTTCGATATGGAACTCGTCCTCAATCAACCCGCCCCGCTGCTGAAGCGCCTGTCCTGGTTCGACTGGCTGTTCGCGGCCGTCGTCGCCGCCGGCGGCCTGTACGCGCTGGCGCATTACAACGAATACATGGATGTCTACGAAAAGGGCATCCTGCTCGCGACCATCCCGGCGCTGGCGGTCTTCGGCTGGTACTGGAAACCGTTCCGCACGCTCTTTCTCGTCGTCGGCGCGATCACCCTGTTCGCGCTCGGCCAGTACGACGGCGAGCTGGCGCGCATGGAGGAGGCCTTCTTCCTCAGATACCTGATCTCGAGCCAGGCCGCGATCATGTGGATGTGCGCGCTGTTCGGGCTGGCCACGCTCTCCTACTGGGGCGGCATGCTCGGCCGCTCCGAATTCGCGCTGAAAACCGCCACCGCGCTCACCTGGTCGGCTGTGGCGCTCGGCTGGGTCGGTCTGATGGTGCGCTGGTACGAGTCCTACCTGATCGGCCCCGACATCGGCCACATCCCGGTGTCCAATCTGTACGAGGTCTTCGTCCTGTTCTGCCTCATCACCGCGATGATGTATCTCTACTACGAGGCACGCTACCAGACCCGCCAGCTCGGCGCGCTGGTGCTGCTGGTGATCTCGGCCGCCGTCGGCTTCATCCTCTGGTACACCTTCGACCGCGGCGCGCACGAAATCCAGCCGCTCGTGCCCGCCCTCAAATCCTGGTGGATGAAGCTCCACGTGCCGGCCAACTTCATCGGCTACGGCGCCTTCTCGCTGTCCGCCATGCTCGGCGTGGGCTATCTGCTCGTCCAACGCGGCATCCTGGCCAGCCGCCTGCCCCGCCTCGAAGTCATCGACGACATAATGTACAAGGCGATCGCCATCGGTTTCGGCTTCTTCACCATCGCCACCATCCTCGGCGCGATGTGGGCCGCCGAAGCCTGGGGCGGCTACTGGTCCTGGGACCCGAAGGAAACCTGGGCGCTGATCGTGTGGCTGAACTACGCGGCCTGGCTGCACATCCGGCTGGTGAAAGGCCTGCGCGGCCCGATGCTGGCCTGGTGGGCGGTCATCGGCCTGTTCGTCACCACCTTCGCCTTCCTCGGCGTCAACATGTTCCTGTCGGGCCTGCATTCCTACGGTTCGCTGTAAGGCCGAACCGCCCCGCCCGAAACGGCCGCGTTTGCGGCCGTTTTCTTTGCGCCCGCGGCAAACCGCTAGCACGTCCTGCCCATACGCCGTATAGGCGCAATGTCACATGAAACAATCCGGATTAATCCGCTATGATCGAGATCATAAATAGGCCTGATCGACAGGCCCCGATTCGAAACCCCGGAGGTAGCCCATGTCCAAGTTCCTGCCCGCCCTTGTCCTCGCCCTGAGCGCAAGCCTGTCCGCCCATGCATTTGCGCAGGCCCAGACACCGGCCCACCCCGGCACGACCAATCCCTATTTGCAGAACGTCCCGGCGCCGGCGCCCAATCCGATGATGATGATGCCCAAAGGCACGGGGTCGCTGAAAGACATCGGTCCCTGGGCCATGAGCCCCGCCCCGACCGCCGAACAGAAGCGCCAGCTCATGAAGAGCATGCTGCCCATGCTGAGCAACATGGGCCTGAACATCCGCGACGTCATGAACTACATGACGACCAAGTACCAGGTCAAACCCGGCGTCTCCTTCGACGACGTGGTCGAATCGATGAAGCTGCGCGCCAATCAGCTCAATCTCAAGCTGGTCGGCCATTCGCCCATGATCAAGGACATCGAGGCGGTGCTGGGCGACACCTCCAGCCCACGCATGGAAGTCTTCCATTTCTGCGACATCGCCGCCGGCCGCGAGGTGATGCGCCTGGTGCCGGAAGCCATCGTCTACCTGCCCTGCCGCATCGCGGTGATGGAAGACGACAAGAAGAACATCTGGGTGCTGACCCTGGACTGGGACATGGCCTGGCTCGACAGCATCAACGGCTCGATGGGCATCACCCCCGAGCTCGCCGGCATGGCCAAGGACATCCGCGACAAGATGGACAACGTCATGCGGGCGGGCGCCAACGGCGATCTCTGATGCGCGCATGGGCAGAACGGCGATCCGCCTTGGCCTTTCCCCGGTCGGGCACTAGACTGCGAAGACTCTGCCCCGTATCGATAAAGTGCAATCCGCTGGCTTTCAGCGAACGCTCGCCGGGCATCGGCAACAATCGGAGACTCAACATGAAAACACGTCACACCCTGCTTGCCGCTGCCCTTCTGGCCAGCCCCCTGGCCCACGCCCAGTTCGGCATGGAACAGATGATGAACCCCATGACCATGATGGGGCCGATGATGGCCCCGATGGGCATGATGGGCCCGATGATGGGGGGCATGACCCCCATGATGGGCTCGATGATGGCCCCGATGAGCATGATGGGGCCCATGATGGGCGGCATGACCCCGATGATGGGCTCGATGATGGCGCCCATGGGCATGATGGGGCCGATGATGGCGCCCATGACCCCGATGATGGGTTCGATGATGCAACCCATGGGCGGCATGATGCAGCCGATGAACCAGATGACCGTTCCGATGGGTGCGATGATGGCGCCCATGAGTCCGATGATGGCCCCGATGGCGCCCATGATGATTCCCATGGCGCCCATGATGCCGCCTGCTGCCGAACCGCCCCCCGCCGCGCCGACAAAATGATCCGACACGCAGGCGCGGCGGTCGCTTTGCCCGTCGCGCCCGTCGTCCCGACCACTAACGGAGTCTGAAACCCCATGCAAGCCCGTAAATTTGTCCTTGCCGCCCTGCTGCTCGGAACCGCCAGCGCCCACGCCCAGTACGGCGGCATGATGAACCCCATGAGCATGATGAATCCCATGACCATGATGGCGCCGATGACCATGATGGCCCCGATGGGGATGATGGCCGCGCCGATGATGATGCCCATGGGCGCCGGCATGATGTCCGCCCCCATGTACAACCCGCAGGCGATGATGAATCCCTACCTGAACCCCATGGCCGCGGGCAACCCCTACATGAACAGCGGCGCCATGATGAACCCCTTCGGCATGATGCAGCCCGGGCCCGCCTATGGCGGCTACGGCGCCCCCGCCCAGGCCGCGCCCATGCCCTTCTACCCCGCCGCGCCGGCCCAGGCCGCCCCGGCCATGCCATTCTTTCCGATGATGCCCGTCGCGCCGGAATCACCCGCTGCGGCGCCGGCGCCGCAAAGCGCCGCCCCGGCCGGCAACCCCTTCGACCCCGCCATGTGGATGCAGATGATGGGCGGGATGATGCCGGCCACTCCCGCGCCGGAACCCGCCAAATAAACGGCGTTTCGGCTTGCCGCGGCTGCGCGCAGGCTAGTAGGGCTCCGTGACCCGTTTCCAGCGCATTGCGAGCTTCGTGACGCTTGCCGCGCTGGCGGCAGGCGCCGGCGTGTGGTTCGCGCAGACGCGCCATGCGCCGCGCGCGCCGGAAGCCCAGGCGCTCGCTGCCTTGTGGCAGGTCGCCTATCCCGATTCGCAGGGCCGGAGTCAGCCGCTGGCCCAATGGCGCGGCCGGCCGCTGGTGCTGAATTTCTGGGCCAGTTGGTGCGCTCCCTGCCGCGAGGAGATGCCGGATTTCGACGCCGTCCGGGCGCAATACCGGCCAGACGGCGTCGAAGTCGTCGGTATCGCCGTCGATACACCCGCCAACGTGCGTGCCTTTCTGCAAAACCAGCCGGTCGCCTATCCCATTCTGATCGGCGAAGGCGCGGCCCACAATCTGGCCCGCCAACTGGGCGACGCGCAGGGGGCTTTGCCCTACACGGTCGTGCTCGATCGCAACGGCCGGGTCGTCCTGCGCCATCTCGGCCGGCTGCCCCGCGCCACGCTCGAGGCCGTTTTGCGCAAAATCAGTCCATAGAAGCGATTTAGCGTCAATATCTGGACAATTTGGTTTCATTTACGGCAAACTCGCCGCCATGACGACCAAGCGAACCGGCCGCGCAGCGGCCAAACCGGTCCCGAGTCTGCATCCGCACATCCTGGTGCTGCACGGCCCCAACCTCAATCTGCTGGGCAGCCGTGAACCCAAGCATTACGGACGGGCGACGCTCGACGACATCAACCGGAATCTGGCCGAACGCGGGCGAACCGCCGGCGCGGTCGTCGAAACCTTCCAGCACAATCACGAAGGCGCGCTGGTGGACCGCATCCAGCAGGCCGGACGCGACCACGTCGATTTCATCGTCATCAATCCGGCCGCCTACACGCACACCAGCGTGGCGTTGCGCGACGCGCTCGCCGCGGTCGCGATTCCCTTCGTCGAAGTGCATCTCTCGAACATCTACGCGCGCGAAAGCTTCCGTCACCACTCTTTTTTTTCCGACCTCGCCGTCGGCGTGGTGTCCGGGCTGGGCGCGCAGGGCTACGAACTCGCGCTGGAATACGCGCTGCGACATCTTCAAGACAGGACTCCGCATGGATCTCAGAAAACTGAAAAAGCTCATTGACCTGGTCGAGGCCTCCGGCATCGCCGAGCTGGAAATCACCGAAGGCGAGGAAAAGGTCCGCATCGCCAAGAGCATCGCCGGCGCGCCGATGATGATGGCGCCGCCCCAGATCGTTCACGCCGCGGCCGTCCCCGCTGCGCCGACGACCGCGGCCGCCGCCGCGCCCGCCGAGGATGCGGTGCCCGAAGGCCACGTGGTGCGCTCGCCCATGGTGGGTACCTTCTACCGCGCGCCTGCGCCGGGCGCCAAGAATTTCATCGAGGTCGGCCAGAGCGTGAACGCGGGCGACACGCTGTGCATCATCGAGGCGATGAAGCTCCTGAACGAAATCGAAGCGGATCAGGGCGGCGTCATCAAGGCCATCCTGGTCGAGAACGGCCAGCCGGTGGAATACGGCGAGCCGCTGTTTGTTATTGCGTAAGGGGTCAGGCGCAAGGCGTCAGGCGCATCCAGCGCCGCTTCACGCCTCGCGTCGCACGCCTCGCGCCTCACCTGGCAAGAACGCATGTTCGAAAAAATCCTGATCGCCAACCGCGGCGAAATCGCCCTGAGAATCCAGCGCGCCTGCCGCGAAATGGGCATCAAGACGGTCGCCGTCTATTCCGAGGCCGACCGCGAGGCCAAATACGTCAAGCTCGCCGACGAATCGGTGTGCATCGGCCCCGCCCCGTCGGCGCAGAGCTACCTGCACGTGCCCTCGATCATCGCCGCCGCCGAGGTCACCGACGCCGAGGCGATCCACCCCGGCTACGGCTTCCTGTCGGAAAACGCCGATTTCGCCGAGCGCGTCGAATCGTCCGGCTTCACCTTCATCGGCCCGCGCCCCGACAACATTCGGTTGATGGGCGACAAGGTGGCCGCCAAGCAGGCCATGCTGGACGCCAAGGTGCCCTGCGTGCCGGGCTCCGACGGCGCGCTGCCCGACGATCCGAGCGAAATCCTGAAGATCGCGCGCGACATCGGCTACCCAGTCATCATCAAGGCGGCCGGCGGCGGCGGCGGACGCGGCATGCGGGTGGTGCATACGGAAGCCGCGCTCATCAATGCCGTCACCATGACCAAGACCGAAGCCGGGGCCGCGTTCGGCAACCCGATGGTCTACATGGAGAAATTCCTGCAGACGCCGCGCCACGTCGAAATCCAGGTGATGGCCGACGAACACGGCAACGCCGTGCATCTGGGCGAGCGCGATTGCTCGATGCAGCGCCGCCATCAGAAGGTATTGGAGGAAGCGCCCGCGCCCGGCCTCGAACCCAAGCTGCGCGACCGGATCGGCGAACGCTGCGCGGAGGCCTGCCGCAAGATCGGCTACCGCGGCGCCGGCACTTTCGAATTCCTGTACGAGAACGGCGAGTTCTACTTCATCGAGATGAACACCCGCGTGCAGGTGGAGCATCCGGTCACCGAGCTCATCACCGGCATCGACGTCGTGCAGACGCAGATCCGCGTCGCGGCCGGCGAGAAGCTGCCGTTCCGCCAGAAAGACATCCAGTTCAAGGGCCACGCCATCGAATGCCGCATCAACGCCGAGCATCCGACCACTTTCGTGCCCAGTCCCGGCCGGCTCACCAACTACCATGCACCCGGCGGCCCGGGCATCCGCGTCGATTCGCACGTCTACCACGGCTACTACGTGCCGCCCCACTACGATTCGATGATCGGCAAGCTCATCGCCTACGGCGACACCCGCGACCAGGCCATCGCCCGCATGCGCGGCGCGCTGATGGAAATGGTCGTCGAAGGCATCCAGACCAACATCCCGCTGCACCAGGAGCTGATGCAGGACGCCGCCTTCCTCGCCGGCGGCACGAGCATTCATTATCTGGAGCACAAGCTGGCGGGAGAGAAAAGCTGAGGGGTCAGGGGTCAGGGGGCTTTGCGCGGCTACGCCGCATTCAATCGATTCATGAGGCGCGGCGCAGCCGCTCGGCATTCCCTGACCCCTAAATCCTGACCCCTACCTCCCGCCCCCCGAAAATGCCCTGGCAATCCCTCCGCTTCCTCGTCGATTCCAAAACCGCCGAGCCGCTGTCGGATGCCCTGATGGAAGCCGGCGCGCTGTCGGTGGCGCTGGAAGACGCCGATGCCGGCACGCTGGACGAAACGCCGCTGTTCGGCGAACCCGACCACCCTACCGCCGAATTGTGGCAACGCAGCGTCGCGGTGGCGCTGTTCGACGCGCAGGCCGACGTGCCGGCCCTGCTGGCCGAAGCCGCCGTCCTCGCCGGCGTCCCGGCGCCCGCCGGCTACACGGTCGAGACCGTGGCCGACGCCGACTGGGTACGGCTGACGCAGTCCCAATTCGACCCCATTCCGATCTCGCCGCGCTTGTGGATCGTGCCGACCTGGCATGACGCGCCGGACGCGTCGGCGATCAACCTCAAGCTCGACCCCGGCCTCGCCTTCGGCACCGGCAGCCACCCGACCACGCGCCTGTGCCTCGCCTGGCTCGACGCGCACCTGCGCGGCGGCGAAACCGTGCTCGACTACGGCTGCGGCTCCGGCATCCTCGCGATCGCCGCCGCCAAGCTCGGCGCGGCGCGGGTGGACGGCGTCGACATCGACCCGCAGGCCGTTACGGCCTCGCGCGACAACGCCGCGCTCAACGGCGTCGAAGCCCGCTTCGGCCTGCCCGGCGAGCTGCCCGAAGGCGCCTACGACGTCGTCGTCGCCAACATCCTCACCAATCCCCTGAAGGCGATGGCGCCGCTGCTCACGGGCCGGGTGCGCCCCGGCGGCCGGCTGGTGCTGTCCGGCATCCTCGCCGAGCAGGCCGAGGACGTGATGGCGATCTACCGCGACGGGTTCGATTTCGACGCGCCCGCCGTCGACACGGGCTGGGTGCGGCTGGCGGGCACACGGCGATGAACTACCGCGCCGCCTGCCCGCACTGCGCCAGCGTGTTCCGCATCGGCGACGACCAGCTCGCCGCCGCGCAGGGCTGGGTGCAGTGCGGCGTCTGCGGCGGCGCCTTCGATGCCCGGCTGTCGCTGTTGATGGAAGACGGCGCGACGCTGCCGGTGGCGCGCGAAACCGAACCCCCTGTCGCGCCGGAACCGAGCCCCCCGGAAACCGATTTTCCCTATACCACCCTGCCGCCCGAACCGCTGCCCGAACCCGAGCCCCCGACGCCCGCGGATGCCGCAGCGCCGGAAGCGGCGACCGATACCGTTTCCGCGACCGAAGACAACTTCGCCGAGCCGCCCGCCGACGTGCCGCGCGGCATCCGCGAGCGCGAAGCCGGCCTCGACCTGCCCTCGATCATCCTCATCGACCCGAATCTGCCGGGCGACGACGACCCCGGACCGATACCGCTCATCGAACCCCCGCCGGTCGCCGCGCCCGCGGCTCCGCCGGAGAATCCGGAAGCGCCCGCAATGCAACCCGCCGCGCGCATCGAATACGCGCAGCCCGTCACCGGGCCGGCTCGCGTTCCCGCCGGCCCACGCCGGCTCAGGCCCTGGATCTGGGGCATCGCGATCGGCCTGCTGCTGATCGCGCTGGCCGCCCAGAGCGCGTATTTCCTGCGCGACACGCTGGCCAGCCGGCTGCCGGAAACGCGCCCCGCGCTGGAACGGGCGTGCGCGCTGCTCGGCTGCACGCTGTCGCTGCCGAAAGACCTGAGCCAGTTGCAGATCGTCGGTTCCGACCTGCAGATCGAGGGCAACGGCCAACTGCGGCTGGCGCTGACCCTCGGCAACCGGGCCGCCCATCCTCAGGCCTGGCCCGTCCTGATCCTCACGCTCAGCGACCAGGCCGGCAAGCCGCTGGCCCGCCGCAGCTTCGCGCCGAGCGAATACCTCGGCAGCGCCGAGCGCATCGCCGCCGGCATGCCGGCGCGCAGCGAGCAGCCGCTCGATCTGCCGCTCACCGTGCGCGGCCTCGCGCCGATGGGATTCGACCTGCGCCTGAGCTACTAGGGGGGAGTGGCCGCCATCCCGCTTCTTGGGTATAGTGCGCGTTCCCGTCGCGGGAGAGCGCGGCAAGCCGGATCGAGCCGGCCCGCCGCCGCCGAAGGCGCAACGCACCCGAAATCGCTCAGGCAAACGGACCGCGACAGCCAGGCCAGGCCTGGAAACACTCTGGAGAGCGCAGTCGCCGGCTGAACGCACGGCGAGACTGCCACCGAAGGGGCAGCGGCGCGCCGGTTTCGTCCGGGACAACGCCGTAATCTCTCAGGTACCAAGGACAGAGGGGTGGAGCGCATGCGCTTCACCTTTTTCATTCCGGTAACTGAACATGCTCAAGCAGACCCCGCTCAACGCCACCCACCGCGAACTCGGCGCCAAGATGGTCGATTTCGGCGGCTGGGACATGCCCGTCCACTACGGCTCGCAGATCGAGGAACACCACGCCGTGCGCGCGGGCTGCGGCCTCTTCGACGTCTCGCACATGCTGCCGCTCGACATCCGGGGCGAGAACGTCCGCGCCTTCCTGCGCCGACTGGTGGCCAACGACGTCGATAAATTGCAGACGCCCGGCAAGGCGCTCTACGCGTGCATGCTGAACGAGGCCGGCGGCGTCATCGACGACCTCATCATCTACTTCATGGACGAATCCTGGTTCCGGCTGGTGGTCAACGCCGGCACCGCGGACAAGGACGTGGCGTGGATGGAGAAGATGAACGCCGAGTGGGGCATGAATCTGACGCTCGCGCCGCGCCGCGATCTGGCGATGGTCGCGATCCAGGGCCCGAAAGCGGCCGAGGTGCTGAACCACGCGCTGCCCGGCGTCGACAGCCTCACCGGCACGCTCAAACCCTTCAACGCCGCCGCGATGGGCGAGATGTTCGTCGCGCGCACCGGCTACACCGGCGAGGACGGCTTCGAGGTGATGATCCTGGCGAAAGCCGCGCCCATGTTCTGGCGCGCGCTGATGGAAGCGGGCGGCCAACCCATCGGTCTCGGCGCGCGCGACACGCTGCGGCTCGAAGCCGGCATGAACCTCTACGGCCAGGACATGGACGAGACCACGAACCCGCTCGAATCGGGCCTGGCCTGGACGGTCGATCTCAAGACCGCGCGCGACTTCGTCGGCCGCAAGGCGCTCGAAACGAGCGAAGTGACGAAACAGCTCGTCGGCCTCGTCCTCGTCGACCGCGGCGTGCTGCGCAGCCACCAGAAGGTGCGCACGAAACACGGCGAAGGCGAGATCACCTCCGGCACCTTCTCGCCTACGATGCAGCAATCGATCGCGCTCGCGCGCATCCCGCTCGGCATCGCGCCGGGCGAGGACGTGGACGTGGAAATCCGCGACAAGATTCTGCGCGCGAAAGTGGTGAAGTATCCGTTCGTGCGCAATGGCAAGATTCTGATTGCGTGAGGGGTGAGGCGTGAGGGGCAAGGCAATGCCAGTCCGCCCCCACGCCTAACGCCTCGCGCCTAACGCCTCACTGGAGAAAACATGTCCATCCCCACCGACCTCAAATACACCCCCAGCCACGAATGGGTGCGCGTCGAAGCCGACGGCACGCTGACCGTGGGCATCACCCACCACGCACAGGACCTGCTCGGCGACATGGTGTTCATCGAGAACCCCGCCGTCGGCCGCGTACTGAACAAGGGCGAGGAATGCGCCGTGGTCGAGTCGGTCAAGGCCGCGTCCGACGTCTACGCGCCGGTGGCCGGCGAAGTCGTCGCAGCGAACGGCGACGTCGAATCCAGCCCCGAATCGGTCAACCAGGACGCCTACGCCGCCTGGATGTTCAAACTCAAGCCCACTGACGCCGGCATGGTCGCCGAACTGCTCGACGCGGCGGCGTACGAGAAGCTGGTCGCGTCGGAAGCGCACTGAAGGGGTCAGGGGTCGGGATTCAGGGATCAGGGGGCGCGGCTTTGCCGCGCAGAAAATTAAAGCGCGCAGCGCCTCCCCTGACCCCCGTCCCCTGAATCCTGACCCACAACCCTCCGAATACTGAACCCCGGCCCCTGAAAAATGCCCTTCATCCCCCATACTCCCGAAGACGTCTCGGCCATGCTCGCCGCCATCGGCGCGTCCGGCATCGAAGACCTGTTCGACGAAATCCCCGCCGACCTGAAAACCGGCCGGCTCGCCGGCGTGCCCGAAGGCGAATCCGAAATGGCGGTGACGCGCCTGATGCACGAGCGCGCGGCGGCCGACGGCTTCTGGTCCAGCTTCATCGGCGCGGGCGTATACGAACACCACATCCCGGCCGCGATCTGGCAGATCACCACGCGCGGCGAGTTCTACTCCGCCTACACGCCGTATCAGGCCGAAGCCTCGCAGGGCACGCTTCAGCTCATCTACGAATACCAGACGATGATGACGCGGCTGACGGGTCTCGACGCCTCGAACGCATCCCTGTACGACGGCGCGAGCGCCCTGGCCGAGGCCGCGCTGATGGCCGTGCGCGCGCACAAGGGCAAGTCGCGCCGCGTGCTGATGCCGAAGACCGTGCACCCGGTCTATCGCAAGGTCGCCGTCGCCACGGTCAGGAATCAGGGCATCGAGATCGTCGAGCTCGACTACGATCCGGCGACCGGCCGCACCGTGCTGCCGGCCGAGCCGGGCGCATTCGCAGGTTTGGTCATCCCGCAGCCCAATTTCTTCGGCGTACTCGAAGACGTCCACGCGATGACCGACTGGGCGCATGCGCACGGCGGACTCGCCATCGCCCTGGTCAACCCGACCACGCTCGCCGTGCTGGAGGCGCCGGGCAAGTGGGGGACGACAGGCGCCGACATCTGCGCCGGCGAAGGCCAGCCGCTCGGCGCGCCGATGGCGTCCGGCGGGCCCTACTTCGGCTTCATGTGCTGCCGGCAGGACTTCGTGCGCCAGATGCCGGGCCGCATCGTCGGCCGCACGGTCGATCTGGACGGCAAGCCCGGCTTCGCGCTGACGCTGCAGGCGCGCGAGCAGCACATCCGCCGCTCCAAGGCCACGTCCAACATCTGCACCAATCAGGGGCTGGTCGTCACCGCCGCCACGCAATACCTGTCGCTGCTGGGCCCCGAGGGGCTGGCGCGCGTCGCATCCGTGTCGCACGCCAACACCCGCGCGCTGGCGGAAAAACTGACCGCCATCGCCGGCGTGAAGCGGGCTTTCGGCAGCCCGTATTTCCACGAAGTCGTGCTGCAACTCAACGACAAGACGTCCGACGTGCTGCGCGCGCTGCGCGCCCAGGGCATTCTCGGCGGCTACGATCTTTCCGGCGCCTACCCCGAGCTCGGCAACGCCATCCTCGTCTGCGCGACCGAGACCAAGACCGCCGCCGACCTCGACCGCTACGCGCAGCAGATGGAGCGCATCCTCTCCAAGCGCCGCGAAGCGCCGCCGTGCGCGTACAAGAATTGAGGCCTTCGACATGAGCGAACCCGCACGCGACAAGACCTTCTACGATCTGGCCGACGCCCACATCCGCGTCGCCAACGAACAGATGGGGCAGGTGAAACCCAGCCTGGCCAGCGCGGCCATGCTGTTCGCCGCCTCGCGTTTCAACGCCTTCGTCATCATGGCGGCGTCGGCGAACAAGGGCGAAATGCTCGCGCAGAAGGAAGCGGCGATCGCCTATTTTCTCAACGAATACGAAAAAAACCTGCGCGAGAATATCGACGAGCATCTCGCTCGCTATGAGGACTGAGCAGGCTTCATCCCGTCCACAACCCATCCAAGGAGAGACAACATGACAGTGACCCTAGGCGGCAACCCCATCGACGTAGCCGGCACCTTTCCCAAGGTCGGCGACGCCGCGCCCGACTTCAAGCTGGTGAACAAGGATCTGGCCGACGTTTCGCTGGCCGACTTCGCCGGCAAGAAGAAAATCCTCAACATCGTGCCCAGCCTCGACACCCCGGTGTGTGCGATCTCGACCAAGAAATTCAACGACGCCGCGTCCGACAAAGTCGCCGTGATTGCCATCTCGGCCGATCTGCCGTTCGCGCAAAGCCGCTTTTGCGGCGCCGAGGCGCCCAACGTGGCCACCCTGTCGACCATGCGCGGCGGCGATTTCATGAAAGCCTACGGCGTCGCCATCACCAGCGGGCCGCTCGCCGGCATCACCGCCCGCGCCGTGGTCGTGCTCGACGAGGCCGACAAGGTTATCCATGCCGAGCTCGTGCCGGAGATCAAGCAGGAGCCGAATTACGACGCCGCGCTGGCCGTGCTCTGACGCACGGCCTGAGGGGCCAGGGATCGGGATTCAGGGGTCAGGGGATGCGCGGCTTGCGCCGCGCCCTCGAGCCCGCACCGCCTTCCCTGACCCCCGCCCCCTGAATCCCGACCCCTAAAAACCATGCTCATCTTCGACCACTCCCGTCCCGGCCGCACCGCCGCCGCGCAACTGCCCGCCGACGCCGGCGGCCTCGACGATCTGCCCGCCGAATTCCGCCGCAAGCAGGCGCCCGCGCTGCCCGAGGTCTCGGAGCTCGACGTGGTGCGTCATTTCACGCGCCTCTCCCAAAAGAACTTCTCGATCGACACCCAGTTCTATCCGCTGGGCTCGTGCACGATGAAGTACAACCCGCGCGCGTGCAATTCGCTGGCGATGCTGCCGCAGTTTCTCGCGCGGCATCCGGCGAGTCCGGACGAGACCGGCCAGGGCTTTCTCGCCTGCATGCACGAGCTGCAGGAAATCCTGAAAGACGTGACCGGCATGGCCGGCGTGTCGATGGCGCCGATGGCCGGCGCGCACGGCGAATTCGCCGGCGTGGCGATGATCCGGGCGTATCACGACGCACGCGGCGACACGGCCCGGCGCGAAATCATCGTGCCCGACGCCGCCCACGGAACCAACCCGGCCACAGCCACGATGTGCGGCTACACGGTCAAGGAGATTCCCACCGACGCCGACGGCGCAGTCGACATCGAAGCCCTGAAACAAGCGGTCGGCCCGCAGACCGCCGGCCTCATGCTCACCAATCCGTCCACGCTCGGCGTGTTCGAAACCCGCATCGTGGAAATCCTGAAGATCGTCCACGAGGCCGGCGGGCTGGCCTACTACGACGGCGCGAACCTCAACGCCATCCTCGGCAAGGTGCGCCCCGGCGACATGGGCTTCGACGTGATCCACATGAACCTGCACAAGACCTTCTCGACGCCGCACGGCGGCGGCGGGCCGGGCGCGGGGCCGGTCGGCGTGTCGCAGCGGCTGCTGCCGCACCTGCCGATTCCGCTGGTGCTGAACGACAACGGCTTCTACCGCCTTGCCGCCGAGGCCGACCTGCCGCAGAGCATCGGCCGCATGAGCGCCAACCTCGGCAACGCCGGCGTGCTGATGCGCGCGTATGTGTATGCCCGGCTGCTCGGCAGGGAAGGCATGCACCGCGTCGCCGAATACGCCACGCTCAACGCCAACTACCTGATGGCGAAGCTGCGCGAAGCCGGTTTCGATCTGGCGTATCCGAAACGCCGCGCCAGCCACGAATTCATCGTCACGCTGAAGAAGCTGAAGGACGCGACCGGCGTTTCGGCGATGGATTTCGCCAAGCGGCTGTTGGATTACGGCTACCACGCGCCGACGACCTATTTCCCGCTGCTCGTGCCCGAGTGCCTGCTGATCGAGCCGACCGAGACCGAATCCCGCGAGACGCTGGATCGTTTCGTCGAGGCCATGATCGCGATCAAACGCGAAGCCGAGACGAACCCGGATCTGGTCAAGGGCGCGCCCTACACGCTGCCGGTGCGCCGGCTCGACGACGTGAAGGCGGCCCGCGAACTCGACCTGGCCTACAAGCCCGCCGCATGAACGCGCCCCTGCCGGACGGCGAATCCCCGTTCAAGGGCAAGACCGGCCTGAAACGGATCGTCAGCGCGGCGGGCTATTCCTGGGCGGGCCTCGTCGCCGCGTTCCGCCACGAGGATGCGTTCCGGCAGGAAATCCTGCTCGCCGCCGTCCTGATTCCGCTGGCGCTGTATCTCGGCGAAACCGGGATCGCGCGCGCCCTGATGGTCGGCGCTGTGCTGCTGGTGCTGATCGTCGAACTGCTGAATTCGGCGGTGGAGGCCGCCGTCGACCGCATCTCGCTGGAGCATCACCATCTGATCAAGCGCGCCAAGGACATGGGCAGCGCCGCGGTGCTCATCGCGCTGATCAATGCCGTCGTCGTCTGGGTGCTGGTGTTGTTTGGCTGAGACGCTCGCCGCCCCGCCCAGCCGGTCGGGGAACCAAAAAACGTGCCAATATTTTTAAGCAACCCTAAAGTTGCGGGACGCATGGCCGGAAATATTGACGTGTTCCCTGATCTGTCGACCCTGTGAAGCGCTCCATCGCCTGCCTGTTGTTGGGATTCTGGCCACTCGGCCCGGCCGCTGCACTGGGCCTGGGCGAGCTGACCCTCCATTCGCGCCTCGGCCAGCCCCTGCACGCGAGCGTCGCGGTGCTGGACGCGCCGGCGGAAATCACGGCCGGCTGCTTCCACCTCGGCGCTGCGTCCGCCGGCCTCGCCGCCCCGCCGCCGGTCGAACTGAGCCTGGAACGGACAGGGCGCGCGAGCCGCCTGCACATCCGCAGCCGGGACACGATCAGCGACCCGATCCTTCAATTCGCTCTGGTGAGCGATTGCCCGGCCCGCCTGCAGCGCGACTACACCGCGCTGCTCGACCCGCCGTCGACGATCGCCCCGCCCGTGGCGGCCGAAACCGCCGCGTCCGTCCAGGCCGATGCGCCGCCCGCGCACGCCGCATCGAACGCCGTCCGCGCGGACGCGCCGGCCCCGCTTGCCCGCCCCAGAACGCCGCCGCCCCGCAAGAAGGCTGCGGCGCCGCGCGCGCCGGACGCCGACCGGCCGCAACTGATCCTGTCGGGCCGGCACCGCAGCCTGCCCGATGCCGGCGGATTCGCCCTGCGTCTCGACACCGCGCTGCCGGACCTCACGCGCGCGGCGGAAGCGCCCCTGACCGCAACCGAACTGTCCGACGAGAACACCGCGCTCACGCGCAAGCTGGCCCATCTCGAAACCCAGCTCGCCGAACTGCAGAAACGCAACGCGGAACTGGAAGCGCGCCGCGCCGCCGCGCCGCCCGTGTCCGCGCCGCCCCCGCAGCCGGAAGGCGCGCCGCGCTGGCCGCTCTATCTGCTCCTCGCCGCCCTGCTCGCCGGCGCCGTCGGACTGGTCGCCTGGCTGCGCAGCCGGGCCCGGCAAACGCCCGACCGCACGCTGCCGAACACGCTCGGCTGGACGCCGCCGCCCGCCGAGCCGATCTTCATGGGCGAACCGGATGCCGCGCCCGCCCCCGCGGCGCCGGCGGCGAGCAAACCCGCGCTGCGCGCGGTGGACGCGCTGCCGACCAGCGCGCAGACCGAGGGCACCGAAGTCAAGGAAGACATCCTCGATCAGGCCGAGGTCTTCATGGCCTTCGGTCATGGCGATCTCGCCGTGCATCTGCTGCAGGAACACCTGCGCGAATCGCCGACCGAATCGCCCGTGCCCTGGCTGCTGCTGCTCGACCTGCTGCACCGCGCCGGCGACACCGCGGGCTACGCCGCCGCCAGCGCCGAATGCCGCCGCTATTTCAACATCAACCTGTCCGGCCACCCGATTTCGCAGGACAGCGGCGACCCCGGTCCCGGCCTGGAGGCCTACCCGCACCTGCTGGAAAAGCTCGTCAACGTATGGAACACGCCCGAGGTCAGCGCGTTCTTCGAGGATCTGATCTACGACAAGCGCGGCGGCACCCGCGTCGGCTTCGAGCCCAGCGCCTACCGCGACATCCTGATGCTGCGCGACATCGCGCAGCAGGCCCTGCCGCTCGCGGCGTAAAGCGGATACCGTCCGCGTCACCCGGGCGTCATCGCCGCTTCATCAAGCTGTCGCACGCCGCGCGCATGCTGCGCGGCATGGACGCAGCCGATTTCACCTGCCAGACGCTGCCGTCGATTCGCCCCCAACTGCGCATCGCGGTGGTGACCGAGACCTATCCGCCCGAAGTCAACGGCGTGGCGATGACGCTCGGCCGCGTGGTCGGCGGTCTGCAGGTGCGCAACCACCGGATCCAGCTCATCCGCCCGCGCCAGCACGCCGACGACGCGCCGCAGCCGACCGCGACGCTGACCGAACACCTGCAGCGCGGCATCCCGCTGCCGCGCTACGAAGGCCTGAAAATGGGCCTGCCGGCCAAGGCCGCGTTGACCCGTCTGTGGACGCTGCACCGGCCGGACGTGGTGCAGATCGCCACCGAAGGCCCGCTCGGCTGGTCGGCGCTAGCCGCCGCCAACAAGCTGCGGCTGCCGGTGGCGAGCGACTTCCACACCAACTTCCACAGCTACAGCGGCCATTACGGCTTCGGCCTGCTGCGCCGCGCGATCGTGGCCTATCTGCGCAAGTTCCACAACAAGGCGGCGGTCACGCTGGTGCCCACCGAAGGCATCCGCCGCGAACTGGCGGCGAGCGGCTACGAGAATCTGGAAATCATCGGCCGCGGCGTCGACACCCGCCTGTTCCACCCCGGTCGCCGCGACGAAGCGCTGCGCGCACGCTGGGGCGCGGGCGCGGACGATCCGGTCGCGCTCTACGTCGGCCGGCTCGCCGCCGAAAAGAACCTCGCGCTGGTGTTCCGCGCCTACGACGCGATGCACGAAACGCAGCCCGCGACCCGGCTGGTGCTGGTCGGCGACGGCCCCGAACGCGCGCTCTGGCAGACGAAGCGGCCGGACGCCGTCTTCTGCGGCACGCAGACCGGCGAGACGCTCGCCGCGCATTACGCCTCCGGCGACGTGTTCCTGTTTCCCAGCCTGACCGAGACCTGGGGCAACGTCACCATCGAGGCGATGGCCTCCGGACTCGCGGTCGTGGCCTACGACTGCGCCGCGGCCGAAGCCGTGATCCGGCATGGCGAGAACGGCCTGAAAACCGCGCCGGAGGACGCCGCGGGCTTCATGCGCGAAGCCGCCGCGCTGGCGCCGGACCGCGCCCTGCAACGGCGGCTGGGCATGGCGGCCAGCGCATGCGCCGCCCAGTTGTCGTGGGACGCCATCGTCGACGGCTTCGAGCGCGTGCTCCTGCGTCTCGCGCAAACCGAGGCGGCGAACGGGCCCGCGCGCTGCGAGACGCGCCCTCGCTCCGCCTGATCCCGGAGACGCCCATGCCCGCGACACGCTTCGGACACCTCGCCGCGCACGGACTCGACCGACTCGCCGCCCGCGAACACGCCTGGCTCGAACGCGTCAACGGCGCGCGCCTGCCGCGTTGGGAAGTCAGCCTCTTCCGCGCCGTCAGCCGGCTCGGCGACGGCGTGTTCTGGTATGCGCTGATGGGCGCGCTGCTCGCGCGGCACGGGTTGGAGGCGCTGCCCGCGGTCGCGCACATGATCGTCGCGGGGCTCGCCGGCACGCTGGTCTACAAATGGCTCAAGGGTGCGACCGCGCGGCCGCGTCCCTATCAGGTCTGCCCGGCGATCTGCTGCCTGACCGCGCCGCTCGACCGCTTCAGCTTCCCCTCGGGCCACACGCTGCACGCGGTGGTGTTCAGCGTCGTCGCCACCGCCTACTACCCCGCGCTTGCGGCATGGGTGTGGCCGTTCACGCTGCTGGTCGCCGCCTCGCGGCTGGTGCTCGGCCTGCATTACCCGAGCGACGTGGTCATCGGCGCCCTGCTGGGCGTCGGCATCGCCGGCGTGTCGCTCGCGATCTGACGGCGCCCGAACCGGCGGACTTCACCCCGGCCAAGCCGGGGCGAACCGCGCCGATCTCATTCTTCCAGCAGGCTGCGCAGCATCCAGGCGGTCTTCTCATGCACCTCCAGGCGCTGCGTCAGCAGGTCCATCGTCGGCTGGTCGTTCGCCTTCTCGACGACGGGGAAGAGGCTGCGCGCGGTGCGGGCCGTGGCTTCCTGGGCACTGACGAGCAGCTTGATCATGTCGGTCGCCTTCGGCACGCCGTCCACTTCCTTGATCGAGGCGAGCTTCGCGTAGTCCTTGAAGGTACCCGGCGCGGAATGACCCAGCGCGCGGATACGCTCGGCGACCAGATCGAGCGCGTTCCACTGTTCGGTGTACTGCTCCATGAACATGGTGTGGAGCGCGTTGAACATCGGGCCGGTGACGTTCCAATGGAAATTGTGCGTCATCAGGTAAAGCGAAAAGCTGTCGGCGAGCAGCTTGGAGAGCCCCTGCGCGATCTTGGCGCGGTCGGCTTCCGAGATGCCGATGTCGATGCTGGCGGATTTCTTGGCTTTGGCTTTCATGGTTTTCTCCTTTCGATTGCGCGTTGGGATGGGAGGATTGTGCCGCCAAGCCTGCGAATGTTCCAGCGGATAGTTTCAATGGGGTTTATTGAGGCGTCCGAAATACCCGAGGAGAATTATCTAGCCGCCCTCTCACCGCAGCAGGCAGCATCGTTCCCCAGTTGGTAAAGGCATTGAAGACGAATCCGAACATCGTACGGCGGGCCAGCCGTTGACCGAATTCCACCAAAAGTCTAGGGAATAATGATGCAATGCTGCGCTTCACCCTCCCAAGTGGCAGCAACGATGATGCCCGTCGTGGGGTCGACTTCGAACGTGTAGCGGCACGTTCCCCCTGCCCGATAACGGTATGCAACATGGCCTGATGGCAAAGTGATATGACTCACTAGATCTTCTTCCTGAGCCCATCCTCCAGTTTCTCCAGCGCGCAACCTAGTACTTCGCACACGTGTAAATTCCTTTCCAACGTTATTCTGTAATCCCGCCACAAAGGCCTTATGCCAATACTCTGGATCATATTGCTGGCTACTACATCCGCCCAATGTTGAAACACCAGCCCATAGGGACACCGCAAGCATGAATGTTGCGAACCTACTCCTCACGGCCTCCCTCATTTCCGGGGGAAAATAGCGGGGGAAAATAGGGGAAAATAGGGTTGGAAAATAGGGTCAGACACGATTATTTTCATTCTTCGGCCGCCCCACCCCTTTCGAGGCGGCGCGCCTGCCACTCGCCCTCTCGATCTGCTCCCGAAAGCGCTCGCTCCCAAGCGCCCAGCCCTTGTGCGTGCATTCGCGTATCGCCTCCAAGGCGTCTTTTGGAATCGCTGCACGGAACAATTGCCGATACGCCCCCTGCCGCTCGGCGGCATCTCCACCCAGGCGCTCGTATTCGACATGCGGCGTCAGCCAATCCGCGTTCTCTCCGGTCTCGCCCAAGGCGTTTGAACGGTAGCTCGACCAGAGATAGTCCCTTGGATGCGCCACCATCCCGGCCCGCACGGGATTCATTTCGATGTAGCGCATCAAGGTCAGCAGATAGTGTTCGCTGTCCACCACCGTCGCCCGGTAGCGGCCTTCCCACAGGGTGCCGCTTCGCTTATGGGTGTGGTTGAAGTACTGCACATATTTGCGGCCGGCCGATTGAAATACCTTGCCGATGCTGTCGTCGTATTCCGGCGTCGCCAGAAGATGGATATGGTTGGTCATCCATACGTAGGCGTGGATGCGCAGGCCATGCTTGAGCGCGGCGTCGATCAAGGCATCGCGGAAGAACTGATAGTCTGCCTCGGCGGCGAAGATGATCTGGCGGTTGTTGCCGCGCTGGATGATGTGCTGGGGCTGACCGGGGATGACGTAACGAGGGAGTCGGGCCATGAGGGTGTGCGGCGCAGGGGAAGCGCACAGCATAGCAGGAATTAATCGTGTCTGACCCCATTTATTTCCCCATTTATTCATTTATTTGACCCCATTTACACATTGAACTGCAACACTACAAGAGGGGGGAGAATAGTGCGGATCTGTCATTACAAATCCATTTTCACAAGCACCTTTCATCTTAAGGGCCTCAATTACCATTAGCTTTATAGTATTTACGTCAGGACAATGTCCATTCACATCAAATACAAATTTTGCACCTGTAGCTGATGCTCCTGTTATAACCAATGGACTTAAGTCATTTGGAATCAAAGCACTTGATGGTGGTGTATTGCAGGCCCCTAACAATCCAAAACTTAGTATCAAACCAAAGCCTAGGATCCGAGATGGTATCAATACGCACATAGTTCAATACCTGCCAGCTCTATGAATGGCATCAACTGCACTAGGAGCCATTTCTAGGCTTTTTGCATAACCCGTAAATGCAGCAGCCGGCAACATACCTGCAAAACTGGTGAAGTCATAAAATGAATTGAACACCACGCCTCGGCCAATCCAACCACCTATTTTTTGATCACACACAACAGGGGACAGACCACGGTTTCTCTCATTCATCAAACAAATGCTCCGTTTCTGGCGCCTCCGACCGACACGGCCTTCCCGGCTTTCCAGGCACGGCACGTCGCCCCAGAGCCATTGATACCTGTGTTGCGAAGGCTGCATTTCCCAGCGCGTAATTGCCGTTCGTTGCCCGGCGAATTTCATCAACCAGGGCTGACTCCAATTCGTATCGAAACAATTCACGGTACACCGCCACGCGGCTCGCGGCATCCTTGCCAAGGGCAAGGTACAGCGAATGCGGTTTTAGCAGTACATCCGGCTCGCCTTGTGCGTTGCCCCGGTAACTTGACCAGCGATATTCCGCAGGGTGTTCGACCATGCCCGCTCGTACAGGATTCAACTCTATGTAGCGCTGACACGCGAGCAGGTAGTCCTCTTCTTGGGTGACGCAAGAGCGGAAACGCCCTTCCCACAAGGTGCCACTCCGCCTGTAAGTGCGATTGACATACTGGACATAACGCTGCCCCAGCGCCTTCATCAAAGCTCCCGGTGCTTCGAGTCGTTCGGCTGAAACCAACAGATGAACGTGGTTGGTCATGAGCACATAGGCGTGGACCTGGCAACCGGTCTTGGCGGCGTGCTCGCACAGCCAGTCGAGATAAAAACGGTAATCTTCATCCGCATAAAAGCACGCTTGCCGGTTGTTGCCCCGCTGGATGATGTGCAGCGGGACATTCGGTAAAGCCAGACGGGCGCGGCGTGGCATGGTGTTCTTCTCAGGACGGAAAACCACCGTAATCTATCAAGAAAACCGTGGTCTGTCCCCAATTATTCCCAATTATTTTGTCCCCAATTATTTCAATTATTCATGGTCTGTCCCCAATTATTCACTTTAATAATTCTTGCAGTTCTGCAGACTTTGATAGTCGTGCGAGATCTCGTGCTGAGACCCCTCTCTTATTTTTATAATCAGGATCGCTACCTGCTTCGAGGAAAAGCACAACCACTCTTGGATTCCCACTGGCAACTGCTTCCTGTAGGGCATCCTTTCCAATTAAATCAGTCGACTTCAGGTTAGCACCAGCCTCAAGCAACACTTTAACGACCTCCTCATGACCAGACTGCGCGGCAAATAGCAAAATCGGAATTCCACTTAACTTGTACTCAACATCCGCACCATTTTGTATGAGCAGATGTGCCAATGCAGCATTTCCCTTTACTGCAGTCATTGCTAAAGGCGTAGCCTCATCAGGACCAACAGCATTCACATCTGCCCCGTTGTCGATCAATAGCTTAGCGATCTCTAAATTACTGCGCTCAATCGCCCACATTAGTGGCGTCTGGTTCCCGGCATCGTGCACGTTCACATTGAACCCGTTATGGAGCAAGGACTGAACAGCTTGGATGTCATTGTTCTTGATCGCCTGAAAGAGGCTAGCCGACTCGTCCTTATTTGCACCGCATGCCGAGAGCAAGAGGCTAACAAAGAGGGCCACAATGTGGCCCACAAGCAGAGTACGGTTTCTCATTGATAGCCCTTTTCATTAAGCATCTTGGCCGAGTTTTTATAGTTACCGGTACTCATGTCATTAATAATCTGAATATATTCGGCTTCATTGCAAGCGCCACTAGCATAGCAGTTGGTAGCATTCTTTCGTATACGAATATTAACTATAGTGCCAGCCGTCTCCACATTTAAAGCACCAACACCAGCAGCTACAGGTACGCTCATTGCGCCACCAGCTCGACTACCTCCCGACCCCAAATATTCTCTTATGCTTACCCCTTGAAAATAATGCCCTACCGCACCAATAGCGTTTCCAACATAATTAATAATTTTGTCGATAAAACCTACAGCAGCGTTGTTTTGCTTTTCCAAAGGTCCTGTAGATGAACAATTCCCGCTTTTACCCTGACCACACTCATCAAGGTTCGATGTGATACCGCCAAAATGGTAAATAGCATCTTCCCGGTAGCTGGCAATATGATTGTTCGCATATGCAAAAGCCCCAGACAAAGCACCGTTTGCAAATTTCCCCCCGGATAATTCGGCAGCAGTGCCCGCCAAAACGGTATTAAGAACAAACTGCTCAGCATTGAAGGTGGGTGACTGTTGACTGGAAACTATGCTGTTGTAAATGGTGCGATTGCTGTTATAGCCCCAAAATGTTGAACTTTGCTGGTTAAATCCCTGGTATGCACTAAAAATAGCTGCGGAAACCCCACCTTGTTTATAGGCTCCGTATGCCCTTACAGTTGCAGTGCAATAACCGTTACAGTAAAAAAATATATCAGCTACTGCTGCTGCCACTCGAACGACCTTATCGCGCCACCAACTCCACTTCTTCCCGAAGAGCTTGAAATACCCCGTCGGGTCGGTATAGCCCAAGGGGTTGTTGTTCACGTAGCTGTACCGGTTCAGGCTCTGCAGGTCGAACGGGTTGTCCACGTACGGGTCGGCGCTGACGAAGCGCGCCAGGGTGGGGTCGTACAGCCGCCCGTTCATGTGGGTCAGCCCGCCGTCGAGCATCTCGTGCCCGGTGTGGCCTTGCCGTGTCGCGTCGATGCCGGTATTGACGCCCGAGACCAGCGTCTGCTTGCC